>Ga0256404_1001629_pt1 | contig 53281 bp, 32 predicted proteins | sample RumenRJG_01DNA_FD_185990 | JGI IMG/M metagenome (GOLD analysis project Ga0256404, IMG submission 185990) | Bovine rumen microbial communities from Lethbridge, Alberta, Canada - RJG_01 | ecosystem: Host-associated > Mammals > Digestive system > Stomach > Rumen | place: Canada: Alberta | collected...
GAGAAAAAGCACCCGCGTTAAGAACCGCCGTATGCCGAACGGCACGTACGGTGGTGTGAGAGGTCGGTAAACACGAAAATAGGAGATAAACACCCTATGATTAGTGTTTACCTCCTACTCGATTCTTTTGATGTTCTGTAGCGGGGAAGCGCGTGCCCTCGTCGCCGCTGCCGTTTTTGGTATGATTTTCCCTTTTGTGGTCCAAAAAGCCCTATTAATTTTCGTTTTTTTCTCTCCTTTTTAGTAATTTTGTAGTAAATTTTAGAATAAAAAGGCGCGTCCATTGCATTCTGGCGGCTTGTAGCCAAGGGGGTGAATGGAACTCGACGCAGAGTTTTTTTTATTGTTTTTGCATTACCAAAGGAAACTATTTTATGATACAGAAACTATTAGTGAAACAGATGTTGATTGTTTTGTGCATTGCAGCGGCCACTGTGGCCGGGCATGCAGCCAACTTTGCCAGCACGGGCAGCTTCAAGGCCGGCAACGTGTGGCAGGAGGTGGGCTACGTGGGTCTGGGCAACCAGAACGAGGTGCTGGCCTTCGGCGAGTACACTGGCGACGGCTCCAAGCCCGAGATTGGCTTCACCCTGCTGGGCGGGCAGAGCTGGGTGACCGACGCCTCCAAGATGGCCACCTACCGCGACTTCGTGAGCCGCGTGTGCGTGTGGGCGCGGGTCTACGACGGCTCCCAGTACTCGGCGGGCCCCAACACCACACAGCCCACTCAGGTGGCGACCACCTTTGCCAGGGTGTTTGACTACCGCGACCCGGTGAACAAGAGCGATGCCATCTTGCTGGCCCAAACCAGCGACCTGGAGAGTGCCACCCAGTCGCTCACGTCGAATGTGGCCCTCAAGAGCGGTACCAGCTATGTGATCTACATCACGGCCGACATCAAGCAGGTGAGCCTCGACAAGCTCCCCGAGATAGGCGGCCCGCTCAAGCACTATACCGAGATAGGTGCCAACATCACCAAGATGGGCAGCGCCGCCATCTCGCGCCAGGGCACGCCCAAGCAATATGGCTCGCGGGTGCTTGTGCCCGTGCGCAAGGTGCTCTATGCCCCGGGCGACTACTACTCCAAGTTCTACCGCATTCCCTCGATTGCCACGGCCAGCGACGGCTCGCTGGTGAGCATAAGCGACGCCCGCAAGTATCACATCCACGACATCGAGAACGATATCGACATGCTGGCCCGCCGCTCGACCGACGGCGGCCGCACCTGGAGCTCGCCTGTGACTATCGCCAAGGGGTCGGGCGGGTCCGAGAACATGAGCGCCACCACTTGTGGCAAGACCAACGGCTATGGCGATGCCGCCCTGGTGGCCCTGCCCAACGGCGACCTCATGTGCACCATGGTGCACGGCTATCGCATCAGCGGCAATAATTATAACAAGCCCACGACCAACTGGTACACCGTGAGCCACGACAACGGCCAGACGTGGAGCGCGCTCAAGCAAATCCCCGAGGATTTATATACCTATATCCAAACGAATTGGTGGGGTGGGACGACGAAGTCGATCTACCGCGGTTGCATTGCTCCTGGCAACATGCTTCTCGTCACCCGCGGAGCCCTCAAGGGCAAGGTGCTGGCCTGCTTCAGGAGTCTTAAATCTTATACAGGTGATGGAGTGCAGGGCAACTTCTTCCTGTGCTATGACCCGGCCCAGGACTCCTGGTCGCGCATCAAGGCCAGTGGCACTGGCGTGCAGAAAGATGGCCGCCTGAACATCACCGGCAGCGACGACGAGGCCCACCTGCTCCAGACGGGCGACAACACCTTCCTGATGTCGACACGCAGTGGCAGTTCCAGCTACAAGAAGTACCGCAATTTTGCCACGCTCACCTATGCCAGCGGCAGTCTTGCTGTTAAGAACCTGGGCTCCTGCGGCATGGACTTGCAGATGGCTACCAACGGCGAGATGATCGCCTACACCGCCCAGGGCGGCGACGAGTACTACCTGCACACGATACCCACCACGTTGCAGACGGGAGTGGGCAGCACAGGAAGCGCCCGCTCGGGCCTGGTCATCTACCGCTCGCAGACCAATCCTGGCGCCGGCACGCCGCAGTGGACGCCGTCGCTCATCATCAGCGACCCCTATGGCACCGAGCCCGCTCGCGAGGAAACGGCGCAGTACAGCTCGTTCACCCAGCAGGCCGACGGCACGCTGGGCATCCTCTTTGAGGAATATCCCACGCTGGTGCGTATCAACATCAGCAACGAAACCCGCGGCGACTACATGATGGAGACCGTGTACATGAACCTGCGCATAGGCGACGTGATTGCCAGCGAGAAGGCACAAGACAAGATTGCCCTCGACCCGCCCGTGATGGCCCCGGCCAGCACCACCTACGACTACAGCGTCTACAACACGTTGCAAGACGTGACTGTGACCTCGCGCCAGAGCGATGCCGGCATCGACCGCGACCACCTCTACACCCACGTCACCTTCGCTATCGACATGGGCAGCAAGACCTGGACGATGGAAGACAACTTCAAGGGTGAGGCCCCGCACACCTACACGGCAGCCATGCTCCAGCAGCTGGCCACCAAGTATGGCCTGGGCACCATCCAGGTGGCCAACGGCACTCATGTGCAGGCCAGCGCCTATTGCTACACCACCACGCAGGCCGGCGTTTACAAGCCGTCGACCACGGTCACCCAAAACTACTTCTATGTCACGCCCACGCGCCGCGTCATGGTCATTGCCAAGCCGCTCAGCAGTTGCGGCAGCGACATCTCGATCTCGGCCTTCGGTCAGAAGAAGGGCGAGAAAGAAGTGCTCGTGGTGGGCAAGGGCACTGTGGTCACGGTCAACGCTCCGGCTGCCGACGGCTATCGCTTTGTGGGCTTCGACCTGGGGGCCGACCTGGCCAACAACCGCTATAGCCCGACCGATGCCGCCTACAGGAAGCTGGGCGCAACTGCGATGTCGACCTATCAGATACAGTTCAACATGCCCGCTGTTGCCGATGTGCCCAACAACTACGACGACGGCAACACGCTGGTCGTCTATGCCTGGTACGAGGTCAACATCAACTCGAGCCTGATGAGCAAGGTGTACTTCTCGCTTTTCAACAGCGCCCAGAACCTGAAAGACGACGACGGCAAGACCGTGTCGCGCGACTGGACCCGCTACTACACCGGCTGGACGGGCGGCGACCAAACCCGCTACAAGGCTTCTTCGGCCTTCCCCCAGGCCAGCGACGACTTGAGCTTCGGCACTGTCGAGGCGGCCGTCAACAAGGCCGAGGTGGTCAACGACAATGCTGTGGCGCAGTTGGTCGACAACAACGGCACCGCCCTGTATCCCACGGGCCAGACCGGCAACTGGTACACCACCTTCCTGCGCAAGGTCAACATCAACCTCAACGTGGCCGTGATGCCCGATGCCGCCACCGCCCAGCAGTACAATGCCATCGTGATGCTGCGCAAGAAGACCGACGTCGACAGCCCCGACTACAACTCGCAAGACGGCTACACCTACCTCACTCGCGGCGAGTATAACAAGGCCATCGCGGCAGCCGGCACGAGCAGCCCGGCACCGCGGCGCCTGCGCGCCTGGAACGGCGAGGCCGACGGCTCCGACCTCGACACCTACACCGCCGACTATGCCTATTACCTGCTCAACGGCGCACAGCACCAGTTTGCCAGCGATGCCGACATCACCACCCACGCCATTGCCGCCGCCAAGTGGTATAGCGGCACGCTGCCCGTGCTGGTGAAGAACATGGTGTTCAACAACCTGGCCGACCCCGAGCACGCTGTCGACGGCAAGACCTCGCCCTGGATGATCGTCGACATCTTTGTGGTCAACAACGATGCCAACGTGGGCTACAGGTCGCTCATGAGCGACCTGGTGAACGACAAGGGCTATGTCTACAAGGTGTCGCACTGGTTTGCCCCCAACTACGATGCCGCGGTGACCGCCGTGAGCCAGGTCGAGGCCGCCCGCACGGTGAGCGGCGTCACCTTCTACAACCTGGCTGGCATGTCGAGCACGACCCCCTTCGAGGGCATGAATGTGGCGGTGACCCGCTACACCGACGGCAGCACCGCCGTGCGCAAGTTTATCAACAACAAGTAAACCGCCACAACATCTCACTCCATCACATGATGCGCCCGCCTGTGACCACAGGCGGGCGCATCGCGTGTGTGTGCCGGGATGAGTCACAATTGCTTTTTTTTTTGCCCGTTTTATTTGCTTTTTTAATCGAAATTACATAAATTCGTAGCCAAGTGAAGAAAGCACCATGACGCATATGTTTGACAAATTCTTGCAATACACACGCTATGAGCGCAATTTGTCGCCCCTCACCGTGAAGGCCTATGGCAGCGACCTGCGCCAGTTTGGCGATTTCCTCACGGGGGGCAAGCGCCCGCTCGAGCCCCGCAGCGTCACGGCCAGCGACGTGCGGGCCTGGATGGTCGACTTGGCGCGTCGCCACGACGGTGCGCGCACCATGCGCCGCAAGATACAAGCCTTGAGGGCCTACTACAAGTGGCTGCTGCGCCGTGGCGATGTGGCCGCCGACCCCACAGCGGGCCTCGAGCTGGCCAAGTTGCCCAGGGTGCTGCCCTGCTACCTGCGCGAGAGCACACTCGACGCCCTGCTCGACAGCCCTGTCGACACTGCCGACTACGAGGCCGTGCGCGACCGCCTGATCGTGATGATGCTCTACGACACGGGCATGCGCCGTGCCGAGCTCATAGGGCTGCGCGATGCCGCTGTCGACACCGCTCGCGGCGAGCTCAAGGTGCACGGCAAGCGCGACAAAGACCGCATCGTGCCCTTCGGCCCCGAGCTGGCCAGGGCCATCACGCTCTACCGCCAGCTGCGCGACCGGCAGGTGGCACGTGGCTGCGAGGCCTTTTTCCTCACGGCCAAGGGAGCGCCGCTGTATCCATCGCTCGTGTACCGCGTGGTGCACCAGGCCCTGCAGCAGGCTGGCGGCACGGGCAAGCTCAGCCCCCACGTGCTGCGTCACAGCTTTGCCAGCGCCATGCTCAACAATGGGGCCGACATCGACAGCGTGAAGCAACTGCTCGGACATGAATCGCTTGCGGCAACGCAAGTCTACACCCATATCACATTCAGTGAACTGATCAATAATTACAAACACGCCCATCCAAGGGCACTAAAAAAAGGAGGATAACATGGAAGTTAAGATTAAAGCCATTCACTTCGATGCATCGGAGAAACTCGAGCAATTCATCAACAAGAAGGCCGAAAAACTCATCAAGCATCACGAAGAAATCTCCCTGGTCGAGGTTAACCTCAAAGTAGTGAAACCCGAAACCGCAATGAACAAGGAAGCCGGCATCAAGCTCGTGGTACCGCAGCACGACGACTTGTTTGCCTGCAAGACTGCCGATACCTTTGAGGAGGCTGTCGACCTGGCTTGCGATGCGTTGAAAAAACAACTTGAAAAGACGAAGAAAGATAAATAAACAATAATTGATGCACAATGGCGGTGCCGCACGTCGATGCCGGCACCGCCTTTTTTTCTTCACAACCGAGTGTCGGCCCCCTCACGCAGGGCTGGCACTCGGCTTTCGGCCCTCGCGCGGGCGATGCCCATGCTTTGTTTAAACTTTGTCTTTTAATGTTTAAATCTCTTTAATCGCTTGCAATACACATAGTTTCTTCTTACCTTTGCACCTCAATTAGGAAAAGTAGAGAAGCCTTCTATGCTTAACCTGAGTTCAAGACTTTGGATTAGACATCAACAGCTACTACTCCAAAAAACTTTTATTTGATTCGTCTTAATAATAATTTTTTATTCAGTGATGAAAAATATTCACCTTTTTGTCTCGCTCTTGCTTGCGGTGAGCGTGGCTACATTTTCAACACAAGCTCTGGCTTCGACATCCCCATTGCAGGTGCCTGCCCGGGTCGAGGCCACCAATTCCCACATGAAGATCCTGACGCTTGCCGAGGCCCAGGCCATCACCTTCACCTGGACCGATGCCCAGGGCGTGCAGCACACAAGCAGCATTGCCGACCCGGCCACCGACCCGCGTCACATCGTGGCCCTGCTGCGCGAAATCTTCATCAACAAGAAGGTGCCCGGCATCAAGAAGGTGGGCTACAGCAGTGCCAACGTTGAGGTGCCCGACGACGGAGTTGTTTGTTATACCATCACCGACGCCGCCCTCGACAGCAAGTCGTGGCCAGGTCATTCGGTCAACGACAGGTTCCAAAGCAACAATGCCATTCGCACGATCTACGATATTCCCACGCCCCTCGAGGTCAAGGATGCTGCTGGCAAAGTGATAGGACACTATGGCGACTACACACCCGACGATGAGGGCTACACCACACTCCTGGTCAAGATGAAGCGTAATCTAACCTATGCTTCGGCAAGTGCTGCGACCTATGACGACCTTGTCAACGGCCTGTCCAGCGACATAGAAGAAGTTGCATTGCTTACTCAGGGAGAATACTACGGCAAGGGAGATGGAATCGCTAAGACGGGTGCCTTGTACAAAACCAGCGGCACGGTTTCGAGTTTCTACTTCATTTCCAAGGGCAGGGCACGCAGAGCGACCCGAATACTTAGTAATGCGCCTTTTTACGGCCTCTATGAGGAGTACAGCCCCGAAAACTTTATCACTCATCAAGCTGCTGTCAACGTTTGGGTTACCTTGAAAAACGGAGAAGATTATAATGTGAATCACGATTGTGGCACTGTCATCGGCTTGAAACATCAGTTCAACATGGCAGCAACCTATGAGGAGCACTCGGTCAACAACATGTTCTTCTTTATCCCCGACAGGCGACTTGAAAATTGGAGCACGAGAGACAGAGATGGCTCGTTCACCTACTACAATCCTTCTTATGCCCCCGCTGTGGCCATGCTCAGCATCCCGCTCAAGGCTGCGGGCACGCAAAACGCCAGCAAGAAGAACAAGTGGGACATCACCCTCACCTGGTCGTCGAACCTGAACGCGATGACGGGCAATGTGATTCCGCAGAAGTTCAACCTCTACATCGTCGACGATGCCGGCAACCGCACCCTGCTCAATCAGGAGGACTTCACCGATGCTCCCGACGCCCAGGGCAACTACCACTACACCTACACCGTCGACAAGGAGACGAAAGGACGCATCATTCGCTACGTGGTCGAGGGTGCACCGCTTGAGGGTGAGTTCACGCCTGTTGCCTCCAACGAGGATCTGGTCGAGGTGCCCGGTCTCGACCCCAACCAGCGCCTGCAGCTGGGCCTCAACGTGCGCCCCGTGAGCGACTACCGCCTCAACGAGCAGCTCAACGTGTACTGCAACCACCTCGACGTGTCGAACGCCACCGGCACCTACATCACCGAGACCCAACTCACCAAGCCCAACGCCCGCATGGAGCTCTACCGCCAATGGACCGACGCCGACGGCAAAGCCCAAGAGGCGCTTGTGGCCACGATCTACAAGTTTGTCAAAGACGGCGACAAGGGCTATACCTACACCATGACTCACAGCAACCAGGATCACCTGCAGAAGTCGGCTGTATACGGCCCCAGCGACAACAGCACCCACTTTGTGGTGGCCACGGGCAGCATCGACGGCAAGATCGACTTTGGCAAGCTGGAGGTGTGGGACCAGTTCTCGGCCTCCACGAGCCAGAACCAGCAGCCCGGCCGCTACACCTACGACGTGCACTACCTGTGGGACGGCGTCAAGACCGACAAGGAGGCCAACCCCGACGGGGTGGACTACTTCTACAGCACGGCTGTGCCTGTCGAGGTGTACAAGACTGAGCCTAAGGGCAACAACCAGACCTTCACCGCCGCACAGGTCGAGGCCGACAGCACGCTCAACGCCATCGACCGCGACAGCATCGACAGCTCCAAGCCTGCCGTAACCCTGAGCCTGGAGAACAACCGCGACATCAACTACTACAAGGTGTACCGCCTGGAGCTTGACCGCAATGCCTATCCCAGCACCGAGGCCAAGCGTGCACAGGACGAGACGGGCTACGCCAACATGAGCGGCAGCGACCGCTACGACGTGTTCGAGAATGGCAACTTCCTCAACACGGTGAACACGGCCAACGGCGCCAAGATTGCCGACGAGACCGCCATGCAGGCGAGCGACGCCAGCACCTATGTCCGCCGCATGCTGCCCGTGATATGGACCAACCGCTACAAGAGCGACGGCTCGGTCGACGCCACGGCACAGAACACCTACGGCGCCCCCATCGTGACGGTGCAGCGCGTGGGCGTGACAGCCAAGCTTGCCGACGGCAGCAGCGTCGAGACGAGCAACTTCGCCTTCAGCCACAACGGCGTTACGGGCCGCTACTACAAGGTGCCGCTGAGCCTACAAGCCATTGTGCCCTCAACGCTGCGCCCGGTGAAATACCGCATTTGGCGCTCCACGCCCGACGGCGTGGCCATGGAGGGAAACGATGTGGCAGCCTACCAGAAGCGTCTTGACCAAGAGGGTCATCCGCTCACGGTCAACGTCGACGAGAACGGCAACATGAGCTTCGACGCCAGCAACGAGGGCGAGACCCTTCAGACGGCCATCAGTGAGACCCAAGACGGCCAGCAAAAGGTGTGGATACCCATTGCCGACTACTTCGGCGCCCGCAGCGTGAAGGAAAACGACGGCTTCGAAAACTTCGACGTGAACTACTATGTGCGCATCTACTGCGTGCCCGCCACCACTACGGCCGCCAAGGCTGCCGTGGCGAGCGCCGATGCCACTGCCACGCCCTACTATGTGGCCGAGGCAAAGCTCAAGGTGCCCGTGGCGGGCAGCAACGTGGTGACGAGCGTGACCAGTGTCGACGCCTCGAGCCAGGCGCAGAGCGTGGTGTACTACAGTACCGCGGGTCAGGTGAGCAATGTGCCCTTCAGCGGCGTGAACATCAAGGTCACCACCTACAACGACGGCCACAAGACCGTGAAGAAACTCATTGTGAAGTAACCGTCGCAGCACACTCACACATATCACCCACACAAGCATGCGCTCGCCCCCACAGGCGGGCGCATTGTGTTTAATATTTCAGCCTCGTGGCAGGCGGCAGGGCGTGTTCGCTTGCAGGTATTCTTTTGTTAAAATATATTAAATAACCATCTTGATTGTTGTGTTTTGTATTGCAGATTAGGGTAATTTGTTTACTTTTAACGCCAAACAATCCTTTGTAACAAAAAATCCTAACTACTCACTATCTTTTATATCAATTCAAAGTTCAAAATTCAATTTTATGAAAAATCACTTCTACTATTGATGGCAGCGCTCTTCAGCATGTGTGAAGCTGCACTTGCCCAGACCGAATACACGGTCAATGTAGCAACCCCTGGAAGCCTGGAAACCTTGCTCACCCAGGCACATCCCGACTACTTGAGCAGCATCGCCACGCTGCACGTCACGGGAAAGCTCAACGGCAGCGACCTTGCCACCTTGCGCAAGATGGCAGGCAGCGAGGACGATGAGGAGAACTACGTGTATGTGGGTGCCCTGCGCGAGCTCGACCTCACGGGTGCACGCATGGTGAAAGGCGGCTCGCCCTACTACAGCGACTACAGCTTCAGCCTGGGCAAGACAGTCGACTATGAGGCCAAAGACGACTCGCTGGGCCGTTACACCTTCTACATGTGCCACCGCCTGCAGCGAGTGATGCTGCCCAAGAAGCTGAACGACGTGGGCGAGGAGGTGTTCAGCTTCTGCAACAACTTGAAGGAGGTGACCTTCCCCGACGGCATCGACACCCTGCGCGAGGCGCTGTTTTCCAATTGCACGTCGCTGCGCCTGATGGTGATACCTGCCACCGTCAAGTATATCGACAAGTGGGCATTCAGCTTCTGCAGCTATCTCAAGACCATCATCTGCCTGGGCAACCAGCCAGCCGCAGTGAGATATGACAACGACACCTACAATGCCTTCGACCACATGAACGCCACCTACACCCGCGTGCATGTGCCCGACGGCGCGGCTGCGGCCTACAGAAATGTTGCCGGCTGGAACCAGTTTAAGATCATGGAGTATGCCCCCGATGTGCAGCTGGGCCAGCGGCTCGACAGCGTGACCATAGCACTCGACCGTGCCGGGGAGCTCGACAGCACATTTTTCCGCCACTATCCCGACCAGGAACGCACGGTGAAGTACTTGAAGGTGACAGGCCCCGTCAATGGCGACGACGTGCTCATGATGTGCAACATGGCCGCCTATGGAAGCACCCAGGAGCTCGACCTGGGCCAGGCGAGAATAATGAAGGGCGGCAAGCCCTATCATTCCGACTACAACGGGAGCTACTACACCGCTACCGACTCGGTGACCGACCGCATGTTTCTCACTTGCCAAGAGATGCTCAAGCTCACGCTGCCAGCCAGTGTGAAGTATATCAAGGCCACTACAGCCTTCAACAGCAACCTCAAGGAGCTGTGCATCGATGCAAGCAATGAGCACTATGAGGTGAATGCAGGCGCGCTCTACGACAAGCAGGCACGCAGCCTCGTGTTCTGCCCCAAGGGCATTGCCGACAAGAATGTGGCCGTGGCCGACGGTACAGTGCTTGTGGGCGACTCGGCCTTCTACGACTTCGACAAGCTGGAGTCGGTGGAGCTCCCCACCACCTTGCGCACGATAGGCAAGAGCGCGTTTTACTACAACTCGAGCTTGAAGAGCGTGAGCATACCCGAGGGCGTGGTTGCCATCGACGACAATGCGTTCTCCTATGCAGGAATCGAACAGCTCGACCTGCCAAGCACGCTCGAAACCCTGGGCAAGAACACGTTCAACTGCTCGCACCTGAAGGATATCAGGGTCAAGGCTGCCACGCCGCCTGCTGCCGACGGCGGCTCATGGGACGGCACCTTCGGCTATGTCGACAAGGACGCCTGCACCGTGCACGTGCCTCAGGGCAAGGCCGAGCTCTACAAGCAAGCCGAGGCCTGGAAAGACTTTGCCAACATCGTCGACGACCTGGTCGAGACCGGAGTGGGGGAGATGAGCGCCTCGCAACCTGTGCCGGTAGCCCAGTATGGCATCGACGGCCGCATGGCGGCTCCTGGCGACAAGGGGCTGCGCATCGTGCGCTACAGCGACGGGTCGGTCAAGAAGGTGTGGGCGAAATAGCCCCCTACGCGCTACTGGCTTTTAGACAGCCGGGCGTCACAGGCCACAGCGGCCCGTGGCGCCCGGTTTCGATGGCCCGCACTGGTGCGTGCAGGCGCCTTGCCCGCTGTGGTGCAGAACACGGGCAGCGGCCCGGCCGGAGGATGAAAATCAAGAAAAATTCAAAAAAAAGTGGTGCAATATTTGCTAAATAAAAATTATTGCGTAACTTTGCACCCGCTTACAAGAATTACCGCATGGTGATGATGCAAGCATGGCGACGCCTCTTTAGCTCAGTTGGCCAGAGCACGTGATTTGTAATCTCGGGGTCGTTGGTTCGAATCCGACAAGAGGCTCAAGACAACACTTGGGTAGATTCCAGAGTGGCCAAATGGGGCAGACTGTAAATCTGCTGCTTTATAGCTTCGGTGGTTCGAATCCATCTCTACCCACAAAACAAAACTGCGGAAGTAGCTCAGTTGATAGAGCATTAGCCTTCCAAGCTAAGGGTCGCGAGTTTGAGCCTCGTCTTCCGCTCAAGTAAAAAGAAACATTGCCTGTGTAGCTCAGTGGTAGAGCGCATCCTTGGTAAGGATGAGGTCGCGGGTTCAACTCCCGCCACCGGCTCAAATCAAATTACGGCGAAACTTCGCCACTCGATGGGAATAAAACGCACCGAGGGGGCGAAGTGAAGCGTGTAAATAATGATTGTAGCAAGTAAAAATCATTTTATCAAAAAATAAGTTAAAGTTATGGCAAAAGAGAAATTCGTAAGAACCAAGCCGCATGTAAACATCGGTACTATTGGTCACGTTGATCACGGTAAAACTACCCTTACCGCTGCTATCACCAAGGTGCTCTCTGAGCAGGGCTATTCTAACGAGGCCGTTCGCTCGTTCGATTCTATCGACAACGCACCCGAGGAGAAAGAGCGTGGTATTACTATCAACACTGCCCACGTGGAATATGAAACCAAGAATCGTCACTATGCACACGTTGACTGCCCTGGACACGCCGACTATGTGAAGAACATGGTAACTGGTGCTGCTCAGATGGACGGTGCAATCGTTGTGATCGCTGCTACCGACGGTGTTATGCCTCAGACTCGTGAGCACATCCTGCTGGCTCGCCAAGTGAATGTGCCTCGCCTGGTGGTGTTCCTGAACAAGTGCGATTCTCCCGATGTTGACGACGAGATGATCGAGCTCGTTGAGATGGACGTTCGCGAACTTCTTTCAGAATATGGCTATGACGGCGACAACACTCCTATCATCAAGGGTTCGGCCCTGGGTGCCCTCAATGGCGATCCCAAGTGGACTCAGAGCGTGCTCGACTTGATGGACGCTGTCGACGAGTGGATTCCACTGCCTCCACGCGACATCGACAAGCCCTTCCTGATGCCTATCGAGGACATCTTCTCGATCACTGGCCGCGGCACTGTTGCTACTGGCCGTATCGAGACCGGTGTTGTGAAAGTGGGCGACCCCGTGCAAATCATGGGTCTGGGTGCCGACTTGAAGTCGACTGTGACTGGCGTTGAGATGTTCCGCAAGATCCTCGACGAGGGCGAGGCTGGCGACAACGTGGGTCTGCTGCTCCGCGGTATCGACAAGGATCAGGTGAAGCGCGGTATGGTGATCTGCCATCCCGGACTTGTGACTCCTCACGATGAGTTCACTGCTTCGATCTATGTGTTGAAGAAAGAGGAAGGTGGCCGTCACACTGCATTCCGCAGCCACTATCGTCCTCAATTCTACATCCGCACGCTCGACGTGACTGGCGAGATCACTCTGCCCGAGGGCGTTGAGATGGTGATGCCTGGCGACAACGTTGAGATCAACGTGAAGCTCATCGAGCCAGTTGCCTGCAACGAGGGTCTGCGTTTCGCAATCCGCGAGGGTGGCCGCACCGTTGGTTCGGGTCAAATCACCAAGATCATCGAGTAATACACACCTTCCCTCATGAGGAGGGGTGAACACAGAATAACAGAATCGGCCTCGCGCGCATGACGAGGCGGGGCCGGTTTCTTTAATACACGGGAATAGTTCAGTTGGTAGAACGACGGTCTCCAAAACCGTAGGTCGTGAGTTCGAGTCTTACTTCCCGTGCTATTTTTTCAAAATACAATTATGGCAAAAGCAAAAATACTTACGGATTTAGAGGAGTCTTATAACGAGCTCGTTCATAAGGTTTCTTGGCCCTCAAAGACTGACTTGGCCAATAGCACCGTCATTGTCATGGTGGCTTCCATACTCATGGCACTCGTGATATGGGCTGTTGACGCAATCATCAGCTGGGGCATGGAAAACATCATCTATCGCGTGTAGCGAGAAAGTGCGAGTGCACTCTCGTGTGCCTGCACTTGCTGCGAGCCCTGAGCGCTGTGTCTCACTACTTCCACGGCACGCTTCTCCATTATCACTGTGCCGGGAGATGCATTGCCTCGATTGTGACTTGTGGCTGCACGGTTGCGATGATTGCATGTTTCCAGAAAAAAATCCATTTCCAGATATTTCTTGTGTTTCACAACATTTTTTCAATCTCTTTTTTTTTAACGTTTAGTTGACATCTACAATGGCTGAAGGAAAAAAACAGTGGTATGTTTTGAAAACCATTTCGGGCAAAGAGCAGAAAATCAAGGAAATGCTTGATGCTGCCTGTAAAAATGATGAGCGCCTGCGCGAGCATCTTTTTCAGGTGCTCGTTCCTACAGAGAAGGTCTTCACGACCCATGCCGGGAAGAAGGTGCAGAAAGAACGCAACCTGCTTTCGGGATATGTATTTGTACAATGCGACCTCGACGGTGAGACTGAAGACATGTTGCAGAACACGACCAACGTGATCAACTTTGTGCGCACCCGTGAGTCGAGCCACAGGCCCGAACCCATCAGGGAAAGCGACATTGCACGCATGCTGGGAGCTGCCGAGGCCGAGGGCGCTGCGCCCGAGGGCGAGGATGGACCCAACGATTTCATCGTGGGCGAGAATGTGAAGGTGACTTTCGGTCCCTTCAACGGGTTCACAGGCGAAATCGAAGAGGTGAATCGAGAAAAACGCAAGCTCAAGGTCATGGTCAAGGTGTTCGGCCGCAAGACGCCGCTGGAATTGGACAATTCGCAAGTGTCGCGTGAGTAGCGCCCATGTGCCGGTCCTCGATGATGTTACGCTACGGGGAGCGGTGCGGGTTGAGGCTCATGCAATAGTTTTTCATAAACTAATAAATTCTCAAATTAAGAACAATGGCTAAAGAAATTGCTGGACAGTTAAAATTACAGATTAAGGGCGGAGCAGCAAACCCTTCGCCGCCAGTAGGACCAGCTCTTGGTTCTAAGGGTATAAACATCATGGAGTTTTGCAAGCAATTCAATGCCCGCACTCAATCTAAGGCCGGCAAGGTGCTCCCTGTGGTGATCACCTACTACACCGACAAGAGCTTTGACTTTGTTGTCAAGACTTCGCCTGCTGCCGTTCAACTCAAGGAGGCAGCCAAGATTAAGAGCGGTTCGGGTGAACCTAACCGTAAAAAAGTCGCTACGGTGACTTGGGACCAGGTTAAGGAGATTGCTGAAGACAAAATGCCTGATTTGAACTGTTTCACTGTAGCCTCGGCGATGAAGATGGTCGCTGGAACAGCAAGAAGTATGGGTATCACCGTAAAGGGTACATTCCCCGAAAATGTTTAAAACTTCAATTCAAAATGAGTAAACTAACAAAAAATCAAAAGTTAGCCGCCACGAAGATTGAACCTGGGAAAGCTTACACCCTTGCTGAGGCCGCCACACTGCTGAAGGAAATCACCTTCACCAAGTTTGACGCTTCGGCCGATATCGATGTACGTCTTGGTGTAGATCCTCGAAAGGCTGACCAGAATATCCGCGGCGTGGTATCGCTGCCTAACGGAACGGGCAAGACCGTGCGCGTGCTTGTGCTTTGCACCCCCGACAAGGAGGCCGAAGCCAAGGAAGCCGGTGCCGACTATGTGGGTCTTGAAGAGTATATCGACAAGATCAAGTCGGGTTGGACCGATGTGGATGTAATCATCACCCAGCCTCAAAACATGGGCAAGATCGGACCTCTGGGTCGCATCCTGGGCCCCCGCGGCCTGATGCCAAACCCCAAGAGCGGCACCGTGACTCCCGATGTGGCCAAGGCTGTGAAAGAAGTGAAACAAGGTAAAATTGATTTCAAGGTTGATAAGAAAGGTATAGTACACACCTCTATTGGCAAGGTGTCGTTCACTCCCGACCAGATACGTGAGAATGCCCAGGCATTCATCAACACGCTGATCAAGCTGAAGCCGGCCACCGCCAAGGGTACCTATATCAAGAGCATTTATCTTTCAAGTACTATGAGTAAAGGTATCAAGATCGATACCAAGTCAATCGACGCTTAATTTTTTAAAATTGAAGAAACAATGAGAAAGGAAGATAAAGCAGTATTAATCGACAAGATCAAGGACACCATCGCTCAGTACAGTTGCGTGTATCTGACATCGACAACCGACCTGAACGCTGAAAAGACCACCGACCTGCGCCGCGCTGCCTTCAAGGCCGAGGTGAAGATGATGGTGGTGAAAAACTCCTTGTTGAAGAAGGCCATGGAGCAGAGCGACATCGACTACTCGGGCCTCTATCCCGCAATGGTAGGAAACACCACGCTCATGCTGAGCAACACTGGCAACGCTCCTGCTAAACTCATCAAGGAATTCCGCAAGAAGAAAGAGACCCAGCCTGCACTCAAGGCAGCCTTCGTTGAGGAGACCGTCTACATGGGCGAGGAGAGCCTCGAGACCCTGGCAACGATCAAGAGCAAGAACGAGCTCATCGCCGACGTTGTGGCACTGCTGCAATCGCCTGCCAAGAATGTGGTTTCGGCTCTGCAGTCGGGTGGCAACAAGCTCCACGGAATTCTGGAAACATTATCAAAAAAAGAAGAAAAATAAATTTAAAAACAACTTTAATCAAATCATACTAAAATGGCAGATTTAAAAGCTTTTGCTGAGGAATTAGTTAATCTTTCAGTTAAGGAAGTAAACGAACTCGCACAAATTCTCAAAGACGAATATGGTATTGAACCTGCAGCTGCTGCTGTGGCCGTGGCCGGTCCTGCTGCTGCTGGTGCTGCTCCCGCTGAAGAGGAGAAGACTAACTTCGATGTGATCCTGAAATCTTTCGGTTCTGAGAAGCTCAAAGTCATCAAGCTGGTGAAGGAACTCACTGGTCTGGGCCTGAAGGACGCTAAGGACCTGGTAGAGAAGGCTCCCGCTCCCATCAAGGAAGGCCTGCCCAAGGCTGATGCTGAAGGTCTCAAGAAGCAACTCGAAGAACTCGGCGCTGAAGTTGAACTTAAATAATTTTACCTGAATATCAGGTATATAGGTTAAGAATCCTCAGGTTCTGTTGATTCTTAACCTTTTTGTGTCATAATTAAAAATTTGAGTTCACTTAATTAATTTTTTCAATGTCAGTTTCCAAACAACCACGAGTAAATTTTGCACGTGTCAAGAATCCGTATCCTTATCCCGATTTCCTTGAGGTGCAATTACAATCATTCAGAGATTTTCTGCAATTAGATACCCCAACTGAGAAACGAAAAAACGAGGGACTCTATAAAGTTTTTTCCGAGAATTTCCCCATCGCGGACACGCGGAATAACTTTGTCCTTGAATTTCTTGACTATTTCATCGACCCGCCGCGCTACACCATCGATGAATGCCTCGACCGTGGCCTCACCTACAGTGTGCCACTCAAGGCCAAGCTCAAGCTCTACTGCACCGACCCCGATCACGAGGACTTTGCCACCGAGGTACAGGATGTGTATCTGGGTGCCATCCCCTACATGACTGCCAAGGGCACGTTTGTGATCAACGGCGCCGAGCGCGTGGTGGTGTCTCAGTTGCACCGTTCGCCGGGCGTTTTCTTTGGGCAGAGCGTCCATGCCAACGGCACCAAGCTATATTCGGCTCGCATCATACCTTTCCGTGGATCGTGGATTGAATTTGCCACCGATATCAACAACGTGATGTATGCCTACATCGACCGCAAGAAGAAGTTGCCCGTGACAACTCTGCTGCGTGCCATCGGTCTCGAGACCGACAACGACATCATCAAGATTTTCGGCCTGGCCGAGGAACTCAAAGTAAACAAGACCAACCTTAAGAAGGCAGTGGGCCGCAAGCTCGCCGCCCGTGTCGTGAAAACATGGAACGAAGACTTCGTCGACGAGGATACTGGCGAGGTCGTTTCGATCGAGCGCAACGAGGTGATTATCGACCGCGACACCGTGATCGAGGAGAGCAACATCCCCGAGATACTGGAATCGGGCGCGCAGACCATACTGCTGCACCGCCAGGACGTGAACACGGGCGACTATGCCATCATCTTCAACACGCTTGCCAAGGATACCTGCAACTCTGAGAAAGAGGCAGTCAACTACATATACAGGCAATTGCGCAACGCCGAGCCGCCGGATGACGCCAGCGCCCGCGAGGTGATCAACAACCTTTTCTTCAGCGAGAAGCGTTATGACCTGGGCGATGTGGGCCGTTTCCGCATCAACAAGAAGCTGGGCTTGTCGACCCCCGACGACGTGCGAGTGCTCACCCGCGAGGACATCATCGAGATCATCAAGTACCTCATCGGCCTTATCAACAGCAAGACCGACGTCGATGATATCGACCACTTGAGCAACCGCCGCGTGCGCACCGTGGGCGAGCAGCTCTACAACCAGTTTGGCGTGGGCCTGGCCCGCATGGCCCGCACCATACGCGAGCGCATGAATGTGCGCGACAACGAGGTGTTCACCCCAATCGACCTGATCAACGCAAAGACAATATCGTCGGTCATCAACACATTCTTTGGTACCAACGCCTTGTCGCAATTTATGGACCAGACCAACCCTCTGGCCGAGATCACCCACAAGCGCCGCATGTCGGCCCTGGGCCCTGGCGGCCTCTCGCGTGAGCGTGCCGGCTTTGAGGTGCGCGACGTGCACTACACCCACTACGGCCGTCTGTGTCCTATCGAGACACCCGAAGGCCCCAACATCGGCCTCATCTCGTCGTTGTGCATCTATGCCAAGATCAACAAGCTCGGCTTCATCGAGACCCCCTACCGCAAGGTGGAGAACGGCAAGGTCGACCTCGACAACAACCATGTGCAGTATCTCACTGCCGAGAGCGAGGAAGGCAAGATCATCGCCCAAGGCAACGCCGAGGTAAACGACGACGGCACCTTTGCCAGCAACCGCATCAAGTCGCGCCTGGGCGCCGACTTCCCCGTGGCCTCGCCCGACGAGGTCAACTATATGGACGTGTCGCCGCAACAGATTGCGTCGATCGCTGCTGCCATGATTCCCTTCCTGGAGCACGACGACGCCAACCGTGCCTTGATGGGTGCCAACATGATGCGCCAGGCAGTGCCGTTGCTGCGCAGCGAGGCTCCTATCGTGGGCACCGGCATCGAGCAGCGTCTGGCCTACGACAGCCGCACCCAGATACAAGCCGAGGGCGAGGGTGTGGTAGAATATGTCGATGCCGACGTCATACGCATACGCTACGACCAGACCGAAGACGAGGCCTTCGTCTCGTTTGAGGAACCCGTAGTAGAATATCACTTGCCCAAGTTCCGCAAGACCAACCAGAACACCACCATCGACCTGCGGCCTATATGCGACCGCGGCCAGCGTGTGAAGAAGGGCGACATCCTCACCGAGGGCTACTCGACCGAGGACGGCGAGCTTGCCCTGGGGCGTAACCTCAAGGTGGCCTACATGCCCTGGAAGGGTTACAACTATGAGGACGCCATCGTGCTCAACGAGCGCATGGTGCGTGAGGACATCCTCACCAGTGTGCACGTCGACGAGTACACCCTCGAGGTGCGCGAGACCAAGCGCGGCATGGAAGAGCTCACCAACGATATCCCCAACGTGAGCGAAGACGCCACCAAGGACCTCGACGAGCGCGGCATCATCCGCGTGGGAGCCCACATCCAGCCCGGCGACATCCTCATAGGCAAGATCACGCCTAAGGGTGAGAGCGATCCCACCCCCGAGGAGAAGCTGCTGCGCGCTATCTTCGGCGACAAGGCTGGCGACGTGAAGGATGCCTCGCTCAAGGCCAACCCGTCGCTAAAGGGCGTGATCATCAAGACCCGCCTCTTTGCCCGCGCCACCAAGAAAAAACGCACCAAGGGCGGCGACCCCTTCATCAACAAGCTCGACGAGGAGTATGGAGCCAAGCAAGACGAGCTCAAGGCATTGCTCATCGAGAAGCTGCTCAAGCTCACCGAGGGCCTTACCTCGCAGGGCGTGAAAGACTTCCTCGACACCGAGGTGATAGCCAAGGGCAACAAGTTTACAGCATCGGTGCTCAAAGATATCGACTACGAGTCGGTCAACCTGAGCAAGTGGACGACCGACGAGCACCGCAACGACATGATACGCTCCTGCGTGATGAACTACCTGCGCAAGAGCAAGGGCATCGACACCGAGCTGCGCCGCAAGAAGTTTGACTACTCGATAGGCGATGAGCTCCCATCGGGCATCATGCAGATGGCCAAGGTGTATGTGGCCAAGAAGCGCAAGATAGGCGTGGGCGACAAGATGGCCGGCCGCCACGGCAACAAGGGTATCGTCTCTCGCGTGGTGCGCGAGGAGGACATGCCATTCCTTGCCGACGGCACCACGGTCGACCTCGTGCTCAATCCCCTGGGTGTGCCTTCGCGCATGAACCTGGGTCAGATTTTCGAGGCCGTGCTCGGCTGGGCCGGTCACGAGCTGGGCGTGAAATTTGCCACCCCCATCTTCGACGGCGCCACGATGGACGACCTCAACAAGTGGACCGACAAGGCCGGCCTGCCGCGTGGCGGCAGCTGCCAGCTCTACGACGGTGCCACGGGCGAGCCCTTCGACCAGAAAGCCACAGTGGGTGTGACCTACTTCTTGAAGCTGGGCCACATGGTCGAGGACAAGATGCATGCCCGCTCGATCGGCCCCTACTCGCTCATCACGCAACAGCCTCTGGGCGGCAAGGCCCAGTTTGGTGGTCAGCGTTTCGGCGAGATGGAGGTTTGGGCTCTTGAGGCCTTCGGCGCAAGCCACGTGCTGCAAGAGATCCTCACCATCAAGAGTGACGATGTCACAGGCCGCAGCAAGGCCTATGAGGCCATTGTCAAGGGAGATCCAATGCCCACTCCGGGCATCCCCGAGTCGCTCAACGTGCTGCTGCATGAGCTGCGCGGATTGTGCTTAAGTGTGAAACTTGAATAATAACGTCTCTTTAATACATTTTTAAATGGCTTTTAGAAAAGACAATAAAGCAAAGAGTAACTTCTCCAAGATAACCATCTCGCTGGCATCGCCCGACGAGATACTCAACAACTCCTATGGCGAGGTGCTCAAGCCAGAAACCATCAACTACCGCACCTACAAGCCCGAGCGCGACGGCCTGTTCTGCGAGCGCATCTTCGGCCCTGTAAAGGACTATGAGTGCCATTGCGGCAAGTACAAGCGCATACGCTACAAGGGCATCGTGTGCGACCGTTGCGGTGTCGAGGTCACCGAGAAGAAGGTGCGCCGTGAGCGCAGCGGCCACATCCAGCTGGTGGTGCCCGTGGCCCATATCTGGTACTTCCGCTCGCTGCCCAACAAGATAGGCTACCTGCTGGGCCTGCCCACCAAGAAGCTCGATGCAGTGATCTACTATGAGCGCTACATCGTGATCAATCCCGGCAACGTGAAGATGGCCAAGCAACCTGGCAAGGAGCCTGAGCCACTGCAGCGTCTCGACCTGCTGAGCGAGGACGAGTATATGGACATCGTGGAGAAGCTGCCTAAAGACAATAACCAGCTCGACGACGACGACCCCAACAAGTTTGTGGCCAAGATGGGTGCCGAGGCTATCTACGACCTCCTGGTGAAGCTCGACCTCGACTCGCTCTCCTATGAGCTGCGCGACAAGGCCCACAAGGAGACCTCGCAACAGCGCAAGGCCGAGGCCTTGAAGCGCCTGCAGGTGGTCGAAGCCTTCCGCGAGAGCAAGGACGTGAACCGTCCCGAGTGGATGATACTCAAGGTGATTCCTGTGATTCCGCCCGAGTTGCGCCCGCTCGTGCCCCTCGATGGCGGCCGTTTTGCCACCAGCGATCTCAACGACCTGTACCGTCGAGTCATCATACGCAACAACCGCCTCAAGCGCCTCATCGAGATCAAGGCTCCCGAGGTCATCTTGCGCAACGAGAAGCGCATGCTTCAAGAAGCCGTCGACTCGTTGCTCGACAACTCCCGCAAGAGCAGCGCTGTGAAGAGCGATGCCAATCGCCCGCTCAAGTCGTTGAGCGACAGCCTCAAGGGCAAGCAGGGCCGCTTCCGCCAGAACCTGCTGGGCAAGCGTGTCGACTACTCGGCCCGCTCGGTCATCGTCGTGGGTCCTGAGCTCAAGATGGGCGAGTGCGGTATTCCTAAGGACATGGCTGCCGAGCTCTACAAGCCCTTCGTGATACGCAAGCTCATCGAGCGCGGCATCGTGAAGACGGTGAAGAGCGCCAAGAAGATTGTCGACCGCAAGGAACCCGTGGTGTGGGACATCCTGGAAAACGTGATGAAGGGTCACCCCGTCATGCTCAACCGTGCCCCAACACTGCACCGCTTGAGTATCCAGGCCTTCCAGCCCAAGCTCATCGAGGGCAAGGCCATCCAGCTGCACCCGCTGGCATGTACACCATTCAATGCCGACTTCGACGGCGACCAGATGGCCGTGCACTTGCCCCTGGGCAACGAGGCCATCGCCGAGGCACAGCTGCTCATGTTCATGCCCCACAACATCCTCAACCCGGCCAACGGCGAGCCCATCACCGTGCCGTCGCAGGATATGGTGCTCGGTCTCTACTACATCACCAAGCTGCGCCCGGGCCAGAAGGGCGAGGGCATGGTGTTCTACAGCCCTGAGGAGGCCACGATAGCCTTCAACGAGGGCCGGCTCAACCGCAACGCCATCATCTCGGTGCGCGTGCACGACATCGACGAGAACGGCAACCCCTGCGAGCGCATCGTCAAGGACACTTGCTATGGCCGCGTGATGGTGAACGAGTGCGTGCCTGCCGAGCTGGGCTATGTCAACGAGCTTATTTCAAAGAAAACACTCAAGAAACTTATCACCAAGGTGATACGCACCTGTGGCGTGCCGCGGTCGGCCAAGTTCCTCGACGATGTGAAGAACATGGGTTACCGCATGGCCTATTTGGGCGGCCTGTCGTTCAACCTCAACGATGTGCTCATTCCACCCGAAAAGGAGGCCTACATCAAGGAAGGCGACGCCCAGGTAGAGGAAGTGATGAACAACTACAACATGGGTTTCATCACCAACAACGAGCGCTACAACCAGGTGATTGATATATGGACCAACGTCAACTCCAAGCTCACCGACACGCTGATGAAGCAAATCAGCGCCGACCAGCAAGGCTTCAACTCGGTCTACATGATGCTCGACTCGGGCGCCCGTGGTTCTAAGGACCAGATACGCCAGCTCTCGGGTATGCGTGGCCTTATGGCCAAGCCGCAGAAGTCGGGCGTCGAAGGCGGCCACCAGATTATCGAGAACCCAATTCTCGCCAACTTCAAAGAGGGCTTGAGCGTGCTGGAGTACTTCATCTCTACCCACGGAGCCCGCAAGGGTCTTGCCGATACCGCCTTGAAGACGGCCGATGCCGGTTACCTCACCCGCCGTCTTGTCGATGTGGCTCACGACGTGATCATCACCGAGGAAGACTGCGGCACCCTGCGCGGCCTTGTGTGCCGCGAGGTGAAAAACAACGACGACGTGGTGGCCACGCTGGGCGACCGCATTGTGGGCCGCGTGTCGGTGCACGACGTGGTCGACCCCACCAGTGGCGAGATCATCGTCAAGAGTGGCGAGGAGATAAGCGATGCCGCTGCCGAGCGCATCAACAACTCGCCCATCGAGTCGGTCGAGATACGCTCGGTGCTCACCTGCGAGGCCAAGCACGGCGTGTGTGCCAAGTGCTATGGCCGCAACCTGGCCAACCACCGCATGGTGCAGAAGGGCGAGGCCGTGGGTGTGATTGCCGCACAGGCCATCGGCGAGCCAGGCACGCAGCTCACACTGCGCACCTTCCACGTGGGTGGTGTGGCCAGCAACATTGCAGCCGTGTCCAACATGACCTCGAAATACGACGGTCGCCTGCAAATCGACGAGTTGCGCACTGTGAAGAACAAAGACGGTGTCGACATTGTGATAGGCCGCATGGCCGAGATGCACATCGTCGACGTCAACACGGGCATGGTGCTCACTTCGGCCAACATTGTGTACGGTTCCAAGCTGTTCTTCAAGAATGGCGACCTGCTCAAGAAGGGCGACGTGATATGCGAGTGGGACCCCTTCAACGCTGTGATTGTGAGCGAGGTGGGCGGTACACTCAAGTTCAGCAACCTCATCGAGGGCGTGACCTATCGCGACGAGGTCGACGAGACTTCGGGCAACAGCGAGAGCATCATCATCGAGTCTAAAGACCACAACAAGATACCCGAGGCTCAGCTCTACAACGAGCAGGGCGAGCTGGTGAAGACCTATGCACTGCCTGTGGGCGCCCACCTGATGTACAAGGAGGGCGACGAGATCACGGCCGGCGAGGTGTTTGTCAAGATTCCGCGCGCATCGAGCGGCGGTGCCGGCGATATCACCGGCGGTCTGCCTCGCGTCACCGAGCTCTTCGAGGCCCGCAACCCGAGCAACCCTGCTGTGGTGAGCGAGATCGACGGCGAGGTCACCTTCGGCAAGATCAAGCGAGGCAACCGCGAGATCGTGGTCACCAGCAAGATAGGCGAGGTCAAGAAATACCTGGTGCCGCTTTCCAAGCAAATCCTGGTGCAGGAGAACGACTTCGTGCGTGCTGGCACTCCGCTCTCCGACGGCGCCATCACTCCTGCCGACATCCTGCGCATCATGGGCCCGACTGCCGTGCAAGAGTACATCGTCAACGAGGTGCAGAGTGTGTACCGCCTGCAAGGTGTGGGCATCAACGACAAGCACTTTGAGGTGATCGTGCGCCAGATGATGCGCAAGGTCAACATCCTCGATCCAGGCGACACCCGTTTCCTGGAGCAGGAAATCGTCGACAAGCAGGACTTCATGGAGGAGAACGACCGCATTTGGGGCAAGAAAGTGGTGGAAGACGCCGGCGACAGCACCGATGTGCAACCTGGTCAAATCATCACCGCCCGCAAGCTGCGCGACATCAACTCGGCCCTCAAGCGCCGCGACAAGAAGATCGTTGAGGTGCGCGACGCCGTGCCTGCTACCAGCGAGCAGATACTGCAAGGCATCACCCGTGCTGCACTGCAGACCAAGAGCTTCATGAGCGCCGCCTCCTTCCAGGAGACTACCAAGGTGCTCAACGAGGCTGCCATTCGCGGCAAGGTCGACTACCTCGAGGGCATGAAGGAGAACGTGATATGCGGTCACCTCATCCCCGCCGGCACTGGCTTGCGCGAGTACCAGACGCTCATCGTGGGCGACAAGGAGGAGCTGGCTCGTGCCGGGCTCAACACCAAGTCGAAGGCCGACGACGACGCGCTGCCCACCGAGGCCCAGTTCATGCGCGAGCATGCCAACGATTGATCCCGCACGTGCCACGTGCGCATTATGAAAAAATGACTTTTGATTGATTCTTACGAATCTTTAAATATTTTTCCATAGTTAATTAGTTTTTTTTCGCCTGGAGGTTGTTGAAACCGCCAGGCGATTTTGTTGTGTGGGCAGGCGGGGCGCCGCTCAGGCGACAATGATGTGAAGACACAGGTAGAGCACGAGCAGGCAGCCCGCGGTGGTGATCATGTTCCAACTCGCTGCCCAGCCTGCAAAGGAGGTGATGAGGTCGATGCCGCTCAGGTTGAGCAGCAGCAAGGCGGCGGTGGCTGCTGCGGCGAGCGCAAAATAGATGCCCATGGCCTTGAGCACGCTGCGGGTGGCCGCCGAGGCGGGCTTGCGCAACACCGCCAGGCGCAGCAGCCACAGCGCCCCGAGCAGCAGGGCGCATTGCGACATGGGCAGCACGCCGTAGACGAGCGAGCGTGGGTCGTTGGCGCTGCTGGCCCATTGCAGCACGGGGTTGAACTGGTCGTAGTAGCTGAACACCATGGGCGAGACCACGAGGGCCATGAGCCAGAACACTGCATCGATGCCCGCCTTGTAGCCCAGCAGGCTGCGCTCCTGGTCGCTGCCCAGCACTGCCCGCGAGGCGCGCCAGGCTATCCACCCTGTCATGAGCACGAGCAGCACGGCAAAGTAGATGGTGATGCGCGGGTCGTAGTCGCCAGGGTCCCAGTCGCGGTGCGGGTGCAGCATCATGTCGATGGCAAAGGCGGCGCGGTTCACCACAGTCACGCTCTGGGTGCTGTCGCGGTGCTGAAAGTCGCGTATCACCTTGTCGGGGGCGAAAATCATGCCGTTGAAGTCGGCCCAGGTGCGTCGCAGGCTTATCGTGCCCAGCACCCTGAGCACCTTGCCGGCATCGCCGTCGCGGGTGTCGAAGGTGGCATGGCGGGCCGTGTCGGCTGCAGCACTTGCGCCGCCGGCGGCCTGCACGGGAGCCACGCAGCCCACGAGGGCCACGAGCACCACGATTGCTATGTGCCACACATGCCTGTGAAACATATTGCAAAGTTATAGAATTGCGCGTTCAGGCGCAATAGTTTTGTGCGGTATAAATTTTTTGCTTGGGCAGTGTTGCATGGGGCGAAAAATGTGCTTAACTTTGCACTCGTAAAGCAAGGGGTTCCATCCCCCCAAGGGATGGATTAAAAGGGAATCAGGTGCAAGACCTGAACAGTACCCGCTGCTGTGAGTTCTCTGAGTGGAAAACTTATCGTTTCGCACACAAAGCCACTGGGCCAAAGAAGTTGATTCAATCCTGAATTCGGCTGCATCACCGGGAAGGCGCGAAACGGGGGAGAGAACAAGTCAGAAGACCTGCCTCGAGCTTGCCTTGCAAAATGAATGCGGTCCACGTGGCATTTGGACTATGGGCAGAGAGAAGCAGGTGTAGCCGAGAAAAGAAATCGAACACATGATTTTTTTGTGATGCGCTGCGCTCCTGGGTTGCAATGGCAATCGAGTGGCCGCCCCCCCACACACACATTCTTCGTTTTGCAAGATTAATGAAATGCTGAGAGAACAAGAAATCTCACGATTATTAATTAAAATAACGAAATGAAGAAAAAACTACTTGTAGTAATGATTTTACTGAGCGCGGTTGTTGCCCATGCCATTGTTGTGAAGGTGCAGGGCGTGCAGCGCGCCGATGTGAAGGCGGCTCCCGCGATGCGGGTAGCCCCCAATGCGTCCACTTTCACTATCGACAGCATTAAGAACTGGAGCGGCGAGGGCTCCAACAGTGCTGTCATGGTCATACAATGGTCCGACGACCAGAGCGACAACAAGGCCTGGGCCTTTGGCTACCACTTCGATGGCACGTCGACAGGAGCCCAGATGCTCGAGACCATAGTGAAGAACAACCCGCAGCTCTATTCAATCACCCAAACGAGCGGCTACGGGCTGGTGATAGGCGGCCTGGGATGGGACACCGATGGCAACGGCCTGCGCCTGACCAACGGCACCGACACCATCGAGGCCAACGAATACGGCCAATTCTCGGGAAGCGGATATAACTTCGACAACATGAAACCCGTTGATGCCAACGACCTGTGGAACAGCGGCTGGTACAGCAGCTACTGGAGCTACTGGATTGGCACCTCGGCCTCGTCGCTGGGCTACTCGGGCGTGGGCGCCACGGGCCGCAAGGTGACCGACGGCTGCTGGGACATGTGGAAGATTAGCACCGCCACCTCCGATGGCAAGCTGGTATCGGCCCCATCGCTCATCCCCGACGATGCCGTGCGCCGTTTCACCATCGACGGCGTGTGCTACGAGCTGCTCACCTACTCTAAAGGAAGGAAAACCGTGCAGATGGTGAAGCCCTTCAACGGCAGCACCTACAAGGGCACCATCACCGTGCCGGCACAGTTCACCTATAAGGACCTCACCTACGACGTTGTGGCCGTTGCCGACAGCGCCTGCTACAATGCCACCGGGCTGACCACACTCTCGCTGCCCGGCACCATCACCAAGGTGGGCAGCTATGCCTTTGCCCATGCCGGCATTGCAACCGTGAACCTTGAAAATGTGAAGAGCCTGGGCACAGGGGCCTTTGCAGGCAGCAGCCTCACGGCCGTGAAGCTGCCCACACTCGTCACCCAGGTGCCCGCAAGCGCCTTCGCCGGCTGCGACAAGCTGGCCAGTGTAGACCTCAATGCCGCCACCACCATAGGCACCAAGGCCTTTGCCGGCTGTTCCAGCCTCAAGACTGTGAACTTTGGAAAGGCCGTGACGGCCATTGCCGACAGCGCCTTCTCGGGCGCAGCGCTCACCACAGTGAGCTGCGAGAGCACCAAGCCAGCCACTTGCACGGGTGCCCCCTTCGACAGCACCACCCTTGCCAGTGCCACCCTTACTGTGCCTGCAGGCTATTCCGACCTCTACAAGCAGGCAGCCGTGTGGAAGGACTTCGCCCATGTGGCCGAGACCGCTGTCACCCCAGTGGTGGGCTACAGCTTCTTCAACCAGGGCCTGCGCTACACCATCACAGCCTATTCCAACGAGGCCAGAGAAGTGAAGGTTACCTATCCCGATGCCGATGAGTTGAAAAACCGCACCAGCCAGTACACGGGCCACATCGTTGTACCCGACACGGCCTTGTTCCAGAACGAGCCCTACAAGGTTACGGCCATTGGCGACAGTGCCTTCTACTATTCCACCATCACCAGCATCGAGTTGCCCAAGACCACCTTGCTCTCGATAGGCACGAGCGCTTTTGCGCAGTGTGAGTCCCTTGCGACAATAGCAATTCCAAGCACGGTCGAGCACATAGGCTCATTCACCTTCTTCCGTTGCTCGTCGCTCGCCAGCGCAACCCTGCCTCAGGCCCTCAAGCAGGTGCCCAATGCCATGTTCTACTATGCCAGCAAGCTTGCCAGCATCGAGCTGCCTGCCACGGTGAATGAGATTGGCGAGCAGGCCTTCAATGGCACGGCCCTCACCCAGATCGAGGTGCCGGCCGGGGTCAAGCGCATCGAGAGTTACACCTTTGCCAACTGCTCGAAGCTCACCCAGGTGAAGCTCTCCGACCAGACGACCTATATTGGCAGCTACGCCTTTAACGGCGACCGCCTCCTGGCCCAGATGCAGCTGCCCGAGGCAGTCGACACCATCATGGGCGGCGCCTTCAACAATTGCAGCGTTCTGCCTGTGGCCCTTGGCAGCAAGGTGAAGTACATAGGCTCCAACGCCTTTGCCTATTGCAAGGCCATCACCACCATCACCATCCCACAAGGCGTGCAGGAGCTCTACTCTGGCACCTTCAATGGTTGCACGGGACTCACGGCCGTGAACGGCATTGAACGTTACAGCAAAATCCCCAGCAACTTCTTTGCCGGCTGCACGGCTCTCGACAGCGTGAGCCTGCCATCGGCCAAGATTATCGACTCCAACGCCTTCAAGGGCTGCACCAGCCTCAAGGCCGTGGTGGCAGGCAACAACCTGACCACAGTCAACACCAGCGCCTTCAATGGCTGCACAGCACTGAGCAATGTGCAACTTGGCGACTCGCTCACTACGCTGGGCTCCAGTGCCTTCTATGGCTGCAAAGCTTTGACCCATGTGAACTTGGGCGAGAAACTCACCACCGTGAGCAGCTCGCTGTTCTACAACTGCACCTCGCTGGCCAATGTTGTGCTCCCCCCAACGGTTACCTCCGTGTCGAGCAGCGCATTCTATGGCTGCACCAACGCCCATGTGTGGGTCACCAGCGCCAAGGTGGGCACTGCCAGCAACTACTCGTTCAAGCTGTCGACGACCCAGTATGTGCCCCTTACCGTGCTCACCGGCCTGCGCGATACCTATCAGGCCGCCACAGGATGGAAACTCTCGGAGATTACCGAGCTCGCTGTCGACAGCCTCAACAACGAGCTCACCCAGTCGGTGATTGGCAACACCACGGCCCAGCTCACTCTCAAGCCGGCCCTGAGCTACAAGACCCAGGCTCCAGCCTCGTTCATCAAGTATAACGACGCTCACCTGCTTGCCGGCGTGAAGACGGCAGTGGTTGAATATGCCAAGGCAGGCCAGAGGCTGGCACCTGCCATGCGCGAGGCCGGCCAGACAGTCACCACCACCACCGACAGCGTCACAGCCGAGCTCGATGCCGACGGCCAGTACACGGCCTCGATTGCCAATCTTGATGAAGGCTCCGACTATGACTACCGCTTGGTGCTCACCCTGGCCGACGGCAACAAGTACTACGGCCAGTGGCAGCAATTCACCACCACAATAGCCACGGGTGTCAACGAGGCCCAGCTTGCCTCCGGTCTCACCATTGGCACCAGCGGCGCAATCACCGTCGAGGGCGCCCGCACGGTGAAGGTCTACGACCTTCAAGGCCGACTGGTGAGCAGCCAGCCCACAGCCCATGTGGCTCCAGGCATCTACGTTGTGGTTGCCGATGGCAAGGCCTTTAAAGTGCTGGTGAAATAATCCGCATCGAATCTCTCGGAATTCTCCCCGCCGCTAGCAAGCGGGGAGAACTCCTTAAATAAAATAAATACTTATAATATTAATATCACCAAAAAAAAGAATTGAAATGAAGAAAATTTCTACATGTCTTATTGCTTTGTCGCTAGCTGCCAGCGCACTTGCAGCCGGCAACTACACCAACGGTATCTATCTGGTGAATGAGGACTGGTTTGGCCACAACTCAAGCACAGTGAACTTCTACTCCTACGATGCCGACACCATTGCCTACCGCGTGTATCAGGCTGCCAATGCCGCCAACGGCTACACGCTGGGTAACACCACCCAGTATGCCGCCCTGGCCGGTGGCAACATGTACTTCTGCTCCAAGCAGAACTATGGCACAACGGGCGGCCGCCTCGATGTGGCCGACGCCAAGACGCTGGTGCGCAAGGCCTCGATATCCACCATTGGCAGTGCCGACACCCGCGCCTTCCTGTCCATAACCGCCAGCAAGGCCTATGTGGGCACCAACAAGGGTATCTACACCTTCGACCTTACCACCAACACGGTGGGCCCGGCCATTGCCGGCATCACTGGCGAGGTGGGCAACATGGTGCTCGTGGGCGACAAGGTGCTTGCCGCAAGCAATGACAAGATCAGTGTGATCGACGCCGTTGCCGATGCCCTTGTCAAGACTGTGGCCGTGAGCAGCCTCACCACAGTGTTCACGGTAGGCGGCCAGGCCTATGCCGCTGTCAACAGCTCTACTTGGGGTGCTCCCGGCTCGTCGAGCACCGAGCATTTTCTCAAGCTCGATGCCACAACCTGTGAGCCAACCGACACGCTTGCCGTGGCCATGGCTACACAAAACACATGGTTTGCATGGAAAAACAGCAACCCGGCCATCGACGAGCAGCATCAGGTGCTCTATTACTCACCCTATGAGGGCTGCAACTTCATCAGCAAGTACGACCTTGCCAGCGGCACGTTCACACAGCAGTTCATCACCTTCGACGGCAGCCAGCAGATGTATGGCAACGTGGTGGCCTTTGATCCCGCCAGCGGCTACATTGTGGCCGAGACCTTTGAAGGCTACAGCTCGCAAAACTACTATCTGAATATTTACAAGACCGATGGCACCCAGGTAAAGAGCATCAAGCTCGCCAGCAACTACTGGTTCCCGTCGATGGTGCTCTTCTCGCCCAGCGAGCAGGTGTCGACGGGTGTCGCAAGCACCACGGCAGCAGGCCAGGTGGCCAGTGTGAAATACTTCAACTTGCAAGGCATGGCCAGCGACGAGCCATTTGACGGCATCAATATCAAGGTCATCACCTACACCGACGGCACAAAGCAATCGCTCAAGATGGTGAAGTAGCAGGGCTTTTCCCTCAAGAAACCACACCAGCCGCAAGGGCAGCTCACTCATTTTTGGGGTGCACAAGCCATGATGCGTTTAGGGTTGGGAATTTCAGAGAAATAGTTGTAACTTTGCATTTACGACTTGGTGTCGCAGCCAGTGGTGGCTGCGATGAAAAGGGAATCAGGTGAAAATCCTGAACAGACGGTGCTGCTGTAAGCTTCAGCTCTCGTGTAGCATCCCTTGGACCGGGCCACTGCCAAGCGAGGCGGGAAGGCTGGTCTACATGATGGCGCTTGCTTTACCCTTGATTCAGAGGGCGGCCACAGGGCCGGGAAGTTGCTAAGCGTCGTGCCAATGCCAATGCATGGAGGGGTGATTGAAGCAAGTCAGAAGACCTGCCAAGTCAGGAAAGTAAAGACCCGTTAGCTCTATGTTGAAAAAAATCTTATTATTTACAAGCCTGCTGTGCAGTTGCTGCCTTGCCTCGATGGCTCAAGCCAAAACCGAGTCCCGCCACGTGAGCCTCGACTCGATGCAGCACTTGAGCGATGTCACCGTGTATGCCCAGCGGCCCTATCAGGAGGTGATACCGGCCCAAACACTCAACGGCCGCCGCCTTGAGCGGCTGGGCAGCAACAGCGTGGCCGATGCCTTGCGCTACTTTGCCGGCGTGCAGCTCAAGGACTACGGCGGCGTGGGCGGTGTGAAGACCGTCGACATTCGCTCGATGGGCACCAATCACATGGGGGTGTTCTACGACGGCATTCAGCTGGGCAATGCCCAAAACGGGCAAATCGACCTGGGCAAGTTCTCGCTCGACAACATCGAGTCGATCACGCTCTACAACGGTCAGAAGAGCGAGATCTTCCAGCCGGCACGCGACTTCGGGTCGGCCGGCACTATCTATATCAAGACCAAGCGCCCCCACTTTGCCGCCGGCAAGCGCTACAACATCGATGTCACCATGCGCACCGGCTCCTTCGGCCTGGCCAATCCCAGCGTGCGCTGGGAGCAGCAGCTGGGGCCGCGGCTCAGTGCCGCATTCAACGCCGAGTACACCTATGCCACCGGGCAGTATCACTTCACCCTGCGCAAGAAGTACAGCGACGGCTCGCTGGCCTGGGACACCACCGCGGTGCGCAAAAACGGTGACGTGCGTGCCTTGCGCCTCGAGGGCGGCCTCTTCGGTCTCATCGGGCAGGGCAAGTGGAACGCCAAGGCCTACTACTACGACAGCGAGCGCGGCATTCCAGGCGCCATCGTCAACAACGTGTGGAAAAACAGCCAGCGCCAGTGGGACAAGAATTTCTTTGTGCAGGGCTCGTGGCAGAAGAAGTTCAGCTCCTTCTACGTAGTCATGGTCAATGCGAAGTATGCCCGCGACTGGATGCGCTACCTCAACCCCGACACCACGTTGATGTATATCAACAACAAGTTTACCCAGCACGAGATATATGTTTCGACGGCAAGCAAGTTCACCCCTGTCGACAACTGGGATATCGATCTCTCGGTCGATTACCAGTGCAACACGCTGCAGGCCTCGCTGGTCAACTTTGCACGGCCCACACGCAACAGTGTGCTCACCGCGCTGGCCACGGCCTACACCCTGGGGCGGCTCAAGGCCGAGGCCTCGCTGCTCTACACCATGGCCAACGACCGCTACAGCGCCCGCAACAACGGGGAGACCGTGAAGCACTACAGCAAGTACCTCAACAAGCTCACCCCGGCCGTATTCCTGTGCTACCAGCCCTGGGAGGAGCCCGACTTGCAAGTGCGGGCCTACTACAAGCGCATCTTCCGCATGCCCACGTTCAACGACCTGTATTACACCGACATTGGCAATGCCAGCCTCAAGCCCGAGTATGCCAGCCAGCTCAACCTGGGCCTCGTGTGGCAACGCTTGCGCCAGCAGGGCCTGTGGCGTGGCGTGAAGCTCTCGGTCGACGGCTACTACAACTGGGTGACCGACAAGATTATCGCCGTGCCTAAGGGCACGGGGCAATACCGATGGATGATGATGAACATAGGCAAGGTGCGCATACGCGGCATCGATGTCACCGCCATGGTGCAGGCTGCCCCGGTGCCCGATGTGCTGCTCGACGCCAACCTCACCTATACCTACCAGAAGGCACAAGACTACACCGATCCTGCCGACTATGGCGACGGCGGCACCTACAAGGGCCAAATCGCCTACATCCCCTGGCACAGCGGATCGGCCACCGTGCATGCCGGCTGGCGAAACCTCGATGTGAACTACAGCTTCATCTACACTGGCGAGCGCTACCACAACAGCAGCAACATTGCCGCCAATCACGAGCAACCGTGGTACACCAGCGACTTGAGCGCGAGCTACAGCTGGCGCTGGCTGGGCGCCCACATCAAGCTCACTGCCGAGTGCAACAACCTCTTCAACCAGCAATATGAGGTGATACTCAACTATCCCATGCCAGGGCGCAACTATAAATTGACGCTAAAATTAACATTCTGACATGAACAAGAATACCAAACTCTTTATCCACCTTGCCGTCGTGCTGCTCGCGCTGTCGCTCGCAGCGTGTCGCGAGGACGAACCCATCTTGCTGCCCGAGGTGGTGCCCACCACACAGCCCGAGTACACGAGCATAACCGGCTTCTACCTGCTCAACGAGGGCAACATGGGCAGCAATAAGGCCACGCTCGACTACATGGACTACGGCGAGGGCAAGTATCATCGCAACATCTTTGCCAAGGCCAATCCCTCGCAGGTGAAGGAAATGGGCGACGTGGGCAACGATCTGGGCATATATGGCAACAAACTGTGGTGCGTGATCAACTGCTCCAACAAAATCGACGTGCTCGACAAGAACACGGCAGTCAAGGTGGGGCAGGTCGATGTGCCCAACTGCCGCTTCATCAAGTTTAGCGGCGGCTATGCCTACGTCACCAGCTATGCCGGCCCGGTCACCATCGACCCCAACTACAAGCAGCGCGGCTATGTGGCCAAGATTGACACGGCTACCCTGCAGGTCGTCGACACTTGCGTCGTGGGCTTCCAGCCCGACGGCCTCGACATTGTGAACGGCAAGATCTATGTGGCCAACTCGGGTGGCTACATGGTGCCCAACTACGAGAACACGCTGTCGGTAATCGACCTGGCCTCTTTCAAGCAAGAAAAACGCCTGCCCGTGGCCATCAACCTCAACCTCGTGATGAGCGACCACCACGGTGTGCTCTGGATAAGTTCGCGCGGCGACTACTACTCGGTGCCGAGCAAGCTCTATGCCTATGACACGCGCAAGCAGCAGCTCGTCGACTCGCTCGACGTGCGTGTGGGCAACATGTGGCTCGACGGCGACTCGCTCTATATCGTTGCCAGCGAGTGGAGCTATGTGACGATGAGCAACACGCCCAGCTATACCATTGTCGACGTGGCCACCCACCAGGTGGTGACCCGCAACTTTATCACCGACGGCACCGACAAAAGTATCAAGATGCCCTATGGTATTGCCGTGAATGCGCTCACCAAGGATATCTATGTGACCGATGCCCGCGACTACGTCACCCCAGGACGCCTCTACTGCTTCGGGCACGACGGCGTGAAGAAGTGGGACGTGCGCACCGGCGACATCCCCGCCCATTTTGCCTTCCTGGGAGAAAATATCAACGAACAATAATAAACACCTCACACATAATGAAAAAAGCAATATTTACAGTTGCGGTGAGCTCGATGCTGGCAACAGTTGCCTGGGCTCAGAACCAACCTTATATCACCCGAGTCTACGACTTCCAGCCTGCACCGGGTCAGTTTGTCAACACGCTGCCCGAGTACAAGGCAGGCGAGCCCCGCGACAGTGTCGTGGCGCGCGCCTCCAAGGCCCTGTGTGGCTATTGGGACATCGACGACGGCGACACCCTTGGCATGGTCTACAAGCCTGGCATGGTGAGCCTGGGCTCTTATGGCGGCTATGTGGTGTTCGGGTTCGACCATCCAGTGGTGAATGTGGCCGGCGACTACGATTTTCAGGTCTTCGGCAATGCGTTTCAGGGCAGTTCGACGACTTTACAGGGCGGCAGCAGCGAGCCTGGCATTGTGATGGTGAGCTGCGACGTGAACCACAACGGCGTGCCCGACGACCCGTGGTATGAGTTGGCGGGCAGCGACTACTACAACGCCAAGACCCAGCATGGCTACAGCATCACCTATTATCGCCCAGCAAGTGAGCAGGGCACCTACGACGGCTATGTGTGGCACTCCTACATCAAGTGGACCAGCAACGACGTGAATCCCGACAGCACATCGGGCTATGTCGAGAAAAACACCTTCCATGCCCAAAGCTACTGGCCCATGTGGGTGGCTGGCGACACGCTTTCGTTTTCAGGCACCAAGCTCGCTGGCAACGCCATCGACCAAAGTGGCCAGGGATCTATGTGGGTGCAGCTTTTCAAGGACTGGGGCTATGTCGACAATCGCCCCGACTATGACCCCTACAGCGGCAACGCCTATGCCGAGGGGCAGAATCGCGGGTTCAAGATCGACTGGGCTGTAGATGCCGGCGGGCACCCTGTGGTGCTCGACTACATCGACTATGTGAAGGTGTATTGCGGCACGCTTCAAAGCTGCGGCTGGATAGGGGAGACCTCGACCGAGGTGGCAGGTGCCGTCGATTTTCATCCCCAGGCCGTTGCTCACCCGCTGGAGGGCGATGCCAATGCCGACGGCCGCGTCGACGTGAGCGACGTGACCACGGTCATCAACTTGATACTGGGCCAGGCAGTCGACGGTTACAATCCCGTGCAGGCCGATGTGAACGGCGATGCCAAGCTCGATGTGAGCGACATCACTTCGATCAACAATATCATCTTGTTGCATTAGCACTTGGCGCCTTCTTCAACAGCTTGCCCAAAACCGCCAGCAACAGCATCTTCAATTTTTTTGACAAGCCAAAGTGTTGGTGCTCTTCATGTTTTTTTATAATTTAGCAATCGCGGCAGGGCCGGTAACTTGTGCACCTTCGGCCTTGCCCGTGCTTTATAAACATTGAAAGACTTTGTAACATGGCAAGAGGCTGCTTGATAATCGCGATTGTCTTTTTCATTATTGTCTATGCTGCCGAGGGCGATTCCTCTTCGGCAACTTATTGGTTGATAATGGCATTGGTTGGCTTGATTCTTCTGGCAATGATAATAAGCGTAATTGCCCAGTCAAGTCGCGAGCAAGGTCGCGAGAGCGGCACTGCTGGCGATACTGGCGGCACTGCCGCTACTGCGGCCAGTACTGTAGGTCGACAACCTGCCGACGTCTATACAATGGCTTTGGAACAAACCAAGCTGGCTGTGATGCGCATCACGCTTGGGCAGTTCCAGCGCATTGGGAGTGTTGTGCGGCGTGGAAAAGCCTTGTGCAATGAGTTGAGCGCCGATCAAGGGCTGAAAGATGCTGTGTACAGCGAGGCCCGCGACAGCCAGGAAATTCCCGATGACAAGCGTGATGGCAATTTTAAGTCGGTGCTGGAAATGATGATTGTGAAAGACTTGTTGCGCTGCTTAGCGCGCATGGGACACCCTGTCGAGAAGCTCACCACGTCGATGCAGCCCGTTGAGTTCGACTACACCCAGCCTGAGGCTCAGGCGCTCTATGCCGTGTTGAGCTTGCTGTTGGGAAAGAACAACTCGTTTGACGCCTTGCGTGAGGAGATATTTTCGGCCAACGACCTCGCGTCGCCAGACCCCTATACCCCCGAGATACGCAAAATTGTCGAGCAGTCGTTGCCGGTCTACATGCAGGCAACGGTGGGAGTTACAGTCGACGGCGTCGACGATTTCGGGCTGGTACTGCTGCTGTGGCACTTCGACCGTGCCAGCTACCTGCCGCAGGTGCGCCAGCTTTACCTCGACTTTTGCCAAGTCATTGCCTCGGTCGACGCCTCGGTCGACACCGACGAGAAAGCCATAATCAAGGAGCTGCACGAGGCCATAGCCAGCAAGTCGCTGCCCTGCTTGCCTGGCGAGGAGCCACAGCCGGCTGCTCAGCCCTCGGGCGGCGCAACTGCGGCCGATTCTGGCCCCGACCCCATGCAGCAGCTTGACAGCCTGGTGGGGCTCAAGCAGGTGAAATCGCAGCTCAAGTCGCTCACCGATTTCCTGGCTGTGAACAAGCAGCGCCACAAGTCGGGGCTCAAGGTGGCTCCAGTGTCCTATCACTGTGTGTTCACGGGCAATCCAGGCACGGGCAAGACCACCGTGGCCCGCATTCTGGCCCGCATCTACAAGCAGCTGGGCATCCTCGAGAAAGGGCAGCTTGTGGAGACCGACCGCTCGGGTCTGGTGGCCGAGTATGTGGGACAGACTGCCGTGAAAACCAACAAAATCATCGACAAGGCGCTGGGAGGAGTGCTCTTTATCGACGAGGCCTACACGCTGGCGCAAGGGGGCGACAACGACTACGGCCGCGAGGCCATTGCCACACTGCTCAAGCGCATGGAGGACGACCGCGACAGGCTGGTTGTGGTGCTGGCGGGCTACCCCGGCGAGATAGAGCACTTCATCGACTCCAACCCTGGCTTGCGCTCGCGCTTCAACCGCTATGTGAGGTTTGAGGACTACACCGAGGGCGAGCTGTACCAAATCTTTGTGCAGCAGGCTCGCAACTTCGACTACCGGTTGAGCCCCGATGCCGAGACTGCCCTGCACGAGCTGCTGGTGCGGGCGCTTGACAGGCGCACCAAGGACTTCGGCAACGCCCGATATGTGCGCAATCTGTTTGAAAAAGTGATTGAAAACCAGGCGGTTCGGCTCTCGCATTGTAGCCACATCGATGCCCCCGACCTCGCCTTGATCACTGCCCGTGATTTCCAGGTCGAGGAGTGATGCAGGAGGGCTCGGGCGATCACACAAAAAAACACAAGATTTGGGCTGAAAGACTGTTGCGCGAGCCAATTTTTTTTATATCTTTGCGAATAAGAAAAAGCGTGAGGTTTTCTCCCTCCAGGGGAGAAATCAAAAGGGAATCAGGTGCAAGTCCTGAACAGTACCCGCTGCTGTGAGTCCTCGCTGCTTCGTCTCACACAAGCCACTGGCTGCCAAGTTGATTCTTTACCACAAAGTCGACTACATCATGGCCGGGAAGGCGTGAGCGCGAAGAGGATGAGTCAGAAGACCTGCCTTCACATCGCATGCCTTGCAATATCAAGATTCACGTGGCATTTGAATCGAGGCAAAAAAGAAATGATGTAGTCGCCACTCAGCGTTGACTATCTTTTTTCTGCAAGAGGGTGCCTTCATGGGGTGCCGTGTCTACACTCACCGCGCGTGCTCTGGCCATTGTGCCGGGAGCCATTCATGTGAAAGTGCACGATGTTGCAAGGACAGGAATTGTGTAAACATTAATTTCTGCATAACAAAATTTTATATAGTAACACTCCGTGATGGCGCCTATCCGCGATTGGACCGGCGTCGTTTTTTTTGCGTCGCCTTCGGGGCTATGAGTCTCGTGGTTTGGGCTTGCGCATCAGGGGAGAAAGGTGTAATTTTGCAGTGCCGCCGCTGCAACATGCCTGCGGCGAGAGAGAAAAGAGACATCACGATGACTGCCTACAACCACACTACACCGTCCCCGACGCGCTGCCCCTGGTGCGCCGGCAATGAAGCCTACTATGCCTACCACGACACCGAGTGGGGAACTCCCGTGCACGACGACCGGCTGCACTTCGAGATGCTTGTGCTCGAGTCGATGTCGTGTGGGCTCTCGTGGCTGCTTGTGTTGAAAAAACGCGAAATCATGCGGGCCTGCTTCGACAACTTTGAGCCTGCCAAGGTGGCTGCCTATACCGCTGCCCGTGTTGAGCGCATCATGGCCACACCGGGCATGATCAAGTCGCAGCGCAAGATCGAGGCGGTGATTCACAATGCCAGGGTGTTTCTCGACATTGCGAGCGAGTGGGGCTCTTTTGACCGCTACATGTGGAGCTTCACCCAGGGCAAGACGCTTGTTTACCGCAGCCACCGCGACGAGGGTCTGGTTGAAACCCGCAACGACCTGAGCGACCGCATGGCCCGCGACCTGAAGAAGAGAGGCTTCAAGTATATGGGCTCGGTGATCCTTTATTCGCACCTGCAAGGCATAGGGGTCATCAACGACCATCACCCCTCGTGCTTCCGCTACAGGCAGCTTTTGGGCCCCGACACCGTGGTGGTGTGATTGCCGTGCCCCTACTGCACAAAAAAAAAAGAGACCCCGCTCCTGCAACAAGAGCGGGGTCTCTTTTTGGGGGTTGCTGAGGCCCGTTGAGGGCTTTATCTCATCATTTTCTCGACAGTGCGGGTGCCGTCGGTATAGGTGGTGACCTTGATGTTGAGGCCGTCGAGCGGGGTGTCGCTGGCCATGCCAGCCACATTGTAGTACTTCACCTGGGTCGCGGTCTTGCTGGTGGCAACCTCGCCCACTGCAGTTGTGGGCACGCCCCACTTCACGTCGTCGATGTAGTAGGTGGCTACGTGATCGGCTCCGCGCGTGCTGGTGAAGCGGAACCCAATGTAGAACACATCGGCGATATTCTGGTTCTCAAGATGAAGGTCAAAGCTTTGCCACTCCTTGTTGAGATCGGCGGTGGCAGGGATGGCGATGCCGTCGATGGGCTCCACATACATGTCGTTGCCGTTCTTCTCAATGTAGCACACTTCGAGCTTGTCGGCCATGCCGGCGGTCATGAAGTCGCCCATGACGCGGAACGAGAAGGTCTGGCTGGCCGCCTTCTTGTAGTCGAGCGGCGGGGTCACGAGCATCATTTGACAGGGGCTGCCGGCTCCAGCCTCGATCTTGCTGTCGTAGGGGGTGACTTTGACAGCCTTGTTGCCGTCGTCGGTCCACTCATAGCCCCACCATGCACGAGTGCCCTTGAGTGCCAGGTTTTTCCAGCCGTCGAGCTTCACTGCCGTGTTGCGGGTCACGTTGTCGAAGCTCTCGACAAGCATGGCGCGCGGATTCTCGCTCGGCAGGGGCAGGGTGTCGCCCTCGGCACCGGGAGTGGTGCCGCCTTGCAGTGCAATGCCTGTGAGCGCCACGGTCTTGGGCTCGGCCTTGACACCGCTCAGGGTGATGACATCGCTGTAGTTGCCAGCCTCGTTGGGCTTGAAGGTGACGGTGATGGTGGTGGTGCCGCTCTTGAGCAGGGTGGCGTTGTTGATGATGAAGGCACCCCGGGCCGTGCCGGTTACGGCAGCCTTGCCATAGTCGGGGAAGTTGGCTGTGGTCACGGTGAAGGTCTGCGTCACGGTCTCGCCTGCCTTGCACTTGAAGGTGTCGAGGTGTTCGGCAGTGACGGCGATGGTGGGCAGGTTCTGCGGGTCGTAGGCCAGGGCTGTGGCCTCGAAGCCAGTGTTGAGTGTTGCCACGCTCGACTCAAAGTTGATGCGTGCCGTGTGCTTGCCTATGGCTGTGGGCTTGTAGGTGAGCGTCACTGTGGCGCTGCCGCTGCCTGCCGGTATCTGGGTGAGGTCGACCTCATACTGGTCGCGGTTCTTGCCCGTGAGATACACCTGGGTGGCTGCGGGCAGATTCTTGTAGTCGACCTTGTAGGTGGCATAGGTGGTCGCCTGCCCCACAGGGGCGGCATCGACGTTGTACACCACTTGCGGGGTGACGGTGAGGGTGGGGTCCTCGTTGCCCGACTGGTCGAAGAGGTCGGCCCAGCTGCTGGCGATGCGCATGGCATCGACGATCACCTGCGGGCCGGTCTTGCTTGTCGAGCTGCCTTGACGCAGCTCCACGGCTTGCAGACGATTGGCATCGGCGCTTGTGTGCACACTCATATCGGTAATCTGGGCAGCTGCGGCAGGCTCCTTAGCTTTGTCGGCCGGGTTGACCCACAGCTTGACGATATCGTTTTTTGTGCCTTCTACCAGCTGGTACATGAACACCACCAGGTAGGTCTTGCCCAGCTCATACTCGTCGGCGGTCGTTTCCAGCTGCGTGCCGCTGTTGCGCGAAATCTTGAACTTGAATTTGCCCTCGCTGCTGGCCTCGGCCATCAGACGTCCTATCTCGGAGTTGGTTTTCTTGTCTTGCACGCCAGTTGTGCTGGGAGCGATGTAGGAGAGAAAGTACACGTTGTCTTGGGTCACCGACTTCACGTTGATCAAAGCCGCTGTGTAGACAGCACCGCTGGTGATGGGCTGGTCGGCAAACTTCACCATCACGTCTTGGCCGCTGGCGGTGTTGCCCAGGCGGGCTGCCTTGCCCGCAGCTGTGGGCTGGTAGCCTGCCAGGGTGAGCGCGGTGTCGACGACCTGAACGGGGGCGGCGTCTTGACTGCCGTACCACAGCCAGTTGCCTTGCCCGTAGAGATTGCCCACAGGATAGTCAAAATTTTCGGTCAGGTAGCGGTCGGCTTGTGCGCTCAGGGCGGTGCACAGGCAGGCCAGCACGATGGCGACGGCGCCAGCGAGGCGGCGTATCGCAGGGTGATGTTTTGTTGTCATGAGTAATTGGGTTAGTTAAGTTTAAACATTAAAAAAATCTATTCTGTGCAGTGGGGGTTAGGGCCCACAAGTGATTGAACAACTTTGCAAATGTATGCCTTTTTGCCCGCATTTCAAAAAGAATATTGCATGATATTATATGTATATATCCTGTGAGGCGCCCCTGCGGGCTCGCTACTTGATGCCCCAGGCCGAGAGCGGCACGCCGTGGTTGTGGTCGTTCAGGTAGTAGCGCACGCCCAGGCGGTAGGCCGGATTGGTGAGCGAGAGGCTGTCGACCCGTGCTTTGGTCTTGATACCGGCCATCGAGAGCATGGTGGGGAATACCGAGGCGTTCGACTCCACGCCCTTGTGGCGGTTGCGGCGCAGGTTGCCCACGATGGCAGGGTTTTGCCTGTCGTAGGCCGGAGAGGTCCATAGGAGAAGCGGCACGTCGGTGTCATACTCTGAGGGCTTGGGCGAGGCATGCAGAAAGAGCTTGCGCTTGTCGTCGAAGATGTTTTCGCCGTGGTCGCTTGTGTAGAGCAGGGCCGCTGCACAGTGCTCGCCGCGCAGCATGTCGATGAGCCGGGCCAGGATGTAGTCGGTCTCGACAATGGTGTTGTCGTAGGCATTGAGCAGCTGGGGGCGGTTGGCTGGCTCGGCCTCGGTGGGCGTGTCGGGCAGGAAGAGCGCACGCGAGCGGGCATAGCGGTCGCGGTAGTTGAAATGCGACCCATACATGTGCAGCACGATGAAGAGCTTGCGGTAGCCACGGGCCAGTTCGCTTTTCACATAGGGCAGCAGTTCCACATCATAGAAGAGCTTGGCCGACTTGCCCTTCTTGATGAAGCGCACGTCGTGGGCCTCCTCGCCCAGGAAGTCGATATAGGAGTGGTTGGGCAGCTGGTTGGAGAAAAAGGCCGTGTGGAAGCCGGCTTCGCCAAATGCCGCCAAGATGCCTTTCTCGTGATACAGGCGGTTGTGGTCGTCGGCAGTGGCAGCCGTGAGCAGCATGGGCACACTGCGGTGGGTGGTGTTGCTCTGCGTGCGCACGCCGGTATACACAATCAAGCCTTGCTCTCGCGACAGCAGCGGGTTGGTGGGGCGCTTGTAGCCATAGAGCTGGAAATTGCGCGAGCGCGCCGTCTCGCCCACGACGAGCACATACACCTCGGCCGAGTCGGCCGGGTGCGTTGCCACTGCGCCAAACTTGAAGTGGGCCACCCGCTCCTGGTAGTGGGCCGAGTTGTAGCTCTCGCGCACGGCGAGCCCCAGGTTGTAGAACACGTTGAAGGGATACATGTCGTCTTCTACCCGATACTCAAAGCGTCCTTTCTTTTCCTCGCCCTTAGGATAGGCAACATAGAGTGCTGCAGTGTAGACGGCGCTGGCTGCCAGGCCGAGGAGCGCGGCGCGGCGCCATGAGCGCCTGCGGGTGGCCTCGAGCCGGGTGTGCCGCGCCCACTGCATGCCGGCAATGAAGAGCAGCGGCAGGTAGAGCACAAAGACGATGACCAGGGCAGGCACCAGGTTGTCGAGCAGCTCGAGGGCCTCGTCGGGGTTGGTGGTGACAAGGTTGAGAAACATGCCCACGCCTATCACGCCCGAGCCGTAGAGGTAGATGAGCACCATCTGGAAGGCTGCAAAAAATACCAGTGGAAACAGTATCCACACTTGCCTCCCCGTTTTGCCCGAGAGCGACATGAGCAGGGTGTAGAGGCAGGCTGGCAAGAGCACGTTGGCCACGGCGGCGGCCAGTGGCATGCCCTCGGTAATCGACAGGGTGACGTTGGGCACCAGCAGCACGATGATGGTGTAGAAAAACAAAAATTGTGGCGAGAGTGTGAATCGTAGTTTGTCGCTCATCGGTAAGGTGTTTTTTATAAGCCTGAAGACAATGGTCTAAAAGGCCTCGTTGATGTTGAATGTGAAGCCGCTCTGCCCCTTCTTGCCGAAGCCGTAGTCGAGCCTCACGTTCACGTTTTTCTTGAATTCCCAGCGATAGCCCACACCGTAGTTGGGCAGCACGTGGCGCAGCTTGATGGAGCCAGGCTTGTCAAACACTGTGCCGGCTCCTGCCCACACCACGATGCCGTTGCGCCGCCACACGTGCTGGCGCAGCTCTACCTGGGTCTCTATCTTGTGCTTGTCGCGGTAGCGACCCTCATAGTAGCCGCGCATGGCGCTGCTGCCGCCCAGCTGGGCAAGCATGCCCCACGAGGGATTGCCGTAGTTGAACTGGGCCCGCATGTCGAGGGCCAGGGTGCTGCCTTTCCACAGGCCAATGTAGCCGCTGGTGCGCACGTCGGTGGTGGTGAAGGCGTAGTGGTTGCCCGCAAAGTGCGGCCTGAACACTTGCTGGAGCCACAAGTACACGCCGCGTCGGGGCGCCGTGAGATTGTCGCGGGTGTCGTAGAGCAACGTGGCTCCCGCTCCCGCGTTGAAGGTCGACTTGCGCTGCCCCTCGAGCAGCTCGGGCCGCTTCACATGGTGGGCCGTGATGTAGTCGACAGCAATGGTGGGACCCACAAACAGGTTGCCGCTTGCCCTGAAGAGCCAGCTGGCCTTGACCTGCGTCTGCCACCGGTTCATTTTGCTCTTGTTGTCGTCGTTGTCGCCCTTGTCATAGCCTATTCCCCAGAAATAGGTGGGGAAGGAATAGAAGTAGACGGTGTAGTCGATGCGCTGGCGGTCGCTGGGAAAGATGTGGGTGCCCCGCACGCCTATCATGTAGAAGCCCACCGTCGAGATGTCGCTGAATATCGACACGTTGCTCGGCGGCAGCAGGCTGTCGGCCGGCGTGGCGTGATACAGGCCCGAGGCCACGAGCCCCAGGCCCAGCTTGGTGTCGGTGCTGTAGTGCGGGCCGCCTATCACCGAGAAGTCGAAGCGCTTGTGCTTCTTCTCCTTGTTGGCGTCGCCGAAGTAGTCGAGAAACCGGCCCACCAGGCTGCGCTTCCTGGTCACAGCCGTGGTGTCGCGTTGCTCTTGGGCCATGCCCTCGGGCAGGGTCGTGCTCAGCAACAGTAGTAGCAGTAGAGCTCTTGCCATCAATACACGAGTCCCACGTTATCGACCCAGAATGTGTTGCCCACGGTACCCACATAGGCACCGCCGTGGCTCGACGAGAATTGCAGCACGATGTGGGTGGGCGTGGCGTCGGCTTCGGCCCAGCCGGTCTCGCGCACAAGCACGGTCTTGCCGTGAGAGTTGCGGGCATACTCGTTGGCGTGCAGACCCATGGTGGCTGCCTCATAGAAGGGCTTGCCCGTGATGTTGCCATAGTGTATCGTGTAGGTGGCGCCGTTGACCCATCCTGTCGTCGAGCGGCCATATTTCACCACCATGGTGCCCACACGCTTGGCTGTGATGTTGCCATGGGCGTCCTCGTGACGCTTCTGCAGGTAGAGCACGGCGATGCAGTAGTCGGGGCCTGCCACTGTCGTAGCCTTGGAAAAGCCGTTCTGGCGTATGCGGTTCTTCGATCCTGGCACACGCACGCGGTAGTCAAATCGCAAGGCCTTGGGGCGCAGCGTGAAGGGCACGCCCAGGTGCAGGGCCGAGGGGCCCTCTTTGGTGCTGGTGATGGGCTCTTTCATCGATCCCAGAAAGATGCTGCCGGCAGCAAGCACCTTGATGTTCATCATGCCCAGCACCTTGCAAGTCTCGATGTGGGTCTCCATTTTGGCACAGTGGCCCGAGCCATGCACGTCGCGATACACCGAGGTGTTGGTCTTGACCACGCCCATCACCTTGGCCATCACGTTGCTGGTGCCCCATGGCGAGCCGCCCAGGTTCACATAGGGCTTGTTGCCGTTGAACTCCTGGCTGGGGCCTATCTCGTAGAGGGTCTTGGTGTTGCCTCCTATCACTCCCGACTCGTGCACATGGCGCACGACCCAAGAGTCGAAATTGCCGTATTTGAAGGGCACAAACTTGCCTGCAGCCTGCACGGCTTGCGGCATTGCAAGGGTCAAGGACAATGCAATTAACCCAAATTTCAATTTAGTCAAGTTCATTTCTATATTTTTATTTTAAAACGCAATGTCTTTTTTTAATGTGCAATTTTATGTACAATCGTTGAAACCGCAAAATTATATCATTTGCAGCGATATTTTGCTCCTGTCATTATTAAATTTAGCTAATGCCACCCAAGTCTCTCTCTCACTGTGGGTGGGGATTGCCCTGATTGAACCAGGAAGTGTGCAGCATTTTTTTTAGAGCTCGTGCAGGTCGACCATTTCGCCGTGGCGCTTGCGCCGCTCGATTTCGAGCTTGATGAGCTTCTCCTGCCGCTTGGTGGTGATCATCTTGCGCACAAAGATGTTGGGAATGGCCACGCCTATGGCGATGCACAGTATCACGAGCGATGCCTGTATCATGTTGTTGGTGGCAACGGTCACTTCCCCCACCACGCCGTGCATCTGAATGAAGGCAAACAGCGAGCGATACATGAGCACGCCCGGTATCATGGGTATCACGCAGGGTATCGACAGGCAGTGGTGCGGCGTGTGAAACCAGTGCATGGCTTGCGTGCAAATGATACTCACCAGGGCCGACCCGATGAGGCTGCCTGTGGCCAGCCCCCAGTCGAGACCCACGTTGCCGTTGCTGGGCCCCAGGTTCACAAAGTTGCGTGTGCACACGGCGATGATGCCGCCCACGGCCACCACCCACAGCAGTCGGCGCGGCAGGTTGAATATCATGGAGAAACCCACTGCCGATATGGCTGCCGCCGCTGCAAAGGTGAAGTAGTTGTGATGTGGTGTCATGCTCAAGTTCTCGACAAAGTTGTCGACACCGCATATCTTGATGGCAAACACCATGCCGAATGCCATGGCTGCAATGATCATGAGCGTGTTGACTGCCCGTGAAATGCCTATCTGGACGTACCCGTCGAGCATGTCGCTCACAAAGTTGATGATGGGCACGCCTGGCACGATATAAAGCGCACAGGCCATCATGGGGTGCCACGGGGTGCTGGTGAGCATGAACCGGGGCAGACTCTGGGCTATGGCGTTGTCCTTGGAGAGAAAGGTCGTGAGCCATGCCAGCAAGGTGGAGACAAATGCTGCCAGGGCAATGTTTACATACTGGTTGGCCCCCTTGGCATCGAGCCACATCTTGAGGTAGAGTCCTGTCATGGCTGCCAGGGAGCAATAGAGAAAGGCTGTCCAGTCGCATCCAAACTGAATGCAGAAGCCCCCGCAGGCAAAGCCCGCCCCCACGGCTACTTGCCAGCGATTGTACCAGCGCGGCTTGTGACTGATGCGGTCGAGCTCTCGCTCATAGTCGTCGAGCGTGAAGTCGAGCCTGATGGCCCTGTAGGAAAGCTTGGAGATAAACGAGATGGTGTCGAAGTTGATGCCGTGGCGATCGACGCGCTGAAACTTGGTGAACGAGTGCTCCTCGTCGCCCAGGTTCACCATGAGCATGTTGTAGTTCACATAGATGTGCAGGTTTTTCAAGGGCAGGCCCAGGAAGGTGGCCGTGCGCTTCATGTTGCGCATGATGCGGCTCGTGTCGGCACTGCTCTCCATGAGCAGGCAGCCGGTGCGCAGCAGCAAGTCGAGCTTGCGCTGCACCAGCAGCTCTTTTTCTTTGTGCTCTTGAAAGCATTGATCCACAGTGTCGTTGTTCACACTCTCCCTCATAGTCTATTTCTCTCTTTTTGTATTGGGCCAGTAAAGCTGTGCACGGGCCGCTATGTTTTTTTTAGTGTGCAAAGTTACGCCATTTTTCTGGCATCACCTTTATTTTGGGCATAAAATTGGGCAATCAATGCAACTTACGTTTTTTTTCAGTAATTTTGCGACATTATCATTCTGGTAAATATTATGCTTGATTTTATCACTTGGACTGCGAGCCCCGACATCATCTCTGGCCACCTGGCCACCGTGCGCTGGTACGGCCTGATGTTTGCCATCGGTTTTTGGGCGGGCTACGAGGTTGTGTGGCGCGAGTTCCGCCACGAGGGTGCACCCGAGCGCTGGGTGGCATCGCTGTTTTTCTATGTGATCGTTGCCACGGTCGTCGGCGCGCGCCTGGGGCATGTGTTCTTCTATGACTGGGACTACTACAGCCGCCACTTGAGCGAGATACCCAAGATATGGGAGGGCGGCCTGGCCAGCCACGGCGGCGTGATAGGCATCCTCATCGCCATTTGGCTCTACTCCCGGTGGGTGACCAAGCGCTCGATGTTGTGGACCCTCGACCGCCTTGTGGTGCCGGTGGGTCTGGTGGCAGCCCTCATACGCCTGGGCAACCTCTTCAACCACGAGATCTATGGCGGTCCCACGTCGTTGCCCTGGGGCTTCCGCTTTGTCGACAACGTGAACGAGTGGATGCAGGGCGCCCCCCCCGTGTTTACCGTGCCCTGCCACCCCACGCAGCTCTACGAGGCGTTGTGCTACCTGCTGGTATTCGGGCTGTGCATGTGGATGTACTGGAAACGCAACGACCAGGAGCGCCCGGGGCTCATCTTCGGCGTCTTTATGCTGGGCATCTTCCTGGCGCGTTTTGTGATAGAGTATGTCAAAAATGTGCAGGAACCGTGGGAAATTGCCATGCGTGCACGCCTCGGTCTCGACATGGGGCAGCTGCTTTCTATCCCCTTCATTGTGCTTGGCATTTGGCTCATCGTGCGTGCCTGCCGCCGTCAACGCCTCACTATTGAGTTTCCCAACCGTTTTGCCGATGCCAAGGACGAGGAGAAAAGAAAGGCGTAATCACAATTCGTGGCAATGCGCTTGTGAATTGTGAAAATAATTATGTAATTTTGCACTTGTCAATATATAGAATATTCCAATCACAATGGAAAAGATAACTGTTAACTACACTACACTCAAGAGTTTTGTCGACAACGACCGCAGCACCTACGACGATATTGTGAAGCGTTTTGCCAGCGGCGATGCCGCGCTCACCCTCGACCAGATAGCCCAAGCCTACTATGCCACCCCGTTTGCCGGCTTCGTGCCGCTCACCGCGCTCGTGGCTACGGCCAACCAGCTTTACCGCAACCGCGACTACCGTGTGGCCTATTTCATGTATCTCGATGCCCTCGAGCAAGACCCCTTCTCGCTGCTGCTGCTCAAGAAAGCTGCCAATGCCAGCTACCTGGGAGCTATCGACGAGGCTGCTACCCGGCAGCTGCGCGACAAGGTGAAGCGCCTGCAAGAGGTGATAAAGGCTACTGGCGACGGCGCCACCCCCGACACGGCCTTCAAGGTCACGCAGGTGAACGACGAGTATGAGATTCTTTACGACATTTTCCACGTCAAAGACGTTATTTCGCAAAGCGTGGTCAGGCGCGACGGCGCCCAGGTGTGCGACGAGATGACGGTGATGATACTGGGCGATACAGCCCCGCGCAAGGTGTACTTTGATGTTTACGGCGAGACCGAGGCCGACATGCAGGATTTCTTCAACCGCAAGAAGACCTACTGACCCATGCCGCATCGTCCTGGCTCGACAGCAGTGAAACGACACACAGGCAAGGCGGCGGTCGCGTGGCTCGCCGCCTTGCTTGTTTTGCTTGTGCTCTACTCGGCTTTTTGCGAGTGGCAGGTGACTGCGGCCGCTACAGGACTGTGCTACACCGATGCCCGCGCTTTGCCTCACAACAGGGTGGGGCTGCTGCTGGGCACAGGGCGCCTCAATCGCTATGGCGACCCTAATCCTTATTATTACCGCCGTGTCGATGCCGCCGCGCAGCTCTACAGGCTGCACAAGATCGACACGGTGCTCATCAGCGGCAACCACACCGGTGCCTACAACGAGCCTGCCATGATGCGAGTCGACCTGCAGCGCCGTGGCGTGCCCGAGGGCGTCATCGTCGAGGATGGCAAGGGCTACAGCACCATCCAGTCTATCTCGCGTGCCCGCCAGGTCTATCGCCTGCACCGCTTCACCGTCATCTCACAGCGTTTCCACAACGAGCGCGCCTTGTATATGGCCCGCGACTACGACCTCGATTGCGTGGCCTACGACTGCGGCAACTACCAGAGTGGCGGCTTCAGCGCGATACGCATGGTGTTGCGCGAGCGGCTGTCGCGACTCAAGGCGGTGACCTTGCACTTTTTCTCCAAAATGTAATAGCTCATGACTACTCAACAGCCTGTGCTCAACGAGCACCACAAGCAGGAGTTTCCTCCCATGCACACTGCCGAGCACATTCTCAATGGCACAATGGTGAAGATGTTTGGCTGCCAGCGTGCCGTGGGCGCTCATGTGGAGCGCACCAAGTCGAAACTCGACTACGACTTTCAGCGTGCCTTGACCCCCCAGGAGATCGCCCAGGTCGAGGCGAGGGTCAACGCGGTGATTGCTGCCGACCTGCCTGTGACCTGCACCTATGCCACTCAGGCCGAGGTGGCCTCTCGCTTCGACTTGGGCCGCCTGCCCGAGGGCGCCACCCAGGCAGTGCGCATCGTGAGCGTGGGCGACTATGACCACTGCCTGTGTGCCGGCACTCACGTCGAGCACACTGCCCAGATAGGCCATTTTCGCATCTCGAGCACCCGCTATGCCGCCGGCCGCCTGCGCATCGTGTTCCGGCTCGACAGGTAGTATGGGTCCCGTGGCAGAGCCCATGCTGCGTGTGGCGATTGTCGCTAAATTTCAGCCTTTTGTCGAGTGACCGATACGCTTTTCCGTCATTTTCATTACATTTGCAGCGATAAATTGCGAATTTATGAAAAAAGTTGTCATCATCTTTCTTCTCGCACTGTGGGCAAGCCTGCCCTCGCAAGCCGTGTTGCAAGAGAAAAATCTGAAACAGTCGCTCGCAGTGCTGCGTGTAGAGCTGCAGCAGTCCTATCTTAAGCAGCAGCAGCTCATGGCCGGGCTGAAAAAGATGAGCAAGACCCAGCATGAGAAGATGCTCTTCTACATGAAAAAGAGCAACCAGATAGGCTTGATGCTCTACTCGCAGCAGCGCGACTATGTGTTTGACCTCACCTACGCCTGCAACGAGGCCACTGCACTTTACAGGCAGTTTGGCGAGAAACGCCTGCCATATTACAAAATCAACAACAATCTCGATGCCGAAATCGCCCGCTACGACGGCCTCATCTACAGCCTCGAGATTCTGCCTCCGCCCATGATCGACCCCATGGGCATGGGCCACAAGGCTGGCAAGCCCTTCCGCCCGCGGCCAGGCGGCAAAAACGAGAAGGCTCCCTTTGAGCTCGACTCGACTTCGCTGCACGACCGCGCCATGTGCCTGAGCTATGCCAGGGCTCTGCGTGGCAACTGCGTGAAGTTGCGCCACACACTGCGTCAAGACAGCATGGCCTATGTGCGCATGAACTACAACCTCTCGCTCCTCGACAAGTATGCCAAGAAGCGCTATGGCGTCATTCAGCAAGAAATATTCCAGGACACCGGCGACAACTACTTCAAGGTGCTGGAGCACTTGGGACGCTACTGGCAACAGGCCAAGGAGGCCATCGACAGCAAGTACTCCTACCATGGCAGCTATGGCAAGGTGCGCTCCGAGTGGCGCGGCCCCATCGTCATGGGCTATGTGTCGTTTGTCGTGTTTTACTTGCTGGTGGCCGTGGTTTTCAGCTTTCTGTTTGTCAATGTGTCCTATCGCAACGCCAAGCGCTTGAAGTGGATCAAAAGTGCCCCCGACGAGGCCGAGCGCGACCGCCGCTGGAAAAAACTGCACATGCTCAAGCCCTTTGTGGGCATCTCGCTGGGCGCCTTGATTTTTGCCTTGAGTGTGCAGACGGTGAAGGCATTCCTCACCCACAATTTCTTTGTCATGGCCAGCGGCCTGCTCGTCGAGTATGCCTGGCTGCTCACGGCCATCACGCTCTCGCTGCTCGTGCGCCTGCGCTACAACCAGATGCGCTACGGCTATGCCATCTACCTGCCTATGGTGCTGTTGGGGCTGGTCATCATCATCTTCCGCATCATCTTCATTCCCAACAATGTTGTCAACCTCGTGTTTCCCCCCGTTGCTTTGCTCTTCTCGATATGGCAACTCTTTGCCCTGAAAAGAAACTCGGGCAAGCTGCCCGAGAGCGAGGTGCTCGACGAGTCGACGACTCCCGCCCAGCCGCAAGACGACGAGGACGATGCCGACCAGAAGGCTATCGACGACCAGCTCGACTCAATAGAAAAGGAGCAAGAGAAGGCTGGGCGCAGGTCGGCCGCCCAGCTTGCCCGCAATGCCACCCTTGCCTCGGGCATCAACAACGATACCGTTGTGGCCAGCGGCATTGCCGCCGTGTTTAAAAAACTCAAGCGCCCGGTAGTCCACTCCCGGGTCCCGCTGAGCTCGGTCGACAAAATTCCGCAATACGACCACCTCTATGCATGGGCCTCGCTGGGCGTGATTCTTGTGGCAACTTTGCTCACCTGGTCGGGACGCACGTTGATGTCGGTCGAGATGGTGATATGGTGGCTCTTCCAGCTCACTGCCATCCAGGCGCTCACCCTGGCTTTCCGCCTGCTCGACATCTATGAGAAGGCCCGCCTCTACGACCGCCTGCGCGACAGCGGCATCACCGATGCCCAGATTGCCGCGGGGGTGCGCAAGGGCGACTACATCACCCGCACCTGGTTTTTCGACTTTGTGCACAAGGCGCTTGTGCCCATTGCCGGCGCCTACTCGCTGCTGCTCTCTATCAAGATGGCGGCCGACGTTTTCAATCTGGGCGACACCTGCGTGAGCATCTTCCTCTATCCCTTCCTCAACGTCGAGGGCGTGGTGCGTCTGTCCATCTTCAGCATTGTGGTGGTCGTGGCGGCTTGGTTCCTGTTCAGGTACCTCAACTATGCCATCCAGGCCATCTACCGCCACTTGCGCATCAAGTATCAAAAAAAGAAAACTGGCAAGTCGACCGTACGGGCCAACGAGGTCAACCTCACCCTGGGCTACAACGTCATTGCCATTCTCGTGTGGGGTGCCTATGCCATCTTTGCCTTGATACTGCTGCGCATCCCCAAGTCGGGCATCTCTATTGTCACCGCAGGTCTTGCCACAGGCATTGGATTTGCCATGAAAGACTTGCTCAACAATTTCTTCTATGGCATCTCGCTCATGGCAGGCCGCCTGCGCGTGGGCGACTGGATAGAGTGCGACGGCGTGCAGGGGCGTGTCGACAGCATCTCCTACCAGAGTGTGCAGATCGTCACTACCGACGATTGCCTCATGTCGTTTCTCAACTCCACGCTCTTTGCCAAAAATTTCCGCAACCTCACGCGCAACAATTCCTATGAGCTCATCAAGATTCCGGTGGGCGTGGCCTATGGCGTCGATGTCGAGCACGTGCGTGAGCTCTTGCAATCCAATATTCTCAAGCTTCAGCGCAACGACAAGTACGGCCGGCCGGTCATGGATCTGAAAAATCACAAGATTCTTGTGCTCTTCGACAGCTTTGGCGACAACAGCGTCAACCTCATCGTGGCAGTGTGGACCCTCGTGGTCGAGAAAATCGTGCTCATGGGCCAAATCAAGGAGGCCATCTACAACACGCTCAACGACAATCACATCGAGATTCCTTTCCCGCAACGCGACCTGTATATAAAGACGTTGCCGCAGCAGCTGTCGCCGGCTCTCGACAACGACACAAAGCAGTGACATCATGTGCCCTGGCCACCTTTCCACAGCAGTTGGCTTGTGGCCGGGGGGAAATGTTGAAAATTTTTAGTGGTTTTTGTGGCTGTTGTTCAGTCTGTTGCGCGGTTGTGGCGGTTTGCGCGTTGAAAAAAAGTTGCAAAAAGTTTTGGCAGTATCAGAATTAGCAGTACCTTTGCAACCGCAAACGGGAAAACGGCCGACCGCGCCGCGAGCGCCAGCGGGCGCGAGAGCGGGGCCGGGCGAAAA
>Ga0256404_1001630_pt1 | contig 53221 bp, 48 predicted proteins | sample RumenRJG_01DNA_FD_185990 | JGI IMG/M metagenome (GOLD analysis project Ga0256404, IMG submission 185990) | Bovine rumen microbial communities from Lethbridge, Alberta, Canada - RJG_01 | ecosystem: Host-associated > Mammals > Digestive system > Stomach > Rumen | place: Canada: Alberta | collected...
TGTTATCTTATCAAGTGAAAAAATAGTCTCTTATGAGGTCATTATTTCACTTGGCAAACTATGCACCGGAGCGAAAAAATTCCTTAGGGAGATTATGCAGTTACCCACACGAAACAGCGAGGAGCCAAATTATTTAAGCAAGTTAGAAGTTTTTCAGAATGTCAGCCATTAAGAGGCAGCGAACAAGATTTGATGAAAGATTTTGATAAAAATTGGATTTTATATAAGGGGAATAATAAGTGCAGACTAAAAGATTACAAATATATTAAGATAGAAGATTACAAGAAAATATATGAAGAGAAATACGATTATATGGAAAAAATGGCAGAAATTAATTACACGAAGAGTAATCAAGTCATTGCAGTAATTTCAGTGATTATTGCAATTTTAGCTATAATATGTTCATAAAGGCATAAAAGAGAAGAAAAGTATAAATTTAGAGAAAAGTAGATATATTGAATTAAAAGAAATCGAGCCCGTAATAGCAGAAAAAAATAATGATTATGTGTTAAAAGTAAAATATTTATATGATTGATTGGATGATTAAATTAAAACTTAGGGTTAAAATAGGAGGTATGGGTATTGATATATACAGAAAGTGAATTGAAAAAGAAAATATATAAAATGATTGAAGAGTTTGAAAGTGAAGTTGTAGAGTTTAAGGAGGCAACGAGCAATTATTCATTTAATGATATTGGAAGATATTTTTCTGCTTTGGGGAATGAGGCAAATATAAGGGGTCTTAACGAAGCTTGGTTGATTTTTGGAATAACAAATGATAAACAGATTAAGGGGACTAATTATAGAAAAGATGGAAATCTTCAATCCCTGAAAAAAGAAATAACCAATGGAACGAATGAAAAACTCACTTTTTATGATATATATTGCATTGAAATGGAAGGGAAGAGAGTTATTGCATTTCAGATTCCACCGGCAATTCCAGGTATAGTTACTACATGGCATGGAGCACCTTATGCAAGAGAAGATGAGTCTTTAGTTCCACTACCTATGAATAAGATTGATTTGATACGAAGTCAGGTTGGAAGGGACTGGTCTAAGGAAATAGTGCCAGAAGCAACTATTGATGATTTGGATTCTGAGGCAATTGCATATGCTAGGAAGATGTTCATAAGACGAGAAGAAAATAGAACAGGCGCATCAGATATAATTGAGAGGTTATCTGATATAGAAGTACTCAATAAAGCTGGACTTACATTTAAAGGACAGATTACAAGAACAGCATTAATGTTACTTGGTAAAAAAGAATCAAGCTTTTACTTTGATGGTTTTGTTCCGAGAATTACATGGACATTATATAATGCTGATAAATCAGTAAAAGCATATGAACATTTTGATATGCCTTTACTGCTGGCGGTTGATAAAGTATATGGAAAGATCAGAAATGAAAAATATAGATATATTGCAGACCAGACAACATTGTTTCCAGAAGAAGTGGATCAATATAATCCTAATTTAGTAAAGGAAATTATCAACAATTGTATAGCTCATTCTGATTACAGATTGCGTGGGAAAATAAATATTGAAGAGTATGAGGATCATCTTGTTTTCATTAATGAAGGGGCATTTATTCCTGAGACAGTAGAACAGGCATTGGAGCCAGGATATAAACCTCCATATTATAGAAATGCATTTTTGTGTAATGCTATGGTGAATATGTATATGATAGACACAAATTCAATGGGAATTCCGATGATATATGAGATACAGAAAGATAAATGTTTTCCATTGCCAACATTTGATTTAGATACTCCTAACAGAGTTGTTGTAACGGTGTATGGAAAAGTATTAGATCCTAATTATACAAGATTGTTGCATGCAAACGACGATTTGGATTTGAGAACTGTATTTCTTTTAGATCAGGTACAGAAAAAGAAGACTATTTCTAAAGAAGATTTTAGTCAACTTAAGTCAAGGAATTTAGTCGAGGGAAGGTATCCAAATATTTTTGTTTCATATAAAGTAGCAAAGGTTGTTGGAGACAAGGCAAATTATGTCAGACAAAAAGGACTAGATGAGGAAGTGTGTATGCATTTTATATTGTCTACACTAAAACTCGGACCAGCCAAGAAATCAGACCTGTTGGCGGTACTTAAAGATGTTTTACCGGATGTATTGACTGATCAGCAAAAATCAAGAAAATTATCAAATCTTCTGCAAAAAATGAAGAAAAATGGAATTATTGATGTGCGTGGGATTGCAATAAATTCAGAATGGTATCTCTTGACTAAGGACTAAAACAATATATTTTTAGTCGAGGATAGTCAAGAGTTTAGTCGAGGATTTAGTCAAGGACACTGCAATAAACAGGAGCCTCGCAGGAGCACTGATGTAAAATCCGCGTAGTATGAGCGTATTTTGCAGCAAGTGCTCCTTCTAGGCTCCGTCATTTTAGTCAATAAACTGAAACACTTTATTTCTTTTTCTTCCACGCAAGCAGTCTCTCCACATGCAGCGGTTTTCCCTGAATAGCCTGCACCTTCAATCTGTTCTCCTCACTGAAACCAACCAGAATATCATGATTAGCCTCAGCCAGATAATCGATGATACCATCGATATCAGACTTAGTGTTCTTCGGACAGTGAATATACAGATGCTTATTTGCGGAAATATGCAGTGTATATGAGATGCTGAAATGATACCACAGAATCTTGTGCAGGGTAGAGTATTTGTAAATCCATAAAATCTCTTTGATAGGCACGATGGCATTGCCATAAGGCGAGGTCATGATAAAATAGTGCTCTGTGATAAACATATCCTCGGTGGCAAGCTGTGGCAGTGTCGCAAGCTCCTCCTCAGCCTCGGCAAGCAGCTTGTGCGGATTGCCGAATACAACAAGATTCTGACATGCCGGTGCCAAAACAGGAAACCTGATGCACAGGATGTAGAATATCAGGCTGATAACAGCATAGATAAGAGTGCCAAAATAAAAAACAAACATAAAAATAGTAGTTTTCAAATGGTACTCAGGCTCATTAAGATAGTAGCCTGTTATGGTATCGGAGAGTCCCTTGGAATCCCAACTCAGATCCTTAGACAGTTTATTTACAAACTGTGTGTAGGTGCCCCTTCCCTTTACGATTTTACCGACCACCGTGAGCTTATCGATAGAGGGCAGACCCTCCTCACAGGTGGATGGTGCAAGCAGTACAATAGAGCAGTGCTCATCGCGCATGCAGTAGTAGTAATAGCCCTTGATATCGTTGCCGTCCTTCATGGTATAGCCGGTAAAGTAAAGCTTTTTAAGTGTGGTTTTTACATATCTGTCCGAATCCTTGTATGCAGCTTCAAAGCTGACAGAATCGTCAATATGTATGGGCGATAAAATATCTCCGAGTGAAAATGCAAACCATAGCACGGTAAGCAGAATGATGTATACAATCGGTGAGAAAAGACGCCTTTTGTAAAATGCTTTGATGTTTTTTGTAATGTAGTGTTCGTAATTATCAATCATATGCTTAGTATAATGGTTTTTGGGCCTTATATCAACCTTGATTTTGAGACATTTAATTGTTATTATATAATCAATAGTAACTATTCAGAACCACTGAGAACAAAAAAGCTGATGCGTCATGCTCGCATGTAAGCAGCAGGTTTTCTTGTTCTCAAGGTGGCTCGAATAGAGCCACCCCCACACATATGAGCAAAATTAGCTGCAAAGCAGCGGGAAAGCACGAGCATCGTGCGGTTTTGCGAATGTGCGTGGGATGGTTCTAAATAGTTACGGTAATCCTTAGAACCACTGAGAACAAAAAAGCTGATGCGTCATGCTCGCATGTAAGCAGTAGGGGTTCTGTAATATGAAATGAGGTAATTATGGAAGCATACACGAGTTTTGCCCGGGTGTATGACATGTTCATGGACAATGTGCCATATGAGGTGTGGGGCAGATATATTGTCGAAAAACTGCGTGCAAATGGCATAGACAGTGGATATGTCGTGGACTTAGGCTGTGGTACGGGAAAGCTTACCACGCTTCTTGCAGATGCAGGCTATGATATGATAGGCATTGATAATTCTTTTGACATGCTTGATATGGCGCTTGAGAGAGAGGATGACAGAATCCTTTATCTGATGCAGGATATGAGAGAGTTTGAACCGGGAGAAAAGGTGAGTGCCGTCGTAAGCGCATGTGACAGCATCAATTATATTCTTGAGCCTGAGGATCTTCAGGCAGTTTTTTTCTGCGTGAGCGAAAGTCTTAAAGAGGGTGGCATTTTTATATTTGATATCAATACTCCATATAAATATGAGGTGCTCATGGCTGATAATACCATAGCTGAAAACCGTGATGAGGGCAGCTTTATATGGGACAATTATTATGATGCCGATGAGAAAATAAACGAGTATGACCTGACACTTTTTATAAAGGAGCAGTCAGAGGATGAGGATGACATCTACAAGAAGTTTGAGGAAACTCATTTCCAGAGATGCTATGAGATTTCAGAGCTTAAGGAGCTTCTTGAGCAGTCGGGACTTGTGTTTGATGCGGTGTATGATGCGTACACAGACGATCAGGTGAAGTGTGACAGTGAGAAGGTCACTGTAATTGCACATAAAGGATAGAATTAGATAATGAGAGGTAAATTATGTCAGATTATATAGTAAGAGCAACAGCGGCGGATGCCAATATCAGAGCATTTGCTGTAACATCAAGGGAGATGGTGGAGACCGCCAGAGAGGATCACATGACAACACCTGTCATGACGGCGGCACTTGGCAGACTTCTTTCTGCGGGAGCCATGATGGGAGCTATGATGAAAGGCGATAAGGATATCATAACTCTTCAGATACAGTGCAGCGGACCTGCAAAGGGGCTTACCGTCACAGCAGATTCGCACGGCAATGTAAAAGGCTTTGCCATGAATCCACAGGTTGAGCTGCCACTCAATGCGGCAGGCAAGCTTGATGTGGGTGGAGCGCTTGATCTTGGAATACTCACAGTCATAAAGGATATGGGCTTAAAGGAGCCGTATTCAGGTCAGTGTGAGCTTAAAACAGGTGAGATAGCTGAGGATCTGACTTATTATTTTGCCACATCTGAGCAGATTCCATCGGCGGTTGGTCTTGGTGTGCTTGTGGATAAGGACCAGAGCGTAAAGCAGGCCGGTGGATTTATCATCCAGCTTATGCCGTTTACACCGGAGGAGGTTGTGGACAGGCTTGAAAAGAAAATCACAGAGATTGATTCTGTGACACAGATGCTTGACAGGGGGCTGACTCCGGAGCAGATACTTGAGGAAATTTTAGGGGATTTCGGGCTTGAAATCACAGATACGACTGAGACACGCTTCCACTGTGACTGTTCAAAGGAGCGTGTGAGCAGAGCACTTTCCACACTTAGCAAAAAGGATCTTGATTCCATTATCGCAGATGGTGAGAGCATTGAGGTAAAGTGCCAGTTCTGTAATAAGGCATATGAGTTTACGGTGGATGAGTTGAAGGAGATGCGCTAATTGAAGGACGGATATATAAAGGTCGCTGCAGCGACACCAAAGGTAAAGGTGGCTGATACTGTATACAACGGACAGCTTATTAAAGCTCTTATGAAGGAGTGCACTGATAACGGGGCAAAGGTGGTTGTTTTCCCGGAGCTTTGCATTACCGGATACACCTGTCAGGATCTTTTCTGGCAGGATAAGCTCATTGCTGCAGCAGAGGATGAGCTTATAGGAATAGCTGATTACAGCAGGAGCCTTGACGGCATATTTTTCATAGGGCTTCCATATGAGATAAACGGCATGCTCTATAATATGGCGGCAGTTGTATCGCGCGGAGAGGTGCTTGCCATGGTGCCAAAGACATTTCTGCCAAACTATAATGAGTTTTATGAGGCAAGGCATTTTGCATCGGGAGAAAACCTTAGCACATATGTCACACTGAAAAATGGACAGCAGGTGTCTGTAGATACTGATTTTATTTTTAGCTGCAAGCAGCTGCCAAAGCTTAAGATAGCGGTGGAGCTTTGTGAGGATCTTTGGACTCCGAACCCGCCGAGCATCAGACACGCGATGTCGGGTGCCACTGTGATTGTCAATCTATCAGCATCAGATGAGGTGACAGGCAAGGCAATATACAGGAGAGAGCTTGTGAGCGGACAGTCTGCCAGATTAATCTGTGGATATATTTATGCGTCAGCGGGAGACGGTGAGTCCACACAGGATGTGGTCTATTCAGGACACAATCTCATCTGTGAAAACGGAAATGTGCTTGCCGAGTCAAAGCGCTTTACAAATGAGACCATATACAGCGAGTTTGATGTGGAAAGAATAGAGACTGAGAGGCGCAGGATGACAACATTTGTTGTCGAGGATGATCACAGATGGGCTGAGTTTGATCTTGAGGTAAAGGATACCACTCTTAGCCGCTATGTAAATCCGGCTCCTTTTGTTCCTGCAGACAAGACAGACAGGGACAGACGCTGTGATGAGATTCTTATGATTCAGGCTATGGGGCTTAAAAAGAGATTAGAGCATACCAACTGCAAGACCGCGGTTATCGGTATTTCAGGAGGACTCGACTCCACACTGGCACTGCTTGTCACGGTAAGAGCATTTGACCTTTTGGGAAAGGATCACAAGGATATAGCGGCAGTTACTATGCCGGGCTTTGGAACAACAGACCGCACATATGACAATGCGGTAAATCTCATTAAATGCCTTGGAGCTACATTTATCGAGGTGGATATAAAGGATGCTGTAAATATACATTTCAGGGATATTGGACAGAATCCGTCTGTGCATGATGTCACCTACGAGAATGGACAGGCACGCGAGCGTACACAGATACTTATGGATATCGCAAACAAGGAAAACGGAATGGTTATAGGTACAGGAGATTTGTCAGAGCTGGCACTTGGCTGGGCTACCTACAACGGAGACCATATGTCCATGTATGCTGTAAATGCATCGGTTCCAAAGACGCTGGTGCGTCATCTGGTAAAATACTATGCAGATACCTGCGGCAGCGATTTGCTGGAAAGTACACTTCTTGATGTGCTTGATACACCTGTTTCTCCTGAGCTTTTACCACCTGAAAACGGTAAGATTTCACAGAAGACAGAGGATCTTGTGGGCCCTTATGAGCTGCATGACTTCTTCCTTTACAATATGCTGCGCTGCGGCTATGCTCCTGCCAAGGTTTACCGCCTTGCAAGGATAGCATTTGAAGGAAAATATGATGATGAGTTTATTCTCAAATGGCTTAAGAACTTCTATCGCAGATTTTTCGCACAGCAGTTTAAGCGCTCATGTCTGCCGGATGGACCAAAGGTAGGAACAGTGGCGGTCTCACCGAGAGGAGACCTAAGGATGCCTTCTGATGCGTGTGGATGTATCTGGATGGATGAGGTTGATAAGCTGTAATAGTAAGAGGAAAACAATGGGAAAAACACATAAGAAAACTCATAGAAGGCAGGGAAGCATAAAACGTGCAAGGCACCGCGACAGGCGAATGAAAATAGGCGCAATAGTTCTTTGTGCAGCGATAATCATAACAACATTTCTGGCGTGTGGCATGCAGCTTTTGGTTCCTGTTACAGAAGCAGCGGTAAGTGCTGACAATAAGACACGCTCAGGGAATGTTGATGTGCAGAAGAATAATAATTTACTTACCGCATCTAAAATGGATTCAGGAAAAAAGCAAAACAGCTCAGAGGCTGATGTAAACGCTGCGGAGCAAGACAGCGAGCCTGACAAGGAAACGAAGCTTGATGAGATACTTCACAGTGCAAAGTATCCGGGGCAGCTAAAGGAGCTTGCAAAGAAAAATGATGAGGCAATTGACTTCATATATGAGTATCCTAAGGAGCATTCGAAAGAGCATGATATTGATCTGACTGCAGAGGCCTCGCAGGATACAGTACCTCTTTTGCAGCAGTGGGATAAGAGATGGGGCTATGAAAAGTACAGTGGCAATTATTTTGCGGCGAGTGGCTGCGGTCCGACTGCACTTTCGATGGTTGTATTATATCTGACACATGATGCACAGGCATCACCTCTTGCGGTGGCAGAGTATGCAAAGGAGGCCGGCTACAGTGTGGATGGCTCCGGAAGTGCATGGGATCTTATGAGCAAGGGCTGCAGGCACTACGGTGTAAATGCAAAGACTATAAAGGTGGATGAGGATACATTTAAAGAAAGGCTTGATGAGGGCAATCTGATAGTCGTAAATGTCGGTCCGGGAGATTTCACAGACAATGGACATTTTATGGTGATCACAGGCTATGATGATGAGGGCTTTACTATAAATGATCCAAACAGTATCATAAAGAGCAATACCCACTGGCAGTTTGAGAGGCTGAGTTCGCAGATCAGGGCTGCATGGAGGATGTTTGTGTAGATAATAGCAGCAACACATGCATTTATGCTGATGTTTGTGATGTATATGGAAAAATAAAAAATAAGAAATAAAAAACCTGCTGTGTCATGCTTGGCTGACACAGCAGGTTTTTTATTAAATTCATTAATAATCATAAATGAGGGGCAAAATATATCTTTTGACCCCTCATATCATTAGTATAGTGTACTAAATTTATACGGACTAATAACAAACAGTAAAGTATGGTATGCAGATTATAGCAATTGAATACCATGCTCCTCACATGCCTTAATTGTCTCCTCAGGCCACAGTGAGCTCTGTACCTCACCGATATGAGCCTTTCTGAGGAAGAACATACAGATTCGTGACTGTCCGATTCCGCCTCCGATAGTGTACGGAAGCTCCTTGTTGAGGATAGCCTTCTGGAATGGAAGCTTGGCACGCTCAGGACATCCGGCCTTGTCAAGCTGCTCCTTTAGAGCTTTTTCATCTACACGGATACCCATTGATGAAAGCTCAAGTGCGATATCAAGAACAGGATAGTATACGATGATATCAGCGTTTAAAGCCCAGTCGTCATAGTCAGGGGCACGTCCGTCGTGAGGCTCTCCGTTTGCAAGTTTGTCACCAATCTGCATTACACAGATTGCACCCTTTGCCTTTGCAAAATAATACTCGCGCTCCTTTGGAGTATTGTCCGGGAACATTTCCTCAAGCTCTGATGTGGTGATAAAGGTGATATCCTTTGGCAGAATCAAATCTATGTAGTCGTACTGTATAGCCATATACTGCTCGGTCTTGCGCAGGCATTTGTATACAGTCTTTACTGTTTCCTTAAGGAAGTCTAAGTTTCTGTCCTCCTTGCGGATGACCTTTTCCCAGTCCCACTGGTCAACAAATATAGAGTGGATATTGTCAGTCTCCTCATCACGTCTTATGGCATTCATATCTGTGTAGATGCCCTCGCCGAGAGAAAAGCCGTATTTCTTTAATGCATATCTCTTCCACTTGGCAAGAGAGTGAACGACCTCAGCCTCCTTGTCACCCTGCTCAAGGATGCCGAAGGTAACAGGTCTTTCATATCCGTTTAAGTTATCGTTTAAGCCTGTGGTAGGATCAACGAAAAGCGGTGCTGAAACACGTGTCAGGGAAAGACGCTGTGCGAGCATGCCCTGGAAGAAATCCTTAACAGTCTTGATGGCAAGCTGTGTATCGTGAAGATTCAGTGCCGAAGAATAGTTCTTTGGTATTGTTAATTTGCTCATTTTCGATTAAACCTCGTTGTATTATTAATTTTTAAATAAAATTCCTTTAACCTGATTATTATATCACAATTTTTCTAGAAAGATAGTCCATAATATGATAAAATTAGATAGTTTAAAGAGAAACAATATCGTTTTACCTTATTTTTACGTGTTTAAGGTGTTAATGAAAGGTAGTAGATTTATATGAGAAAAAGAGATATGACCTTTGCTTCGGCGGTGCTTGAGGCAATAGATGCGCTTTTAGCTCTTGCGTATATAGGCTTACAGATTTATTATGGAGTGTGCTATCACATACAGGTATTTAAGTTTGTGGCCAATATACTTGTGCTTTTGCTTGTATACATTGCAATCACATGGCTGCAGCATTATCCGGAAAAGCTCAATCACATAGCAGCGGAGCTGTGTGTGGGCAATATCAGAAAGTATTCACTCAGGCTTTTGATGTTTGTAAAGCTTGTTTTTACTGCGGGGCTTTTGGTACCATGCGTGTGTGATGCGTTTGGAATAGCAATCCGCGATGTATACAGCCTCATTATGATAGGGCTCATCCTTGTGGTGACGGCATATTATGAGTACAGGATATTTCAGGAAATAAAGTCATTGCGGAAATAATATAGGAGAAATAAAATGCAGCTTAGTATAGAAGAAGTTAAAAAGCTGGATAGTAACAGCTATCAGATAATAGATATAAGAAGTGAGGAAGAGGTGGCGCACGGTGCCATAAAGGGAGCACTCAATATTCAGGCAGAGGAAATAGAGTCAGATGAGAGGGTGGTGCATGATAAGAAGCTTGTCATAGTCTGCAGCCGTGGAAAGACGAGTGTGGACGTGGCAGAGTATCTCACAGAAAAAGGTTTTGATGCGGCAAGCTTAAAGGGAGGCTATATAAGCTGGCTGCTTGATGCCATGAAAGAGGATGAGGTGGCAGAGCGCGATATAAAGGCAGATGTGGAGCAAAGCATCAGAAAGAAATTTAAGAAATCTATCTGGCGCAAGTTTACAAAGGCGATAAACACCTATGAGCTTGTAAAACCGGGGGATAAGATTGCAGTGTGTATCTCGGGAGGTAAGGATTCCATGCTTATGGCAAAGCTGTTTCAGGAGCTTAAGCATCACAACAAGTTTGATTTTGATGTGAAGTTTCTCGTCATGGACCCGGGATATAATGAGGCAAACAGGCATGTCATAGAGGAAAACTGCAGGAACCTTGGCATCCCTGCCACTATTTTTGAGTCAGATATATTTGATGCTGTATATGATATTGAAAAATCGCCATGCTATTTATGTGCGAGGATGAGAAGAGGGCATCTGTATGCATTTGCAAAGGAGCTGGGCTGCAACAAAATTGCGCTCGGACATCACTATGATGACGTTATCGAGACGATACTCATGGGCATGCTCTACGGTGCACAGGTACAGACCATGATGCCTAAGCTTCACAGCACAAACTTTGAGGGCATGGAGCTTATCAGGCCTCTTTACCTGGTCAGGGAGGATGATATCAAGGCATGGCGTGATTACAACGGTCTGCATTTCATACAGTGTGCCTGCAAGTTTACAGATACCTGTACCACCTGCAACAATGAGGAAAACCGCTCAAAGCGTGTTGAGATAAAGCAGCTCATCGCTAATCTTAAAAAGGTGAATCCTTTTGTCGAGGCAAATATATTTAAGAGCGTGGAGAATGTAAATCTGGCTACAGTTGTAGCATATAAAAAGGATGGCATAAAGCACAGCTTCCTAGAGCACTATGATGAATAAGACAGATATATTTCAGGAGGGCATTGTATGGCAGATATCATGGATTATATTGACTGGCGTGGAGATATAGGCTTTGATGAGGTGCATGTAAATGAGGTGGACGGACTGATTTTTTCACAGCTTATTTATGTGCAGATGAAGCCATATATGCCGGATGCAAAGAAGTCATACCTTACGATAAAACAGCTTTCAAGCCTTTACTGCGCGGACCACAGTGATGATGATATTGAGCAGATGCCTAATCTTTTCCGCCACTCCGCGAGGCTGCTTCAAAAGCTGGCGCACTCAAGGCGCTATGCTGACTGCATTTTGAGATATTATATATACGATATTAGTGAAAAAGAGGAGTCGCAGTTTTCTGCGGTTACGATAGAACTGCCTGACGGCACATATTTCATTTCCTACAGTGGTACAGACCATTCAGTGGTCGGCTGGAAGGAAAACTTTAATCTAAGCTATCTCGATGAGACACCGGGACAGAACAAGGCGAAAAAATATTTAAAGCAGGTGGCAGCATATATATGCAATGATGATAGGGACATAAATGAAAAAGCCATAAATGATAAAGCTTTAGATGATGAAAATATCAACAATAAAAGCATCAATACAAGAAAGCTGTGGATAGGCGGACACTCAAAGGGTGGAAATCTGGCAGTGTTTGCCGCCATGCATGTGGATAAAGAGGTGCAGGATGTCATTATTAAGGTGTTTAATTTTGACGGGCCGGGCTTCAATCACAAGATGATATATACGGCAGGCTACAAAAGAATTTTTGACAGAATAGAGACATTTCTGCCGCAGTCGTCTATTGTTGGCTTATTGCTTGAGCATGTGGACGATTATGAGGTGGTAAGAAGCCGTAATTCGGGGCCGCTGCAGCATGATGCTTTTTCATGGGAGATAATGGGCTCCCATATCATAAAGGCGGATGGGCTGGACAAAAACAGTGTGCGCCTTGACAAGACACTCAGAAACTGGATAGGCAGCATGGATGAGGCGCAGCGAAAGCAGTTTGTAAATGTACTTTTTTCAATTGCATCGGACTCCAATTTTGAGAACCTTGACCAGATGTCATTTAAGCAGCTCATTGAGATGATAAAGGCTGCCGATGAGCTGTCAAAGGCTGACTGGAGCATGCTTAAGGATACAGTAAGACTCCTGATTTCTGCCGGTGTCGGCGTGGTCAGGGATGAAAAGGAGAAATAAATGTTAAATCAGTTTTCAAGAACGCAGCTTTTGCTTGGAAAAGAGGCGATGGATAGGCTAAAGGGCGCAAGAGTCGCAGTATTTGGAATAGGAGGAGTGGGCGGATATGTCTGCGAGGCACTAGTCAGAAGCGGCGTGGGAGCGATTGACCTTATCGATGATGACAAGGTGTGTCTTACAAACATAAACAGGCAGATAATCGCAACCCGAAAGACCGTAGGAAAATACAAGACAGATGTGATGGAGGAGAGGATTCATGATATTAATCCTGATGTCAGTGTCGTGACGCACAGGTGCTTCTTTTTGCCGGAAAATGCTGATGAATTTCCGTTTGAAGAGTATGATTATATAGTTGACGCGGTTGATACAGTCACAGCAAAGATTGCGCTTGTCATGAAGGCACAGGAGAAAAATGTCCCTATCATAAGCAGTATGGGAGCGGGAAATAAGCTGGATGCAAGTGCATTTAAGGTGGCTGATATATATAAGACCAGCATGTGTCCTCTTGCAAAGGTCATGCGCCGTGAGCTTAAAAAACGTGGCGTGAAAAAGCTCAAGGTGGTATACTCTGAGGAGAAGCCTACAAGACCGATAGAGGATATGTCTATAAGCTGCAGAACCAACTGCATCTGCCCGCCGGGTGCCGAACACAAGTGCACAGAGCGCAGGGATATTCCCGGAAGCCTTGCATTTGTACCATCAGTGGCAGGACTTATCATCGCGGGCGAGGTGGTACAGGACATAGCCTTTGACAGGGTATGATGAAGAATACAATTATGAAAAGAGAGGAATAAAAATGCCAGTATTTGATTTTAGCGATACACCGGTAGCAAATGAGCATCCGGAGTGTACATATGAGACATTTCATTCGACAGAGACCAAGGCATCGGCCGATAAACCGATTGTTGTGATAGACAATAAGCAAAAGGAATGGGCGCATCATGCGCTCGGTATGTTTACAAATCCGATAAAGCGTACATCCTTTGAATTTGAGGATGGTGATGGGGTGATTAGTGCAGATATCCTGCGCATTGATTCCCGCTTTGTTAGCCTTTTTAAGTGGCTTGGCGAAAATCACATAAAGGTACAGCTTTCAGGAGCCAATACACCTGACGGATACGCAGTATACAGGGTGAGGGAGGTGTCTCTTGGCAGAGGCACAAAGCTGTCTGCAGAGGACGGATTCCTGCAGTATATGATGGAAAGGCTCTTTGCCAGCACCATGCCTGAGGATGAACCTGACCTCGATGATTACGAGGAAGAGGGCGACAGCATGAAGCTCACCAGTATACAGAGCATCACAGATTTCATGACCTGTGCAGGCCGTACACTGCCTGACAATATACTGCTGTGGGCCAGAAGAAATCTGGCAGTTGCGCGTTCAAGCGAGGTATCACCTGAGGAGAGACGCCATGCGCAGAGAGCACTTTCCATCATGATGAATATCCAGTGGAAGGGAAATTACTTTGAGGCAATTGACCCTGTGGAGGCAAGGCGCATACTCGATGAGGAGCTCTATGGTATGGAGAGCGTGAAGCAGAGAATCATTGAGACCATTATCCAGATAAACAGGACTCATACACTCCCTGCCTACGGACTGTTGCTCTGCGGACCGGCAGGAACCGGAAAGTCACAGATTGCATATGCTGTTGCACGTATTCTCAAGCTTCCATGGACCACACTCGATATGAGCTCCATAAATGATGCAGAGCAGCTCACAGGAAGCTCAAGAATCTATTCAAACGCAAAGCCGGGAATCATTATGGAGGCATTTTCACAGGCGGGAGAGTCAAATCTTGTATTTATCATCAATGAGCTCGACAAGGCCTCAAGCAAAAACGGCAACGGAAATCCGGCAGATGTGCTTTTGACACTGCTTGACAATCTGGGCTTTACAGACAACTATATGGAGTGTATGGTGCCGACCGTCGGAGTATATCCGATTGCAACAGCCAATGATAAATCCCAGATTTCTGCACCGCTTATGTCACGTTTTGCAGTGATTGATATTCCGGACTATACCGATGAAGAGAAGAAGGTCATCTTCCAGAGATTTGCCCTGCGCAAGGTATTTGAGCGAATGGGAATGAAGGAGGAGGAGTGTGTTCTCACAGAGGACGGACTTGATGCAGTGATTAAGCTTCACGAGAACACATCGGGCATAAGAGATCTCGAGCAGGCTGCAGAGCATCTGGCAGCAAATGCACTTTATCAGATAGAGGTTGATAAGGTAAAGCAGGTGGTATTTGACGCTGAGGCTGTTTTTGAGCTTTTAGGCTAGCAGGATATATTACGGATACAGGAATTGTTACGAAAATAAAAGGAGATTGTCAGGATGAGAGAATTTGGAAAATCCAGAAAATTAGATAATGTGCTTTATGATGTTAGAGGACCGGTGGTGGATGAGGCGGCCCGCATGGAGGAAAACGGCACAAATGTGTTGAAGCTCAATATAGGAAATCCTGCGCCGTTTGGCTTCAGGACACCTGATGAGGTGATATATGATATGTCTCGCCAGCTTACGGACTGTGAGGGGTATTCCAACTCCAAGGGACTTTTTTCTGCAAGAAAAGCAATCATGCAATATGCACAGCTCAAAAAGCTTCCTAATGTGACGGTTGAGGATATCTATACCGGAAACGGAGTCAGCGAGCTTATAAACTTAAGCATGTCAGCACTTCTTGACAATGGTGATGAGGTGCTGGTGCCGGCACCGGACTATCCGCTTTGGACAGCCTGCGTTACACTTGCGGGAGGCACGGCAGTGCACTATATCTGTGATGAGCAGTCAGAGTGGTATCCGGACATAGAGGATATCAAAAAGAAGATTACAGACAAGACAAAGGCAATCGTAATAATAAACCCTAATAACCCTACGGGAGCGCTTTATCCAAGGGAGGTGCTGCAGCAGATAGTTGATGTGGCAAGAGAGCACGAGCTCATGATTTTTTCGGATGAGATATATGACAGGCTGGTGATGGATGACTATGAGCATGTGTCTATTGCGTCGCTTGCACCGGACCTCTTCTGTGTGACCTTCAGCGGTCTTTCTAAGTCACATATGATAGCAGGCTATCGTATCGGATGGATGGTTTTAAGCGGCAACAAGGCGCTCGGAAAGGACTATATCGAGGGTCTCAACATGCTCTCAAACATGCGTCTTTGCTCGAATGTTCCGGCGCAGTCGATAGTGCAGACGGCTTTAGGCGGATATCAGAGTGTAGGCGAGTATATTGTGCCGGGCGGACGAATCTATGAGCAGAGAGAGTACGTCTACAAGGCATTAAACGATATACCGGGAATTTCGGCAGTAAAGCCAAAGGCAGCATTTTACATATTCCCAAAGATTGATACTGCAAGGTTCAACATCACAAACGATGAGCAGTTTGCACTCGATCTGCTTCGTGAGAAGAAGATACTCATCATCCACGGCGGCGGCTTCAACTGGGATAAGCCGGATCACTTCAGAGTGGTATATCTGCCTCGAACAGAGATATTAAAGGATGCCACAGGCAAGCTTGCAGACTTTTTGGCTTCATATAAGCAGAAATAATTATTGGCATAGATAATTATAAAACATATGATATAAAACATATAACATATAAGCTCCGGCACAGAAAATTTTTTGTTCTGACCGGAGTTTTTATATTATGCTGTATTATTTTTTAAAAGGTAACTATTCAGAACCACTGAGAACAAAAAAGCTGATGTGTCATGCTTGCATGTAAGCAGCAGATTTTCTTGTTCTCAAGGTGGCTCGAATAGTTACTTTAAAAGTAACCTACCTGTAACTTTACATCATGTATTATACACTTGTATCGCGGGGCGGCTGCACTTTAAAGGACAGACCGCACAGCACTCAAAAATGCATAGAGAAGAAAGGGAGAATTAAATGGAACTGCTTAGAGTAGAACACTTATCAAAAATATACGGAGCCGGAGAAAATCAGGTCAAGGCTTTGGACGATGTGTCATTGAGCGTGGAAAAGGGAGAGTTTGTGGTAATTGTCGGGGCGAGCGGCTCGGGAAAATCCACACTGCTTCATCTGCTTGGAGGTGTTGACAGGCCAACAAGCGGAAAGGTGTATATAAACGGCACTGATATTTTTGCAATGAATGATGATGAGCTTGCCATATTCAGAAGAAGACAGGTGGGGATCATTTATCAGTTTTATAATCTGATACCTATATTAAATGTGGAGGAAAACATGGCAATCCCGATGGAGCTTGACGGAAGAAAGGTGGAAAAGGCACAGATGGATGACATGCTTTTGCGCCTTGGACTTACAGAGAGACGCACTCATCTGCCAAATGAGCTATCAGGAGGACAGCAGCAGCGTACATCTATAGGAAGAGCCCTGATTACGAGACCGTCTATAGTGCTAGCGGATGAGCCGACCGGAAACCTGGATACCAAGGCAAGTAACGAGATTATGCATCTATTAAAGACCTCAAACCGCGAGCTCAACCAGACAATTATTATGATTACACATAATATGGAACTTGCAAAGGCGGCCGACCGCACAATAATGATAGAGGATGGTAAAATCAGATGAATTTGATGAAGACACTCACATTAAAAAACTTAAAGCTCAACAGGAAAAGAACTATTGTCACGATAGTCGGAATAATTCTTGCAACAGCGCTTTTGTCGGCGCTTGTCACACTTGTGTCAAGCTTTCAGTACAGTATGATTGAATACCAGAAGCAAAAGGACGGCGACTTTCATGTGAAATTTTCGAATGTGAAAATGTCTGAGCTTTCGGAGTTTAAAAACAACAGAAATATTGAAAGCACATTTGAGACGATGGGAATGGGCTTTGCAAAGCTAGATGGCTGCAAGAATGAGGATAAGCCGTATGCATATGTCATGGCGACAGATGAGGGCGGCTTTGAGAGAGGCTGCTTTAAACTGATAGAGGGGCGCATGGCAAAAAATGAGGATGAGATAGTCATTCCAAGGCACTTAAAGACAAACGGACGAATCGACATAAAGGTGGGAGATGAGATAACACTGGATGTCGGAAAGCGATATGATTCAAACACCGAAAGTGTCATATCGGAAAACTGCGCATATGAGCATGAGGCAGAGACACTTACCGATACTGTGACAAAGCACTACAAGGTGGTAGGCATCATGGAAAGACCGGGCTATGGAATGGAGGACTATAGTGCCGCCGGATATACATTTGTCACATACTCTGATGAGCTGGCAGCAATTGATAACGGCACAAAGAGCGAGGCAAGCGAGGCTGACACCACACTCACAGTGTACAGCAGATACACTCAAAAGGCATTAAGAAACAAGGATGCTGTGACAGCAGATATAATTGGCGTGGATGAAAAGCTGTTTGCGAAAGCGAATAATTCATCTGTTGAAATGACTGCTGAGGAGAGTGACAGGTTTCTTAAAGAGATGGAAAATGCAAAATATGATATATATATGAATGGCTTCCTTATAAGCTATGAGTGTGTTTTCCCGATTGACGGTTCATTTAAAACATTGTTTACAGTGGCCGCTGTTGTGGCTTTGATAATCATATTGACATCGGTGTACTGTATCAAAAACAGCTTCAACATATCAATCACTGAAAAAATCAGGCAGTATGGTATGCTTGCAAGCGTGGGTGCTACGAGGCGCCAGATAAAAAGCAGCGTTAAGACAGAGGCAGCAATGCTTGGAGTGGTTGGTATTCCGGTGGGTACCATGAGTGGTATTTTAGCATCGCTTGTACTTGTTAAGGTGGTGAATACGCTATCAGCAGGCTGGCTTAACTTTGCTTTGAGCTTTCACACATCACTGCCTGCACTTATTCTTGCTGTGATACTGAGTATAGCAACCATTTATTTCTCTGCAACAGGCAGTGCAAGAAAGGCTGCAAAGGTCACACCACTTGAAGCAATAAGAAACACAAAGGAGATTAAAATAAAGTCATCAAAGCTTAAGACACCGGCGATTATAGGCAGAATCTGGGGTATTGGAGGCGTTATCTCATATAAGAATATAAAGAGGAACAATAAAAAGTACAGAACCACAGTGACATCTATTGTCATCTGCTCAGTAACCTTTATTGTGATATCATACTTTATGTCTATGGCCTTTAGCATGGTTGGAATGTCATATGCTTCAACAGATTACAATATCGGAATAAATATGTCATATAAAAAAGACATTCATATTGATATCGAAAAGCTCTCTAAGCTTGTGAGCGGTATTGAAGGAGTTGATGATTATCTGGTTGGAGCCGGCTATGATTTCGATGTCAGGAAGCCTAAGTATACAAAGGAATATGGAGAGTATTGCAGGCAGGTTTATGACAACAGTGAGGATGTCTCACAAATGTTTTTAATCACGGTTTTGGATGACAAATCGTATGATAAGTATGCGTCCGACGCAGGCATAAAAAATGCAGCTGCAGGAGCAATTCTTGTGAATAAAGGCACATTTGATGTGTATAATGAGAACAGCTTGAAATACGTCAAAAAAGAGATGGAGCTGTACAAATATAAAGCAGGAGATACAATTGAGTGCGGCTACAATGTGTATGATGATGCTTCTTCTGATGACAATGCAGCAGAAGGCGATACTGAAAGCAGCACAGATGATAATAATGCAGTGGAAGGTGATACTGAAAGCGGCACAGAGGATAACAGCGGATACGTTGACGAGGAAACAATAAATAACGGAGTCAGAAAGACTGTGGATGTAACTATTGCAGGTGTCACAGACAAGGTACCGATCGGTTATAAGGGCTATAGCTATGCAACACTTTTATTTATGAACCAAAAGGGCTTTGAAAGCCTATGGGCTGACGGCAAGAGTAATGAGCTCAAACAGAGATATGTGTCATATTCGGCATATGTGGTTGCAGAAAATGCAGATGAATATCAGGATACATTCGAAAAGGAGACGGAAGGAAATCCTGAGTATTCGCAGATTAGTTTTTCTGTCAGCAATCTGGATAAGCAGATGCGCGATGAAAAGTCACTCTTTACACTGCTTGGAGTATTTGCATACGGACTTATTGTGGTCATTGCCTTAATAGGAATCACAAATATCATCAATACCTTAAGCACCGGAATGGAGCTTAGAAGCCGCGAGTTTGCAACACTAAGAAGCATTGGAATGACAGATAAGCAGTTTGCTGGAATGGTCAGGCTCGAGAGTGTGTTTATATCTGTAAAGGCACTTGTAATAGGTGTACCGCTTGGTATTTTAATCAGCTATCTCTTATGTGTTATGATGAACAGGATGGATGGCGCAATCATTTATGAGCCGCCGTATAAAGCAATTATATTGTGTATAGTGGTTGTAATAATGCTGATTTATGCTATCATGAAACTATCAATGACGAAGATTAGACACAATAACATTATTGAGACAATCAAGAATGAAAATCTGTAGAAAATGCGGGAGCTGATATGAAAAAAATACTTCTCATAGAGGACAACAAAGGAATAACAGAGGGACTGTGTGATACCTTTACAGAACCTGAATATGAGCTTTTGACAGCAGGCAATTTAAAGGAGGCTGGGGCACTTTTGAGTGAGCACCCCGGCCTTGTGCTGCTTGATGTGTCGCTTCCGGATGGGAACGGCTTTGATTTTTACAGCGAAAGGCTGGAAAAAGAAAAAACACCGGTGATTTTTCTTACCGCAAGGGATGAGGAAAATGATATAGTAAAGGGACTTGAGCTTGGAGCGGAGGATTACATCACAAAGCCTTTTTCTGTAAGAGAGCTTGTGGCGAGGGTAAACCGCGTATTTTTACGTAGGAAAAGTGATGACAGTTCATCTGTCATACATGCAGGAAGCATAAGCTATGACATGGACAAAAAGGAAGCGAGAAGGGATGGACAGGTGATTGCTCTTTCAAGTCTTGAAAACCGCATACTTGATCTGCTTTTTACCAATCACGACAAGGCTGTGTCCAGAAATGCCGTGCTTGACTGCATCTGGGAGGCAACAGGCAACGATGTGTACGACCATACCGTGACTGTCTATATGAAGCGCATCAGGGCAAAGCTTGGTGAGGATGTGATAAAGACTGTGAAGGGAATCGGGTATCGTGTTGATTCAGATGAAGCTCTTTAAACAGTATCGGCCGACAGAGCCGGTTCCCGGGGGAAAGCATGAGAAAGAAGAAATATAATTTAGAGAACAGAAAACATTTTGTGTATTTTGCGATAATTTATACATGTATATGTGTGACGGTTATGGCTTTTACCGTTTTTTTCCAGTACAGGGCATATACGAAAAACTATAACATCACAGTGGCTAAGCTATGTGCACTCATTCATGAAAAATATCCCGATGTATCAGATGGCAGTATAGCCGCGATTCTAAATGACAGCAGCTTAGGCAGCAATTATACAAATTTAAAAAGCGCAGAGACCCTCTTAAAAAAATACGGCATTGATATGGAAAAGGATTCTGCGGTTTTGTCAAATGAAAAAGTGCTTAAAGGAGCACTTTGGCTAGACATATTTCTTGTTGTGCTTTTTGCTGGGGGCTTTTGCCTTTACATTGTGCTTATAAGATTTAGCTTTAAAAGACAGGTCAGACAGGCTGCGGATTATCTGCGCCGCATAAATCAGGGAGACTACAGACTTGTTATGGCAGATAGCACAGAGGGGGAGCTTTCTATGCTAAAGGGAGAGCTTTACAAGACAGCAATCTATTTGAGGGAGTCTGCGGAAAATGCAAAGGCAGACAAGCTTTTGCTAAAGGATGCGCTTTCTGACATATCGCACCAGCTTAAGACACCGCTCACATCACTTTCGATAAATCTGGAAAATCTGGAAGGAAATCCTGATATGGCATCTGAAAACAGAAGCAGGATAATGCGCAGGGCAAAGCGCGATGTGGACAATATATCGCATATGGTGCAGGCTATTTTAAAGCTTTCAAGGCTTGAAGCGGATGTTGTGGAGTTTGATGAGAAGGATACGCTGCTGTCTGAAATTGTGTCTGAGGCAGCTGACAATGTTATGGCACTTTGCGATTTGAGAGACATAAGGCTGTCCATAGATGAAGGCTCTGATAAGGATGCCTGTATACATGCTGATGCATACTGGCAGTGTGAGGCCATTACAAACATAGTAAAAAATGCAGTGGAGCACGCAGAGAGTGAGGTAAAGATAGGCTTTTACAGGTATGAGATGTATGCAGAGATAACAGTGCAAAACGATGGGGAGACAATAAGTGATGAGGACAAAAAGCATATTTTTACGCGTTTTTACAGCGGCAGCGGACAGCCGGCAGACAGCATCGGCATAGGACTTTCGCTCGCGGAAGCAATTGTGCGTCATGACAATGGATATATCCTTGTGGAGGGTTGTACAAAAGATGTATTAAATGAAAAAAATGAATGCAGTGGCACACGCTTTGTGGTAAGATATCTGTGATAAGTGGAGAAAAATTATCAATAAATACACTAGGAAGCGATAAAATGACACTAAAAGAACTTGGCATAGGACAGAGTGCCAGAATACTTACAGTAGGCGGTGAGGGCGCACTGCGCCAGCATTTCCTGGATATGGGAGTGATCCCAAAAGCCGAAGTAACAGTTATCAAATTTGCACCGATGGGAGACCCGATGGAGCTTCAGGTGCACGGCTATGAGCTCACCTTGAGGCTTGATGATGCGGCACAGATTGAGGTAGAATTAATTGACAGCCGTTCAAGAAAGCATGAGGGCCCTAAAAAGATAAGCAACACAGCCCATCCCGGACTTGGCGAGGAGGGCAAATACCATGTGAAGGGCAGTGGCAATCCCCTTCCGGATGGTGAGAAGCTCACATACGCACTTGTGGGAAACCAAAACTGCGGCAAGACAACACTTTTCAACCAGCTTACAGGTTCAAACCAGCATGTGGGCAATTTCCCGGGAGTGACGGTGGACAGAAAGGATGGCTCTATTAAAGAACATCCGGATACATCAATCACAGATTTACCGGGCATTTACTCAATGAGCCCATATACGAATGAGGAGATTGTGTCGAGAAACTTTGTGCTCGATAACAAGCCAAAGGCCATAATAAATATCGTAGATGCGACAAATATCGAGAGAAACCTGTATCTGACAATGCAGCTTCTTGAGATGGATATACCAATGGTTATCGCACTCAATATGATGGATGAGGTGACGGCAAACTCAGGCTCAATCGATGTAAATAAAATCGAGGGACTGTTAGGAGTGCCTGTTGTACCGATTTCTGCCGCAAAGAATCAGGGTGTTGATGAGCTGGTGCGCCATGCAATACACATTGCAAAGTATCAGGAGCGCCCGGGCAGACATGATTTCTGTGATGAGAATGATTTTGGCGGTGCCGTGCACAGATGTATACACGCGGTCAGTCACCTGATTGAGGATCATGCAAAGCTCGCCGGAGTTCCGATTCGCTTTGCTGCTACCAAAATTATCGAGGGAGATGCACTTATATTAGAGCAGCTTCATCTTGATGAGAATGAGAAAGAGGCAATAGAGCATCTGATTGTCCAGATGGAGAAGGAGCGAGGCCTTGACAGAAGCGCTGCAATTGCGGATATGCGCTTTACATTTATTGAGAAAATATGCGAGAGCACCGTGGTAAAACCGAAGGAGAGCAGGGAGCGTATCAGAAGTGAGCGTATCGACCGTGTTCTTACAGGCAAATACACGGCAATACCGTGTTTTATAGTGATAATGCTTGCTGTATTTTATCTGACCTTCAACGTAATCGGAGCTGGCCTTCAGTGGCTTTTGGAGCAGGGCATAGGAGCACTGACCGCACTGACGGATAAGGCACTCACAGCGGCAGGCGTGAATGAGGTGCTACATGGACTTGTAATAGACGGCATCTTTCAGGGTGTCGGAAGCGTATTAAGCTTTTTGCCGATTATCGTGACACTGTTCTTTTTCTTATCCCTCATGGAGGACAGCGGATACATAGCGAGGGTTGCATTCTTCATGGACAAGCTCCTTCGTAAGATAGGACTTTCCGGACGAAGCATAGTACCAATGCTCATAGGCTTCGGCTGTACGGTGCCAGCAGTCATGGCGACACGTACACTGCCAAGTGAGAGAGACCGTCGAATGACTATACTCCTCACACCGTTTATGAGCTGTTCGGCAAAATTGCCAATTTATGCATTCTTTGTTAGTGCATTTTTCCCGAAACATGGCGGACTTGTCATGGGAGGTCTGTACTTCCTTGGCATAATTGTCGGAATACTTTTCGCATTTATCTACAGAAAGACTCTGTTCAGGGGTGACGCAGTGCCGTTTGTCATGGAGCTGCCAAACTACAGGATGCCGGGCGCCAAGAATGTGTGCCAGCTCCTCTGGGAGAAGGCAAAGGACTTTTTGCAGAAGGCATTTACAGTAATACTTATTGCAACAATGCTGATATGGTTCTTACAGAGCTTTGACATACACTTTAACATGGTAACAGACTCAAAGGACAGCATGCTTGCCGCTATTTCAAGTATTATCGTGCCTGTCTTTAAGCCTCTTGGACTCGGCGACTGGCGTATATGCACGTCACTTATCAGCGGACTCATGGCAAAGGAGAGTGTGGTATCAACACTTGAGATACTGTTTGGCGGAACGGTTACGACAGCACTCACAACACTTTCAGCTGCATCTCTTCTGGTGTTCTCGCTGCTCTACAGCCCTTGCGTGGCAGCTATAGCATCCATAAAGAGAGAGCTGGGTGCAAAGTGGGCAGTCAGCGTGGTGCTCTTGCAGTGTGCGATTGCATGGGTGGCAGCATTTATTGTAAGAGTTATTGGACTGCTCGTGATGTAATTAAAAACAGACTACAAAAAATATAAAAGGAGATATTTGATGGAGATTAAACTGGAAAATGAATCACTTGAGCTCACGATAAACAGCTTCGGAGCAGAGCTTAAAAGCATCACCGGCAAGGAAACAGGTACACAGTATCTGTGGGATGCCGATGAGAAATACTGGAAGAGAAGCGCACCGGTGCTTTTCCCGTTTGTCGGCAGCTTAAAGGACAAGAAGTTTACCGTTGACGGGACAGATTATCCGATGGGACAGCACGGCTTTGCAAGGGATATGGAGTTTGAGCTTGTGTCACAGACAAAGGATGAGGCATGGTTTTCACTTAAATCAAATGATGAGACTCTTGCAAAATATCCGTTTGAGTTTGTGCTCGAAATCGGCTATAAGCTCTCAGGCAGTGAGATAAAAGTGACCTGGAGGGTGACAAATCCTGCGAAAAAGGATTTACTTTTCTCAATAGGTGGTCATCCGGCATTTATGTGTCCGATCGCAGAGCAGGGAAAGCAGTCAGACTATTATCTGAAGCTTGACACAGACAAAGCAATCACCTATGGACTTATCTGTGACGGAGGACTTTTAGACAAGGAGGACAATCTGCTTAATGTGGATGTGGATGGATACTGTCAGATAGATGAGCATATGTTTGATAAGGATGCGCTCATAATAGAAAACAGACAGGCTTCAAGGGTGAGCCTGTGTACACCGGATAAGAAGCCATACCTTACGGTGTCCTTTGATGCGCCTTTATTTGGTCTGTGGTCACCGGCAGGAATGGGAGCACCGTTTATCTGTATTGAGCCGTGGTACGGCCGATGCGACAGAGCAGGCTTTGCCGGAGAATTAAAGGACAGGGAGTATGGTAATTCGCTGGCACAGGGTGAGAAATTTGAGGAGTCATATACGATTGCAATTGAGCTGTAGATTTTCTTGTTCTCAATGTGACTTAAATAGTTACAAACAAAAATATAAGATATAGTTAGAATCGAGGGCCGGCTTTCTTAAGGCCGGCCTGAAGCAGCCATTTCTGATCAATTTTCTTAAGATCTTCACCGAATCTGACATGAAGCCGAACTGAGCCTTCGAGCTGCTCGATATGTTCAATGGTGCCCTTGCCGAACGTTGGATGATTGACATCGTCATTGATATTAAATTTTACAGTACTGTTTTTCTTTTTGCGGTATTCCTGCTCGCGTGAATATGTGTCGCGGATAGGAATACTCTTGTCATTAATTTTCTTTTTGAGAACCTTATCATAATCGTGCGTAATAAGTCCTTCACCGGCTTTGTAGTAAGGAGTGGGAGCTGCTCCGATAAGTGAGCAGCAGTATTTCCACGCACTTCCGTGGATGCCGGGCTGCCAGTTGTATTTGTCCGGGATGTACATATTGTACTGCATATAGTGGGCATATTCATGCTTATATAAATCCATCCTGTCATCCTTTGACAAGGGCTTTGCCACACAGTAGCCGATGAAAAGCAGCGAAAAATGAAATTCTTCTTCATCCTGCCCAAAGCCCGGAGTGTATGCACCGAGCCTGTCAGTATCAAAGCCAAAGGTGATAGGAACCCCTGCACCGTTAAGCCCAAGCTGTCTGTCGAGCTTCTGGTAGAGAAAGCGGATTTCCGCAAGGTGTATTTTTGTTTCGTTTTCGAGTAGTTGTCGTAAATTGTTGTCTATGTTCATAAGTATATCTCTCTAAAAAATCAGTTTGTTTTCAATACAGTAATGATATATTCCATCATCCTCAACTGATTTGCATACAAAATCAGCCTTAGCCTTGACTTCGTCCTTTGCATTGCCCATGGCAACACCCATGCCTACGGCCTCAAGCATTTCAATATCGTTATGTCCGTCACCGAAAGCAATTGCTTCATCCTTTGAGAAGCCATAATGCCTAAGCACTGCAGCAGAAGTGTTTGCAGATAATTCTTTATGTCCCAGCCGAAGCAGGGTGCCATCCACATCAAAGAATGCTATTTTAATCATAATTCACCTGCCTGTTTTACTGAATTTCAATAATATTTCATTTACTTTAATCATAACATAATAAGCGCAAGATTAAAAACATTTATTTAAATTTCTGCCACAACGTAAGGTACGTAAGCCGGGGACTGAGGGGGACACATGCGCTTTAGCAGGAGTGCATCCTCAGCTTCATCTACGTTTGTAAGCTTTAGTAATAACCGGAGCTGTTCCCAATGCGTAAGCAGAGCCTTTTATCTCATCCGCCTTAGCTTTAGCTGCTTTTACAATAGCAAATTCAGGATCATCCTTTTTAGGACGCCCCTTGCCATGTGGATTATCTTTTTTGACTTGCTTATATTCACTGTAGGCATCATGCCAGATATCTTTTCTGACTTCATCGAGAGCTGCCATAGCCCACTCGACCACATGAAAGGAATCAACGCAGCGTGCGCAGTTAGGAGTGTATTCATTTACACAATCTGTGATCCATCTGGCACCATCGCCAGTAACAACCTTGAAACTGGATAGTTGCTCCAGAGTCAGCTGTTTATAAAACTTTTCAAGGACAGATTTACCATGATCTTCCGATGCCCATACAACTGTGTTAGTATCGTGATTAACGATTACTGTGATGTACTTGTGACCCTTTTTATAACTGGTTTCATCAATGCCGATATTAACCAGGCCATCAAGTATTCTTGAACGCTCTGGTTCTAAATTATGAAGAGTGCGATTGACACAGCGGCCTACGGTTTCCCAGTCCACTCTCATGAAGTATGATGTGGTGCTTCTTGGAAGATAGGATGCAAACCATGCAACGGTAAGGCCGAAATCTTTGGTAAATCTACTACCCGGATATGCCCATGGAACTTCGGCAACAGATACCCCATGTTCAGGGCAGATGATACGATGTGTCTGGTATTCAACTTCAACCAGAATGCCACCCCAGTCCAGACCTCTCCAGATAGTTGATATGCTAGAATGTTTATCATAAACAGGGCATGATTTATGGCAGAATGGGCAGTCGTTCTCTGGTCATTTATTAGGTCTTGCTTTGATACGAATATGTTTAACTCCATTCTTATCAGAGTAAAGATTACAATTTTTTATAACTGTGTTCTTGACATTAAGGACACTTTTGAATACTCCTTTTGTGTTTTTCTTCGCAGTTAATACATTAAAGGACACAAGTGGTTTTTTCAATATATTGTTGTTAATTTATGGTGTTGGACTTCCACCATTATGCCAGAAGCCTCGAAAAAAGTAGCTGAAACTGCAGAAATCACCAAAACAGCACCCCAAACCCAGCTCAAAAGCCGGAGAAAAGCCAGAAAAAAGTAGCTGAAACTGCAAAAAACCCCAAAACAGCTTCCCAAACCCAGCCATAAAGCCGGAGAAAAGCCGAGAAAAAGTAGCTGAAACTGCAAAAAACCCAAAAACAGCACCCTAAACCCAGCCATAAAGCCGGAGAAAGGCCGAGAAAAAGTAGCTGAAACTGCAAAAAACCCAAAAACAGCACCCTAAACCCAGCCATAAAGCCGGAGAAAAGCCGAGAAAAAGTAGCTGAAACTGCAGAAAACCCCAAAACAGCTTCCCAAACCCAGCCATAAAGCCGGAGAAAAGCCGAGAAAAAGTAGCTGAAACTGCAGAAAACCCCAAAACAGCTTCCCAAACCCAGCCATAAAGCCGGAGAAAAGCTGAGAAAAAGTAGCTGAAACTGCAGAAATCACCAAAACAGCACCCAAACTCAGCCCAAAAGCCAGCAAAGACCCAGCAAAAAGTAGCTGAAATCACTATAAATTCCAAAACAGCTTAAAAAAATGAGGCTTCTGGCATAATGGTGTTGGGCTTACACCATCATGCCAGAAGCCTCATAAAAATGGAATTATAGACATGTATTGATGGCTTAGTCGAGAATTAACTACTGTGGAGTGTACTAGTACAGCGAATAATAAGTAATTGATATATTGACCGGTCTGCGATTCCGATAGCACATGCCAAAAAGCCTTGACGTAGCCCGCTACGCCTGCGTTTTTTGACATGCACTCTCGAAACCGCATCCTCGCTCAATGTATCAACAACTTAATTTTCGCTGTACTAGAACTTGTGAGTAGCGTGTCATTTGTAACCGCCAAAGCGTACACAATGAAGCAGTAACTATAAACTGTGAGACTATAGCAAACCATCTAGCATATACATTTGTATAAGTTTCGACGATTTCGTCGTGCATAGAAAACCTAAGAGCATAATTTCGTGCAGAATCTTAGTCGCGAAGCGTAGCGAGGGCGAAAGTGCGTGTCTCCCCACAGTCCCCGGCTTATGTACCGACCTGCAACCGATGCGCAAAAGTTGCGCGTAAAAACGCGCACCTAATCCCCTTTTTGTGAAAAATGCTTGAAAACAAAAGTTAAAAAATATCGAAATTGAACATTGACATAATCATAATACTGTAATATACTAAGTTTAGAACAAACGGTTGCGCGAAAAACGCACCTAAGAAATACATTAAATTACAAGCAAATGGAGGAAACAACGGATGGACAAATTTATTGTTAACATCATTCACCGCCCTGAGATGGTGCCTGAGTACTCAGCAACAGTGACAGGACAGGGAAACAGGTATTTATAGTTGCATCCACTGTCAGTTCAGAGGTACAGAGGAAGAGGTGCTTCAGGGCAACGAGGATGTCCGCAAGAAGTAAAAGGCTATGTACAAGAGATTCGACAAGTTCGATTTTGATTAAAGTAGTTATTGGTACGCTGCTGCTATAATAGCAGCATGTTTTACATTTTGCTACAAAGGAGAGTATATATGGCAAAAAGAAAAAAAGACACGATGGAATTCAGATTCTATGAGCTGCCACAGGGAGAATCGGCACTTGTGCTGTGCGGAGAATCCTGGAAGAGAGTGTATGGTCATGAGGAATTTCACCAGCATTTCCATAATCTGCTTGAAATCGGCATCTGCCGCGAGGGAGATGGAAATATATATCTGGATGAGGATATTTACCAGTATCATGACGGCGATATCACATTTATACCTGAGAATTTTCCACATGTTACAGTCAGCTATGGTGAGGCGGTGAATTTCTGGGAATATATTTTTATTGACATACATTCTGTGATAGAAGAGATGTTCCCAAACAATACGGCATTCCAGAATGAGGCGGTTACGACTATATCAAAAAAAGCGTTTATGACCAACGTGTATCAGAGCCCGGCTATGGCTGAGTATATAAATGCCATAATCAGGGAAACCCGTGAACACAAGATTTATTGCCAAAGGACGGTAAAGCTCCTTGTGCAGGGAATTGTAATAGAGCTGCTGCGTAGGTATGATGAGCTTCCGGAGGAGGATAATAATATCGTAAAGGGTACCGATATGTCACAGATAGCCACAGCACTTGATTACATGAATAAGCATTACAGCGAATCAATAAAGGCAGGGGAGCTTTCGGAACTATGCAACATGAGCGAGACTCATTTCAGGAGACTGTTTGAATCATACATCAATATGCCGCCTATGGAGTATCTGAATCTGATAAGAGTACAGAAGGCGTGCGAGCTTATGAAAAAAACAAATGAGTCTATGAAGCTTATTGCACAAAAGTGTGGATTTACAACCCAGTCAACTTTTAACCGTAATTTCCGCAAATTTTTGGACACTTCGCCATATCAGTGGAAGATAAATCCTGAAAATTATGAGCATAAACTGTTGAATTTTAGGATATCTGCACTAAAGGGATGGTAGAAAACACATGTTTTCGTATAATTTTGTACATTTATGATTGAATATGCATATAATTGTGTGGAATATGTTAACACAAAGGTACTATATATGGTTATAATGACTATGTAATCAAGAAACTGACAAACATTCATAGTCAAAATGCCAATGCTTATTGTAAACCTCGCAGCAGGATATACAGTAGATTACGGTGTACTGATGATGGGCGTTCTTTTCTGCTCCATCCCTACAATGATCGCATTCTTTGTACTCCAGAAGCAGTTTGCAGAGGGAATTACAGGATCTGTTAAATAAAAGTAAAATAATATTGTTAAAAATAAAGAAGGCAAATAATGTTTATTATTTGCCTTCGTCTTATAAGAGGCTTTGTGTTTAAAACAGACATGTATCAAATAATAAATACAGTAGATAGGAGTGTATAAAATATGAGTAATTTTGATTCAAATATCATTAAGAATCCGGAAATATTTGAGCAGAACAGACTTGCGGCTCATTCGGATCATGTGTGCTATAAAAATGAACTGGAGAAAATTAAAGGGAAATCAAGCCTGAGATATGATATGAACGGATTATGGAAGTTTGCATATGCAAAGAATCAGTCCCTGGCTCCATGTGGCTTTGAGGCAGCTGACTATGATTGCAAAGGCTGGGATGAGATCAGGGTTCCGGCACATATCCAGATGGAAGGCTATGACGTGCCAATCTATACGAATACCACATATCCGTGGGAGGCAGATGAGTTTATAAAGCCGGGCGAGGTACCTGAGATTTTTAATCCGGTTGCAAGCTATGTGAAGTATTTCACAATCCCTGAGAATATGAAGAACAAGAGGGTGTGTATTTCGTTCCAGGGAGTGGAGAGCGGTTTTGCACTCTGGCTGAATGGACACTATGTCGGCTACAGTGAGGACACATTTGATCCGTCTGATTTCGAGCTGACTGATTATATTATTGAGGGTGAGAACAAGCTTGCGGTCAGAGTATGGAAATGGACATCAAGCAGCTGGTGTGAGGATCAGGATTTTTACAGATTTTCAGGCATTTTCAGAGATGTATTTTTGTATGCTGTTCCTTGTGCACATGTGGAGGATCTGTCAGTTGTTCCTACACTTAATGATACCTTTGACGAGGGCGCACTTAGTGTGTCAATAAAGGCAGATGGTGATGGTATTGCAAGTGTAAAGCTTTATGAGCTGGGCGATTTGTCTGTGGAAAAATATGACAGGGCAAAGCTTTTATTGGAAGAGTTTGATATAGAGCTTAGGGATAAGGAAATTTGCGAGGGCTCATGTAATGTGAAAAATCCTCTATTATGGAGCGCTGAAAAGCCGAATCTGTATGAGGTTAAAATTATAGTTAAAGATACGCATGGAAATGAGACCGAGTTTATCAGCCAGCTGGCAGGCTTCAGACGATTTGAGATGGTAGACGGACTCATGAAGCTAAACGGTAAGCGTATTGTATTTAAGGGTGTAAACCGCCATGAGTTCAGCTCAATAACAGGCCGTGTGCCAAACCGTGATGAGGTGATAAAGGATATTGTCACAATGAAAAAGAACAATATCAATGCTATAAGAACAAGCCATTATCCGGATGATTCCATGATCTATGAGCTTTGCGATATTTATGGAATCTATATGATAGCTGAGAACAATCTTGAGAGTCATGGCACATGGGAGGCATATAATAAGGGCTATGTTGACCTTGACTTTGTTGTGCCAAAGGACAAGCCACAGTGGAGAGAAATGATGCTAGACCGTGTCAACTCATGCTATCAGAGGGATAAAAATCATCCAGCAATCCTTATCTGGTCATGCGGCAATGAGGCGTTTGGCGGCAAGACCATATATGAGATGTCACAGCTTTTCAGACAGCTTGATAAGCATCGTCTGGTGCATTATGAGGGAGTATTTAGCGATAGAAGCTATAATGACACAAGCGACATGGAAAGCCAGATGTATACTCCGGTTGCAGGCATTGAAAAATTCCTGGCAGAGCATCCTGAGAAACCGTTTATATGCTGCGAATATACACATGCAATGGGAAATTCCTGCGGTGCTATGCACAAATATACAGAGCTTACAGACCGCGAGCCTAGATATCAGGGCGGATTTATCTGGGATTATATCGACCAGTCAATCTATAAAAAGGACAGATACGGCAAGTGGTTCCTCACATATGGCGGAGATTTCGGCGACAGGCCTACTGATGGAGATTTCAGCGGAAACGGCATCTGCTACGGCGGAGAGAGAGAGGCTTCTCCAAAGATGCAGGAGGTGAAGTTCAATTATCAGAATATCTCGGTTGATTTTGACAGCGACTACATCTTTACAGTCACAAACAAAAATCTTTTTGTAAATACATCGGTTTTTGATGCTTTTGCCATTCTGCTTGCAGACGGTGAGGAGGTCTACAGGACCAGGCTTCAGATATCTGTTCCACCGATGGAGAGGGCAAGCTATGAGGTGCCGGTGTCTCTTAAAAATTCCATGATAGATGTGGAAAAAGAGTACTGTATTGTCGTATCATTTGTATTAAAGGAAAACACCATCTGGGAAAAGGCAGGATATGAGATTGCATTCGGACAGCATATGATAAAGAAACCTGTAAGTGAGTATTCATGCGACAAATCAGTTGAGCTTGTTGTTGGAAACGGAAATATCCTTGTAAGAGGTGAGAACTTCAAGGCACTTTTCTCAAGAATGAATCTGGGAATGGTTTCATATGTATATGGTGGCGTTGAGATGCTTCCAAATACTATCCCACTGCCGAATTTCTGGAGAACACCTACCAACAATGATTCCGGCAACATGATGCCACAGCGCTATGCACAGTGGAAGATTGCCAGCATGTATGTGACCACCAGACAGAATCAGCGCTTTGCAGATACATCACCAAGGGTAGAAAAAAATGATAACAATATCGCCATCACATACACTTATTTCATGCCTACCACACCGCAGAGTTCATGCGAGGTGACATACAGAGTGTTTGGTGATGGAACAATCGAGACAACTCTGTCATATGATCCTGTAAAGGAACTTGGCGATATGCCGGAGTTTGGCATGATGTTCAAGCTGGATGCCGATTATGATACAGTGAAATGGTACGGACTCGGACCACAGGAGACATACGAGGACAGACAGCATGGCGGAAAGTATGGTGTATATGAGAATAAAGTGGCAGACAATGTCGCAGAGTATCTCGTTCCGCAGGAGAGCGGCAACAAGTGCAGAGTAAGATATGCAAAGGTGATGGATAAGAAGGGCAGAGGCATGCTGTTCTTTGGTGATGAGCTTTCGTTCTCGGCACTGCCATATACACCACATGAGCTGGAAAATGCAGCGCATCACTTTGAGCTTCCAGCTGTACACTATACTGTTGTCCGTGTGGCAAAGAAGCAGATGGGTGTAGGCGGAGACGACAGCTGGGGCTCACATACTCATCCGGAGTACCTGCTTGATGCCTCAGAGAAAATGGAATTCACATTCTGTTTCCGCGGAATCTAGTACAGCGAATAATAAGTAATTGATACATTGACCGGTCTGCGATTCCGATAGCACATGCCAAAAAGCCTTGACGTAGCCCGCTACGCCTGCGTTTTTTGACATGCACTCTCGAAACCGCATCCTCGCTCAATGTATCAACAACTTAATTTTCGCTGTACTAGCATTTTAAGGTTGTAAGGATATTATTACGCATTTTGAGAGCAGAGACTACTACTGTGGCTGCTCTCATGGTGTAAATAAACGATATCAAACGGTCTTTTGTGGCCTGAGGGAAATGTACCTAACTACGATAATATAGCAAAATTTGTGAATGCCGGAATACGTGCCTGCCGCAAGGTAAATGCTGATATTCCGATTATGATTCTCATACTATCCTTTCTGGCACGGCTCTCTCGATCAGCTTGAGTTCAATATGAACGATATTGCAAAGCGTTTCAATAAGGACCTTATCATCGCTGAGGTATCCATGGGTTTTACAATGGACAGCTATCAGGAGTACGAGAAGCTTGCTGATTCTGAGCGCAAGGGTTATGCGACAAAACCAGGCACTCTTTGACTATGATGGAAATGTGCTGCCGGCACTTGATGTTATTAAGAATTTTAAAAAATAAAATAATAACATATGTAATTTTGTTGCATGATTTGATTTGTTATGTTGCATTTTCAGTCGGATGTATTGCAATGTAAAAATGGGCAGTTATAATAGAGTTATAAAGAAAAAACGAAATATTTTAACTATCAATTTAACGCAAATACAATCAGCAAAGGAGAAGAAAAAATGATACAGCAGAACGTATTAGACAAATTCAAGGAGCTTTTTGGAGCAGATGGGGATATCAGAGTATATTTTGCTCCGGGACGTGTAAATCTGATCGGTGAGCACACTGACTACAATGGAGGACATGTGTTCCCTTGTGCACTGACCATCGGCACATATATGGCAGCAAGAAAGCGCGATGACAGGAAGCTGCGTTTCTACTCTATGAATTTTGACAATCTGGGTGTGGTTGAGTCATCACTTGATGAGTTTACACCTAATCCGGACGGACTTTGGATAAACTATCCAATGGGCGTTATGTGGGCCTTCGAGGGACGAGGAATGAAGCTTGAAAGCGGTCTTGATATTGTTTTATTCGGAAATATTCCAAACGGCTCAGGACTTTCTTCATCAGCATCTCTTGAGGTTGTTACAGGATATATGTTAAAGGATATTTACGGCTTTGACGTGACAAATCAGGATATTGCACTTATCGGTCAGTATTCAGAGAACAATTACAACGGCTGTAATTGCGGTATCATGGATCAGTTTGCATCTGCAATGGGCAAAAAGGACAATGCAATTTTCCTTGACTGCAATACTCTTGATTTTAAGTATGCACCAATCGTTTTGGACGGTGCAAAGATCGTGGTTACAAACAGCATGGTTAAGCACAGCCTTGTAACAAGTGCTTACAATGACAGAAGAAATGAGAGTGCACAGGCTCTTAAGGATTTACAGACTGTATGTGACATCAAGACTCTTGGTGACCTGACAGATGAAGAGTTCGAGGCTCATAAGGATGCGATTAAGGATGAGGTTGCACGTAAGAGAGGCAAGCATGCGGTTTATGAGAACCAGCGTACCATCAAGGCTGTTAAGGCACTGAAGGAAAATGATATCGAGACATTTGGAAAGCTTATGAATGCTTCACATGTATCACTTCGTGATGATTATGAGACATCATGTCCTGAGGTTGACGTACTTGTTGATGAGGCATGGAAGATTCCGGGTGTTATCGGATCACGAATCACAGGCGGCGGCTTTGGCGGCTGTACAGTCAGCATAGTAAAGGACGAGGCTATTGATCAGTTTAAGGCAAACCTGACAAAGGCCTATGAAGAGAAGGTTGGAAAGACACCTGAGTTTTATGTTGTTTCAATCGGAGACGGACCTAGCCGTCTGGCATAAAATTAGCAATATGAAATAACAGTAACGGATAAACAGGTTTTTCCCGACAATGATTAAGGAGCATGACATGATTCAGGAGAGAATATTAGAATTAGTAAAATATGGTCTTACAACAGGACTTGTTGACCCTGCTGATGAGGTATACACAGTAAACAGACTTCTCGAGGTACTCGGAGTGGACGACATCGAGGACGAGACATTTGAAAAGGTAGAGGCTCAGCCGGCATGGACACAGGAAGAGGCAGAGGAGAAGCTTGAGGGTATACTCGAGGATATGATGACATATGCATATGACAATGGCATCATGAAAGAAAACAGCATTGTATACAAGGATCTTTTTGATACAAAGCTGATGGGCTGCCTTGTAAATGCACCAAGCGTGATCAGAGCTCGCTTTAAGGATTTATACGACAATGAGTCTTCGCTTGCGGCAACCGATTATTTTTACAAATTAAGCTGTGACAGCAATTATATCAGAAGACAGCGCATAAAGAAGGATATGAAATGGACCACAGACACAGAGTATGGCACACTTGATGTGACAATCAATCTCTCAAAGCCAGAGAAGGATCCAAAGGCAATTGCTGCCACCAAAAATGCTAAGCAGAGCGCATATCCAAAGTGCCAGCTTTGTAAGGAAAATGAGGGCTATGCAGGTCGAGTAAACCATCCTGCAAGAGAAAACCACAGAATTATCCCTGTTACAATAAACAACAGCCAGTGGTTTTTCCAGTACTCACCATATGTATACTACAATGAGCATTGTATCGTGTTCAACTCAAAGCATACACCGATGAAAATCGAGCGTGCCACATTTGGAAAGCTGCTTGATTTTGTGACACAGTTTCCACACTATTTTGTAGGCTCAAATGCAGATCTGCCAATCGTTGGAGGCTCTATCCTAAGTCACGACCATTTCCAGGGCGGACACTATACCTTCGCTATGGCAAAGGCTCCGATAGAGAAAGAAATCACATTCAAGGGCTACGAGGATGTTGAGGCAGGTATCGTAAAATGGCCTATGTCTGTTATCAGAATCAAGTCAGCAGACAGGGATAAGCTTATTGACCTTGCAGATAAGATTCTTCTTGCATGGAGAGGCTATACAGATGAAGAAGCATTTATTTTTGCAGAGACAGATGGAGAGCCACACAATACTATCACACCTATAGCAAGACGTCGTGACGGAGACTATGAGCTTGACCTTGTGCTCAGAAACAACATCACAACAGAGGAGCATCCGCTTGGCGTATATCATCCGCATTCCCACCTTCATCACATAAAGAAGGAGAATATCGGACTTATCGAGGTAATGGGACTTGCAGTGCTTCCGGCCAGATTAAAAGGTGAGATGGCAGAGCTTAGGGATGCAATCCTTACAGGAAAGGATCTGTATTCGACTGAGACTCTTGCATCACATGCTGACTGGGCTCTTAAGTTTATGTCTAAGTATGATAAGATTGATGAGTCTAATATTGATGGTATCATCAATGAGGAGATTGGACTTGTATTTAAAGAAGTGCTTGAGTGTGCAGGAGTGTACAAGTGCACTGATGAGGGACGTGCAGCGTTTCGGAAATTTATAGATGCGGTAAATGCATAAGATTTTCAATTATCTTTTTATAATGCGGAAAGCACCGGCGAACCATACTATATATTTCGCAAGTACTACGCAGCTAAGAAGCAGTAAGAATTATGATTTAAGGTGTTTAGACCATGACACAACCGGCTTTTATGTGCCGTCCATGGCACATAACGCCTTGCCCCAGCGTCCATGCTGGGGCATTGTTGTATATGGACATAATTCTAACTGCTTCTAAGCTGCTTCGTAAAGCTCAATATATAGTATGATTCGCCGGTGCTTTCCTCGGCTGTGAGATGAATTTACCGTTTTTGTAGCTCATGCAGGCAGTGGATGAATGCAGGCACCAGGAAGGCATCTGCGAGAATCCATGCGAGTGGGCTTGCAAAGCAGGCGGCAGAAAAGCCGAATATCGGTACAAATACAAGTCCGATGAGCGAACGCGCAATCATTTCTGCTACTCCTGCAAACATTGCAAAACCTGAAAAGCCCATGCCCTGTATGGTGAAACGGACTGTGTTTACCAGAACGAGCGGGATGTAGAAAAATGCACTTGTCAGCAGAAACTGATGAGCCTGTGCGACAACCTCTGTTTCGCTTGGTGATACAAACAGGTAAATCAGATAGTTGGCTATAAACAGCAGTGCCACAAAAATCAAAACCGAATAGATCGATCCTATAACTGAGGCTGAAATAAGCCCCTTCTTTACACGTTTAAATTTGGCTGCGCCGACATTTTGTCCGCTGTAGGTGGCCATTGTGGAGCCGAGTGCGTCAAATGGACACATCACAAACATTGAAATACGGCTTGCAGCGGTCATTGAGGCAACTGCGATGGAGCCTAAGCCGTTTACGGCAGTCTGCAGTATGACGCTGCCTATAGCGGTTATCGAATACTGAAAGCCCATAGGAAGTCCCATGATCATCAGATTTCTGACATATGAAGAGTCAAGCTCCAAATCATTTCTGCTTACATGCAGCAGAGGTACCTTTTTTGCTATGTAAATGATGCACAGCACTCCTGATATACACTGTGACAGTACGGTTGCAAAAGCCGCTCCAAACACGCCCATGTTAAATACCAGAATGAAAAGTAAATCAAAACCGATATTTAGAACAGCCGCGATTATAAGGAAAATAACAGGTATGACCGAGTTACCGAGAGATCTCAGATATCCTGACAGCAGATTGTACAGTATTGTGGCAGGAATGCCAGCAAATATGACAATCAGATACTGGTAGGCGAGGTCGTAGATGTCGCCTGGCGTATTCATCCAGGTCAGAATCTGACCGCAGAGAAGCACAGTGAGTGCCGTCATGGTTATTGCGATAATTACAGACACAATTCCCGCATTTCCTACATATTTTTTAAGTCCTTTTTCATCCTTGGCACCAAAGCGCTGGGCTATTGGAAGCGAAAAGCCGGCACACACACCCTGGCAGAAGCCGATGATGAGAAAGCAGATGCTTCCGGTAGAGCCGACTGCGGCTAAGACCGAAACACTTAGAAAACGGCCTACGATTATAGTATCCATAAGGCTGTAAACCTGCTGGAAAAGCATTCCGAGAAGCAACGGAAGGGAAAAGCCCAGAATGAGCCTGGTAGGAGAACCTACAGTGAGGTCCTTTGAATTATTTCTAGTCATTATTTATAATCCCCCTTGATTAAAAATAGATAAAAAAATATATATAAAATAATGATTAAGTGTAATATACAACCTTTACAAACATAAGTAAATGAGGTAAAGTAAAATTGTTAGCATTTTTTTGGGTGCATATTTTAAAGTGAATAAAAACGCTGATTTTTATGTTTGATATCATGTTTTTTGAAAAGAAAATTGAATGATCAGTAAATATGTATGGGCTGACATATAATTAAATTTGGAGGAAAAGAATGAGAGACTGGGAAAATAACATTCGAAAGGTTGTACCTTATACACCGGGAGAACAGCCAAAGAATACCTGTGTTATTAAGTTAAATACAAATGAGAATCCATATCCGCCAGCGCCGGGAGTGAAGGAGGTTTTAAGTAATTTCAATACAGATGATTTAAGACTGTATCCTGACCCAAAGGTTGATAAGCTGGTAAATGCAATTGCGGATTTCTATAAGATAGACAGCTCGAAGGTGTTTGTCGGAGTTGGCTCTGATGATGTACTTGCCATGATTTTCATGACCTTTTTCAATTCAAAAAAGCCGATACTGTTTCCTGACATTACGTATTCATTTTATGATGTGTGGGCAGATATGCTTCGAATCCCTTTTGAGCAGCTTCCTTTGTCTGATGATTTTTCAATAGTACCGTCAGATTACTATAAGGCAAACGGCGGAGTAGTGTTTCCAAACCCTAATGCTCCGACAGGAAAGCTCATGCCTCTTGATGAGATAGAGGATATAATAGAGCACAATCAGGATGTAATTGTCGTAGTAGATGAGGCATATGTAGATTTTGGCGGGGAGAGTGCGCTGCCGCTCATTGACAAATATGATAATGTCATTGTGGTACAGACATTCTCAAAATCACGCTCGCTGGCAGGCTCAAGAGTTGGTTTTGCCATGGCAAGTCCTGTGCTTATCAAGTATCTGAATGATGTGAAATATTCGTTCAACTCATATACAATGGACAGAATCACAATCGAAGCAGCTACAGCAGCGGTAAAAGACAGAGCATACTTTGAAGAGACCACAGCAAAGGTCATAAAGACACGTGAGTGGACAAAGAAAGAGCTTAAGAGACTTGGCTTTACATTCTGTGACTCAAAGAGCAACTTTATATTTGCAAAGCCTGCAAATGTTTCTGCAACAAAGCTTTTTGAGGACCTTAAGGCAGACAATATATTTGTCAGACATTTCAGTTCACCTGAGCGAATCAACGACTATCTGCGAATATCCATAGGAACCGATGAGCAGATGCATACACTAATTAAATTTTTGGAGAATTATTCATGTTAAAAAAATATATTTACATCTTTTTACTTTCAATGGTACCTATCTTTGAGCTCAGAGGGGCAATACCGTTTTCGCAGATGATGGGGCTGCCGATAGTGCCATCATTTATCGTTTGTATCATTGCAAATATGCTTCCGGTACCAATTATTTATCTTTTTGCAAGAAAGGTGCTCATATGGGGAGCAGACAAACCAATCATTGGAAAGTTCTTCAGCTTCTGCCTTGAAAAAGGAGAGAAGGGCGGCAAGAAGCTTCAGGCAAAGGCAGGAAAAGGTTTGTTTGTTGCACTTTTACTTTTCGTAGGTATCCCTGTTCCGGGAACAGGTGCATGGACAGGAACACTTGCTGCAAGTATCCTTGATATGGATTTCAAGTCAACAGTTGCCGCTGTCATGCTTGGAGTACTGCTTGCAGGCATGATTATGATGATAGTAAGTCTGGCTGGCGTGTCTATATTCCTGTAGAATTTATGGTGAGCTTTCTTCGTCCTTTGTTAAACAGTACAAATCCGACCACCAGTGAAACAATTGTAACAGCAATCACAACCACAAAGACCACTACACTATTACCGGGATCAGGGAAAAATCCTGAAAGTGTGCCCCAAAGGTTGAAAAGCAGATGAAGCCCCATAGAGTAGTAAATAGAGCCACCGTGTTCGCAGACATATCCGAGCACGATGCCAAGTGCAAAGGCATATATGCCCTGAATCCAATTGAGATGGAACAGTCCGAAAAGTGCAGCCTGCATCAGATTGGCAAGTGCAAATGGCAAAGCCTTTCTGGCACAGCGCATGGTTACACCGCGGAATATAAGCTCCTCACAGATTGGCGCCAGTATTACAGAATAAAGTACTGTCACAAAGGTGGTATCTGTGATGCCTGATGTCTCAAAAAGCTCATTGTACTGCTGCAGCCAGTCGGGACGGATGTAGCCGGTTAAGTTAGCGATGAAATTGGCAGCAAACTGTGTACCCGGCACGAGTATGACAATTGCCACAATCATCATGGGATTGAAGGTTTTCTTAGGGGATGGAAGAAAATTACCTTCGTATCTGGCATAGTACCACATGCCAAAAATCGCAATGGTAATGAGTGCATAGATGACCATAATCATCATGTTAAAATTTACAGAGGTAAATGTCTTTTCAAGGCGGTCCGATACGTTTGCAGACGGAAAAGCAAGCTTTCCGACAAAACCCTGTCCAAACACCCCCATGCCCGTCATAAAGAATAAGGCGATAGTCTGAATTGCCTCAACTGCAAGCAGTGGGACAAATGTGTAAAAGAAATATCCTACTTTTTTCATTTTCAATTACTCCATTCTGATTTATTAGGCGATAGTAATACTAGTATAACATATCATAATTTAATTGCAAGAAAGCTGTTTACTTTAAAACTTTAATATGTTAAAATTAAAAGTAAATAAATCGCATGAAAAAGGAGAACACGATGAGCAAGAATCTTAAAACAGAAGCAGTAGACCATTTGTTTGATGCTATTTTGTGTCTCAAGGATAGAGCAGAGTGTTATACATTTTTTGAGGATGTTTGTACTGTAAATGAGCTTTTTTCTCTATCACAGAGATTTGAAGTGGCAAAGATGCTTAGAGAGCAGAAGACATATCTTGATATAGCAGAAAAGACCGGGGCTTCCACAGCCACAATCAGCCGTGTGAACAGATCCTTAAACTACGGCAACGATGGATATGATATGGTTTTTTCACGCATGGAGGATGGCTCTGACAAAGAGGATTAGTTTATCATAGGGGGAAAAAACAGGCTCATTACTTTGAGCCTGTTTTTTTACGTTACTTTCCTGAATGTGTATTTTCATGGGAAGAAGCCTCTTCTTCTTCATTTAGATTGTCAATCATGCGCTCAATCAGCATTTTCTTGATGTAGACATCAAAGCTCAGCATGCAGATAAAGCTGAATGTGTGAAGAAATTTCTGATCCTCATCAGGAAAATCCTCAAATGTCTCACCGGCAATCTTGTATTTCTTGCCGAGATCTTTTAGGAGCTTCTTCGATTCCTCCGCCTCTAAGCTGAAAACCTCAGTATAGACATCCTGCATCGTAAATCCGTCATCATTGCCGAAATACTTCTCGGTAAGCGGATTAAGAATCGAGCGGATATCGTTGATGCTCAATATATTTTTGAAATAATATATAAAAAGCAGTGTGAGCACGTGCTCCTTAGAATACTTTTTCTTGTCCGGAGAAGGGAGCAGATTGTTTTTGGCATAGTTGTTTATCATTGTCTTGGTAAGGATTTTGTCGCTTTCGTAGCGCTTTGATGCAGCGAGCTGCTCGTCCATGAAGGTTGTCACCTGATCCATGTACAGATCAATATTTGGTATATCCTCTGGCTTTATGTAATCTATTGATTTAAGCTGTTTTAATAATTCTGATAAAAATTCTTTAACGTCATTCTCCATATCATCACCTCAGACTTTTATTATATAGTATTGAAAACTATATGACAAGTTTTTTTTGAATTTTCTCATATTGGGTTGTGCGAAACATATGTTTGTGATATGCTGTAGATAAATTATTTTGTATTTATGGTATGTGTGCCTGTAATAAGACTGGAGAATTGAGAGGAAAACAGATGAACTTAGATATGTTGAATGAACAGCAGAGGGAGGCCGTTTTGACCACAGAGGGACCGCTTCTTATTTTGGCGGGGGCAGGCAGTGGCAAGACCAGGGTTCTTACATACAGGACTGCCTACCTGATAGATGAGTGTGGCGTCAATCCTTACAATATCATGGCAATCACCTTTACAAACAAGGCTGCGGGAGAGATGCGTGAGCGAATTGATGATATGGTGGGCTATGGTTCGGAAAGCATATGGGTTTCTACATTCCATTCGACATGTGTGCGTATACTGCGCAGGTATATTGACAGGCTGGGATATGACACGAATTTTACCATATATGATGCTGACGACCAGAAGGCTCTGATGAAGGACATCTGCAAGCGTCTTGAGATAGATACCAAGATGTATAAGGAAAAGATGTTTTTAAATGTCATTTCATCTGCAAAGGATGAGATGATTGATCCGATAGAGTTTGAAAACCGCTTCACAGGTGACTTCGTGAAGCGCAAGCAGGCACTTGTATACAAGGAGTATCAGAATGCCCTAAAGCAGAATAACGCACTCGATTTTGATGATTTGCTTGTGAAGACAGTAGAGCTTTTTAAGCTGGATAAAGAGGTGCTGGATTACTATCAGGAGCGCTTCAGATATATCATGGTGGATGAGTATCAGGACACAAACACCGTGCAGTTTGAGCTTATCAGGCTTCTTGCCATGAAGTATAAGAATCTGTGTGTGGTGGGTGATGATGATCAGTCCATTTACAAGTTCAGAGGTGCCAATATCTACAATATCTTAAACTTTGAGAAACACTTTGAAGATGCAAAGGTCATAAAGCTTGAGCAGAATTACAGGTCTACCCAGAATATCCTAGATGCCGCCAACAGCGTTATTTCCAACAACGTGGGTAGAAAGGACAAGCGACTTTGGACTGACAACGGAGCCGGAGACAGGATTACCTTTGAACAGCTTGAGAGTGGCTTCGAGGAAGCGGATTATGTGGCGCGTTCGATAGCGAGACTCGTGAGAAAGGGTGAGGCGCGCTATAAGGACTGTGCTGTGCTTTACCGAACCAACGCACAGTCGCGTCTTTTCGAGGAGAAATTTATTGCAGCAAACATCCCATACAAGATTGTCGGCGGTGTGAATTTCTATGCCAGAAAAGAGATAAAGGATATCCTTGCATATTTAAAGACTATTGACAATGGCCATGATGACCTTGCGGTAAAGCGAATAATAAATGTGCCAAAGCGCGGCATCGGAGTTACAAGCATCAATAAGGTGACAGACTATGCTCTTGAGAAAGGGATAGATTTCTATACGGCACTGCGCTATGTCGATGAGGTGCCGGGCATGGCGAGGTCAGCAGGCAAGATAAAGCCTTTTGTGATGTTTATACAGTCACTTCGTGCGAGAGCCGAGATGGATTCGGTTTCGCAGCTCATACAGGCAATAATCGATGAGACCGGCTATGTCGATGAGCTGAAGGCTGAGGGCACGGATGAAGCAGAGCAGCGTATTGAGAATATTGATGAGCTTATAAACAAGGCTGTTGATTACGAGCAGGGGGAGGAGAATCCTACTCTCAGTGGCTTTTTGGAGGAGGTAGCGCTTGTAGCCGATATAGACGGTCTTGACGAAAACAGCGACTATGTGGTTCTTATGACTCTGCACAGTGCTAAGGGACTTGAGTTTCCGAATGTGTATCTGGCGGGTATGGAGGATGGTCTTTTCCCAAGCTATATGTCAATCACGAGTGATGATGCGACAAGCGAGTTAGAGGAGGAAAGGCGTCTTGCTTATGTTGGCATCACGAGAGCCAAGGAGCATCTGACCATCACATCTGCACGCATGCGCATGGTGCGTGGAGAGACACAGTTCAACAAGGTATCGCGATTTGTGAAGGAGATTCCACGTGAGCTTATGGCAGGTGAGGTCTATGAGCCAAAGCGCCGTGATGATGACTTTGAAAGAAATTCACAGAGCACCTACAGAAAGGCTAAGGAGGCCTTCAAAAAGACACCTACATACGGCACAGAGTATGCGACAACCTTTAATACTCAGCGTACAAGGACTCCTGTCTACACGCCTGTGAGCAACCAGAAGTCATTTGCCAGTGCCAATACCACCGGAGGCCTTTCATATAAGGTAGGAGACAGAGTATCTCACATTAAGTTTGGCGCGGGAGAGGTCATGGCAATCGTAGAAGGCGGCAGGGATTATGAGGTCACTGTGGACTTTGACAAGGCCGGTACCAAAAAGATGTTTGCTTCATTTGCCAAATTGAAAAAAATTGACTAAAATTATTGTAATTTTTATAGGAAAATTGGATATAATATGCTATAATGGATTTAACAAATAGCATTTGACAATTACTTTTGGAAAAGGAGCGGATTGAATTATGAGTAAAGTTGAAGAATTATTAAAAGACAACAAGCTTACAGAGAAGCTCAGCATGGCAAAGCTTAATGACCTTCTTAAAAAAGAAGAGGAAGAGAAGAAGCCTTCCAAGGCTGTTATCATATTTGCCATCATTGGTGTATTAGTTGCTGTTGCAGCAGCGGCATATGGTATCTACAGGTTTTTCACACCGGATTATTTAGATGATTTCGATGATGAGTATGATGATGAATTCGATGATGATTTCTTCGAGGATGAAGACGATGATGATGCTGAAGAGGAAAAGGAGGCACCAAAGACTAAAGAAGAGAAATAATCGTTTTTAGATAATGGGGGCTACATATGTAGTCCTCATTTTTCTTTATGTGTGAAGCAAGGCATTTGAAGTCAGACATACAAAGGAATAATAAAGTATAAAGAGAGATAAGAATTACATGAAAAAAGGATTTAGAGGAACAGGAACCGTAGAAAGAGTAGACTTCCCAAACAAGGGAATAGCCGTTACAGATGACGGAGACAGAGTAATTGTGAAAAATACAATTCCGGGACAGAAGGTGGAATTTGTTGTAAATAAAGTAAAGCATCAAAGGGCAGAGGGCAGACTCATGGAGGTAATTGAGAAATCTCCTTTGGAGACAGAAGAGCCATGCCCTCACTTTGGAATGTGCGGGGGCTGTACATACCAGACAGTGCCTTACGAAAAGCAGCTTGATATGAAGCTTACCCAGGTGAAAAAACTCATTTCGGATGCCATCGGCACTGAGGAAGAGTCAGGATATGAGTTTATAGGTATACATGGAAGTCCTAAAAAGAGAGAATATAGAAACAAGATGGAATTTTCCTTCGGCGATGAGTACAAGGATGGTCCTCTTGCGCTTGGCATGCACAAAAGAGGAAGCTTTTATGACCTTGTGACAGTATCGGACTGTCAGATAGTGGATGAGGATTTCAGGACAATATTAAAGGCAACACTTGATTATTTTTCCAAAAACAATATCCCATATTTTCACAGAGCAACCCATAAGGGCTATCTGAGGCATCTGCTTGTCAGAAAGGCAACAAAAACCGGTGAAATCATAGTCGACCTTGTCACCACCACACAGACAGAGGGCTTCAACGAGGAGGAGCTGCTCGCAGGTTTTAGATATGCACTTTTGACCAGGCACTATGACGGCAGATTCAAGGGCGTTTTACACACAAAAAATGACAGCGTGGCAGATGTGGTCAAAAACGAGGGCACAGAGGTGCTCTACGGAGATTCTTATTTCTACGAGGAGCTCTTAGGTCTGAAATTCAAAATCACACCATTCTCATTTTTCCAGACCAACTCACTCGGAGCGGAGGTGCTCTATGAGACAGCGAGAGAGTTTATCCTGGGAGATGACAAAGATTCGCTAAACGGTAAAACAGTCTACGACCTCTACAGCGGAACCGGCACCATCGCGCAGCTTATGGCACCGGTGTGTAAGGAAGTAGTAGGTGTCGAAATAGTTGAGGAGGCAGTTTGCGCAGCAAGGGAAAACGCTGCCCTTAATGGCCTTGATAACTGTAAATTTATCGCAGGTGATGTCCTCAAGGTGCTTGATGAGATAGAGGAAAAACCGGATTATATAATTCTTGATCCACCACGAGACGGTATCCATCCGAAGGCTATTGGGCGGATTATTGATTATGATGTTGAGAATATGGTTTATATTTCATGTAAACCGACAAGCCTGGCAAGGGATTTGCAGATATTTATGGCTAGAGGGTATAGAGTGGAGAAGATATGCTGCGTGGATATGTTTCCGAATACTTATCATGTGGAGACGGTAGTCAAATTATCCCTCAAAAAAGATACACCTAAGATTGAGGTTACAATGGAGCCTGATGAAGAGAGTAATTATACACCTGAGGAAAAGGCTACTTATTCAAAGATTAAGGAATATGTGAAGGAAAAGTATGGTGTGAATGTGCATACTTCTTATATTGCACAGGTAAAGCGGATGTGTGGTCTGGACATGGGTGAGAATTATAATAAGTCCAAGAAAGAGAATCCAGAAGTGAAGCAATGTCCGCAGGAAAAGGTGGAGTATATTAAGGATGCGTTGAAGTATTTTAAATTGATTTAGCAAAATTGATGGTGTGTCACGGCAATATCACTAGATACTCCTACAAAGTCTATAAATAAGCCATTTCTCGGCTGGAAAAGAGCTCTACTACACACTTATTACACGTTTTTAGAGAAATAGCTCGGTATGATTATATTAAATGGATAATTGACATTATGGTATATATGCCATATAATATTTACAAAGGTGATTACATGACAGAATTTAAACTGATAGCATATGAAAAAGAAAATGGCGAAGTTCCAGTAGAAGAATTTCTGGATTCTGTTAATCCTAAGATGCGAGCTAAAATATTTGGATTGCTGGGTATATTACAAGAGAAGGGAAATATGCTTAGAGAACCTTACAGTAAACATCTGGATGACGGAATATTTGAATTGCGTTGTAAATTTGGAAGTGATATTACCAGAGTCTTATATTTTTTCTATTATGAGGGAAAAATAATACTGACGAATGGATTTATTAAAAAAACAAAGAAAACTCCTAAAGAGGAGATTCAGATTGCAAAGGATAGAAGAAAAGATTTCATAGAAAGGGTGATGAAGGATGAGAACATTTGATGATATGCTTTCTAAGCAGTTAAAAGATGATGAGTTCAGAAAAGAATATGAAGCTATTCAGCCAGAGATGGATGTCATAAGAGCTATAGTGGATGCTCGTACTTCTCAGAATATGACCCAGAAGGAATTAGCTGAACGAACAGGCATCAATCAGGCAGATATCAGCAAGCTTGAGAATGGAACGAGGAATCCTTCTGTTAATTTACTTAAAAGATTAGCAGATGGTATGGGAATGGCTCTTAAGATTGAGTTTGTGCCTAAACAGAAAGCGTGATTATATGACCTCACTGGATTGGTGTCTGGTGAGGTTATTTTTTTAGGTTTTGAGTTATTTGAATAAAGTGATTATATATACAGAAGGAGGTTGGGATGTGCAAAAGCAACCTGTGTAAAGATCATGAAAGAGCTTGATTTGGAAAAAGGAATTGGTTTGATTGAGAAAAAGCGCAGGGGACTGGGAAAACCGGATATTATTTATGTGAAAAATTTTGCGACTATGTCAGAAGAAACGGCTGAAAAAATGTTGCAGAATAATGATAAATCCACAGAAGTTCAGAATTTGAACTTCAAGAAGTCTAATAATGATACTTCCAGAAGTTCAGAAACTGAACTTCAAGAAGTACAAAATGTGAACTTGCAGAAGTATAATAAACAGACTTTCGGAGGTTCAGAAATTGAACCTACAGAAGTTCAGAAATTAGTACCTAATTATACTAACTATAATCAGACTAACCCTAATCATACTGAGGAGAGTTATATCTATCCTATCAATCCTTCTGAAGCAATGGAGACAGAGGATAATACGATTGATGTGATGGATGATGCACAGGCATACATAGAGTTGATTAAAGAAAATATAAGCTATGAGCACCATATGAAATATGATAAATATGGTCAAAGGGAGCTTTATGACGAATTGTTTGAAGTTATCTGTGAAGTGGTGTGTGTGAAACGGCAGACGATTCGTGTTGCAGGAGAAGAATATCCCTATGAGCTTATGAAAGCTAGATTTCTGAAACTAAACAGCAGTCATCTGGAATATGTGATTGGCTGCATGAAAGAAACAACGACGAAGATTACAAATATCAAGGCATATATGGTAACGGCACTTTATAATGCACCAACTACGATAAATCATTTTTATCAACAGGAAGTGCAGCATGATATGTACGGAGGAGGCTGGCATGAAAAAGGTATTGTTTAGAATTATTATTCCGATGCTGATATTAGCTGTCTGGATGATCATGTGCTATCCGGTATGTGCAAAGGCAGATGGGGTTGATTATTTTCTATACTGGATTATGGTAGGATGTCCATATGGAATACGGAAAATGAGTATGTTTCTTGTTCCAAAGAATTTGGGCATTGCAGGAAGCATTGGCATATTGGCACTAGATTGTATCATTGGTGGGTTGATTGGAGGTATGATTGTTATAATCAGAATTATCAATACAGTTATGGAAATAATAAAATTGATATCGGGAACTTTTGGACATAATGTCCAGAAGTGGAAAGGAAAATGTATGGAATCAATGAGAGATGTGAACAGGGTAATGGAACGGGAGATTAAAAAGGGAAGTAGTCCTTTGTAAACTGGATCATATTGAATTTGGAGATTATTCGTATCAGGAGATAATGTCACAGGAAAAATTGTTTGAAGTATTAACATATTTGTTGCGGATAGGTGACTTCAAACAGTATGCCGGAAAGACTATCCTTAATAATGTTTATATGGATCTGCGATGGAAAAAGCCAGTATTTAAGAGAACTAAGACCGCGATGGAAAGAAATAATATATTTGCGACCATTAGAAGGTATGTAAAAAAGCTGAAACCGCAGTATAATGGAGATGCATATTTGGAAACGGTCAGATGTTATTTTGACATATCACAGGAAAATCTGGAAAAGTGCCGATATACATATCAAGGGAATGAAACATACGCCTTCATCATGTCGGACAAGTATATTATGGCATTGTATACGCATTGTCTGGTTGCAAGAAAAGAAGTTGCCATGCAGGGGATGAAGATAGAAGGCTTTACGGAAAAAGAGTGTGGCATGGTAAGACTAAAAAAGTGAGAGATGTTTTGTTTCAAGCACTGATATTTGATAATATAAAAACAAAATATGGTATAATATATGTTAAACTGTATACGATAAGTATTTTATCATAACTAGAATTGGAGGATTCTATGGAAGATATGTTTAAAAATGAAATATTTGGAACATTGGAGCCGCCGCATGGAGCTATAATAAAGGCGGGGATTTCACTTCCAACTAATCAAGACATATATTTTGCATCAAAATGGAATGAACTGTTTGAAAGATACAGTACAGCAAGAATTTTTTTGAGAAAAACACAAGAAGAAGACTGGGATTATTGGTTTAATAGAATTGATAAACCTGATGTGCAAAGAGCTGTGGAATTAATTTTAAAATCAAATTTGTACGAAACAGCATTGCTGAATTATAATATTTTGGTAGATTTATCATGGACAATTACATATGTTTCTGCGGAATATGTTTTATATTCTTTCGATAAAGATGGAAATGTGACTAATGCAGAAGATGTTAGTTGTATGCACCCAATCGAAGAAGCATATGATTTATTGCGAAAAACTGAGAATGGTGTTTCTACACCTCATGCTGAAGGAAATCCATTTGCATATCTGAAAAAAATGGTGCCAGAATTTTCTCCGGCAGTCGATCTAATTGTTGAATTTTGGAAGAATTTTTCGAATAGCAATATAAGAAACCTGTACAATTATATAAAGCATAAAGGAAAGCCAATTTATAGAGAAATTGAAGAATTTCGTGGAGGAAAAGCTATGCGGCTTTTGATAAATAAACAAGAGTATCCTTCTGATATTCGAGATGTTCAAAAAATAGTGGGATTGAAACAGGGAATAGATGAATTAATCCATTTTGACGATAATATTTTATTCCCATATATTCAGAATCTGCTAGAATTGTTGAATACAGCCGTAGATCCTTCACCGATGGCATTCATGTAAAAAATTAGAAATGAAGTTAAATCATAATGGAGATTTTAATATATGATTAGTATAGACGATTTTAAAAAAATAAGAACAGAGAGGCATTTGATTGTACTTGATACAAATATTCTTTTGGAGTTATATCGACAACCAGCTAATATTAGTTTAGATGTTATTGAGGCGTTGAAACAGGTAATAGGTGATCTTTTTATTCCTAGACAAGTATATGATGAATATTTAAGAAATTATCAAGCGGTATGTGGTGGTGAAAAGAAGAAATATCAGAGGGTAAGCAAAGAGTTGTTAGAATCGACTAGAAAATTACAAGATGATATTCTTACCAAAATTACAGAATATCGAAAACATAATTATACGGATATTTCACAATTACAAAGTAATTTAGACGATAAAATTTCAAATATATATGATATTATAAAGACCTTTGAAAAGGAACATCAAGCTGAAAAGCAATTAAGCCTTGATTTTTTGAATAATGATAGGGTAAAAGAATTTGTAGATTTTCTAGATTCTAATGGGAAAATCGAGGAACCATTAAAATTTTCAAAAAAGCTATCAATTTTACAAGAAGGAAAAGTGAGATTTGATAATTGTATTCCACCTGGTTATATGGATTGTGAGAAAGAAGGGGCGGATAAATATGGAGATCTTTTTGTTTGGAAAAGCATTTTGAAAGTGGCTAAAGAGAAAAATGTTCATGTTATATTTGTGTGTAATGATATAAAAGAAGATTGGTGGGATAAAGATGGTGAAATACCAATTGAATTAAGAACAGAACTGTTGGATGAATTTAAGGAATATAATCCATTTTTGAATATTTATTTTGTAACATTGGATCGATTCTTTTCTTATTTATCAGAAGAACTTCATATTGGAAATTCAAAAAGCGCATTACAATTATCCGCAATGGATGATGCTAGGTTGTTAGTAGATGATTATAATGAAGAAATAGATATAAAAATTGGTGAGTTCCTTCAAGCCATGGATATTGTAAAAGAAATAGATGAAGAATTTATCGAAGTTGGTGATGAAGAAACTTATTGGGAAATTGAAAGTGTTTCTATTGAAAAGGAAGGAAAAACTATCACATATTATATTAATCTATGTGTTAGTACTTTAGTAGATCTGATATTTCAGGAACCTGGGGAATATCCATATCCAGCCGGTAAAGAAGCACTTGATATAAACGGAACATTAGTAATAAATAAAGAGGAATATGCAACAACAAGTAATATTGTCAATCTTGAAATAGCATTAAATGAAATGAGACATATAGAGCCAGAGAATTGGAATGTGATTAAAAATGCCAAAGAGGGGATGACATGTAAACAATTTATTAAAGCAAATGATGCATTGGAGCAATACAAGAAAGAGTTTATAAATATACAAGTACATTTTGATGAAAAACAAATCCAAAATATGAAAGAGTCATTGTCTCGATATACATCATTACAGCAATACAAGGATGAAATTCTTAATTCAAGTAATTCTATAAAATGGCAAAAGCTGTATTTTTTAACAAAAGCAGCATCTGGTGAGTTAGATGATGAGAAAATGGAATCATATAAATATTAGAAATAAAGAACAAACAATAATATAATGTAGTACATAAACAGCGTAAGGGCAGTTATAGACCGTAAAGGTTTGTAGCTGCCCTTTTTGCGTTTGCAGAACTTTTGGACATAATGTCCAGAAGTGGAAAGGAGAACTTATGAAATATTTATTACACAGGCTGTTGGTTCCACCCTGAATCAAATCGGTGCAGATAAGGAAGGAGGTACAACGTGCAGGAGGAAACAACACAGAAAACCATTGCTCTTGCAATCAAGACTTCCAAGCTGACCGCAAGCGTTTTACAGAAGGCAATGAAGATGTATCTGGAGCATCAGAAGCATAAGGAGCCTTCGCATGGAAAAATTCCGGTAAAGAAGCTGATTGGTCAGGGAGAGGGTGCAAAGTCCATTGAGGTTACGGATAGCAATATAAAATCCTTTGAGCGTGTCGCAAGAAAATACAATGTCGATTTCGCAGTAAAGAAGGATAAGACAACGGAACCACCCAAGTATCTTGTATTTTTCAAGGGCAAGGATGCTGATGTGATAGCACAGGCATTCAAGGAATTTGTAAAAGTTAATGAGAAAAAGCAACAGCGTCCGTCACTCAGACAGAAATTGAAAGGACTTCAGAAGATTGTTGCACAGAATAAGAATAGGGAGCGAAGCAGAGAGAAAAATAAGGACAGAGGACAGAGCTTATAAGCAAGGTCATTGACGGAATTAAAAAGGATTTAAAGTATGATGTCAGGCACTTTTTTGACAGCATAGACCATGATGTCTTAAAGGAAATGCCTGAATCCGTGAAGTTCATTTTTCAACGTCCTCTGAAACGCTCATAAATACTACATTTCCTTAAATTTCAACGATTATTTTATATTCACCTTTTGGGTGAATGAAATTTCTGCTAAAATAGACCTA
>Ga0256404_1001633_pt1 | contig 53174 bp, 39 predicted proteins | sample RumenRJG_01DNA_FD_185990 | JGI IMG/M metagenome (GOLD analysis project Ga0256404, IMG submission 185990) | Bovine rumen microbial communities from Lethbridge, Alberta, Canada - RJG_01 | ecosystem: Host-associated > Mammals > Digestive system > Stomach > Rumen | place: Canada: Alberta | collected...
GCTTCGATGTCCATCTCGACGAGACCACACCTCACATCCAAATCCAGACCATTCCTGTTGCCAAGACAAAAAGCAGAGGCCGTGCATCTATCAAGTATGTGCATAAGGATGACAAGTCGAAGGTACTCTCCCATAAGGAGTGGAATAAACTGCCTGAAGAAATCCGCTCGAACTTCGTAAGAACAGAAGCCGAACGGAGGGAAAAGGAAAGTGTATCGTATGCCAGTGTATGGGGCAAGGACAAATATGCTGTGAGAGATACCTACTACCAGATGCACACCGACTACTATAACAAGGTGGGACATAAGTACGGACTGGAGCGTGGTGACGACATTGCCATGCTGCCAGGTGAGGAACGTCGTGAGCGAGTCCACAAGAGCAAGGCTGTGTTAGAGGCCGAACGTCAGGCCAAGGATGCTATTGCCAGGAACCAGATGGAAAATGAACGTCTTGAAGGTCAGAAGGAAAAGATGGCTTGTGAGGTGCAGGACATGAAGAAGCAAAAGGAAAGTCTTGAAGAACAGAATGACAAGTTAGAGGGTGAGATACAAGACAAGGTGCAGCACAAGGAAAAACTGGAAGGCAATATATCCCAGCTGGAAGATTATGCTGCGGCATTGGACATCAAGGAAGAAGACCTGATTGTGCCGACCTTAAAGACAGACCCACTTGTAAAGGATGCTTGGGATGATATAAAAGAAGAACTTGCAAAGCCCATCCCTACATTCGGACATAAAGAATGGAAAGAAGAACGCAGACAGGCAATTAAAACCATCCTTACAGAATTGCAGACCGCTCTTATGGAAGCCAAGAAGGCACACAATGAAGACATACGGAAAATGGGCAAGTCGCTTTACCACAAAGCTATGCAGAATGCAAGTGCCATCATAGAGCAGAACAAGCAACAGTTAAAAGAGAATGGCCGATTGACAGAAGAGAACGATGTCCTCAGGAAGCGGATTGCCTCGATGGACGAGAATGCCATCACCCGGCTTCGGGACAAGAAGGATGCAGAAATCAAGGAACTGCAGGGGCGACTTTGCAAGGCCGAGTCCGAGGCTGTCCGTTCAGGCAACAAGGCATATAGTGAGCATCAGCGGGCCCAAAGTGCAGAGAATCAAGTCCGAGAAATGCTGGACATCCCTGAAATCAAGGAAATCTGGGAGAGCATACAGCGGAACAAGGAAGACTTCATGAAGCAGATAAACAGATGGATTGAAAATGGTGTTGCTGCCATCAGGGATTATGCAGATGGCAAAGACAACGACTTCCAGCCAAAGCAAGGCAATGCTGTTGCAAGGGGTATCATTGCTGAAGCATTCAGGTATGGCCTTGACCCCACTGACGAAAAGCAACGCAGGATGGCTACTGCCTACCTGTTAGAGAAGGTGCCATGGACTGGTATGTCTGAGTTCAAAGCAGGTCTTACTGTATCTCGCACTCGACAGCTCTGTGACGCAATGACGGTTTCCAAAGATATGATGGCGAACTTACTCCTTGCCGCTGGCGGTAGGAGCGGTATTAGCACAGGTGGTGGCGGTTCCAATGGTGAACTTACCAACTGGGACGGCACGAAGAAAAAGACTGGTTGGGGAATTGGATAACCCCATAGAAAAACATTAGAAAGAAATAATATGATGACATCAATAAAGGTAAAATTCAGACCATCCACAGTGGATGGCAAGGAAGGAGGTCTCTATTTCCAGATTATCCACAACCGAGTAGTCCGTCAGTTGAATACAGATTACAAGGTCTTTGCTGAGGAATGGGATGCAGAGGCGGAAAGCGTTATCGTAAATGGTAATCGTTCTAACCTTCTGTTGGGTATTCAAGAACGTCTGGCATGGGACATGGCTCGTCTGGAAAAGGTTGTCCGCTCGTTGGAAACGGAACGTCGTCGCTTCACGGCAGACGACGTGATTACCATGTTTCACAAACGGACCAAGGAGTCCTCCCTCTTTACCTTTATGCATGGTGTCATTGCGCAACTGAAGCAACTGGGTAAAGTCCGCACGTCAGAAACTTATACTGCTACGCTCAATAGCTTTATGGCATTCCGCGAAGAGCAGGACGTGCCTATTGATGGCATTAGTTCTGACCTGATGCTTCTCTATGAAGCCTATCTGAAAGCCAGAGGTGTACGTATGAATACCATTTCGTTTTACATGCGTAACCTCCGGGCGGTCTATAATCGCGCCGTTGAAAAAGGACTGACTCCACAGAACAATCCATTCCGACACGTCTATACAGGAGTGGATAAGACTGTTAAGCGAGCAATTCCCATAAAAGACATCAAGGCATTGAAGGAGTTGGACTTATCCATGAAGCCAACATTGGACTTTGCGCGTGATATGTTCATGTTCAGCTTTTACACAAGAGGTATGTCTTTTGTGGATATGGCATATCTCAAAAAGACAGATCTTCAAAACGGTATTCTGACCTATCGCAGACGAAAGACAGGTCAGGAACTGACCATCAAGTGGGAGAAGTGCATGGCAGAAATCATAGCCAAATACCCTGAAAACAAGACAGATTTCCTTCTCCCTATCATCAAAGAGGAAGGAAATGACCGAAGGCAATATGACAATGCCCTGCATCTTGTCAACTATCGTCTGAAAGAACTATCCACAATGCTGAAACTCCAGCGACCGCTGACTATGTATGTGGCTCGTCACTCTTGGGCAAGTGCAGCCAAAGCAAAGAACGTGCCGTTGTCAGTAATCAGCGAAGGCATGGGGCATGACTCAGAAGCAACGACACAAATCTACCTCGCTTCATTGGAAACATCGGTAGTGGATAGAGCAAACAAGATGATATTGGGATTGCTGTAAACAAGAATTTGTTTAGCAAATTTCTCAATCTCTTTCCAAGAGACGGATATTTGGGTACAAAGGTACTTATTTTCTTGCAAAATCCACCTTATTAAATAAGAAAACCGCCTTTATACATGCCACTTTTTCACTTTGTTTAGCAAAAACAAGTAGAAATAGCTTCTGAAACTGTGATATAATGGGACTTTGTGTTTCTATACATCTCTTGGAAAGAGACGAATGGATATTGCTCGACAAAGACCCATAACGCCGATAGGCAAAAACATAATAAAAACTCCCTCGTAGTGTAGCAAAAGGTTTGGTCGCCTGTCGAGACACTATGCTGGGAGTTTCTTCTTAACAGTTCTATATGCTAATAGACAACAAGACTAACAGGTACCCAGACTCTGGCTTCAACATTGTTACCGTTTGGGATTTTATCAATGAGTTTTCTGGTAAGTCATCAGAACAGGTTGGTAATATGGATATTGTAACGGGGTACTTCACGATCCGTGCTCTCAGTAAACTTTACCATGAACTGCCTGAAGAAGATGTGTTCCGTATCGTATCATCAGAAATGGTTATGCAGGAAGAAGATAAGAACCATATCATTGACCTGCTGAATGGTGACACAGGTATAGAAACAACGATTAACCTTGATGAATATGCACGTGATGCAAAAGCATTCTTGCAAAGAAATACCGTGCAGATAAAGGCTATTGTCAATGCCTTCTGTCATGCAAAAGCATACATGTTCAAAAACAACAATCCCAAGAATGACAGTTTCTATTTGACTGGCAGCAGTAACCTAACAGATGCTGGATTAGGCTTGAAGGCTACCTCGAATATTGAATTGACGATGGGTGACCCTGTTAAGCTGAGTGACAAGGACTACAAAGAAGTTTGCTCTTGGTTTGAAGACATCTGGAAAATGGCTGCGGAGCAAATTCCATCAGACCCAGCCAATCCAAAGTCAGAGAAGATAAGCGTAAAAGACTACTTCATTAAAAAGATTGATGACTATTTCCGTCGTTATACTCCCGAAGAGATTTATTATAAGATTCTTTTCGAGTTGTTCAATTCTGACATTGAGCTGGATGGTTCTATTGAGCATAGACAAGATATGTCGTTCCTTCAGACAAGTGAGATTTGGAAAACTCTGTTCAAATACCAGCAGCAGGGTGTTATCTCCCTAATCAAGATGCTCCGAAAATATAACGGAGCAATCCTTGCAGATGCGGTAGGTTTAGGTAAAACGTTCTCTGCTCTTGCTGTCATCAAGTATTTCCAGACACAGAACTATGTCACGGTTTTGCTTTGTCCGAAGAAACTGGAGCAGAACTGGACACAATACCTAAAGCGTCATGGTTCTCGCTTTGACAAGGACGAATTTGACTATATTGTCCGCTTCCATACTGACCTTCAAAACGACCGTTTACAAAACGCTTATGATGATGCACCGCTTAGTTGGCTACAGTCGCGGAAGAAAGTGCTGATTGTCATTGATGAGAGTCACAACCTGCGCAATGAGAAGTCTGGACGTTACCAAGATCTTTTACAGAATCTCATTCAGAGTCAAGACCCTGACAGTGGACGTGACGTAAAGGTACTGATGCTTTCTGCCACGCCCATCAATACTGGATTGAACGATGTGAAAGGTCAATTCAACCTTATAGGTCATGGTGATGATACAGCATTCGATACGGAAGATTTCAATATTGAGTCACTAAGGAATCTCTTTGCCGATAGTCAGCGTAAATATACGCAATGGTGTAGTGACCCAAACCGCACCATTGGCTCATTCATATCCCTGCTTCCTCCAAAGTTCTTCAATCTAACGGACAAACTGATAGTTGCCCGTACCCGTAAACTCATAGAAAACACACTTGGCGAAGATCTCGGATTTCCGAATAAGGAAAAACCAGACAATGTTTATCAAGGTGTTGACCACTTTGGCAAATATCATTCCATGGATGAAATCTATGCCGCTTTTGATGCTTTGAGCCTCACAGCCTACCAGCCAAGTCTTTTTCTCCATGCCTCACGCAAGGAAGCGGAAAGAGAAGCCTCTGGCGATTGGAACGACGATGTAAACCGTGAACGTTTCCTTGTCAAGATGATGGGTATCCTGTTTATGAAACGACTTGAGAGCAGTTGGCATTCCTGCCGCACTACCATCAAGAAGGTGTTGGAGGTTCATGAGCAGACGCTTGCAAAAGTAGTTGCTTTCAAGGAACAGAAGGCAAGCGGAAGAGTAGAAGTGGAAATCCCCGATGACGACGAGAATAACGACACCGACGACATCTTTACACTGCGTAAAGGTACCATCAACCTGGCAGATATGAAGAATTTGGGTGGCTTTGAACGTGGACTTCGCATGGATGTCAATAAACTACGGGCTATCTGCGAAAGTCTTGATGCTTTTGCGGAAGATTACAGCAATGGATTTGAGCAGGACTTGAAATTAGAGAGACTGATTTCCATTCTGGAGGAAAAACGTCAAGCCTCCGACAAGAAGGTTGTCATCTTCACTGCATATGCAGATACCGCCAGGTTCATCTTTGACGAACTCTGTAAGCGTGGTTTTTATCGCATGGCTTCTGTTTCTGGTCAAGAGATACATACAACAGGACGGCACAACACCAGCCACTTCAATGAAGTACTCCAGAGTTTTGCCCCGTATAGCAAACTCTACAAGGAATTGGATTGGAGTGACCTTTATGAAGAAGCAAAACTCAGTCGTGAAGAATACTACGATGACGACAAACGTAGATGGAATGTTCCTTATGACCTATGGCATCAGTTGATAACTGAGCGGCGACCGACCTTCAAACGTCTGTTGGACGATGGCATTGACATCCTCATTGCTACAGACTGTCTCTCAGAAGGTCAGAACTTACAGGATGCCGATATGCAAATCAATTATGATATTCATTGGAATCCAGTTCGTCTTATTCAGCGTTTCGGACGTATTGACCGTATAGGTTCGCCCAACAAGTCAATTCGTTGCGTCAACTTTTGGCCCGCCAAGTCTTTTGAGGATTACCTACATCTGGAGACGCGCATCATGAACCGCATGGTGGCGATGAACCTTGTAGGCTCTGAGACACAGCAACTGAACGATGCCTATCTGAAAATGGAAGCAGACAACCCGTTGCAAGATAAGAATGCCGACCGTCTGTTGGAGGAATTGCAGAACAATAGCATCAGCGATATAGAATCGCCACGCACACTCTCCTTGAAGGATTTCTCCTTTGAGGTATATCGTCAGGACTTGATAGACTATTTCGAGAAACACAAGGAGGTGTTCCGCAAGATGCCAAATGGTATTTTCTCTGGATTCCGCTTTGATGATAATCTCTTTGAGAAAATACCAGAGAGTCTTGTCGCAGTAGTTGGCTATCCTCATCGAGAGCAAGGTAACAATAAACCTTACTCAGAAATCTATCTGATGTGCCAGCCAGCTGATACACGTCTCTCTGCTACATATAAGGAACTCAACCGAGCCGAGGTTTTGGAATTCCTTCGTAAGAACAAGAACCAAGACCGTTTTGTGCCTGAATGGATTGAGACCAATAATAAAGAACGCTTGCAAAAGTTGTCAAACATTATCCAACAATGGATGGAATCCAAAGTTCCGCAGCAAGCTACAGCTGCTATCCTGCAAATAGCCCAGTCACGAAAGACTATTCACAAAACCACAAAACAGGAAAAGAATGCCCAGTTTTTGGAAGAAAAATTCAAGAAGGAGAATTTCGACTTGATTGTGTGGGAGTATGTAAGCAAATAATAACCAATAGAACAGATGTGCCTTATGAATACCGTTCTTAAAAAATTTGTCAACGAATCATTGTTTGATGCCAGTGAAGCCCTTTTGCATCATCTGCATATAGTCTTTAACGAGGTGACACGTGTACCCGTACCATTTGAAGGCCTCTATCCATTAGACTTGTCAAAGGCTCTGAGAGAGGTGCTTGTCAAGGTGGAACACACTTATTTCATCGGTACTGTAGATGAGTCTTCTTTGACAGGTAGTGCAGAAACGCTTTCTGCTGAGGAAGTGACAGCTCGTGCATCAGAAGGTAAATATACCGGCATGATGATTTTTGCTGTAGAGTTGCACAGCGGCGCCACTCTCACCCGTTCAGAGAGCGCCACACTCACCCGTGGATTCAACCGCATCGCATCTGCACAACCTGTTATCCTGTTCATCAAGCAGGGAAACGAACTGGCGCTTTCGACCTGTGAACGCAGCGAATATACGCAACAATGGCGTGACGGAGAGAAACTGGGCAAGGTGAGTATTCTACGCGGCATCAACTGCTTAAATCCCCATCGGGGACACATTGACATCCTGGCCTCTATTGGCGACAAGACCTATCCTAACTATGAGGAACTGTACAAGCATTGGATGGAAGTATTCTCCAGCGACTTGCTCACCAAGAAGTTCTACTCCGAACTTAGTGACTGGTATGCCTGGGCAGTGCAAGTGGCCCGTTTCCCGAATGACCTTACAACTGACACAGATGATGACAAGTTCAACCACGAGAGCTGCATCCGCTTGATTACGCGCCTCATCTTCGTCTGGTTCCTCAAACAGAAACATCTAATTCCTGAAGAATTCTTTGACGAGCGGTACATCAAAGAGCACTTCATCGAAGAGTTTAATCCTCACGACCGTAAGAACTTGCTTTATAATCCGGAAGAGAGTAAATATTACCGTCTCATTCTTCAAAACCTCTTCTTTGCCATGCTCAACTGTCCTATAGTGGCAGAAGGCAAAGACACTCCGAACAACCGGCGCTTTCGTGGTGATGGTCAGAAAGGATACTTGCGCGATGGCTATAACGTAAACAACCTGATGCGTTACAAGGCTGACTTCAAAGAAGGTGGTGCCGACGAATTTGTGAAGATGGCAAACAGTCATGTGCCATTCCTTAATGGCGGTTTATTTGATTGCCTGGACAAGAAACCAGAGAAACTATATTACGATGGTTTTTCTGAAAGGAAAGAGTCGTTGGAACAACTTTATCTTCCCGACTGGCTTTTCTTCGGTGATGAAGTGGGACGAAGCATTGACCTTTCACAATGGTATGGCGATAACAACAAGAAGAGTGTTTCGGCACGAGGCATTATTGACATCTTGAAACGTTATAACTTCACCATTGAAGAGAACACCCCACTTGACCAGGAAGTTTCTCTTGATCCGGAACTGTTGGGAAAGGCTTTTGAGAACCTATTGGCATCTTATAACCCTGAGACAAAGACCTCTGCCCGTAAGCAAACAGGTTCTTTCTATACACCTCGTGAAATTGTGCAGTACATGGTAGATGAGAGCCTTGTTGCCCATTTGAAACGTACATGTGGGGATGAGTTGGAGTCTGAATACCGCAAACTGCTTAGTTACTCTACCGAAGAAACGACGCTTAACGAGGAACAGCGTAAAGCCATCATGCAGGCTGTTTATAACTGTCGTGTGCTCGACCCTGCCTGTGGCTCGGGCGCATTCCCTATGGGCATACTTCAGCAATTGGTTCACGTCCTGCGACAACTCGACCCCACAAACGAGATGTGGAAGGACTTCATGATAGACCTTGCCATTGAGCAGTCAAAGCTCGCTTTCGCCGAGGACGAGGAAGCAGAACGCAAGGCACGTCTGGCTGACATCGAGGAAGCATTCAACAAGAGTATTAATGACCCGGACTATGCTCGCAAACTATATTTGATAGAGCATTGCATCTATGGTGTTGACATCCAGCCCATAGCTGTGCAGATTTCCAAACTTCGTTTCTTCATTTCTCTTGTGGTTGACCAGAAGCCAACTAGTGATGCTACACACAACTTTGGCATACGTCCGTTGCCTAATCTTGAATCAAAGTTTGTGGCAGCAAACACACTTATCCCTGTTGACTATAATGCAAGCCTCTTTGAGTCAACGGAAGAAATCTTGTCAAAGAAGACAAAACTTAAAGAGTTGAACCATCAGATATTCCTCGCAAAACGGAACGTTGATAAGCAACGGCTGAAGAAGGAAATCAAAGACACACGTCATGAACTTGCTAAAGCAATAAAGGATACAGGTTTCGTTAGCCAAGGTGCAGCACAACTCTTGGCTAATTGGGATATGTTTAACCAAAATGCGTCATCACCGTTCTTTAATGCAGAATGGATGTTTGGTATAAAGGATGGTTTTGATATCGTGATAGGAAATCCACCGTATGTTGTCGTTCCGGTAAGTTTGTATGCTAATTATGAATGGAACAATGACCTATATAAAATATTCTTTGAACTTTCATTAAAAGAACTATGTCGTTCAAAAGGAATAGTTTCAATGATTACGCCTAAGTTCTACCTCTTGAACAAAGACGATAACAAGATGCGTCTATATTTCATGAATCGTGTAGACTTGCTATCCATTGCAACCTGTAATCCCTTTGATGCAGTTACAGAGAATGTTATAACTATTGTAAGGAAAGATACTCCGCAAAATACATGTATTCCATATCTCGATTATGATGCTGAACTAAAGTCTTTTGTTAGGTATGATGATTTGGACAAAGAATACTGTAAGACTAACAAGTACAATGAAATGACATTCGGTTTGAAGGCAGATATAATTCCTATCCTCCAGAAAATGTTTGATTCAGGAAAGTCATTAGGTAGCCTTACAGAATCAAAAAGAGGTGCAGAAGTTTCTAAGAATTTCCTACGAGATAACGATTCTGGAATAGAGACGCTCATAGGACAGGATATGCGTAAATACTCCATTTCGTGGAGTAACACATATCTTCCTACGAGCCATAAAGAATATAGACGATTAAGGAATTTCTTTGAATCCGAAGCGATATACCTGCGTCGTGTCGACTCTATGTTAGAAGCCACCATCTCACTTGGAAAACATTATGGTTACAACAAAAATGTATATGGTATAAGAAGGCGTTTAGACTGCGATTACGGCATACGCTATCTACTGGCATGTATCAATTCAAAGGTTGTTGACTTCTACTATAAGAAGAAATTCTCAACAAAAAAAACTGATGTATTCCCTGAAATACAGACATATCTATACGAACAACTACCTATCCCGTCTGCATCAAAGGATATTCAAAATCGTATCGAGAATCTTGTAGACGAGATTCTCACAGCCAAGTTGCAATCTCATGGTGTAGCCACAACTTCACAAGAGCAAGAGGTTGACAACCTTTTCTATCACCTCTATGGTTTAACTTACAATGAAGTTCTCATTGTGGACCCACAAACACAAATTACAAGAGAAGAATATGAAGATGAATCTGAAATGTTATAGAGATGATAGCCATGATGACAATTGTCAAGTGATAATTGCCATCATGGCTTTGATAGATTGTTAACCAAAGAAGAAAGTTCTTTTTCTATTTGACAAGCTAAATCTGATAGTTTGATTGCTACGAGTCTTACGCACTCTATTTCATTTGCTGAAAGCATTTCGTTGTGTTCAAAATAGGTGTAATTACCATTTATTTGACAACGTGAAAGGAATACATTGTAATAACATTTATTAAAATCATTTTCTGTGTCAGAAAAGAAATCTTCAAAATAGCTCAATCCCACTGTAATTGATTTGTCATTGTTACTTGATTTTACATCTGAATGATACCAATGAATACCGTCAACAAACACATGAGATATTTTAACAGAGATGGTATACAAACACATGGCAATTCTGTCCGTAAACGAGCACAAATGGAGTTGGGCCATATAATCATCCATCTTTTCTCTGTTATAATATTGGAAATGAATTAAATCATACACGGCATCATTTTGTTTTTCATTTCTGTGAAGTGATTCGTAAAAATCTTTATAGATTTCCGTAGTCTTAAAGGCTTCTATATTCTCACTGCCTATGTATGTATCAACAAATTCCTGCGAATATGGCTCTGTTATTAAGTCCCCAGTTCTAAGTCGAATATCCTCATCCATGAGAACAACGGGGAGTGCATCTATAGTTAACCTATAAATGGCTATAGCACCAATACATTTTTTCAAGAAACTTTCAAAATCCTTTTGGATTTGATCCTCAGAAATGCCTTTTTGTTGAGATAGAATGGGATTATTTGTTACTTTATAAAACGATACAAATCCCTGCTTATGAACATATTTGTTTATTTTTAATTGCGTATCTCGTACGCCATCAAAGAATCCAGTCATCTTCTCTCTGATGTCCTTAAATGTTGGTTCATATTTTCGTAACCAGTTAGACATAGCTCCAGAATCGAAACCATCACAAAGCATTTTCCATTCATTTTCTTTATTGGGATTCGCTGTTAAATAAATGATGCCTATTGACGTTTCTATAGACTGCCTCAGAGAGTAAAAAGCACAGTCGTAATAACCTCGTAGGAAAAGTCTAATTGCGTTAACAAGAAGTTGGCATGCTTCTTCAAAAAACAGATTAGATTCCCACGTGTGTATAAACCCTGTTGCAGCAAATGATATATTGTTTATATCCTCAATATACTTCTCTGCATTACATAATTCTAAAGGCTTTATATACCAATTGTCATGTATCGTAATAGTTTCCATATATAATAAAGGCGTATCACTTAATCATTATTATTTCTCTGTCACCAAAACCCTTATGTGCTAAAATGTTTTCTATTTTCGACAATTGTTTGGCATCCTTAATATAAACCTTGTTTAGAAATGTACTGGGAAGATACAATTCCCTGTAATATACAAATTCACCACTGTGTTTTTCTCGACGCTTCTCGTCTTTAACCATATGCACCATATCCTCAATGTTTATATCTAGTATTTTAGCCTCTTTGAATTGGTCGAGCATGAACATAACCTCTGAATTTGGTCGTTGCGAAGGAATAATAACACGAACCTCTTCTTCTCGATAATATTTCTTTTCTTTTATTCTTGGAGCAGCATAGCCAAGCAAGTACATCGCAATAAGTTTCACAAAGACTTGTGGATAATCCTTTAATAGTCCAAATGCAAATTCTTTTTTAGGCCCAGTAAGCATGCCGAATGCACCATTAAAATACTCTGTTTCAATCTCCTTAAACAATTCTTCATCTGATACTTTGCCTTTATAAATACACGGTTTAAGCATAATCATGTGTGGCATACTCTCAAATGAAACTTCCTTTGTTTCGTCGAGTGCTAAAACCACACCATGTCCATGGTCTGCGTAATACTCCCACATATGATCATTATCACATCGCTTTGTTAATGATATGACATAAGGCATGGGCAACATTATATTCTCTTTTATGCTATTCCAATCAAAGGAAGAAGCGACTCGTCTATCGGGCTGCAATCTGTTCTCAACTTTAGGTAAAAGTACTTTAATGGTTTCAATGCCTATTTTATATTCTTCCTTATCTCCAAAACAATCATATCTTGAAGCCCAAAAACATAATCCCTTTTCAGAAGGGCAACCTCTCAAAATTCCTTCTAAAGCTTGTATTGATGTATAATGATATAACATACAAATATTGAATAGTCAATTTGAATTTCTAATTTTCGCAATCAGTCTTTTAAAATTGTAGTTTATTTCATCTTCTGACATTGCCAGATTGATAAGTGTTTTACTAATGCTTGCTTTGTTATTGTATGGAGCATCTGATTCTGTAAGGATTCTGTCTCGTGGAATTCTATCAATAATATTTTGGCCATTCTTTGATACAGTCATGGCTTCATTAACAGAAAAATAGTAACCTTTGGCAATGATGGAAGGCATTAAGTCAATAGGGCCAGAATACCAGTGGAAAATTACATTATTAATGTTGTACTCACACAAAAGATCGAACAGTTCCTTTTCGGCCATCCTTGAATGAACGCTGATTATTTTCTTCTTGCCTTCTAACTTTGCTAGTAACTTTCTTAATAGGAGAACTTGATCATCCTTTGTTGACCATCCTTCTTTTGAGAAATCTAATCCAATTTCTCCGATATAGGATGTTTGGTCAAGAAGGCAATTAAACAATGACAACTCCTTTTTATTATCTGATGCCAACAATGGGTGCAATCCCAAAGCTAAACGGATATGTTTATATCTTTTCACGTGTGGGAACCCCATCTTAAAATGCGATGGTAGGTTTGTCATGCCAATCACAATATCCCCCACCTTTTCTTTAGCAGAGATATATGCCTCAGGGTTAGGCATCATATCAAAGTGACAATGCGTATCAATAATCATTAATTCCAGCCCAAATATCTAAGAATGGTAGCATTGTTGTCTTCTCGTATCATCGCTCCCAGCTCTGCACGCGTTCTTACCACCAAATCTACATATTCATCCAAATCATCAAATCCAGCCATCCCCGCAATCCGTAGTTCTTTCTTGATTTCTTCACGCGTCAAGTTCTTTTTAAGAAATTCCAACATGGCAAAGAAATCATTGGGTAATGAATTTGTAATGTTGCGAGACTTTAAATTATATAGGGTTATTAGCCTATTTCCATATGTAGTTGGATCATCTACTCCAGTCATAGCGGCCCTTCTGTACATGCACGGCATGCAGTGTCCACAATGTGTCGCCTCTCTATTGTCGGTAAAGAACTGTTTTTTACTTTTCTTGCCACACGAATTGGATTCAGAGACAATTTGGAGTAAATATTCTTTATCCGAACAATCCCGAACCATTTCACCTTTAGTCATTTTCACATAAGGGTTCTCTATTCTTGAATAGAATCCTAATGTGGCAATGATATCATTCAATTGCTTCAAAAAGATAGGGTGTGTGGTTCTTGTGCTACAAGAGCTTCGTCTTGATGCAGACAATGGATAATTCAGAGATACAGATCCATTCTCTGGTACTATAACATCACATTTTGAGAATGATGCAACAATTAATGCAATAGAAATAAACATCAAAGAACGCGACCTGCATGAATTCTCTAATGACAAGCCGGGATCCACCATGACTGCAGGAATATAACAGAATCGCTTGTGATACTTTTGAGCGAACAAGTCCTTTAATCTATTCTGTTCAGGTCGGGCAGACATATTACTATCATAATGAGAGGCCAAAAACAACTTTCCTTCAGGATTGTCTGTCAAATAGTCTATCGCACCAATCAAGGAATCCATTCCTCCTGAGAAAAGATTCACTTGGGTGATACCATCGTAGTAGTTCGTGTTTTTGTATCTGCCATAGCGAACGTTTGCCGATCCCACAAAATGACAATTCCAATAATCGCCTGTTAGGAACGAAAGCATTGCATTAAGCTGCCCCTCCAAAGGTTGAAACGCTTGATATTCTGGAATATTAATCTCCACATCAAACTCTCTTGACCATCCGTCAATCGAGTAAATATGCCTTTCCACACTTCTGTCCACAGCATAGGCTATGGCCGATAGATATAAGAGACTAAATGCCAACGATGGTGATTTACCCCAAAAACGAGCTATAGGGTTCATCTGCACTACCGCCGACGTACACATCACATTACCCTTTGCATCTTCAATCCTAATGGGAATGGTCAATCGAGTATCTTTTTTATTGTAACGCTTCGTACAATAAGTACCAACTTTAATCTTCATTGCCTTGCAAAATAAAAAGTATACGATCAAATTCTGCCTGAATAAAATCTGCCCCTTCTGGTTTGCTCCAATCCACGGTTCTCACATCGCGGCCAACTCTCCCCACTCTTATGTCATCAAGAATCTGCTCCTTCACCTCGTTCATGGCATTTTTCATCGCAACTGAGCCTTTTTCATATTCCAGCTTCTCCTCGAAATCCTGTGAAAGATGAACATATACATACATGCCAAAAAAGTAATCTATTATATTCTTAATTTCCTCCCCATTTAGGATTGCGTCAAACTTATCTTCTATTTCATCCACATTGTCGCCAACCAATTCCTGCAAACGATCCATCACATTTTCTATGGCCTCATTTGCAGCAGTACTATCCAGTCCGGCTACCCCAGACTCGACATACTGTCTAAGAAAATCAATTATATTCTGGCAACTTTTGTCTTCTAATGAAGATATACCTCTTTGTTGCAACCAAACAGCAAGACCATTACTGACAATTTCTTGGATTACGGAAATAAAGTTGTTTATGACGGCAATACCGCCACGACCTAATGCACGCGAGCCACCACTACTTATCGTATGCCTGCCGCCAGAAGCTTTGACAAGGTTTCTGACTGAAGTGTGATAGTTCCTCGAAATGCGTTTTCCAAGTTGGTTCTGCCTTTTCTCGACTTGTGCTGGTGTCTTGTCGTCTGGTGGATTTTTTTGAAGTTCATCCGACTCTTCAACGTCACCTGTCAGCCCTGTCAAAGCAGCAGAGGCTTTGCCCCAGTTAGGCTCGCCTTTCACCGTTGGTGTATGTCTGTGTGATGTTCCCATTGTTTTCTATGTATTGCTGTTAATTTCCGTTTATCGAACGCATAAGTCGCTTGTTCTTCTCCAGCAACTCTGTCAGTTTCTTGTCACGATTATACCTCACCAAAATGGCTTTGAACTTGTTGCCTAAAGAGTAGGGGATTTTCGTCGTGTCTATTCTTCCTAGAACTCCGAGCATTCGCATATAAGCCCGTTCAACACCATGCATAATACAGAAGTAATACACGTTGTATCCCTCCTTTTCTGTTGGCTCAGTAAGTATCTTTGAGTCAATCAAATCAAATAACTCCTCCAAATCATTCGCGGACATTGCAGCAACCTCGTTCTTGCAGACGTTCTCCCTTACATTATCTGTTGAAGCATTGTAGGCGCGGTTGAATACACCCCTTACTCGTGTCGAAACAAGGGAGAGCCCGCTCATCTGCTCCACAATAATGTCACGTGACACCCAGAACAACTCCCTCATGTCAACTTCACTGAATTTTGGCGTTTCAGATACAAGTTTTATCAAATCTGGATTATTCCAATCTTGATGTTCACCTAATTCCTTGCCTTTTCCATCAGCATAGTCTTCTATCACCCGTAACTCAGGCGGCGTGCTGAGATTACTCATGACCCATGAATTGAGTTGCTTAAACTGTTCCACATGCTTTTGCTCTATCAGCATCAGTTTCAATAGGGCGAACTTGGATTTTATGTCCGTTATCCCAGACTGCTCCAACAGACTCGAACGCATCTCGTACGCATTCAAGAAACGTTTAATCAATCGAGGATTCCATTTCATTGAATTACCGATAATCGATGAAAATCGGGTAACAAAGCCGATGGTCTCTCCCAATCCTGTAGGAATCTCACTTTTCAACAACGTTTGAATATTCGACCAGCCATAACAATCGAATTTATTATCCTTCGTAAATATAGCGAAATCCTCTCTTACTTTCTTGAAAAGCGTATTATCCAGTATTGATTGACAGAAAAGCAATGTGACGTATGTCTCCACCTCTTTCGGACTTAGAGATGGTATTTTGTATGGAACCTGGATAAACTTCTCCATGTATGAATCACCCAGTTGTGGTCGTTCCTCCGATGCAGCATTGATGATTTCTTTGTATTCACTTTTGATGGCGTTGGTAACAATGTAACTATCTGCAGCTATTACAAAAGCAGTCTTTGGCACATTAAGGAATAGTTTGATAGCTTCTAAGTTTTCAATGATGTGGTGAGGCAGACAGCGGTCAAGGTCATCTATCAAAACAACTATCTTCCCCTGCTTGCTTTTGTCTATCAAATCTTTAAAATCCTTTCTAAACTCACGTACTACCTCATATTTTTTCTCTTCATCTTCCGCGTTAAGAGTATCCTTAAGGAATTGTTCTGCTTTATCTCCCGTGAGTAGTTCGCCTAAGTCATCTTGATGATCTTTAAAAGCACTTAAAAGCATGGGGATAATCAATGATGCTCCACCCGTTGTTGCTGCTGTTGCCACTGGAATAACAGTTTTGGCTGAGAATTTCAGCACACGCATCCAGCTGATGGACTTCTTAAGTTTAGCGAAGGCTTTTTTCAAAGCCTCGTATGTTTCAGTAGCTTTATCACCAACCTTTGCAAAGAAACGCTTATCTTTCTCCAAAGCATCAACAATGCCCTGAATTAGTGCCATCTTGGCATCGTCGAAACTCTCAAACGACCAACCGTCAAAATAAACCACGACGGTATCATTATCATTTTTGAGTTCTTCTTCAAGAATTTTGAGGATACTTGTTTTTCCAGAACCCCAATCACCGTATAATCCAACAGTGATTGGAAGGTTCTTATCATTTGTCACCACGCTTTTCAATAATGATGCGTGAACAGTATACCCTAACAAATCTTCTGTTGTTTCTTTATCTGACCACATATCAAATTACTCTTTTCGATTATTCTTTTATTCTAACAAGCTCTCTGGATGCTCTAGTTCCTCTACCAGTTTATCTACCATCGTGCAAGGCTTATGCATCGCATAGTTGGTGCCAGTATGTAACGCTCGAAGCTGTTTTGCAAAGCGCTTTGCTAAGTCCTCACGACCATACTGCTGAAGTAAGCTGTATATATCGGGATTTCCTTTCCGATACTTAAAGCCATCATCGCCCATCTTCTTGCGAAAGGCATCTTGCAATTTGTCAATGTAGGCCTCGCGACCAATGCCTGTGTCAAGATACTCAAAATGCAGATAGTACCAGAGTTCAAAGGCTTCATTCGTCCAGGCGCTTTGGAAACCCAACTTGTGGGCTTTCTTGATGGCATCGTTGAAGTCGTCAAAGTCATCCTTGTCAAAAACGACCCATACGCGATCAAAAGACATGGCATTCTTTCGTTCTAGTTCCTGCTTTATTTCTAAGGTTCTGTCAACCAGGGCCACAGTAGCCCTGCCTTCGCCTTCAATTGTCACCTCACGAACAGTTGATATATAGTTCTTGATAAGAGCCTCGAAGTAGTGCGGCTCTGTCTTCGTACCTTCACAGACTATGAGAAAACGCACTAGTTTTTCGCGAATGTTCTCCTTGCGTTTCTTGGCAGCCTTGGCTTCTTTGCGTTCCCGCCTCAGCTTTGCGATTTCTTCTTTTCTTGAATATCCCATAGCATCACTTTATTTTCCAATGAAAGGTATGGCACCATAGCGGCCCCGGATATAGTCACGCTTGATATCACGGTCATTACGAACCTTCTTCCCGTCTTCATCCTTGAACTCCACAAGCGAGTAGATGTCGGTAGAATCCACTTTGTCCTTCTCTGCAAACCAAATTTGGTCACGACGAACAATCTCCAAATCGAGTAGATTTGTGTCATGTGTAGCAAAGATAAGCTGTGCTCCATGCCTGTTTTTCTCTGGATCCATAAACAGGAGTACAATGTTTCGCGTCAGTAGTGGGTGCAGTTTTGCATCCAGTTCATCCACAATCAGCGTCTTGCCCTCGTTCAAAGTATCAAAAATAGGCCCAGAAATCTCTATCACTTTCTTTGTTCCCTCTGACTCCATCTGGTTCTTGTGAAAATTACGCTCACCTATCACAAGTCCATTCTCATCATAGACATTATGAGTAGTTATCGGTTCGACGAAACTACCCGTGGCTATGTCTTTTTCCAATTGTGACCTTATCGACTTGGGAGCACTATCCAATGCCTCCTTAGGAATATCTACTTTCTTAACGGAGAAACGAGTAAAGCCCAGTTGCAGAGTCTTGAAGAACTCTTGAGCCTGATCTGCTCCGTTCAAATGTTCCAAAAACATTCTGAGCGTAAAGGCTTCGTAGCCTTCGCTGTCTATTCCAGATAGCACATTGCATTCACCGAACCACCCCATTATCGAGTTGGACTTCTCACCCTTCAGTTGGGCAACAAGTGACAGGAAGAGACGATTCGAGTTGGTTAAATCCTCCTTTCCCTGACCTTCTGGGAATCTTTTCGCTGACACTTCAATGATGTCTCGTGAGCGCATGAATAGTTCGTATTCTTTCTCGCCAAACCGTTTCTCATACAACCACTCAGATATGATGTCAGTTTTGTCGTATTCGTAACCGTAGCGATAAAGCACCCCACCTTTTATAAACTGTATCTCAAACAAAGTAGGTTGCGAGTCAGAGTTTTCATCCAATGCAAAAGGATCGTAAGGTAGCGCATCACCCTCATTCAAACGCACAGAACGTCTGACCATGCTTCGCATAGTAGATATGGCCTGAATGAAATTACTCTTGCCACCAGAATTCGCACCATAAAAAACTGCCAAAGGAAGCAAACTATACTTACCCTCACTAATTACAGACCCTTTGTGCTCTTTTATTGAACTCGCCTCCATACTAAAAGCACGTTCCTGTTTGAAAGAGCGATAATTTTTGACTGTGAAATTTACTAGCATATCTCAATATTTTTGTGCAAAGATACAATTATTTTTCGATGCAGGTTGTAAAATATGAGAAATAATCTCAAAATTCAAGCATATTTAACAAAATTACATATTTAAAATGGTCAAAAATGCGAAAAATGCACGTTTTTGTGTTTTGATTGTATTTTTGAGAGGCTATGCATCTTATTAAGACATGACATATACTTACAAAACAAATTTGAGTTCAGGATAACTTTCTTCCATTGTTGCACATTCACATCTCTTTTGTGGTTTATAAAAGTTAAAAGCGTTAATTCTTCATCATTTTCACCATCCAAAGAATCCATGCATTCACTTTTCTACCATTTAAACCAAAACATGCTGGTACACAATGAGTTGCAAATACCGTGATTGCACTGGTCTGACCTCCGTCACCATTGGCAATTCCGTGACGAGCATTGGAGCGGCTGCGTTCTCAGGTTGCAGCGGGCTGACCTCAGTGATCATCGGCAACTCCGTGACGAGCATTGGAAGTTCTGCGTTCTCTGGTTGCAGCGGTCTGACCTCCCTCACCATCCCCAACTCCGTGAAGAGCATTGGAAGTGGTGCGTTCAGAGAGTGCACAGGTCTGACCTCCGTGATCATCCCCAACTCCGTGACGAGCATTGGAAATTCTGCGTACTCTGGCTGTAGCGGCCTGAAATCCGTCACGATTGGCAACAGCGTGACAAGCATCGCTTCTGAAACGTTTTATAATACAAATTTAAGATCTGTCACTATAGGTGCTGGTGTGCTTTCCATTTATATTAATGCTTTTTCATACAAAAACTCAAGTACAGGAGCAGAGCCAGTAAAAGTGATTTGGCTAACTAATACTCCGCCGAGTGGATATGAATATGTAGATGGAAAGGTTAACTATGTGGCAAATGATTTGTATACAAAAATTTCAAACAAGACAGTGTACCCTTTTCTTAGTTCTTTGTTTGAAGTAGATGGTGTGAAATATGTTCCTGTAAGTCCATCCGAACGCACTTGCGACGCCATAGACTGTGCATACAACGAGTCGGCTGCAAATATAAACATTGGGAAAACGGTATCGTATAAAGGTATAGCTATGACGGTGAACAATATAAAGCCATATACCTGCTATCAGAATCCTTTCATAAAGTCTGCTGATGTTAGCTACAACGGCAGCATAGGTAATTATGCTTTCTATGGCTGTGGCTCCCTGAATAATGTCACCCTTTCAAACAACGGGGATATTGGCATCAGTGCATTTGAATCCTCAAACATAACGTCTACGCTTGTTGTGAAAAACACAGGAAACATAGGCGAATATGCTTTTAGGAATATTAGTGGGTCTTACACAGCCACCATAAGCAACTCAGGTTCTATAGGAAACAATGCTTTTAGAGGTTGTATAGGCATGATTTCTGCAACAATAGAAAACAATGGTTCCATAGGGGCTTATGCTTTCCAGAACAACACAAGAATGATTTCTGCAACAATAGAAAACAATGGTTCCATAGGGACTTATGCTTTCAGCGGTAATACAAGTTTGGAAAAAGCAATCCTTGGCGACAAAGTGACAAGTTTAGGCGGCTATGTCTTCGACGGTTGCTCAAGCTTGCAAAGCATTGACATTCCAAATGGCATAACCCAGATGGGAAGCTATGCGTTCCGGAATTGTTCTAATATGACATCGGCAAAGATTGGAACAGGTGTGACAGCCATGAAGGAATATACATTCTCTGGTTGCTCCGCATTGAAAGATGTGCAGATAGGCTCAAACGTCAAGACCATTGGCGACTATGTATTCAGCGGCTGCACCTCGCTGCCGGTAATCAATATCCCTAAAGCCGTGACAAGCATCGGCAATTACACTTTCCAGAATTGCAAGGCATTGCGTGAAGTGGTCATGGAAGACCGCGCTGACGACACAGTCCTGAGCCTCGGCAGCAATGGCACTTCGCCGATGTTCGCATCGTGTCCCCTCGACAAGGTTTATATCGGACGGAATATCTCATACAACAAGACCAGCAACTATGGCTATTCGCCCTTCTACCGCAACACGTCGCTGCGCTCGGTGACTATCACAGACCGCGAGACCGAGGTTTCGGAAAATGAGTTCTATGGTTGCACCAACCTCAAGGAGGTAAAGATTGGCGACGGAGTGACCACCATCGGCAGCTGGGCATTCTCTGGCTGCGCAGCAATAGACTACTTCGCCTTTGGCAGCAGCGTGAAGACCATCGGCCAGGAGGCTTTCTCCGACTGCACGGCCATGACGCGCCTTATCAGCCGTGCCGCCACGCCGCCCTCATGCGGCTCGCAGGCTCTTGACGACATCAACAAGTGGACCTGCACCCTGTCTGTGCCCGCCGGTTCAACGTCGGCATATCAGGAAGCAGCACAGTGGAAGGAGTTTTTCTTCATAGACAACGACGTGACGGCTATCAACCGCATCTATGACGATGAGGCGGAAGGAAGAATCGTCGGTATCTACGACCTGAACGGACGGAAGCTCGAGCGCCTGCAGCGTGGCATAAATATTGTGAGGATGAGCGACGGCACGACGAAGAAAGTCGTGATTAAGTGAGCGCAGAGTGGAAATGATTTTTCAACTTTGCCGAACGTGAACGACTTCGATGAAATCAATGTCGTGATTAAGTGAGTGCAGAGTGGAAATGATTTTTCAACTTTGCCGAACGTGAACGACTTCGATGAAATCAATGTCGTGATTAAGTGAGTGCAGAGTGGAAATGTTTTTTCAACTTTGCCGAACGTGAACGACTTCGATGAAATCAACGTTGTGGTGAAATAACCCAGTCGCTTGAAATCCGAATAACCAAATGGAGGCACTTCATCCCGAAGATGCCTCCATTTGTGTTGCAGCGAAAAGCAGAAACCCTCCTCCCTTTATCGCAAATGAATTTAATCGTTTGAGGGCATTTGATAAAGCACGTCTAAAAAAACATGCCAAAATATTTGGCTATATCAGAAAAAAGACATACCTTTGCAAACGCAAAATAAAAAATGAGGCTCCCTAGCTCAACTGAATAGAGCATCTGACTACGGATCAGAAGGTTGTGGGTTTGAATCCCGCGGGAGTCACGAAGGAAGAAGAGGGTGTGTCAAAATAGGAATTCAGTCGTCCTACGGACGAGAAATCCAACAAATCTATACAAATCTAACAAATGAAAGTGCTGATACACAGAATGAAAGATTTTGGATAGATTTGTAAGATTTGCCTACGGCGATTTTCAATTCTAGGCAAAGCGCACATCCTCCATTTTGACACCCCCTCTTCTTTTTTTGTGTAACTCAGCCCGTGCCAGGGCAAGTATTATCCCTGATTTCTATTCACACAAAAAAGGAGGACATGTCTCACGACATATCCTCCGCACACTTACTAAAACTAAATTAACCACTAAAAAAATACTATATCTACTCTAAATATTGATGCAAAAATATACTTTTTTCTCCAATTAATGCGCTCTTTTCCGGATTATTTTTGACTGCACTATTTATTTAATGCCATTTCCAGAGCGCAATATCGGTGTTTTTTAGAAGTGATATCCCAGTGAGAACAGCACCTGATGACGTTTCTTGCTCACGTCAACAATATTTGCGATATTGTGCTCTGCAGGGTCTGTGTTGTCATAATAGTTCATGAACGGGCTGAAAGAACCATTGGTTGCGCTGTACTGATATGCCAAATCGAGGCTCACTTTCCCAATGTTATAGCCGACGCCGCAGGTGAAGCGATTGGTGGCTTTCCAGTTGGTGTAATCGGTTGTCGTGCTGTAATAGGTTCCGTAAGATTCGATTGTTCCGTCCTTGAATCCTTCTTCTTTGTACATCGGCGACACGTAATTGTATCCCAGACGCAGGGCGAGGTCGGCTATCGGCTTATATTCCAATCCGACTTTCAGCGTTGAAACGCCTTTCAGCGTCTGCTTGGTATGGTTATTCATCGCCTTATCGCTGGAGCTGCTGGAATAGTAGGTGTCATACCAATAATCGTAGTAGTCGCCATCATTCACGCGTGAGTCTGTGCTGCCATAATCGGCATACTCATAGCTGGCTCCCAATGCGAGATAGTTTCCGACGGTATGTCCTAAGCTCAGTCCGAATTTCCAAGGTGTATAAAGTTTGAAGTCATACACCTCGGTGTTGTATGGACGAGCACTACCGTCTGTCAATACGGTATAGTTGGTTGTCTTCAGGTCGTACCACGTCGGGCTTGCAACAGACAGACCGATGCGGAAAGGCGAACTTTCTATCGGACGGACGATGACACCCGCCTTGATGTCGAAACCTGAACCTGTTATCTCGCGGCTGTCTTCCACGTAGATACCTCCGAAGTTCTCCGGATTGCTCACGAAGGCTTCCGTATATTCGCCATAGTGCTTGTAATGAACATCGTGGAATCCAAAGGTCACACCTAAATATATACGGTCGTTGATGTTTCCGCTGATGTTGAAGTCGTATTCGCCGATATATCCCGTATGCGCCCTGTTCAGCATATAATCAGTAGCCACATAGTTGTAGGCATAGCCGTCACCTGCTACATAAAACAGGTTGCGCGCATAGAGGTCGTCCAACTGGCTGCAGGTGATGTAGGGAGCACTATAGTTCGGAGTTCCGTCTGTCTTGAACTCATACAGGTAGTCGTTGCGGAGCTTCTGATAGGACAACTTGTTCTGAGAAGCGTTCGACAGGTTGTCTGCCGCACTCAGGATATGGTTGAAGTTCGTGCTCTTATGATAGTTGAACGCAAGGTTCAAATAGGAATTGCTATTTGACTTTTTCGAATAGACAAAACCTATCTGGTCGAAACTCATGTTGGTCTTGTTGCCGTCCGCAAAGTCTTTTCCGTCCTGCTGAGAGACAACGCCAAAAGACACATTTGCCTGAGAATGACGGAACAATCCGATTCCCGCCGGGTTCGTACTGATGGTGGAGAGGTCTGCTCCCAAAGCCTCCATCGCACCTCCCATACCGACGTAGCGTGCCGTTCCGTTCAGGTCGCCCGTAACGATTTTTGCATTCTCGTATGTTTCCTGTGCTGCCAATGGCATTACAGCCATCAAACTTGCAGCAATAATCAAATACTTTTTCATTTGTTTATCAGATTAATTATTGTTGTCAGAATCATTGTTCACTTCTTTATCTGCGGCCGCCAAAGCCTCCACCCGAACGGCTTCCGCCACCGACACTACTGCCGCCGAAGCCTCCCGAGCGACCACCGCCGATGCTACCGCCACTGCCGAGACCGCCTGAGCGAGAGCTGCCAAACGAGCCACTGCTGCTGGAGCTGGAGCGAGACGGCTGGCTATAGGTTCCCGACGGACGTGAGCTGGAGCCCGTGCTGCGAGTTCCGCCAAATCTGCCGTTAGAACCTCCCGTAGAACCATCTCTATATACGCGGTTCGGAGAAGACGTTGCTGCGGAGCGGGAGCCGAAGGTTCCTGTGCGGGCACCGCCGAAGGTTCCTGTCGTTGTTCTTCCTGTCCGGTTTGCGACGGTCGGGCGTCCATGGTTGAACGTTCCTGTATGACCACCGCGATAGGCGATGCCTCCATACGGTGGATACCATCCGCCCCAGCCTCCATGATAATAGGGGCGATAGGGCCATCCCCAACCGTAATAACCGTATCCGTAATAGCCTCTGTACCAAGGATCATACCAACCGTACCAGCTGTCATACCAAGGATCGAACCAAGGATCGTACCATCCCCAGTAATATGAGCGCCAATAGGGTCGTCCCCAGCCCCAGTAACTATAGAAATAGGGGTTGTACCAGCCGTGGAATCCATCGAAATATCCCATCCGGCGACTATAGGCGAAGTCATCAAAGTCGTCGTATGAGCCATACACGTAAATGGTATCGGGAGCTCCTTCGGTGCCTTCCTCAAACTCAATCACGTCATTTCCCAATGAATCCGTACCTATCTTCTGGTAATAACTGCGCAGATGACGACGATTGTATTCGTCCACATCCCTTTCACTCCCTCTATAAACTACAGGCTTCTCCTGAACTTTTTCCTCAACAGGCTCTACCTTGGAAGATTTCTTGGGAGTGAAATACAAATCATCCTGTGCCTTCGATGTGACAGACACAAGTCCTAAAAGCAGTGTTAAAACAATTACTTTTTTCATAGTCATTACTCCTTTATTATCGTTAATAAATCGTTTCATACCGCAAAAGTAGATATTCTTACCATGCAAAAATACGGAAAAACCCTAAACAATGGTAGGTTTTTCCCTATTTTTTTATACTTTTGCAGAGAGATTTAACACTTTAATATGAAATATTACGCGGTACATTTTACTTTGGCCCCGAACACAGAGGCTGCCCGGGACATATTGGCATGCCTCTGCGGAGAGATCGGATTCGAGAGTTTTGAGGACTCGAAAAGCGGACTGAACGGATATATACAACATGCCACTTATGACGAAACGCGTCTCGGACAGGTCATTCAAGATTTTCCAATGACTGATGTCCAGATTGCATATCAGACAGAGTTGATGGAAGAACACAACTGGAATGCGGCATGGGAGGAAGAGGGCTTCGAGCCGATTGTCGTGGACGACCAATGTGTCATCTACGATGCGCGACACCACTCTGCCCCACCCTTTGTCAAGGAGGGTCAGATGAGCATCGGTATCGAACCGGTTCAGGCATTCGGAACAGGCACGCACGAAACGACACAGATGATTGTAGCCGAACTGCTGCAGCGTGATTGCCAGGGCAGGCGCATAGTGGACTGTGGATGCGGGACGGGCATCCTCTCGATTGTAGCCGCCAAATGCGGAGCCAGTGAGGTGATTGCCTACGACATAGACGAATGGAGCGTGGACAACACCCACCACAATGCCCAACTGAACGGCGTCGAGAATATCGAGGTGCTGCATGGCGACATACATATTCTCTCGCATGTGGAGGGGCTTTTCGACATCGTTACAGCCAACATCAACCGCAACATTTTGCTCGAAGACCTCCCGACGTTCAAGGATGTCATGCACGAGAAAAGCATCCTGATTCTCAGCGGATTCTACGAGAACGATGCCCCGATACTGGTTGAGAAGGCTCAGGAACTGGGACTAAGTCTCCAAAAGGAAGAGAAGAAGAACCGCTGGTGCATGCTCGTTTTTGAACTCCAAGAATGAGTTGACCACTGAAACCTTCGAAAAATACCGTTTTACTGCCCACTAAAGGTGTGTTCTATCAATTAGTATGCTTGTTTCATTCGGGCAGCGTTTTTTGGCTTTGATGCTCTTTGTTTCTTGTCGGCATTTTTCTCCTTTTATCCTTGACACATAGCCCGCTATGCGCCTTCGGAAAGTAAAAGAAGAAAACTGCTCAACAATCAATCAAACATCATCTAAAGCTAATTCATAGAACACACCTTTAAAAATTCCGGTTCAGCCACAAACCGGACTTGTATATTTATACAATGCGTGACGTTACGGATGGGCGTTCGTAAACTACTGTAAACCAATACCTTAAAGAGTGGTTTGCAAAAGTGCCACTTTTAGGCGCTAAAAGTTGAACTTTCAGGATGCAAAAGTTGAACTTTTGGATGCTAAAAGTTGAACTTTTGGATGCTAAAAGTTGAACTTTTGGAAAACGAAAGTTCAACGATGTGTTTTTATGCACATTTCCGCCTGTTTTTGCATGTTTATTCATGCCCTCCGTTTCCGCACTTCATGCAGTCAGGTTCTGTAGGAAAAACGACAGGCAACCATCGGATTTCTACCCCCCGATGGTCAGTTTCTTCAGATCGTAATAGCTTCCGTTATAGATATTTAGGTCCACATACCCCTTGATTCCCGGCAGTCGCCCCACGTCGGTATGCTGCCAGAACTTCCATTTCCCTTTATACTCGACCTTGTCCACATAGTAATGGGCAATCCAGTATGGGTAATCATCGAAGCGCTGGTCGCTCAGATAGCTCTCCTTAAATTTATAATAGGTATAGATGATGGGCTTCACATGGTATTTGTCTTCCACGACATGCAGCCACGTGAGCACCTCGCGCTGGAAATCCTCGACCGAGATGTCTGCCGGAATGTTCTCCACATCGAGCACAGGCGGCAGATCTCCCTCCTCCAAATGCACTTGACTGAGAAAATAATTGGCTTGTTCCCTGGCAGGTGTCTTGATGCTCCAGAAGTGGTAGGCTCCCCTGATGAACCCGTACTCCCTTGCCTGATAGAAATTTTCCTGGAAGTTTTCATCTATATGCCCCGAACCCTCAGTCGCCTTGATCATGACAAAACGCAACGGACACTTGGCTATCATCGCGTTTCTCAGTTCACTCCAGTCTATTTTCCCCTGATGATGACTGATATCTATGCCATGTATCTCATAACCCTGCGGATAATCCGGCTCACCGAAAAGTGCTCTCCACCGGAACCCAAACGGACTGACAAAGAAGTAATAAAAAGCCCAGACATAAAAAGCGGTGATAACAACGGCGCCTCCCCATCGCATCCAGGAAGGCAGCCGTCGTATGGATGTGCGCAAGGAGCGGCTACGAGTGTTCCTCTTACCTGTAGCCTTACCGCTCCCCGTGCTCCGCTTTTTATTCATATCGTCTTATACTCAGTCATTTACACACTACGGCTCAAGGTTCAAATCAACCCCATGCTCGAGCGCCAAAGTCATGGTTGTCTGGTTGCAGACCTCATCCGGTCCCCACAGTTGGACGGGACCCGGATTGACGTAGAGCGTCTCTCTCGCCCACTGGTCTCTCACCTCCATATAAGCTTTGAACGGTTCGCCATTCAGATCGACCAACGCCTTGCGGATGACAGGCTTCATCTTGCCGTTTCGCCGCTCCATGTTCATCATCATTGTGATGGGTACGCCGCCTGCTTTCCAGTTTTCCGGACTGTCATAGGTGTTCCTTACAACTGCCATATAGCCGGTTTTCCCGTGTGCGATGAGTTGTGCTGCACTCATTCCCAATGCGTAGCAATAGGTTGCGTCATAGTTTGACGGTGCGCTGCAACGTCCCTCATATCCGAAGAAATGGTGCATGACCTTGAATTTCCCGTTATAGGTTCCTTCCTTTTCCCTGCGTTTCAGGTTGGCTGCCACCATTTTAGAGAGGAGCCGCTCTGTCTCTATGAGAGAAACCTGAACGTTTCCGTGCGGGTCGCGGTCAAGCGAAAGCTGGTGGGCAACATCGTCTGGCAGCGTGTCGAACGTCTCCGCATTGGCTTTTGACAGGTGCGCCATGATGTAGTCGTGCTGCGCTTCCGGATCGAGATTGACATATTCAGAGCCGTGCGCTGCCAACAAGTCGTTGAGTTCGTCAATGAGGCGTCCGATTGCCGGTATAAACTCAATGAGTCCTTCCGGCACGAGCACTACACCGAAGTTATTTCCGTCTTGTGAGCGACAAACGACTGCGTCGGCTATTCGGTTGACGATATCATTCAGCGTCAGGTCTTTCTCCTGAACCTCTTCTGAGATAATACAGATGTTTGGCTGACATTTAAGTCCGCATTCCAATGTGATATGGCTTGCCGACCGTCCCATCAACTTGATGAAATGCCAATATTTCCGCGCCGAATTGCAGTCTCTCTCGATGTTGCCGATAAGCTCTGAATAGACTTTTGTCGCCGTATCAAATCCGAACGACGCTTCGATATATTCATTTTTCAGGTCGCCGTCAATCGTTTTCGGACAGCCAATCACCTGTACGCCGCTATGATGCTCGGCATAATATTCAGCCAGGACGCAGGCGTTCGTGTTCGAATCATCACCACCTACAATCACGATGGCGTTGATTTCCAGTTTCCTGATAATTTCAAGTCCTTTCTCAAACTGCTCCTCCTGTTCCAACTTTGTTCTTCCGGAACCGATAAGGTCAAATCCTCCCACATTCCGATAGCGGTCTATCAGGTCTTGGTCAAGCTCCTTGTACTGATGTTTCACCAATCCGTCCGGACCCAGTAAAAAACCATACAACTTGTTATCCGGATGCAATTTCTTGATGGCATCATATATGCCCGTGATGACGTTATGGCCTCCAGGGGCTGGTCCTCCACTCAGGATGACACCCACGTTGAACCGTTTGCTTTCATGCTCTTCTCCCGGCACGAACTCAACTATCGGGAGTCCGTATGTATTAGGGAAAAGTTTCTTGATTTCTTCCTGATCGTCTACGCTGTTCGTAGCGACACCTTCCTTTACCTTCACTGCATGTCTCAGAGCCAACGGAACCACGGGTTCGTAGTTGACTCTCGCTCTTTGCATAATGCTTCGTCTCATAATTTTTTACCTTTATAAAATACGCTAAATATAATCTCTCTTCTTTTACCCGACAAAGTTACTCAAAATTCGCGACATAGGGAAAGAAAATGGCATGAAAAACTTTTATTGGTACATTTTTTTTCAAATATTTTTGTGGTTTCACTATTTTTTCATATCTTTGAATGCTGTTTTTGTGAAAAACATCCGTGTTAAGTGGATGATAACTATGAATATCACCTTAATTTTATAATTAATACCTGAATGATTTATGGCAAACAAAAGAACTTTGAAACGCACTATCAACTGCGTCTGTGAAGCGCTTTTCGCAGAGTGTGTCGCAGTTTCCATCTACGACCATGGCAGCAAGCCCAACGCTGATGCGCTATTAGGCTCAATCTTGGCAATCAACAACGACTTCATCAGCCGTGTTTCGCATGTTGAACCTGGCATGCAGCCGAAAGTGTATTTCCGCGACCTCATGGAACAGTTCAATAAACAAGTTTGTGAGATTGTTGACCAAATTGAAAATTTCGGATAGGTTACGCTTGTCTGGATTATGTGGAAGAAATTTTGCAATTGGCTTTTATATAGCCGCTTAGGATGGAGAAAGAACGTAACTGAGACTCTTCCAGAGAAATGTATCATCTGTCTTGCTCCTCACACAAGTAATTGGGATTTTCTTTTAGGACAACTGTATGCTGGCGCTGAAGGCTTGCGAATCAATTTCCTGATGAAAAGCGAATGGTTTGTATGGCCCCTGGGAGTTTTTTTCAAACGACTGGGTGGCATTCCCGTGCACCGCGACCGCAAATCGAGTCTGACAGACGTGCTGGCAGACACCGCCACGAAAAGCGATACGTTCCGCCTTTGCGTCACACCGGAGGGCACACGCTCTGCCAATGCTGACTGGAAGAAAGGATTTTATTATATTGCCGTGAAAGCCGGCATCCCGATTTTGCTATATGGTATTGATTATAAAGACCGTCTCATCGAATGTTCCAAAAGCATCACACCTTCGGGAGACATTGAAAATGAGATGAAAGAAATTAAAGATTATTTTCGTCCCTTCAAAGGCAAATATCCTGAAAAGTTTGCCCTTTGATTGCATCGGATGATAAAAAGCAACACAAATGAGAGGCTTTATCTTAATATTGACTTGGTTGAGTATCTGCGTTTCGCCGGCTTTCGCCCAGGACAGTTCTTCTGAGGCAAAGCTGCGAGAACGCTTAGAGGAATATTTCAAGGATTACAAGGCGAAAAACGTGGACATGATTCGCAAACCACGGCTGCAAGAATGTCTGATAAACGACAGTACAAAAAGCCTGACGATAACTGTTGATGAAATCTTCTCCACGCAAGACTTCTCCCCTGAAGTTGTTGAGAAAATCTACAAAAAAATCCGCAAAACCGTTCCTGACGTCTATGAGGATTATCAGATTACCGTCATCACAAACGGAATGGAAATCAGCGAACTTATTCCCAACCGCCTCTTGGACAATCCGGACAAGACACGTTTGTGGGGAGATATAGAATATCGTGGCGAGCCCTGGGTCTCCAACGTGTCGCGTCCCAACAAAATCACGCACGGACTTCGAAATCGCCATATATCACTGTGGGCAAGCCACGGAAGATATTACGACCAGAAAAAAGGCTTCTGGAAATGGCAACGACCGAATCTGTTCGGTACGACAGAAGACCTGTTCACCCAAACAATCGTCGTGCCATATCTGATTCCAATGCTTGAAAATGCGGGCGCTGTGGTCTTTACTCCACGCGAACGCGACTGGCAAAAAAATGAATTTATCGTTGACAACGACAAAGATTCCTCCCCCTATTACTCGGAGCGAAATGCGGCTGACAGATGGTCATCTACCGGCATTCCCGGCTTTTCTTACCGACAGGGAATGTATGTTGACGGTGAGAATCCCTTCACTCACGGCACAGCAAGAATGGCTGCCACGACCAACGGCAAGCATGTGAGCCAGATTACCTACCAGCCCAACATCACTCAAGGCGGAAGATATGCGGTCTATGTGAGCTATCAGACGGTTTCAAACAGCATCGACGACGCGCAATATATTGTTTACCATAAAGGACAGGCAACGGAGTTCCGTGTCAACCAGCGTATGGGCGGCAGTACTTGGGTTTATCTTGGCACGTTCGATTTCGACCAGGGATGCAACGCCTACAATCGTGTCGTGTTGACCAACCACAGCAAGAGGCATGGCGTCGTCACCGCAGATGCAGTCCGCTTTGGCGGAGGCATGGGCAACATTGAGCGCGGTGGTACTGTGAGTGGCTTTCCCCGTTGCCTTGAAGGGGCACGCTACTATAGTCAATGGGCTGGTGCACCTTACAGTGCATATAGTTCAAAGAACGGCGTAGATGACTATGCTGATGACATCAACACCCGCTCTCACGTCACTAACTGGCTTGCCGGCGGCTCTGTCTATGCACCGAATATTGAAGGCAAGAACGTTCCTATAGAACTCTCACTTGGTGTACACAGCGATGCAGGTTTTTCTAAAGACTACTCATCGCTGATTGGTTCACTCTCCATTTGCACCACGAATTACAATGACGGCAAACTGAATGGCGGTCTCTCCCGAATGGCATCAAGAGATCTTGCTGACGCATTGTTAGACGGAGTCTATCGCGACCTTCGCTACAAATATGGGCGGTGGCGTATTCGTGCATTATACGACCGCAACTATTCGGAATCACGCCTCCCGGAAGTTCCTTCTTCTATATTGGAGACCCTCTCCCACCAAAGTTTTCCAGACATGATATACGGTCAGGACCCTAATTTCAAGTTTACTTTGGCGAGATCTATCTATAAAACCATTCTCCGCTACGTCTCCGACCAACATGAACAGCCGTTCGTGATTCAGCCGTTACAACCGGATAACTTCCGCATAGAATATATCTCCAAGAACCGCGTGATGTTGAGTTGGGACCCTGTGAACGACCCGCAGGAACCCAGTGCACGCCCGTCATCGTATATCGTCTATAAGGCTTCCGGACCTTCAGGTTTCGATAACGGAACCGTCGTCAAATCACCATTCCTGTCTATTGAACTGAATCCCGACGTGCTCTATCAGTTCAAGGTGACAGCCATCAACAAAGGTGGAGAGAGTTTCCCCACAGAGACCCTGTCCGTGCTGTACACACCGAATGCCAAAAAGACCATTCTGATAGTCAACGGCTTCCATCGGTTATCTTCACCGGCAATCCATTCCACGGCACAAGAGCAGGGATTCGACTTAGATAAAGACATCGGTGTTTCCTATGGACCAACCGCAGGGTGGAACGGAAGACAGCTCTGTTTTGACAAAGCAAAAATCGGGATTGAAGGTCCTGGAGGATTAGGCTACGGAGGGGATGAATATGCAGGAATGTTCATCGCGGGCAACAGCTTCAACTATGTAAAGACCCATGCTGAAGCCATCCGGACAGCGCGCCAATACAACATTGTGAGCTGTTCAAGCAAAGCGGTAGAAACAGGAAAAGTCAACATCAATAAATATCCGTGCGTGGACCTTATCCTTGGCTTGGAAAAAAATGACGGGCGTTCGCTCGTTTCATACAAGACGTTCTCTCCCGCCATGCAACAGAAGCTGAGACAATACACCAAGGTCCATGGCGCATTATTGGTGAGTGGCTCGTACATCGGGTCGGACATGACGGAAATCAACGAGCAGCACTTCCTGTCACAGGTCCTGAAACTTCACTTTGCTGGCGACAACCGGTACTGTACAGACAGCAAGATATACGGCATGGGGACGTCATTCGATATTTACCGAACCCTGAACGAGACGCACTATGCCGTTCAGTCTCCCGACATCCTTCAAGCCATAGCACCTGCATATTGTGCATTGCAATACGCTAACGGGCAGAGCGCTTGCGTGGCTTACCAAGGAAAGGACTATCGGAGTTTCACGATGGGATTCCCCTTTGAATGTATCACAGATCACAACATGCGAGGATGGATTATGAAAGGTATTCTGAACTTCCTACTCGCACCATAATATTCACACGATATAATAAAATAATGTATGTATAAGATTCAAGCAAACAAATCGGGTACTCGCCATATTGCTATCAGCGAAGAACATCTTCAGACGCTCCGCCAATATCGGCTATTGGACAATCTCGTTGACAGCAACGGCATCATTGACGAAAGTGTGGTGGAGAAGCTGAAATTCAACGTGCGCGCCATCCTCGAATCGGAGAATGGGAAAGACAAGAAACTGCTCGACCTCTGCCTTGATGTGATTTACAATAAGAACATGAAAGCCATCGGGCTCAAAAACCTTATCACGCTTGCAAAGACATGGGACACGGAGAAAGAATCACTCCCAAACACTGAAACAAATCAATAGAAGTTGCCTACAGCTCAACACCAACTCACCGACTGGCTCCCTACTACCAAAAAGGAGATGGAGCTCCGGGGATGGAATCAACTTGATGTCATCCTCTTCTCTGGTGATGCCTATGTTGACCACCCCTCTTTTGGTGCTGCCGTCATCGGAAGAACGCTTGAGGCACATGGATATAAAGTGGCTATCGTTCCACAACCCGATTGGCATGGAGACTTCCGCGATTTCAAGAAGCTGGGACGTCCACGACTCTTTTTCGGCATATCACCAGGCTGCATGGACTCGATGGTCAATAAATACACAGCCAACAAACGACTGCGTTCCGAAGACGCATATAGCCCGAACGGACGCCACGACTGCCGACCGGAATATCCTACGATAGTCTATACAAAGATACTGAAGCAACTGTTTCCTGACGTACCCGTGGTCTTGGGCGGTATCGAAGCATCTATGCGCCGCCTCACACATTACGACTATTGGCAGGACCGACTCCGTCCTTCTATCCTGTGCGACTCTGAGGCTGACCTCATCATCTACGGAATGGGGGAAAAAGCCATCCTGCAACTATGTCAGCAACTGGAGGACAATCCGAACATCAACCACACCCACGACATTCCACAGGTTGCATACCTAACGACAAAGGACAACATCCCGCAAGGCATACAACCTACAGACATCGTCCTCCATTCACACGAAGAGTGCCTGCAAGACAAAAAGCACGAAGCCGAAAATTACCGCCACATCGAGGAAGAATCCAACAAGATACATGCCTGCCGGCTGATTCAGAAAGTGGGAAAGCAATACGTCGTGGTCAATCCTCCCTACCCTCCTATGACAACTGCTGAACTGGACGCCTCTTTCGACCTTCCATATACACGGCTGCCTCATCCGAAATATAAAGACAAGCGCATTCCCGCCTACGACATGATTAAACTCTCTGTCAACATTCACCGGGGATGCTTTGGAGGATGCGCCTTCTGCACCATCAGCGCACACCAAGGGAAGTTCATCGTCAGCCGAAGTAAAGAAAGTATTCTTCGGGAGGTAAAGCAGGTGATTGGGCATCCCGACTTCAAAGGTTATCTCAGCGATTTGGGAGGACCTTCTGCCAATATGTACGGTATGGGCGGACGAGACAAAAAGATGTGTGAACGATGCAAACGGCCATCATGTATCCATCCGAAGATATGCCCGAATCTCAACACCGACCATAGCAGTCTGCTCGACATCTATCGGGCAGTCGATGCGTTGCCGGGAGTTAAGAAGAGTTTTATCGGGAGCGGCGTGCGCTATGACCTCCTGCTGCATCAGAGTAAGGACCGGAAGACCGATGATGCTGCAACGGAATACACTCGGGAACTTATTTGTCGGCACGTCAGCGGCAGATTGAAGGTCGCACCAGAGCACTCCAGCGACCAAGTGCTGCGACTCATGCGAAAGCCGCCGTTCCAACAGTTCGAGACTTTCAAACGCATCTTCGACCGTATCAACCGTGAAGAAAATCTCAGACAACAGATTATCCCCTACTTCATCAGCAGCCACCCGGGATGTCGTGAACAAGACATGGCTGAACTTGCCGTTCTCACAAAACAAATGGATTTCCACCTTGAGCAGGTACAGGACTTCACTCCTACTCCCATGACCATCAGCACCGAGACTTGGTACACCGGCTACGACCCTTACACGCTGGAAAGAGTATTCAGTGCAAAAACACCAAAGGAAAAGTTGGCACAACGCCAATTCTTCTTTTGGTATCAACCCGAAGAGCGACGCTACATCGAACAACGCCTCCGAGCTATCGGACGGACAGACCTCATTCTCAAACTATACGGGAACACCAGCACCAACCGCCCACAACGTCCCAACAAATCCTATAAGAAGAAAAGAAGGAGATAGTAAAACGTCCTAGTTGTACATTACAACTATTTACAAATATATTTTTTACCAATCTTCTAACCAAAATTCATCAAAAATATCACTTCCTGAGGGTTCTTTAATATCCGCAACAAGTTCCTTTAAAGAAAATAATTTAAATTCTAAATCTTTTGCTTTATCATAATACAAGTTGAATTTTTTGTCATCTCGTTGGATACAACTTATTAAACAGTAATGTAGTGTGTAAGACTGTTCGTTTTTTTTATAATACTTATCAAACTTTTGTTTATAATCTTCTAATTGTTTTTCTCTTAATTCCCCATAATATTTATCCTCAATCAAAATTGCATGATCTTCATCGTTGAGTTTAAATTCAACCCAAAGATCAATTTTTCTCTCCTGTTTATAGACACAAATTTCAGAGAGGCTATCATCTTCCTTAATAGTCTTACCAATAATTTTTCCTAATATTTGCCTGCAATATAACCATAAAGTTTTTTCTTTTTTAAAATCATCTGCAGCATGCCGCAAAGTCCATGATATGATGTAATCCATTAATGGTTCTTTATTTCCATCTGTTTCTGTTGAGTCAAACATCAACTGTCTTATCGTCCGTCTATTATTTACCCATTCTTCTGTCATCCATTCCGCTCTTTCCTTGTATTTGTAGTTTTGTTTTAAAAAGTTTTTTAACTTTCTCAAAAACTCAAAAGCTTCTGCTTTTTCATTCTCTTCAAACCAAAGATGACCGTCTAGATTTTCCATTTTTACTTTTTTGTCATTGTTTTTTACTTTCAATTCTTTCAATTGTACACAATGTGGTACTGATATCCAAAAATATTTATCGAAAGAATTACGTTTCTTTTCCATATTTATAATATTTTTCGTTAAACATACATTCAAGAAAGTGAGAACTCATTTTTAGCTAACTTATCTGTATGGCTGCTTGCCTTTCCCGAGACATATAGTTATTGAGGCTGCGAGAATGCCTTCGATAAAAGATGAGGTTCCGACTATTATTGTGTCACTCATTTCTATATTCAAAAATTTGTCCGCCGGCAAAAACAACATTGCCGGCAGACAGATTAACTCATTATTTTATAACAACTTTCTTTCCATTAACAATGTAGATACCCGCTTTTGTCGGTTTGCCGTTTAGCCGCACGCCGTTGAGCGTAAACCAAACATCATTGCCTGTCGTTGATGGTGAATTATCAATTGAAACGATGCCCGTAGCATCAAACTCAACGATATTCAGGAACTCTCGCCAAAAATTCGAAAATTTATTATAGTAACTTAAGTATATGTACTCGCTTTTGTATCGGTTCTTGCTTCCGACAGGCACATGAAGCGTGCAGGTGTTTTTAGGAACATCTCTAAAAACAGATGAATCTATTATCAACGGTTCTTTTATGTGGCAATAAATATCTGTCAGACCGCTGCAACCTGAGAACGCACGACTTGCTATGCTCGTCACGGAGTTACCGATGGTAACGGATGTCAGACCAGTGCAATTGTAGAACGCCTCACTTCCTATGCTCGTCACGGAGTTAGGAATCTCAATGGATGTCAGACCGCTGCAACCTGAGAACGCCTGATATCCAATGCTCGTCACGGAGTTGGGGATGGTAACGGATGTCAGACCAGTGCAATTGTAGAACGCCTGATATCCAATGCTCGTCACTCCATCAGGTATTACCAAATCTGTAATTTCTGTATTCGCGTCACTATAAAGATGCTTTGCATAGGATAAAGGATTACTACTAAATGAGATATTACACCATGCTGCAATATCATTGACAATCACTTTTGTCAGACCTGTGCAATTGTAGAACGCCTCACGTCCAATGCTCGTCACGGAGTTAGGAATCTCAATGGATGTCAGACCTGTGCAATTGTAGAACGCATAACCTTCAATGCTCGTCACTCCATCAGGTATTACCAAATCTGTAATTTCTGTATTCGCGTCACTATAAAGATGCTTTGCATAACATAAAGGATTACTTAATGAACCTGAAAATGAAATATTACACCATGCCGCAATATCATTGACAATCACTTTTGTCAGACCGCTGCAACCTGAGAACGCCTCACTTCCTATGCTCGTCACGGAGTTGGGGATGGTGACGGAGGTCAGACTGCTGCAAGATCTGAACGCATAACCTCCAATAGATTTTACGCTATCACCCAACACATACTGATTCACTTGCTCGCCGAAAATATCCTTCATCGAAGAAGATGAAGTGTAAGTCTTAGACGCAATGGCATTACTATTGATAGTGACGGATGTCAGACCGCTGCAACCTGAGAACGCCTCACTTCCTATGCTCGTCACGGAGTTAGGAATCTCAATGGATGTCAGACCGCTGCAACCTGAGAACGCCTCACGTCCTATCCTCGTCACGGAGTTAGGAATCTCAATGGATGTCAGACCGCTGCAACCTGAGAACGCCTCACTTCCTATGCTCGTCACGGAGTTAGGAATCTCAATGGATGTCAGACCGCTGCAACCTGAGAACGCATAACCTCCAATGCTCGTTACGGAGTTAGGAATCTCAATGGATGTCAGACCGCTGCAACGAGAGAACGCAGAACTTTCAATACTCGTTACGGAGTTAGGAATCTCAATGGATGTCAGACCAGTGCAATTGTAGAACGCACGACTTCCAATGCTCGTCACGGAGTTGGGGATGGTAACGGATGTCAGACCAGTGCATCCATAGAATGCAGAACTTCCAATGCTCGTCACGGAGTTAGGAATCTCAATGGATGTCAGACCGCGGCAATAAGAGAACGCCTCATATCCAATCCTCGTCACGGAGTTAGGAATCTCAATGGATGTCAGACCAGTGCAATTGTAGAACGCATAACCTCCAATAGATTTTACGCTATCACCCAACACGTACTGATTCACTTGATTGCCGAAAATATCCTTCATCGAAGAAGATGAAGTGTAAGTCTCAGAAGCAATGGCATTACTATTGATGGTTACGGATGTCAGACCAGTGCAATTGTTGAACGCATAACCTTCAATGCTCGTCACGGAGTTAGGAATCTCAATGGATGTCAGACCGCTGCAACCTGAGAACGCAGAACCTCCAATGCTCGTCACGGAGTTGCCAATAGTCACGGATGTCAAACCGCTGCAACCATAGAACGCAGAACCTTCAATGCTCGTCACTGAGTTGCCAATAGTCACGGATGTCAGACCAGTGCAATTGTTGAACGCAGAACCTTCAATGCTCGTCACGGAGTTGGGGATGGTAACGGATGTCAGACCAGTGCAGTAATAGAATGCCGAATATCCAATGCTCGTCACGGAGTTAGGAATCTCAATGGATGTCAGACCGCGGCAATAAGAGAACGCCTCACTTCCTATGCTCGTCACGGAGTTGCCAATAGTCACGGATGTCAGACCGCGGCAACCTGAGAACGCAGAACCTTCAATGCTCGTCACGGAGTTAGGAATCTCAATGGATGTCAGACCTGTGCATTTGTAGAACGCCTCACTTCCTATGCTCGTCACGGAGTTAGGAATCTCAATGGATGTCAGACCAGTGCAATTGTAGAACGCACGACTTCCAATGCTCGTCACGGAGTTGGGGATGGTGACGGAGGTCAGGCTGCTGCAAAATCTGAACGCATAACCTCCAATAGATTTTACGCTATCACCCAACACGTACTGATTCACTTGATTGCCGAAAATATCCTTCATCGAATAAGATTCGGTATAAGTCTTAGACGCAATAGCATTACTATTGATGGTTACGGATGTCAGACCGCTGCAACCATAGAACGCAGAACTTCCTATGCTCGTCACGGAACTGGGGATGGTAATAGATGTCAGACCGCTGCAACCTGAGAACGCCTGATATCCAATGCTCGTCACGGAGTTGGGGATAGTGTATGCTCCTTGTTTCCCACCTGGATAGCAAACCAATTCTGTTTGTGATTTGTTAAACACGACCCCATCTATGGAAGAATAGACAGTATTATTCTCATCCACATTGATTTCAGTCAGACCGCTGCAATACCCGAACGCCAGAGTTCCAATGCTCGTCACGGAGTTGGGGATGGTCACGGAGGTCAGACCTTTGCAACTTGAGAACGCAGACTTTCCAATGCTCGTCACGGGATAAGTCTTTCCATCATAAGTGACAGATTCAGGGATATTGACCACTCCCGAATACTCATTCGAATATGAAGAAGAACTGCTTCCCCGATAAGAAACCTCAACTTCAGTGCTATTGTTAATACGTTTGTAATAGATGGCCTTGCCATCCCCATTCGCTACCGCAAAATCATGGGCGAATGCCTTTGCTCCAACCATGCTCATGAGCACTGCGAGCAGAAATGTAAGTTTAAGTTGTTTTGCTTCCATATGTTATAAATATTATTGTTATTGATTTTTATTGTTCATTTTTTACATGAAAAAAGGCGAGGACCTACTTCTGGCTAATCTGTCAGTGTAGGCTCTCGCATTGCCCGAATCATCAAATTAACAGAAGCGGCACTCACCTATACAATAAGGTAAGAACAGCCACATGCCTTGTTTGAATGATTCAGTTCAATTTGCGAGATTTACACCGATCAAATCAACAGCGTGACGTTAATCACTACTCTTGTCCTCAATGTCGTGTCGTTGCTCTAATTCCAACGAGGGAATGAACGACAGTGCAAAGATACAAAACTTTTTTGACTCTGCCAACATTTCCATACAAAACCAGCGAAAAGCCGCTCCTGTTAAAAGATCTCTGCCGTACGACGGCATTACCGTTCGTCATTTCGAGTGCAAAGATATGCAAATTATGAGAGAGAAAAAAGGAAAAGGACAAATGTCAGAAAAATGTCGAATTTTTTAATGTTTTTTTAGTTGACGAGTTGACAAGTCAACTTTATTCATCTATTCCGATGTTTTAAAAACCAAGGATAGGTAAAAAAGACATAGAAGAAAAAGGATATCAGAAGAAACACCGTACCCAGTTTGATGCCTAATTGGGGAAAAGCACACGCCTGTTCCATGTCATGAAAATACATAGAACCATGCTGAGGAGCGAGAAAAGCAAAGCCTAAGAACAACCCGATACTCACGCCCAGCTCCCACGACAGGAAAAAGGTGCTTTGCGAAGTTCCGCGCTGACAATGGTCGCTCAGCTTGACGAATGACAACAGGAAGCCACTGCCCACTATTCCAGAACCAAGTCCCAGACACAAGGGAAAGAAGTATGTATTCAAGAATTGATTGCCGTTCCCTGCAAACATCAATGACAGGAACATCAATGCCAGCCCTGCCAAGATACTATTTCTTATCGGATATTTCAGCAAAATCTGTTCAAACAATATCGCTATGAGGAATCCACAGAGCATCATGACATAGAACATGATGGTATGTACACTTGCCAAGACTATGCCCACAAAAACCGTAACCAGAACCATATTCAGGAACAACGGCCAGGCTCCGGTCAGGAAGAAGCGGTCTAAACTGGCGCGCAACTGCGTGTCTTCCGGAGCCTTGAAAGGGAAACGCACCATCATAATCAACAGCAGTGAGAAAGATGCCACACCTGCTATTACGAGGAATATATCGATTTCAAGCCAAAGCCCCGTCAGCATGACAATCAGAGGTCCCATCCCCACGCCGATACGACCAAACCACGACATGATATAATTGGCTTGTGTCCGCTGGAATGACTCGCAGCTATCAATGACCAACGTGCTGCACAAAACCATCTGAGCCACCCCGAAAGCTGCGCCATACAAGAAACGAACGCCTACAAACACCCACACACTCGCCTGCCATTCCGTATGATTTTCCTTGCAGAGATAAGTAAGCAACGTCAGCAAGGCGATGACAAAGATTGCCAAGATGCAAACCTGATTGCGACGATAATGCTGAACCAAGAAACTGCAATACGGGCCGAGAACGAACAGACCAAGTCCGTAACTTCCCATAATCAGCCCTGTTTGCAACGGAGTGAACTGCTGCAAAAGCCATTCCGAAAGTGAAGGAATGAACATATAGACCGATACGGTCAGAAAGAAATTAGCCGCTGCCAACAAGCCGAATGACCGATGCCACAGATGCTGATTGGTGGGTGTTTCCTGAGTGTCCATTTTCTAAAATACCTAATGAGCCTTAACGGCAAACTGCCTTTCCGAAAAAACAACGAGAGACAATCAATATGACTCGCTCTCATTCGGGAAATCGATATTCTTCACATCCGTCACATACTGACCGATTGCGTCTGTCATCACCGCATTCAGGTCTGCATAGCGACGAAGAAACTTCGGAGAAAAGCCCTGTGTCTTGCCGAGCATATCATCAACAACAAGGACCTGACCGTCAGTCCCATTTCCCGCACCGATACCTATCGTCGGGCACTTCACGGTCTCTGACACTTTTTTAGCCAATGCTGCCGGAACCTTCTCCAAGACGATTGCAAAACAACCCGTCTCGTCCAACAAAGCTGCATCTGCCAGCAGTTTCTCGGCTTCTGCATCTTCCTGAGCACGAACGGCATAGGTGCCGAACTTATTGATGCTCTGCGGAGTCAGTCCCAGATGCCCCATCACGGGGATTCCCGCATCGAGAATGCCCTTGACCGTCTCGATAATCTCAATGCCACCTTCCAGTTTGAGTGCATCGCAACCGCTACGCTTCATTATGTGCACCGCATTCTTCAAGCCTTCGTGGCGGTCAATCTGATAACTGCCGAAAGGCATGTCGCAAACGACCAGTGCACGCTGTACGGCACGCACGACCGAACTGGCATGATAAATCATCTGCTCTACAGTAATCGGAAGCGTCGTCACATTTCCTGCCATCACGTTCGATGCGCTGTCGCCTACCAGAATAGCATCTACGCCTGCCTTATCTACAATGCCTGCTGTCGTGAAATCGTAGGAGGTGAGCATAGAGATTTTCTCCCCTTTCTGCTTCATCTCCAAAAAGCGATGTGTCGTCACCTTGCGGGTGTCACTAACTAAATAACCTGCCATATCCTATGATGTTTGGTTTCAAAATCGGCTGCAAAGTTAATCAAAATTTCTATTAACCACATAGAAATCAAATACATTTCGCTTTTTGAACAAAAAAATTGTCCCATGTCAAGTTTTTTGTGTAAATTTGTTCCCATCAAACCAATCCAAGACAAAACATGATGAAAGTCATTTTACTCAACGGCAGCCCGAAAGCGAAGGGCTGCACCTATACGGCACTTGCCGAAGTAGAAAAAACGCTGCGCGAAGGCGGTATCGAAACGGAAATCATACACGTCGGACATAAAGACATTCATGGCTGTATCGCCTGCAACAAGTGTGTGGAGCAGGGACGGTGTGTCTTCAACGACCTGGTAAACGAGGTCGCTCCGAAGTTCGAAGAGGCTGATGGAATCGTGATTGGCTCGCCTGTCTATTACGCATCGATAGCCGGAACGCTGAAGGCTTTTCTCGACCGGCTGTTCTACAGTACGCACTTTTCCAAGCGAATGAAGGTGGGAGCGGCGGTCACGTCTGCCCGCAGGGCTGGCACAGTCGCCACGTTCGACATCATCAACAAGTATTTCACCATCGCACAAATGCCCGTCGCATCGACTTTCTACTGGAACGAGGTGCACGGCAACACACCCGAGCAGGTCATGCAGGACGAGGAGGGAATGCAGAGCATGCGCCAGCTTGGGCGCAACATGGCGTTCCTCATCCGTGCCATTACTGCGGAGAAGGAGAAAAACGGACTTCCCGAAGAGGAGCAGCGCGTATGGACCAATTTCATTCGATAAACCAAATACACATTATTAAATATATATAACTATGTTAGGCAATTTCAAATATTCCAATCCAACGAAGTTATATTTCGGCGACGACTCGCTGAAATTCCTGAGTGACGAACTGAAGAACTACGGACCGACCGTACTCCTGACCTATGGAGGAGGCTCCATCAAGCGCAACGGCATCTACAATGCGGTTGTTTCTATCCTGCAAGAAGCAGGAAAGACCATTGTCGAACTGCCGGGAGTGATGCCCAACCCTACGGTTGAAAAGCTCTATGAGGGTGCCCAACTGGCACGTGAGAACAACGCAGACCTTATTCTCGCCGTCGGTGGCGGTTCCACCATCGACTATGCCAAAGGCGTGAGCGCATCGGCATGGTGCGACGAAGACCCGTGGGAGAAGTATTATGAGCGACAGGAAGAGCCTACCTGTAAAATCATTCCCGTAGCCAGCATCCTGACCATGGTGGGGACGGGGTCGGAAATGAACGGCGGAAGCGTCATCACCAACCACGAGAAGAAACTGAAAGTGGGCAAGGTGTTCGGCGACAACGTGATGCCGAAATTCTCCATTCTCAACCCCAAATTCACCTTCACCGTTCCACGCTATCAGATGGTGGCAGGATTTTTCGACATCATGTGCCACATCCTCGAGCAATATCTCTCCAACCACGACGACAACACAAGCGACTATCTCGCAGAAGGACTCATGCGCTCGCTGATTCACTCGAGCCGCATCGCCATCAAAAATCCAGAGGATTACGAGGCACGCTCGAACATCATGTGGACAGCGACGTGGGCACTGAACACCATGCTCAAATGCGGCAAGCATCAAGACTGGATGGTGCACATGATCGGACAGGCTGTCGGAGCCTACACCAACGCCACACACGGCATGACGCTCTCCGCCGTCACACTGCCCTATTACCGCCACCTACTGCCACATGCCGAACTGAAATTCCGCCATTTCGCTGAAAACGTGTGGGGCGTTCGGGGCGAAGGAAAGAGCGACCGGGAGATTGCCGAAGAAGGACTGAAGGAACTCGAGAAATGGATGCGCGAAATCGGCGTATCACTCTCGCTGGCTGAACTCGGAGTGAAGGAAGAGATGTTCGAAGGCATTGCCAATGCCACCTTCATCATCCCCAACGATTTCCACACGCTCACCCACGAGGAAGTGGTTGAAATCCTGAAAGAAAGCATGTAACCGCCTTTCCCGAAACGACTGCCATGATAGGAACGATTGTCAATACCTGCACGATTATCGTCGGAACCATTGCCGGAAGCATCCTCCACCGAGGCATTAAGGAGAAATACAAGGAGGCACTCTATACCGCTCTGGGACTGGCAAGCCTGGGCATCGGGCTCAACGCTTTCGTGTCGAACATGCCGAAAAGCGAATATCCCGTGCTCTTCATCGTCGCCATGGCTGTCGGAACAATCATTGGGACGGCGCTCGACTTGGACGGCAGGTTCACCCGACTGGTGAACCGCCGTTCAAAAAACAAAGAGAACAAGCTCGCCGAAGGGCTCTCCACTGCCACCCTGCTCTACTGCATCGGACCGCTCTCCATGCTCGGACCGGTCGTCAGCGCACTCCAAGGCGACCACACATTTCTCTACACCAACGCCACACTCGACCTCATCTCTGCCATGGTCTTTGCCTCCACCTACGGCATCGGCATGCTGCTCGCTGCCCCTGTGCTCTTCTGCTGGCAAGGACTGTTCTTTCTCACAGCCCGCCTTTCGAGCGACGCCGTCAGCGATGCGCTCATGTCAGAGCTGCTCATCGTGGGCGGACTGCTCATCACGGCATCGGGCCTTTCGCTCCTCCGGCTGAAAGACTGCAAAACCCTCAACATGCTGCCGGCACTCCTTGTGCCCGTGTTGTGGTTCGTAATCAAGGCTTTATTCAACTAACATCACCCCATACTTATCCCTTTATTCATCGGGGATTGAACTTTCATTGACCAAACTCGTACGAAATTGCATACCAAACTCGTACGAGATTGCATACCAAAGTCGTACGAAATTGGTCACCAAAGTCGTACGAGTTTGGTCAACGAAGGGGGAACTTCCGGATAACCATTGATGCTGTTTGGGGAAACGCGTCGTTATGTTCAAGACGTTTATTCCCGTCCGAAGATGTGTTCAACCCCAATCGGTCATTAGAACGCCATCAGATATGTTAGCACTGATGTTCTGCTCTTCGTGTCATAGTATCATTTGCTTCGGCATCTGCCTTCAACCTTTCTCTCACCGTAGCCCGCTACGCCGTCGAGAAAGGTTGAAGGCAGATGCCGAAGCAAACAACACTCTGAACACAAAGTCTAATGACCGATTTGGGTTCAAGGAAAACTATCCCTTCGCAGGAACTGCGATATAGATGCCCGTGATGGCTGCACCGCTGCCGAAACAGCCTGACGGCGAGCCCGAAACGGAACGAATGACGAGGAAATGGTCGTAGAACCGCACGCTGAACGTATAACCGCAATACTGGATGGTGTAATCGAAATCGCCATGGTCGGGCAGGTAAAGTCCTGCAGCATCGACCAAAGCGTCGTTGCCTTTATTGTCCGGACCTCCGTCACGGCGTATGGACAATTCGAAAGTCTCATCCCGTGTGTTGCCCCACAGCGTGAGTTCGCCCTTGACGCGCATCGGGTTTTCATACTGATACATGCCGCCACGGCCCCATCCCTCGAAACGGAACACTTTGCCTTCGAGATAGGGACTGCTGTACACACCGGGCTCACGGTCTATCGGACTGGCATACTTGTCGGAATACTTCCTCAGCCGGAACTTCTCGCCACTGGGCTGCACGATGCCCACCAGGCTGCTTCCTTTCAACTCGGCACGGAGAAAATAGATATAGTTGATGCCTTCGCCATCGTCATAGACACGGATATCGTACATCCCGTCCGTCTCATAGCCCGCCACATTATAGACTTCTGTGCTGCCATCAACCTCGCTGAACATCTCGCCCGTCATGACGCCATCTTTCACGGCGCAAGCAAGTTTAACGGGCAGACCTCCCACTTTCCCCTGCCAGAAATAATAGGAAACCTTACCCGCCTGCACCTGAAGGGCAAGCATTACCATCAACATCACGACAAAACCTTTTACTTTCATATCCTTTGCTGATTTAGTTTGTATATCGGCAAAGATAATACATTAAATTGAAAATCGGAAACGGAATGGCAAAAATCTGCCCTTCTTCAACTTGTCCGGAGTCTTTTTCTGCCCGTCTATAAAAATAAAAGCACCCGTTCTGCCAGGCAAAACGGGTGCTTTCTGTCTCATAAATGACATCTTGTTAATCTCTCGGCTTCAGGTTGGTAGCCTTGAGCATTTCCAACACCTCTGCGTTGATGCGCTGTGCGAACTCCTGCATGGTCATCGTGGCTTGCTCGCCGCCACCTTGCTGGCGCATGGAGACGAGCCCCTCGGCAGCTTCTTTCTCACCGACTATCACCATGTATGGAACGCGTTTGAGCTCGTTGTCGCGAATCTTGCGACCGATTTTCTCGTTGCGGTCATCGACATTTGCACGAACGCCCACGCTGTCGAAATATTGCTGCACCTCCACAGCATAGTCATTGAATTTCTCGGAGATGGGAAGAATTGCCACTTGGTCGGGCGTGAGCCACAAGGGGAAGTGACCTGCGGTATGCTCAATGAGCACCGCCGTGAATCGTTCCATCGAACCGAACGGCGCGCGATGCACCATGACGGGTGTCTGTTTCGAGTTGTCCTCTGCAGTATATTCAAGATGGAAACGTTGCGGCAGGTTGTAATCCACCTGAATCGTTCCCAACTGCCAGCGGCGTCCGATGGCATCCTTGACCATGAAATCGAGCTTCGGTCCGTAGAAAGCGGCCTCACCCAATTCGATTTTCGCCTCCAGTCCTTTCTCCTTACAAGCATCGATAATCGCCTGTTCACTCTCTTCCCAAGCCTCGTCGGAGCCGATGTATTTCGTCGTATTCTTCGGGTCGCGCAGCGAAATCTGTGCCTCCACATTCTCGAACTTGAATATGGTGAACACTGCCTGAATGATGTCCATCACGCGAAGGAACTCGCCTTTCACCTGGTCGGGACGACAGAAGATGTGCGCATCGTCCTGCGTGAACGAACGGACACGGGTCAATCCGTGCAGCTCGCCACTCTTCTCATAGCGATAAACCGTTCCGAACTCAGCGATGCGCAACGGCAGGTCGCGATAGGAGCGCGGCTTGCTGGCGAAAATCTCGCAATGGTGCGGGCAGTTCATCGGCTTGAGCATGTATTCCTCGCCCTCTTCCGGTGTGGTAATCGGACGGAAAGCGTCTTTGCTGTAATGCGCATAGTGACCGCTGGTCACGTACAGATTCTTGCCACCGATGTGCGGGGTGATGACCTCCTGGTATCCGAAATTCTTCTGAATCTTGCGCAACATGTCCTGAAGACGCAGGCGGAGTTCTGTTCCCTTGGGCAGCCAGATGGGCAAACCTTTTCCCACGCGGTCGGAGAACATGAAGAGTTCCATCTCTTTTCCTATCTTACGATGGTCGCGCTTTTTGGCTTCTTCCAGCATGACAAGATACTCGTCGAGCATCTTTTTCTTCGGGAAGGAGATACCATAGACGCGTGTCATCTGCTCGCGCTCGGCATCGCCACGCCAGAATGCGCCGGCAACGCTTGTTATCTTGACTGCCTTGATGAGCCCCGTTGATACGAGGTGCGGTCCCCGACAAAGGTCGGTAAAGGCGCCTTGCGTATAGGTCGAGATGGTGCCGTCCTCCAAATCGAGGTCGATATGCTCACACTTATAGTCTTGTCCGTCGGCTTTGAACTCTCTCAGCGCATCGGCCTTCGACACTTCACGACGCACGACAGCCTCATCCTTACGAGCCAATTCCATCATCTTTTCTTCGATTTTCGGGAAGTCGCTCTCGCTGATAACTGCGCCGTCCTTTGGCATCACGTCGTAGAAGAATCCGTTCTCCACTGCCGGTCCGAAACCGAACTGGATGCCGGGATACAATTCTTTCAGTGCTTCAGCCAACAAGTGTGCGCTGGTGTGCCAGAAGGTATGCTTGCCTTCTTCGTCCTCGAATTTGTAGAGTGCGATGGTCGCATCTTCGTTGATGGGACGATTCAGTTCTACCGTTTCGCCATTGACTCCGCAAGATACAACGTTGCGTGCGAGAGCCGGCGATATGCTCTCGGCGATTTGATAACCAGTCACTCCCTGTTCATACTCGCGAACAGAGCCGTCTGGGAATGTGATTTTAATCATAACAACTTGATTTTAACGTTTAATTGCGTGCAAAGGTACGCTTTTCGCACGGAAAAACCAAAAATAAACCTGCTTGTTTTGTCGCCATCCGCAAAGAAAAACGTTCCTTGCGCATCACACGACTTATTCCTTCGATGTTACAACTCGACCGCCGAGATGTCCACCAGATTATTGACGATGGCATAGATGGTCAGTCCCGCAGGACTGTGAATCTGCAGTTTCCGGGCAATGTTCCGACGATGCGTGATGACGGTATTGACGCTGATGAACAGATGTTCTGCAATCTCTTTGTTGGTCATTCCCTGCACAAGGCTGACGATGACGTCGCGCTCGCGGTCACTCAGCACATCACCATTGTTCGGATTCTGATTGATCATGTTGGAAATCTTGGCTGACACGTCCGTCTGGCGCAACTTCTTCTCCAACATCCGGATGGCTGGAACGAAGATGTGGTCCTCCACCTCCGCATGAAGAGACAGCCATTCCTCATTGTTGTAGATATCATAGAGCGTGGCAGACAACTGATTGTTGTGCAGACCGTCGCTTGGAAGATACTTGATAATGATATTCTTCAACTCACGCAGCTTGACGTCGGTCGCCCCATGGTGTTTCGAAAAGGTTTCAATATCATAGGTCTCATTGACTTTATTGTTCAGCAAAGCCTCTACATACGGGAAGAGCAGCTTCTCCTCATAGCGCATGTGGCGCTGTATGGAATGGGCATACTCGTCATAGAGTTTCATGATTAGCCGCGCAAGATTGTCGTTCTCGTCGAGCGCATCTTGAAGTTCCTTGCGGATAAAGGGCAGCTGAAAATCCAGGAAATAAGCATGACTGGCACGCAGATACTGCATCAAAGTCGGAATGGAGAGTCTTTCCACATCGTCAAAATCGCGATAACCATTGATGGTAAAGTTAATCACAGCCAAAAAGGTATAGGTATCTACCTGCTGCTGCTCGCACACTTCACGCACGGTCTTGTCACCAAAGCCAAGACTGATGCCGAAACTGCCCAGACTCTGCAACAGATTATAATTGTCCTTTATCAGCGAAATCATCTTATCATCCGCCTCATACATCTTCTGATTCTTCATTCGCGTACCTAAATATAATGTTTCCGTTGCAAAGTAAATAAAAAAAAACGAATTACACAATAATCATTTTTAGGTATTTAACCCAAATCGATTAGCCGGGAAAAGGATTCATAACCAGCGGGGATAAAAAAAACGGGGACTTCAGACCGAACTGAAATCCCCGTCATTTCTTTATAGGTGTATTCTATCAATTAGCTTTAGATGATGTTTGATTGATTGTTGAGCAGTTTTCTTCTTTTACTTTCCGAAGGCGCATAGCGGGCTATGCGTCAAGGATAAAAGGAGAAAAATGCCGACAAGAAACAAAGAGCATCAAAGCCAAAGAACGCTACCTGAATGAAACATACATACTAATTGATAGAACACACCTATAATCAACGTCCTGACTTATTTCGCATAAGCCACCGAACGGGTCTCGCGGATAACGGTGATTTTCACCTGTCCCGGATAAGTCATCTCGTTCTGAATCTTCGCTGCGATTTCGCCCGACAGCTTTTCGGTCTCCGCATCGTCCATCTTGTCGGCACCGACAATCACGCGCAATTCACGACCTGCCTGTATTGCGTAGGTCTTTGTCACGCCCGGATAGCTCATGGCGATAGCCTCCAGGTCATTCAATCGCTTGATGTATGCCTCCACAATCTCACGGCGGGCACCCGGACGGGCTCCGGAAATGGCATCGCAAATCTGGACAATCGGCGCCAGAAGCGTGTTCATCTCCTGCTCGTCGTGGTGAGCTCCGATAGCGTTGCAGATGTCTGCCTTCTCTTTATACTTCTCTGCTATCTTTGCTCCGTAGAGTGCGTGTGGCAATTCGCTTTCCTCATCGGGCACCTTTCCGATATCGTGCAGCAGTCCTGCGCGCTTGGCTTTCTTCGGATTCAGTCCCAGTTCAGAAGCCATCACGGCACAGAGATTTGCTGTCTCACGGGCATGCTGCAAGAGGTTCTGACCATAAGAGGAACGGTATTTCATCTTTCCGATAATGCGAATAAGCTCTGGGTGCAGCCCATGTATGCCGAGGTCGATGGTGGTTCGTTTTCCCGTTTCGATGATTTCGTTCTCGAGCTGTTTTTTTACCTTCGCAACGACTTCCTCGATGCGTGCCGGATGGATGCGTCCGTCGGCAACCAACTGATGGAGCGCCAAGCGGCATACTTCGCGGCGGATGGGGTCGAAGGCTGAGATGACGATTGCCTCCGGGGTGTCATCTACCACGATTTCCACGCCGGCTGCTGCCTCCAATGCACGGATATTCCGACCTTCACGACCGATGATGCGTCCTTTCACTTCATCATTATCTATATGGAATACGCTGACGGAATTCTCAATAGCTGTTTCCGTTGCCACTCGCTGGATGGTTTGAATCACGATTTTCTTTGCCTGCGCGTTGGCATTGAGCTTCGCCTCGTCCATAATCTCGTTGATATAGCTGGCGGCATCGGTCTTTGCCTCGTCTTTCAGGCTCTCAATCAGGCGGCTCTTAGCCTCGTCGGCACTCAGTCCTGAGAGTTCTTCCAGTTTCTCACGCTCTTGCAGACGCATCTTTTCCAATTCATCCTGCTTGATTTGCAGAAGTTTTTTCTCATTGTCTATGCGTTGCTGGAATTGTTCCACCTCCTGCTTGCGGCGCCCGATTTCTTCCTGTCGCTGATTCAACGATATCTCGCGCTGCTTCAATCGGTTCTCATTCTGCTGAATCTTCTGGTTGCGCTGCTGGACTTCTTTTTCCAGTTCGGCTTTCTTGTTCAAGAATTTTTCTTTTACTTCCAGAAGTTTCTTTTCCTTCACTACTTCAGCATCCCTATTGGCTGCTTCAAGCATTTCATTATATTTCCCCTTGATTACATAACGGAAAATAAGGTATCCGGCAATTCCTCCCACGATGAGGCAGGCTGCCGAAACAATCAATGTTAAAAGTTCCATACTATCTATATTAATATTCTCTATAAATGTTCCTTACTCCAGTCTCCCTACTCTTTCAACGCGTTTTCTATTTCTGAAGTAATTTTTACGAGAATATTACTGATGGGAGCGGTATCATTGCGCTTTGATTCCCGCATGTACCTCAAAGCGATGTCGATCAATGCCATATACAACAAATCCTTGACGGTCTTGTTTTCCTTGTATATCTTGGCATAATCGTTTACCGTTCCCGTTATAAGCTTTGCTGCATTACGATACAACTCTTCATCTTCGCGATTGATATTCACCGCGATATCCATATCGTAGACGTGCAATCTTATATGTAGTTTCTCACTCATTCTTCAGACATCATTTGCGTTTACTTCTCACTCAGCAGGGTGATGCACTTGTTAACGTCTCTAATCAATTTGGCTAATCGCGCCTTGGCTGACTCCATGTCGCCATCGGTGATTTCGACCATTTTTGCCATTTTCAGCATATCATAGTCACTTCGCAGCTGATCAATCTGCCCTTTCAGCAGCTTGATTTCTTCATCACGTTCGTCAAGCTTCACCTGCAGACTACGATTCTCCGCCTTTACTTCTTTGTATTGGAGAATCATCTGCCTGACACGTGTCGTAAACAACGTCAATGTATTCTCATTCTTATCTGCCATGAACTATAATTTGCCCACAAAATTACTTCAATATTTTGAATCTACCAAATATTTTATATCATAAATTTAATTTAAATCCGGATTTCACAGATTATCACTGATTTACGCCCGTCGCCCAACTACTTCTTCTCGAGTTCTTGGTCGTCCTTTTTCTGGGGCTCTTTCTTTGCCAGCATGACAATCTGATAGACATAGTCAACTATCCACTGCTGGCTGAAGCCGAGGCGCTGATCGTATTGCCTTACTGCCATGACCGACTTGATGACTCCCGGATCTTTGTAGTCGTTCTTATTAAAGATGTCGCTGACCGTCTTTTCCGTCATCGCATAAATCGCTTTTTTAAAGAACGAAGGCACCCGAAGCTTGAACTTCATCAGGTTGCCAACCAGCATCATCAACTCTTGGGAAAGTCCCTGGAATTGCAGCATATAGGTTTGCGTATCCTGCAATTTCCTGCAATTTTTCTTAATGCTCTCATCGATTTCCGCAAAGAAATTGTCATTCGTACGGTATAGTTCTTTCAGCATTTTCTTGCACTGGTTCTTCTCCCCCACGCCCAACTTGTTGTTCACGGTCGGGACATGCAAGGTCGTTTTGAACATGCGCAGGTCCGGGAGCATCGCCAGATTTGTTATCCCCAGTTTCGAGGCAATCGATGCCTGGAAATACACACGGATAAGCGTCATGTAGTCTTCCATGCCTCCCACCTTTACTTCCTGAGCGTTCTTCTTGAATAATTTCGAAAATATTCCCATATACTTAATTTGTTTAATTTGAAATTTGCACCTGCAAAATTACAACAAAAAGACTGAACGACAAAATAAATCCGCCGTTATTGAGAAAATATTGTTCGTCGGAGAACAATCACCGGTTCATCACGGGAACATCCAAACTGCAAAAAAGT
>Ga0256404_1001635_pt1 | contig 53156 bp, 40 predicted proteins | sample RumenRJG_01DNA_FD_185990 | JGI IMG/M metagenome (GOLD analysis project Ga0256404, IMG submission 185990) | Bovine rumen microbial communities from Lethbridge, Alberta, Canada - RJG_01 | ecosystem: Host-associated > Mammals > Digestive system > Stomach > Rumen | place: Canada: Alberta | collected...
TCAACTCCTCGGCGACCCACTCTTCAAATTCCTCCCACGCCATTTCCCATTCCAGCGCAACCATTTCCTCCACCATCTGCGGTGCTTCAATGGGAACCTGCGGCTCGTCGTCGTTAATGGGAACCTGAGGCTCGTCGTCAATGGCAATCTCGGGTTCTTCCATCGGAATCTGCGGCTCCGCGGCCACCACGACAGGCACATGGTGCTCCGCGCGAAGTTTCCTGCCCGAAGCATCATAGGTGTAGATGTGCTTTCCGCCGTCGCTAAACTTGATCATACGCGGCAAATTTAGCAAATTATATTGGATTGACGAAATTTTCGCGTCGGAATCTTTCACGAGGTTGCCGTTTTCGTCGTATTCGCGTTCCGTCTCTTTGTTCGAGCCGTCGCGGTAGTGCCACGCATCTTTGCGGTAGGGGCCGTCGGAGACCTCGTCCGTCACCTTCGTGACTTGGTTGCCCTCGTAGTCGAAGGTGAGGTAGTCAATCAGCCCGAACTCGCCGTCGTCGTGCAGTCCGTTGCGCTCCAATACGACAATGTTGCCCATCATGTCGTAGGAATAGCGCGTGTCGTAGTGGTTGGAGCGGTCGTTGTTCTCGTAGTAGTCCGCCTGCGTCAGCCGCGAGAGGTTGTCGTAGGAGAAGGCATAGCCCATGAGCTTGTCGGTTGTCGCTCCCGTTGTCACGTCCCAGTCCATGGCCGAGACGTTTCCGCCCCACTGCGGCGTGCTGCCGTGGTGGCTTTGGTTGTAGAACAGTTGTTGCGAGAAGTGCAGCGAGGAGATTTCCGTCGTCCACGACCGCAGGTTGTAGGCATATTGTGTGGTGAGCATCGGATTGTCCGCCCTTTCCACACGCTGCAATCGTCCCAGTTCGTCGTAGCTGTTAGCGGCAAGGGTGACGGGGGTGCCTCCATTGAGGGTATAGGTTGTCGTCAGCAGGCGGCCTGCGTGGTCGTAGGTGTGGCTGTATTCTGTGGTAACAGCCGGTTTTCCCTGCACAGTATGGTAATGGATCTCTTCCTGTGGCAGTCCTGTAAAAGTATATTGGGCATTTTTCTCGTCATAGCCCCCCATATTGTTTTCGGAACAAGAACGGATGAGCCGTCCTTTCTCGTCGTAGTAGAACACTGCGGCTTGGTACTTTGTGCTCTCTGGAACATACGTGCGGCTGCCCGTGAGCATTCCCATCGCATTCGCCGGCACCGTTCCCTGTACCTGATTCCCATTGGCAACGAAATCCCGGAAAGCGTTCCGTTCGTTGTCGAGGAAAGAGTAGTTGTCATAGTAGTTTACGGAGAGCAGGGAAATGTTCGAAAGGTTCAAATTGGCGGAATAGCCTCCAAAGGTGTCTGTTCCACTTCCGTATTGTGCACAGACTGTCAAGCCTTCCATATCCGGTGGGGAGCTTGTACCTGTGATGCCGTGCACAACCTGCCGTCCGAAGGAGTCGTACAAGTAGAAGTGCCATTTGCCCTCTGCCCGCAGGTTTCCATCTTGCGAAAAGACGACACGCCCACTTCTATCGTAGCGATATTTCACAGGATCCGCCCCTGGCAGTTTTTTCGAGGTGCAGTTGCCGCGAAGGTCATATTCATAGAAATAGGCATATTTCGAGACCTCTTCCGCTGCAGCGTTGTTCTCCAACAGCTTGACTGCTGCTGGCGGCAGCACTGCCTGCAGATTTCCCCGTTGGTCGTAGATGAAATACGTGTCGTTGTTCCCACTTTCATACACGCTTCTCTTAAGCACGATGCGATTAAGGAAATCCTTGAAAACGACTTGTATTCTGCCGTCTTCATCAGACGTTTTCGTAACGGTAAGCGCACCCGAAGGCCACAGGCCAGCGGAAGTAACCACGTAGCCATTTCCTGAAACGTTAAAGCGTCGGCAGGAAAAGATGCCTTCATCATTGGCATAATACTCTGTAGAAACACATTTTTCATTGTCATACCATGCCTGCCCCGCACTGGTTTCACGCACGACTCTGCTGAGTGGCGACGAATCATACAGAATCGTGCTGTAGGGTGCAGTGTCGCAGTCATAGGCAGAAACATTGGTGGCAGCGTTTCTAATAGATGAGGGAACCATATATTCCCCGTTGTTGTTCGCTACAGGTATCGGCAGCCAATAGACGGAATCCCTCCCGAGACGGTCATACTGCCTGAGCGTCACCAAGTCGTTCCCCGATGGCGTAATGCCTTTCTTAACCGTCTGCACGGGTTGTCCGATGCCGTTGAAATAGGCAATTTCCTCAATGCAGGAATTTTCACCTTCATCCAAAAAAGTTTTTGAATAGATATAGTTTTGCCCATTTTGCCCATTGACCTGCGCGTGAGCAAGCGACGGCACCAGTGCGCACAAAATGCCAAGTGCCCATAGGACAAAAGTTGTTTTATTCTTTGAAATGGTAGTCATAGTGGTTCAAAAGATTATTGTTGTGGTCAAAAATATCCGTCAAACGGAAAAATCCGTCGTAATTGAAATAAGTCCTGTTCCCGTTAGGTTGGGTGATGGAGGTGATGCCATACAGGGGCGAGGATGTGTAAGAGGTGATTTGCAGATGTGGGTTGACCATCCGCAGATGGTCGAATCCTAGGTTGAGCGCATTCTTGTCGAGGGCATAAACTGGCTCACCGACAGGCACACCACCCACGCAAATGGCCGCGAGGGTGTTGTTCAAGTTGTTCCAAAGAAGCGTCGTCATCGGGCCGCCGAGTTTTTGGTATTTTTCAACTTGTCCTACAGGGGTATATGAGTGATAGGTGACGAGAACTTCCTCTGTGGCGGATGAACTGCTGCCCGTAGTTGGGAAACTCGTTCTAAGCATTTTCTTCGGGGCGATGAAAATCTTGTTCTTTACATTAAAAGACTCGTAGTGCGTTTCCTCCGTCTTAATTTTGTTCCCATTGATATACAGCGTTTCTCCGATGGGCTTGACGAAGAACTCCCTTCCAGCCAATTGCTCCCGTTCAAGGGTTCTTGACGATGAAAAGGGAAGCAAGTATTCCGTGATTTGGCTTTCTCCATTCCTTGCAACTGTTTCAGAGAGCAATGGCCGGATATTGGTCTCGTGCTGATAGGGGGCATTCAGCGTGAGAGTCCTGTCCTGACGGTTGTAGACATGGGACGTAACAACTGTTTTTCCATTGTCGAAAAACAGGGTGTCCCGACTTTCCATGAGGTCGTATCTTGGATAATATAGTTTGTATTCACTATCAAGCGAGATGAGTATAGATACAAAATAGGAATAGTGAGAAGGATGACTTACGTATGCAGATTTGTTTAAATAAAATTTGTAAGTTCCATATACAAACTGTCTTTTATAGTTCTCATAATCATTGCGGTATGTGAATCCCGTGGAACGTACCCGGTTCCCTTCCTTGTCATAAAACATCTGAGAAAGCAATTTTCCGCGCATAAAACCCTTTTCGCTAAACTTTTCATAAGGGAAAAGTGGCTTGTTTTCATGTCTGATGCTTCGTTCATCCATTGCGGAAGAGACATTTGTGTATCTGTAACGGATGTGACTGCCGTCCTCGTTTGTTTCCGTGACACATGAATAACCTATATGAGGCCCGAAACTATTTGAAAGTGGGATGATGGAAGACATTCTTATTATGCGTTGATGGAAAGAGCTATTTGTATTTTCTCCGTTGTATAATGGGACTTCCCAATCTCGCCAATAATAGCATGGTGTGGCGAAAAGCTCACCGCTGCTATTTCCTGTCTGCGGGTCAGTATACGAAAAGGTGCGCCGTTTGAGCAGATTGCTGTTGTGGTCGTATTCCGAGATGGATTTAATCCTCAGCCCACCAGCATAGCCGATGGAATCCCTCATGCTCTGCCTGTCAAGTGACACACAACGGGAAAAGTCGTTCTGCTCATATTCGAAGGCACTCCATCCGCCTGTCGGGTAAATGATTTTTTTTAGGCTTCCGAAATGAGATAAGATTGGATGTGGATTTCTAAACGAACAAAAATACTCATTGCTTATATTGACATAATATTCGTTGTTGCCATCCCACTGTCCATGATTATCCTCCTGACTATTGTCGTCCGGTTCTGTTGGTTCGAGATTCTCATGGTCTTCACGGTCGGAACCATGGTCAATATATGCGTTAGGATTGCAAATTTGTCGGAGGTTGTAATCTCGGCCGTTGTAATATCCCCAATGATCGGCAGCCTTGGTCAGATAATCTGCGGGAAGACTTTCGTAGTTGTTATATTCAAGGTTGTATCTTTCAGGATTGTCAGAGGTTTCGTTAAACGGCCTTTTTGTTACCGATGTCAGGTGCATTCTCGGGGAAAATTCATAATCGAAGTCGAAACCAAATAATTTGTTTATGGCATCTTTCCGTGGGATGTCCCTGTACATTTCCAATGATTGAAAAGAAATGGATTTCAGGTATTTGAGACGAGTGGAATTCAACGGATCATTTTTATCTCCCTTTTGATACTGGTACCGCGGAGCTTTGCCATCCGATGCATATAGATAGAAAAACGAGTTGTCTTTTTGGTCAACTTCCCAAAAACGTGACAGGCCATGTCTCTTTTTGGGAAGACTTGGATAAAGATCTTCCGTTGATTTGGGAAAATCTGCGGTTTCAAAATTGACGAATACTGACTCCATCGTAGATATGCTCGACAAATAGACAGAAGTGCTTAATGTTCCGTTCCATGGGAAATCGTATTTGGGATTTGAAGGTCTGAACATCATTTCAGCATTGGGAATGTTTGCAATAATACCATCTTGCTTTTCGAAACTATTGTAGAATTGGGCAATAAAATACCCGTTCTTATAATCAAATTTGTATAGAGTATTGCCGTGTCTGTCAATTACATCAGTCAGATACCAACTATTTGACATCCATGAAGTAAGACCGTCATCATTGTTCCATATGGACGTGGGTGGGATGGTGATAGTAGTGCCACCGTCGTTCGTGAAACTTGAGGGAGAAAAATGGTCATGTTCCCATTTAGTGAAAAATGGGATGGAGTATTCTGTTGCATTTTCTCCTCCGAAGTGATAAGATATTCCGTTTGCATCCCTCAAAACGAACCCTTTGATGGAGGTAGATTGACAACCGAACTTAGGGAATTGCTCAATAAAACGGGAGAAGTTTGAGGTATCGTTGATGTCGAAAATAACATCAATATCCTCATCGCAAAATACTTTCCATTCTCCGTCATTTCCAAGGAAGAAGCGTCCTTGCTTACCCATAAAATTGAATATAAACTCGTCAGGCTCCAAATCCATGAAAGAGTTGTTGGGCTCCGCCATTCCTTCACCCGCGTCAGTATGGGGATTTTTGTTGTAAGATGAAAAATAGTTTCGAATAAAATAATTGTTAACTTCATTTTGATTGGTGCAAATCCACTCGTCATACTCCCCGTTTTTCTTCCGTGTGATGACTCCTCCTGCGTTCAGTGTCCAGTTATGCCCCGTCCATGAAGGAAGTGTATTGACCTGCACACCAGACCCGTCATAGTCCAATGTAATGGGGAGTTCCACACCACCTGTTGAGAGGGTGTGAATGGGGATGGAAATATTAGCCCGCCCCGTATAGTATGAGACAGGAATGTCACCGTAGCGTCCTAAGGATGCAGTGGTCGGCGTGGGAATGTCCGAAGGCGGCATTTGTTGGGCACTAGTGGACAAGGTGTTTGCGAAAAACAGCAAAACTAAAAGGTTTTTCATCTTGTATTTCATCATTGCACATTGAATTTTTCTGCATATTGTTTACCATTGACACATATATAGAGTACATACTGCCCGCGTCTCAAGCCACCATAGTTGATGTCCACCGTCTGGCTGACTCCAGCCTCGCCCGTATGGGACAAGGAGCGGTGAACCATTCCACGGGTGTCTGACAGTATGAAATCGACCTGTTGCCGCTCCGAGAGGCTGAAATCGACCGTCAGCCGACGGGCGTCCTTGTTCTGCGTGATACGATAGGTGATGTCCGTGCCCGTCGCGTCGCTGCCGCCGCCTCTCTGCTGCATTTCCTCCCTGTACTGGCGGTTTTCATCGTCAAGGGCGAGATACAGTTGCTCTTCGGGAGGGCAATAATACATTGCCGAATAGTGTCTGTCCCCCTTGGCAGCCGTTGTCGTCGACTCTAAAATCGGGTATCTGTATCCGGCTGCATACCAGCGTATGGTTTCGCGGACAACGTGCAGCGTGTCGCCGGAAGACGACGCCGACGTCTTGCTGTCCCTTGCAGAAAGGTGGGCGATTCCTTGTGAGAACGTGCGCACACGGATCACGTTTCGCAATGTGTCACCGCCGGGAAGCACGAGCGTGCCACTGCCGTCGGCAACGGTCTTGTAACGTCCGTAGCAATGCAGTGCCTGACGGTCGCAGTGGAAACCGCGTGCCTGATAGACACCGCCGATGCTGTCACCATAATGTACGGGGAAACGCAGCAAAACCTGCGGACGCACGTAGTCGAGCTTTGTCAAGTTGTTCTCAAAGCCTTTCAGCAACAGCGAGTCCCCTTCCAACTGGTAATAGTACCGGGTGCCGCGTTCAGTGCATGCCAAAAGGCACGTGTCGGGCACGGCGGCGAATTTCTGTCGAAAGTTCCGATTCTGCATCTGGGCCTCAGAGAAATCCCATACGACGTTTTCCCCATGCTGTCGCATCCCCTCACATTCGAGCTGTTCGCGCGAAAGCACGTCTCCTTCACGAAACATGTTTCTTGCAGAGGTCAGCACCGTTTGCGCACAGGCACAGAACGGTAAGAAGACGGACAACAGGGCGATTAGTTTCTTCTTGGTAATCATTAGTTTGGTTTTTAGTGAATTAAAAATATGTCGCTGCAAAATTACACGGAAAAAGAAAGTGCCTCCAAATTTTTGAAGGCATTTGAGTCGTACCAAAATCGTACTAAAAATAAGATAGGCACACCGAAATGCCTGTATTTAAAGGCATTCCAGCAAATTGTCGTACCAAAATCGTACTAAACGTAATAACAAAGGAATTTTAGAAATGTTCCTTTAGTTTCTCTTCTAAAAGTTTTACTTGTACAGGTTTCTCAAACAATTCTTCATAGATAAATTTCCGCAGATTATAGCGTTGGTCTCTGTCTTTGTTCATCAGGATGCCGATGTCGTTCCCGTCAAATCCCAAACGAAGCAGAATGCAGTATCTGAACTGATTGACGGGCAGGCGGTGGGCTATAGCGATGAACGAATAATAGCGGACGAAATGAGTGCGGAAAAGGGCTGTGAGTTGTTGCCAGTCTTTATCCTTGGGAGGTTTGTTGATGTATTGAGGATTTTTACGTTCGTCGAATAGTTTGAAGATGTCCGTCTTTTTGAAAGTGGCTTCCATATCTACGGAGGAGAATTTTTGCAGTTCAGTTTCCAACTTCAAAAGATTCGCCTCCAAATCTTTGATTTCCGCATTCTTCTGCAAAATGTATTCTTCGTGTTGTTGAATAAGAAAGTCCTGTTCGGTTTGTAATTCATTGAACTCCTGCAGCAATCTGTTTTTATCGTCAAGAACCGTTGATATGGTTTGCTGTGAGGTTTGAATACGTTGGAGAAGTTCCTGTTGTTCCAACTCTTTCTCCTTCATGAGTTTTTCATGGTCGTAGTTGAGCAGCCGCTGGCGGTCAACAGCATTTGCTAGCAAATCTTGCTTTCTCTCTAATTCCTTTATCAATCGGCTATATTCTCTTTTCGCACGGTTTTTCAATCGGATGAAAAAGAACATAGCGCCTGCGAGTAGCAAAGCTGTAATAGCGATAATGATAATTTTGTCTCGATTGGCTTTTCTTGCTTCCGCAGTTTTCTCTTCAGCAATGCGCTGATGATGGCTGTAGTCATACATCGCGGTAATTTGATGCACCTTTTCTTGGTTTACATGCAGGTAGGAAGAATCGTTGGCTGCCGCATAAAGTTGGGCATATTTGGCGATGGAATCAGGAATGTTTTTCTTTACATAGACGGAGAGAAGCCCACGATAGCCCGCTTCTTTGTGGTCTCTCTTTAAAGCTTTCTGGAAATAGAGGTGTGCGGAGTCGACTTGTCCTATAGCCAATAAATGGCGGCCTTTACTATAATAATAATGTCCACCGGAAATCAGGTCTCCGTTTTCATCGAAATTGTCGGATTCTTTTTCATACAAATTTAAATAGTGGCCAGCCTCCTGTATTTGCTCACGATCAAGAAAAATGCTGATAGTAGGATAAATAGCTTGTGCCGCCTCTTTCCGATAGCCGATTTGGAGATATTTTTTTCGGGCTTCTTGCATTATAAATAACATACTGTCTTTTTCTGCTTTAAGGAAAAAGGGTCTGACCCTTAATTCATAACTCCTAATGGCTTCCAATGTATCGCTATTTTTTAACGCAATAATTTCAGCGGTTTGTAGGGCTTTCATTTCATTGTCAGGCAGGTATTGGGCGTGGAAAAGGTTAGCCATTTGCCCATAAACGGAATAAAGCGTGCGCAAATCGCAGTCGTCGCGTGTTGTGTCGGCCTGTTCTGCGGCGCGTTGGTAGGCATCGAGGGCTTGCGGTGCTTCGCCCATGTCGTGGAGTACGCGTCCTTGTAAATAATACGCCATCATCCGCTCGTTGTCTGTGCCGTGTCGCTTGAAATAGTTAACCAAAGAATCCACCGTCGGCATCCACCGTTCAGTGAATACCGTATCTGCACGGTTGCACTCGGCCACGAACTGCATCCGTGTACGCATCTGCTCACTCTGTTCGCAGCCCACAAGTAGGGCGAAAAGCAGAAGAATAGAGGCAATATGTCTTATTTTTACGCATTTCATAATGCAAAGTTAGCGAATTAAATGGAAAAACAACAAAAAAATCAACATAAAATGAAAAAAATACCCCCCCCCCATTAACCATTTTTAACAATTTGTCAAAATGAATTAACAGACGGGATTCCATTAGATTTTACAGTCCAAATTAATCATTGTTATTCTTGATGAAAACGCTCTTCAAGCAGAAGCAGCTTCTCAATGAGTGCGTCAAATGCAAGTGAGGGGCCAAACACCATAGTACTGCGCATGGCCTCGTAGTCATCTCTCCACTCTTTCATGAAGTCTGCTGGTGGTACTAGGACAATGCGCTTCCTGACATCGGGCGTATAGTCAACATCCCTCATGCTAGTGAATACCTGGCGGTGGTGGCTGATAGACGCCCAAAGTTTATCGTTGTGGATGGTTGGCTCTGCAAATGGTTCGTCCATCATCTTCCCTAAGTCATAAAGGTGTCTGGACTTTCTGTTGGCGTACCGACCTGCATTGGTAGTAAACAGTTCATGCAGGAGGAATACTTTTTCCAAGAAAGTTTTTTCAATGACAGCCGTAGGGATGAACGGATTGACGGAGGCTGTACAAATATCGGGGAATGCCGTTTCAACAAGGCTCTTCACTTGTGCCGTGGTCGTTGGTTCTATTAATGACCGTGCACCAGTCTCTAACATGACTCGCGGATTGATGTAGTCGAGAGATTCGCGGAAGAGGCTTGGGTATTCAATAAAGATTTTTCGCGGCTCCGGATATGTGGCATCACCTTCTCCGTCTGGCTCAGCAGAGGCTGATAATTCTGTGAGTCCATACTGGCGAAAAGCCTCTTGCATTTCGACGAGTAAATTGTCACGCACGAATGTGGAGGACTGTTTCCTCAACTTCTTCAGTTGCTTCTTTGTCAAATCTCCCTCCAAACCAAAGTATGTACGGTCGATGGCAAGGTCGATGTCTTCAGAAAAACGCTCGATTTTACCAAAAACCTTGCTCAATGAGGTGCCCCCCTTGAAAAGCAGATTGTCGGCAAAGGGCAGGGAAAAGACTATTTGCAGGATTGTCGTTACCCACAAATCCTTTTCAACGGCCTGTGGCGGTATGTTTTTAATTCCCGACACATGCTGCAAGGCGGCTATCTGTTCATCTTTTGTAAGTTCTCTCCAGTTTGTCATGGTTTGTTTATTATCTCGTTCAACATTTTCTGTATCCACTGCGGCATAAACTTCAAATCATTCTTGATGTCATGCTCTTGGGTGTAGTCATTTAGAAAGTTCTTTAGCACGTTCTTTTGCTCGTCTGTCACATGACTGTTGCCGATGCTTTTCAGAGCCAAACAAAGGGTTGCCATTGTCTTGTCCTTAAATGCAAAGTTCTTGGGAACCCCACGCTTAAATTCAATGACGGTGTTTCCTACTGTCAGTTTCCTAGCGGAACCGCTTGTCAGGAAAACGATTTTCATGGGAACCTGAGTTGAAAGGCCAAAATAGTTCTCGGCTGCAAGTCCTGACATCAGAACTTGGGCGTGGTCACGCCTTGCTATTGCCTCTGCTATCTCCGTTGGACTAGGGAATACGGGGCCAAACTTAGTGATAATCGTTTTTAGATAGACACCGTTAGCCAGACGGACAAGTTTTCCCTCCCTAACATATATAGAGAGCAGGTCGCCAATGTAATTTTGGTCATATTGTGGGAAGTCTGACGCAAACAGCAACGACTTGTCTTTTGTACGTTTGAATTTCTTTTCAACTATTTGAGATATAGTCATATTACTACATTTATTAACATTTATTCGCACCGAAATTTTTGCAAAATTACGTAAATTAATTCAATAGGACAAATATTTTTAGAAGAAAATAATATTCAATGTTCGTTTTTGTTTTTTATATACTACAAATCTAACAGAAATGTCAGAGATGTAGCCCTGATGATTTCACTTCGTTATTGAATGTCTCTTTTGTTTGGACACTTTCAATGCCATCAGTCCCATTGGCTACCTGTTGCTCTGGTTCCTTGTCCTTCGCCAGTTCCAGTTGTATCTTTCGGTCAATGGCTGCCAGTTCTGACTTCAAGTCTTTCAGCTCATCTTCTTTTTTCCACTGCTTGCTGGCAATCTCTTTCAAGATGGGTATTTCATTGGCAAGTGCAGCATTCTTCTCCTTGTACTGCTCAATGGTCTGGGGAATGCGCTCCAGCGAGTTGATGAAGTTACGGGCTGCCGCTATCGGGTCTGACAAGGCAATAAAGCCGTTGTTATATCTGTACTTAAAGTTGCCCTCCACGCAGAACTTGTTTTGGAACATGCCAAGCCCGTCCTTGTCAAGCGGCTCACTGCACATCAGGATGGGGAAGCCGTGAATATCGCCAATACGATGGTATTCACCTTTCGTATCTGTTTCCTTGGCCATTTGTTGGAGTTTCTTGCCAATGCTCTGCTCGTCGGTAGGTTTGAAGCCGTCAAGACGAATGGGATTCACGAGGTTTCCCTCGCTGTCGAGCCGCCGCTGGGACTTGTGCTTGTCAAAATCCTCCTGCAGTTTGGCAATAACGCCATTGTTGTGCTCCAGTTCTTCTTGCTTCGTTTCCAAACGCCACATAGCCTCATTCCGTCCCTTGTTGAACGATTTGCGTTCCCCTTCCAATGCTGCAATCTTCTTTTCCAGTTTCGCTTTGTCCAATAGGTCGGTGTTGCCAGAAAGGATAGCCATGTATTCCGAGAAGTTCATGCCCGACTTCTCGTCCATAGCGCCCTCGTCGATGGTACGGGCACCGAGTGCGCCGCTTTTCAGCTGAGAAATGAACATCTGCTTGCAGTGAAGAAGATTAAATTTGTAACTGTCGAGCGACTTTTCAACTGCATAGATGATGACATCCACCTTGTTCTCGGCAAAATGCTTGGCAATCTCATTCCTTGCACGCACCGCACGACCGTTGCGCTGCTCCAAATCAGAAGGTCGCCATGGCGTATCCAGATGATGAATCGCCACAGCCCGTTTTTGAGCATTGACGCCCGTGCCGAGCATGGAAGTGGAGCCGAACAGCACGCGGACGCTACCGTTGTTCATGGCTGAGATGACCGTTTTTCGAGCCTTTTCGCTCTTACACTCCTGTATGAAACGTATCTCATGGGCTGGAATGCCATAGTCCTCCACTAGTTTACGCTTGATCTCTGAATAGACCGACCAGTATTCATTACCTTGCCACGTTCCCAAATCAGAGAAGACGAACTGCGTACCCCTTTGTGCATCGAAACGACGGTAATACTCGGCTATCATCTTGGCACAATGCGAAGCCTTGTTGTCGGGATGATCCTCGTAGTTAGGGCTAATCATACGCATATCTAATGCCATCTTTCGGGCATAGTCCGTGGCAATGAGCATCTTTGCCTTTTCCTCAGTCTCAGAAAGTGGCGGACGGCCGAGCAAGGTGGCATCGCCCGACTTGGCAAACTCCATCAACCGCTTGATAAACTCCTCCTGATCGGGAGTCGGGGGGATGTTGTGCAGGATCTCATTCTTCTCAGGCCTGTCCACACCCACGTCCGCCGCCGTGCGATAGTCTGTGATTTCGTTGTAAAAGGCCGCCAGCTCCGGCACTTTGATGAAATAGCGGAAACGTTCCTTTTGTACGATGTTGTTGGTGACATTGAACTCAAAGTCGGTGGTCTTCTTGGCGAAAATTGCCGCCCACGCATCGAAACAGCGGATGTCCTGACGCTCCAGTTCACGGGGGCGTAGATATTTGAAAAGCAGATACAGCTCTGTCAGCGAGTTGCTGATGGTCGTTCCCGACAGGAAAGTCGCGCCCAAATCCCTGCCTGAACGCTCTTGAATGGTACGTATCGCAAAAAGCATGTTCAACGCCCGCTGGCTTCCTTCAGCGTTGCCGAGTCCAGCCACACGGTCGTGACGAGTGTTGAACATCAGGTTCTTGAACTGGTGGCTTTCATCGACAAACAGATGGTCGATGCCCATCTGCTTGAAATCGCATACATCATCCGTGCGCGTCTCTATCTGATAGGCAATCTTTTCCAATTTTGCCTCAAGGTTCATCTTGCGCTTTTCCAACCCTCGCAGCATTCTCTTGCTCACCTCCTTGCCCTGTGCCCGCAGCACTTCAAGGTTTTCTTCCACACTGTCAAGTTCTGCCTGTAGGATCTCCTGCTGCAATTCTGGTGACTGCGGTATCTTGCCGAACTGGTCGTGCGACATAATCACACAGTCGAAGTCATTGTTCTTAATCGTATTGAAGAACTTGATGCGGTTCTGCGTCGAAAAGTCCTTTTCAGAGGCGTAGAGAATCCGGGCATTGGGATATGCCGCCATGTAGGTGACGGCAATTTCTGCCACGTTGGCCTTCAATCCGATAATCATCGGCTTGTGCGCCAAGCCCAAACGCTTCATCTCATGCGCCGCAATGCACATAATCAGCGTCTTGCCCGTACCCACCTCATGGTCACAGATACCGCCACCGTTCTGTTTCAGCATCCAGATGCAATCTTTCTGCGAAGCATAGATATCCTTGATGCCATAGCGACGCTCCAGCGACTTCATGTCGAGGTCGGGGAAAGACTGGTGACTGCCGTCATAAGTGGGACGCACGAAACAGTTGAACTTGCGGTTATACATGTCTGTCAGCCGTTCCTTGAACTCTGGCGACTGCTCTTCCAGCCAATCCGAAAAACCGTTGCGAATCTCGTCAATTTTTGAATTGGCCAACTGGATGCCCTCAGCGTCGCGCACCTTGATGTCGTTGCCGTTGTCATCCTTGCCGATACTCTTCATCATGTCGGGACAAGTGTTGTGCAGCGCATGTTTCAGCAAGGCGATGCCGTCATACGAGCGGTAGTAGCCATGCACACAGAATTCTTCCGTTATCTTCATATTCTTTTCGCTGCAGGCCACCGAGAACTCATCCATACTCTCTGAATACCCAATACGGATTTCCGTGCCGTAGAGTTGGGTCATATAGGCAGAGAATGTGCCCGTTGGAATCCACCGTTCACCGAAGTTGAAATCGAGATCTGCAAATTGGATGCGTTCTGGAAATGATGCCTTGAGGGCTTCCAACGATTCTAACACGCGAGTGTCTGGCATATATTCCCTTCCGTCATTCTCTGCTGATTGCCTTTGCTGTTGCATCCAAATCTCTATGTTTTCAGCCTTTTGGATGACATTACCTGCAATGAATCGGTCTTTGACTTCGTAATGCCATGCCAGCGGATTGTAGTAGATGTGGCCTTCCAACCCCTTGACGAGTTCTTCCTCTGACATACTGACAAGGCGACTCATATAATCCAGTTCAACCTTGCCGTATTTGTTGAGGGATGCTGACAGGGCTTCCTCTGGAGTATCGACCTGTGTTACTTCATTGATGTTGAACGAGACGGGATGGTCGAAAATGTCCGCCTTGACAAACCGGCCGTTCTCCACCCGCTCAATAGCGAATATATCACGGCTGTGTACATCCATCAGCAGCAGTTTGGTGGTCTGGGCTTGGTTTAGGTTCCCGAAGTCCTTGACAAACTGGTCGTACCGGGCATTCAGCTCCTCGCGCAGCTTTTTGTTTTCCTCATGGTTGTCAGCCTCGTAGGCATATAGGTTCTCATAGGTGTCTCGTATGGAAATATAAGCGGTTAGCCGCTTGGCTTGTGACGCATTCAGTTCCAGCGGATGGAAGGTGGCACCATATTCCGACACGCTGCGCAGGTGTCCGAGGTTGCCATCCTTGTCCAAAACGACTGTCCCATCACGGTAGAATGGCTGAGGTTCACTATCGTAAGGACGAGGGGTCGGGTCGAAAGGCTTCTGATTATTTGATGATGCCGTTTGATGAAGACCTGCAGCCTGTTGTCCAGCATTGTGACTGCCATACTTCTCCATGGCCTCCTTAGATGGCAGAAATATCGGATTCATCGTGTCCTGAATCCCCAAACGCTTCAATTGAGCCTGACGGTGCTCCTCTGCGATGACACGCAGCCTAATTCTTTGTTCTGGTGTCATGTCCATCATCACCTCATAAAACCCGTTGATAGGAGGATTGTCCTCCCAATTGATGTTGGCATAGATGTCATCGGGATCGTTGGGCGTATTCTCCTTTGGTTCCTCTTTCTTTTCTATGTTATGAATGGTAGAGAAGTCCAGTGCCAGCGTATGTTGGATGTTGTCGGACTTTTTCTTCTTGGATTTGGGTTCTGGAGGCTTTTTTACTTTTGTCTTAGGCTTTTCCGTCGATTGTTGCCGAATAATTCCTTGTGCGACTTCCTCACCATTTTCTTTCCAGAGGTCGAAAAGAGAAAGCATGGGAGAGGGTGACGGCTTCTCTTTAGGCTGTTCCTGCACTGTCGGCTCGATGGTCTTTTCTTGTGTCGGGACAGTTTTCTGTTGTTCCGCTTCCTGAGTGACGGTTTCCCCATTTATGACTTCGGCATCCTTAGCCGCTTTTCCTTTATACAGGGAGTAGTTGAAGTGGACGCTGATGTCTGCCTGTATCACCTTTGCCATGTCCGCAGCAATACCGTTCACACCGCCCTCGTGGCTGTATTCCATGGCAGGTTTGCCGTAAGGGTTTGTGCCAAGTTTGGCAGAGGTGTGGACGATATGGTCGCCATGCGCCACAAAATAGGCACTTGTCCCCATCCCGTCCACTTCGTTCACGTTGATGAAAAGACGGTCGGTTTCCGTCAGCTCTTTTTTGGATGCATTCTTCTGAAGGATAATAAGGTCGCTGCCTACTTCCGTATTGGCATTCTCTGTAAAAAGATTGTTAGGCAGACGGACGGCGCTCACAAGGTCGGCATGGCGTAGCATTTCCTCACGGATGGGTGCTGACGTCGGGGAGTCCATGACTCCCTGCGAAGTGACAAATGCCACCACGCCACCATTATGCACTGCATCCAGTGCTTTCAGGAAGAAATAGTTGTGTACCGCCTTGGCAGCCTGCCGCCTGACGGGTTCCTTGCTGTTGGTGTAGGCTGGGTCAAAGACGGCAATGTCACCGAAGGGAATGTTTGAAACCGCCATGTCGAAATAGTTCTCAAATGGCTTTGCCAGTTTCTCGAATCCCTCTATCCTTACAACGGAATCAGGGTGCAGGGCTTTCATCACCTTGCCTGTCAGAAGGTCTTTCTCGTAGGCCATGACGTATGCGTCCCTGTTTTTCTGCTTCACCGCATCCACGAACACACCGATGCCAGAAGATGGCTCAAGGACTCTCTCAGGCACGATTCCGAAATAGCTGAACGTATCGACAAGGGTGTTCACAAAGACATTGGGGGTGTAGAAAGCCGTCAGTACGGATGATTTCAGGCTGTCCACATAGCGTTTGTACTCCAGTTCCGATTGTGAATTTTCCCTCAATAAGTTGTGCAGTTCCATTGTCTTGGTGAACAATGGTATTTCGGACTGGGGCCACTTGGTGGAATCTGATAGACTAGAGGCTGGATAGAGGATGCACTTCAAACCGCCGAAACCGCTGTAGCCACGCAGTATATCCTGTTCTTCCGTGGTGGGAGGGCGCCTTTCACGCTCTATCAGGAATAACGTCCTGATGGCATCTATGTTTTTCTGCAAGTGTTCCTTTCTATTGTATGCCATGCTGTCTGAGGTATAGCGCAACGGCACCAGTCAGTTCATCATGAAGGTTCTGGTATCCGTCGCTGAGTGCAAAATCATCGTCGGAAAGGTTGTAGATGGAAAATACCTTGCCCATGAACGGCAGCAGGCTTTCTGCCAGTTGCTCATGCAGAAGTGGAGGGATGATATTCTCAAACTCCGTATCAATGACGCCCAGCAGAATGTCGTACTGCGAATGGTGCAATCCTCTCGTGAGTGCAGACACGGCCAGTTCCTGTGCCTGATCGGTAGGATGTCCGTTCCTCCGTTCTTGCTCGTAGGTTTCTGCAGCTTCTTCCGCACGGGTATGGACGAAGCCATGGTCATACTGCTGTGGGAACTTGTGCTGACGCAGATAGTCCAACAGATAAAGTTCGTAGTAGTTCAGTTCCTGCTTGATAGTCGGTGATGTGTCGTTCATCATGCTTTATCTTTGATATATTCAATCATTTCCCGTGTCTCTCTGCTGATAGGCTGGATTCGTGTTGCAAACAGAGTTTCAGAAGCCTGCAGTTCACGGACGATGGCTTCTGCGTACATTTTTACCATCGCCTTGCAATACGGTCCTTCGGCAAGGTTTCTGTTGAAGTAGCCCATGTATTGGGGACTGCCGATAATCATGTCACGTACAATGGAATAGAGTGCCAGCCCTTTTTCCGTCGGAACCATCTCCTTTTCAAATGTGTCGATGTATCCTTGTTCGAAGAGCATCCGAATGGCATTGATTTTCTCTTTCGTTGTGCCGAGGTCGAAAAGGTCTGCCTCCACAAGCAATGTCTCCGCCGTGTGAAGCCGAACAGCTGCGCAACCCTTCTTGGTGATGGAAACCCCATAGAAATGTACCTTGTCGCCCTTATTCCAGCGATGGTTAACAACAGGATGGTAGCTGTTCGCAATTTTTCGGTTCACTATGGCAGTCCATCCTTTTTCCTTGATGGCACTTTTCGTAAAAGAAAACTGGTGTCCGTCGAATTCTGCAGTGACGGTAGATGTATTTATCTGTGCATCCTCACCGAATGTCAAAATCATTCGCTCCACAATGAGGTCGTAGACTCTCTGCTCATCTTGTGTCAGCTTATGCAGATAAGGGTTGTATTTGCGTTCCGTCAGGCAGATGCCGACGTGTCCACACCTTCCATAATGTTCTGTGTAACAATCCCTGTCGCGTTTGGCAATCTTCAGGATCATCCTCTCCCATTTGACATCACTTCGGAGGTCATTGACGGTGTTGTTCCAAAACTCTCGGACTTCGCTCTGACCGATGTGTCTTTTTGATGAAAACGGCCATGTAATCAGTCCGAAATCAAAGAGTTTCTGCAGGCACTGAGTCGTATAGATGACACCGAAACCGTATTTGACATTGGCTGCTATCAAAACGTCTTGATGGTTGAATAGTGGGGGCGACGGATCTATATGGGCATTCACGGAAACCTTGCTGACAACAACTGGTTTCTTGCCCATCGCCAAGCGCATTTTGATATAAAGCGCATTGGCGGCGACCACATCGGCAAATTGCTTGTTAGATTTGAATTGATGGACTTCTCCATTACGTTCCAAGGAGAAATTCACTTGATAGACGGCTTCCGTTTTTTGTCCCTTGTTTGCCTTGTAGCGCCTGCAAATTAAGGACAGCAGAGGCGTGGCGATGCGGTCAATCTTATGGGCTCCTTTTCCATATACTTTTTCCAACAGGTGAGTGGCATTGGCAGATACAAGCCAGTCGGCCTTCTGCTTATTAAATGCCAGCTCATACTTCTGCTGCACACCGCGTATCTGTTGGCGATTCATAATGCTCTCACGGATGCCTTTGGCAGAAAGAGAACGGCAACATAGCTGGAATAGGAATCCCTTAGGGATGGTGATTAGCATGGGACCACCTTTCAGCAATGTCGCCTGCAGGTCTGATGTCGCCAAATAGACATACGTGCTGTTGGCAATCAGTCTTGAAAGGATGCGGGCATAGTTCATCATCTTTTCGCCAGATTTTTGCTGGCCTTTCTGTGGAAGGAGCACCACGGGGAACTTTTCTGGAATCATTGGCAGTTCCATTGGTGGAAGGGTGTCGAGTGCCTTGGAAAGTTCAGGACTGAGACCGAGGTGGATGTCCTCCAGCCATGTCACGGCATAGTCGTTACCAGCATAATAGTGGTTTTCCTCATCACTGGCCCCGACGATTTTTGCATATTGCTTTGCTATATGCTGAGTGTCTGCGATAATCGTAATCATAATAATTTCTTCATTTGATGTTGATTTTTTTTGTGATGAAAAAGCCCGTTCCCGATTGTTCCCCAATGGGAACGGGCTAATCAGTGAGTGAAAGGGTAGCGCATTCCACGCCTACATTTTCAGGCCTTTTGACTTTTTCTTCTCAGGTTTTTCCTGCTTGACGGCTGCATCCCTCTGTTCCTGTTGCCTGGCATCCTTCGGGGCTGTCTGTCCCTTCTTCAAGGGCTCCTTCACGCCTTTTGTCTGCTCGTTGGTCTTCCCCTCGCTATTTACAGCCACCTGCGTCCGGCTCTCGGAAGCAGGTTTCTGGCTAACCGCCTTGTCGGGGTCATTTGCATAGGTGAGCGGTCGGCCTTTCTCGGGACTGAACTTCAGGTACATCGTTGCAGGCACACCCTGCTTGTCGGGCACTCCGTCGAGTTTGATGGTCTTGCCCTCCAGATAGTCACGCTTCTGTTCTTCGGTGAACTCCACGCCCTTCCATTTGCCGATAGGCTTGATGTTGCCGTTCTCATCCGTCCATTGGAGACGATGCTGTTTCTGGGTATTGTCACCATCAGCCGTTTGCGACGTTTTCTCGGCCTGCTGACTTTGGTCCACTTTCTGATTCTGCCCTTTCTGCTGACGGTTGCCACGTGGAACGAACTCAACACCTTTCTCCTCAACATTGACCTGTAAGGTGGCCGTAAACTTGCGGCCGTTGGCAAGTTCAATCTCCTTGTTCTTCAAGGGCAGTCCGGCACGGAGCATGTCCTGTTCCTGCCTTGTCAGTTCCGTGTTGCCAATCTTCTCAGGGATGCGCAGGCGTCGCACGGGCAGGTCGGTAATCTCATAGGTATGGCGGTCGATGCTGATGATGCTGGGCACAAGTTTCCCGTTGGCGTCCATGAGATCGACTACGCGGCCCATGTTACCGTAGTTTTTCAAGGCAGATTTGTCGGCCTCGGAAAAAGTGTGACCTTTGTATTCCTGTTCTAAGTTGGCTTCCTTGCGAATGAGGTGAGGAACAAGGCTCACACTGCCGTCCTCGTTCTTTTTGAAGGACAGACGGGCAGCGGTTTCCAACGGCTCACCACCGAAATTGGGATGAACAGTGATGAGGTTGCTCTTGCCGTAGTTGAGCATCTTGGTAAGGTCGCCCGACTGTTCGAGTTGGTCACGGGAAACACCCCATTTCTTCTGGATTTCCTCCCAATTGACCTTGGTTTCGTCGATGGGTTGGTACTTGTGCTTGTTGCTCTCTGGCTGCTGGCCTTGTGCCTCGGCAGCATTTTGTTTGCTTGGGTTCTGTTCCATTGATTTCTTGTTTTGATGGTTGTTTTTGTTCTGCCAGTTGGCTGTATCGATTCTTTCGCCTTCGATTTCCGCTTTGGCCTTATCCGGGTCTGCCAAAAATCGTTCAATTGCGTCTGTCGTAGTCTTGCTGAAACCGAAGCGGGTCGGTTCCTTGCACTGGCGAATGAAATTCGTAAAGAAGTTGTCAAGGGCATTGCCGTTCTTGTCGAAACGGAGAAAGTCCTGATGGTTCTCTGGCGTGATGGGGACTTTTTGGGGCGTTCCCTTCTTATCGAGTCCCGTGACGATTCCACGCTCTCCTGTCTGATTGTCCGTGACAATCAGAACATCCTTGTCATTTTTTTGCTTTTCTGGTTCTTTGTCCATTGTTGTTCGGATTTTGAAGGTTGTTACTAATGTGGGTTCATTCTTAATCTATACTAATTGCCGGCTGTATAGTCATTTCCATGAAGGGCGTTTCATCTGGCTGATTTTCTCCGCAAGCTGTCCGCCCTTGTCCTTCTTGTTCTTGCGGATGAATGCCCAAATGTCACTTTCCTTGTAATACACTCGGTGTCGCAAGACACAGTAGGGCAATAAACCCTCTGTACGGTAGCGCTGTGAGGTTCGGGGACTGATGTTCAGAATCTGGCAGAAGTCTGCATCGTCAAGCATACCATCCTCTTCGGTTTCTGCCGCCTGACCTTTGAGCTGCTGTAGTTCACCCATCATCTTTTCCTGATGGTGGCTGATACGGGCCATCCACTGGTCGAAATAATCTTTTGAAAGTTGTTCCATATTCGTCTGATTTCAAGTTTCGGCTGCAAAATTAGGGGCGTTTAAGCAACCCATTTCACTAATAAGTGCTTACTAAGGAAAACTTTTTTGAAAAAAGTTGGTTGAAAAGTGATTTTTCAGACATTTTCTGCCATTTGGCGGCCATTTTCTGCCATTTTTGAGTGTCGTGACAAAAATTGGCTTTTTCATTTGTTTCTTTGCACTCAAAATCAAAAATCAGAATTCAATGGAAATAGTGATTGTTGAGAAAAAAGCGTTTGAGGACTTCATCCAAACGGTGGAGTACCTCCTGTCGCGCATCACCGACACAGATGCACGGACAAAGGAAAGACAACCTGAGCAATGGCTCGACACGGCTGATGTTTGCGTAAGTCTTCAATTGAACCGCCGGACGGTGTACTCGTTACGCGAACAAGGTAAACTGCCGTTCTCGCAGATTCAACATCGGGTGTATTACAAGGCAAAAGACATCAAGGCTTTGGTTGATAGCCTTGCTGCAAAAACGCCAAAAAAGGAAGAAACGGAAACAATCAACCCATCAAAATAGCATTCATTATGTTTGGACAGGACATCATCACCAAGGACTATTTCACTGACCTTTACAGCCGTATCCGAAAGGCTCTGGAAATGCACGAAGACGCAATACGGCACTACAGACCGTTGTTGGACGGTGTGCGATACATGACCGACAAGGAATTGTCGGAAATGCTCAAGGTGAGCCGCCACACCTTGCAGCAGTACCGCAACAAGGGTATTCTTCCTTATACGCTATGCCGTGGTAAGGTGCTATATAAGGAACACGATGTGCAGGAATTGCTTGAAAGGAACTACCGTCCTGCTACTAGTCCATCATCATAGGACATTTTCATACCTAGCTGAAAGATCCAATGTCAGGCAAATATTTTCATACATCGGTCTGCCCATTAGTCGATTCATGATGTACTTTCGGAACTTGTGGCTATTATGGCTGTCGATGGCGTATGCCAGACGGATCACCATTTCAAAGTTATACACGTCGATGTTCCATTCGGGGTGATAAGGGAACAGCCGGAATGTGCCGTGAGTGTCCTTTTCGTGCGCGATACCTTTATTATAAAGGTGTCGGATTTTGCGGAACACCTTGGCTGACGGAACAAAAAGCATATCTGCAATTTCTTCCACCGTCATCCACACGTCTTTGTCGGGAATGGTGATTATTCCGCCCTCAGTCATTCGGATGATGCCTCGCTCAAAGACATACTTGGGGATCATTGAAAAGTTTGTCATAACGCTTGTTATTTTGGAATTTGATACATTAGATTATTTTGGGGACGACCGATTCTCTTCACTGCCAGTCGCGGGTCTTCGCGCAACAGCTCCTTCGGACGGTTGAGTTTCTTTTGCAGCAGGGCTTTGTTGTGTTCTGTTGTCGTGCTGTTTGTCGTCAGTCCCTTTTCTTCCCTGCGCTTCTGTAATCTGTCCATGTCTCGGCTGATGTTGTCGTCGGTCACCTTGGCGTACACCTGTGTACTCTTCACACTGGAATGTCCCATCATTTTAGCGATGCTTTCCAGACAGATGCCTTCTGAAACCAGCATCGTGCCGAAAGTGTGACGGGCCATGTGCGCCGAGAGGTTTTCAGTCCTGCCAATAGCAAAGCCCATTTCGTGGATGTCTGTCCACGCACAGTTGAGGGTTGGTAATGGAAATACAGGATTTTCATCGTCAGTGGTGTTATACATGTCGAGTATTTGCTCAGCTATCGGATGTAAAGGGATAAACGACTCCACCTTCGTTTTCTGTCGGTTGATGCGGATATACCGCCTCCCATCGGCAGTTTTGCCGATATGGTGAGGGTAGAAGCCACGGGCATCCACGTAGGCCAGTCCTGTGAGCGACGAGAAGATAAACCAGTGGCGCATTACCTCCATGCGCTTGTCTGGCATTGGAGTAGCCAACAGCTTCTTGAAGTCCTCACGGTTCACGCTGCGGTGACGGCTTTGTGTTTTTTTCTCATACTCGACATTCTCTAAAGGATTGGAGCGCAGAATCTCCATATCCACACCGAGCCAAACAAGGCGGTTGAGCCATATCAGGCAATGGTTCGTCTGTGAAGGACCGAGTCTTTTCCCTTTTACAAGATGTACCTTGTAGCCCAGACCGAAAGCCTCATCTATTTCAGTTAGTTGTATGTCCTTTTTGCCGAGTGAATGCAAAAACTCTTGCAGGTGGGCTTGCAGACATTTACTGTGGCGATAGGTGTTCACTTTATTCAACTTATCGGAGCGAATGCGCAGCCGTTCACGTTCCCATTCACCCATTTGTAATAGGGTTGTCGGCTTCTTTGTCTTTTCAACGACGATGTTTTTCAGTATTTCAGGAGTGACGACACCAGTTTCACGGAGTTGTTCGTCATAGAGCGCTTCGATTCGGTTGCGTAGGTCAGCAAGCCTGTTGTTGTCCTTGCCAATGGCAATCTCGCCCTTCTTGGCGTTCCAGTCCTTTGGACGGCAGAAAATGTCCGTTGCCAAAACTGTGCTTCTTCCGTCAATGGTGATGCGGCACATAATGGCAGTGGTGCCGTCGGCCTTAACCTTGGCACGGTTGATGTAGTAGAGTTGTTTGAAAGTGCTTCGCATATTGTTTTCCTCCTTATTTTAAGATGAGTTTGAAATCTTGGGTTGCCTCGATGAACTTGTCCATGTCCTCAAAGAGTTTCTTTGGGGTGACACGGGCATAGACCTGTGTCTGGTTGATGTTCGTGTGACCGAGCATTCGGCTGATAGTTTCCAACGGCACACCCTCTTCAAGCGTTATCAGACTGGCAAACGAGTGTCGCCCCTGATGATAGTGGATAGACTCTTTCAAACCAATCCACCCCGATATGCCGCGCAGATGGGCATGAAGGGTACGGTGGAAAACATACGGAAAGAGCGTCTTTCGCGTGTCGTCATGGTATTTCTCTATGAGGGCAATCGCTTCGGGCAGCAGTTTTACGGCGGCACGGTTCTCGTTTTTGCGACGCAGGTACTTCAGCCAGAGGTTGCCGTCCTCGTCAATGGAAAGGTTTTCATCCGTGACCGACACCGCATCGGAGTAGGGTACGCCCGTATAACAGGCGAACAGGAACAGGTCACGGGAGAGGATGTATCCCTCGTGCTTGGGAGGTATCTCCAAATCCCGAATCTTCTCAAAGGTCTCACGGCTGAGAGCTTTGGGAGTGGTCTCGCGTCTCCTCGGCAGAGAGAAGTGTGCGAAATATTGCCGTTCGGCAATGCCTTCCTTGAAGGCACCCTTGCAAGCTTTCTTCAACAAGGCAAGGAATTGGCGGGCAGAGGCGTCATGTCCGCACTCGTCGCAGATGTACGACTGGAAATCGTAGATGAATTGCTCAGTGAGTTGCCCGAAAGCAATGTCCTCTGACTTGAAATTCTTCAAGATGAAGGCTTGCAGATAGTCGCAGAACGCCTTGTAATGGTAGTAGGTGCCCTTGGCACGGTCAACGCCGATGCGCGACTGGCATTCGTCTTTCATGCGAAGGGCATATTGCATCAAAGTCACCTGCGACTGGATGCTACCTTGCAAGACCGCCTTGACATCAGCGGCACAAAAGTCTGACAGTCGAGATTTCACAGACTCGTAGGCTTTGTTGATTGACAACAGCAGTCGCTCAATCTTACGGTTCACCTCAACTGCCTCCTTGCTCTTTCCGTTCAAGCGACTTTCACGGGGATTCCACAGGTCAGGTGTGCAGGAAATCTTGCACGAAAACTGAGACATCGAGTTTCCGAGGGTAATACGCCCCATGATGGGTGCCTTTCCTTTCTTGTCCGTCGTGCTCTTTTTCAGGTAGAGCAGCACCTTCATTTTTTCTTTTTTCATACGCACTTGTAATTAGGTTGCAAAATTAGTTCAATTACAAGCGTCCACCGTATGGAATAATGTGTCCGAATATGTATGTTTTTCCGAGTCTCCGACTAATATCGGGTCTAATTCGTTACCCATACAATTTTTGGTAACGAGACAGGTAACGATTTGGTAACGGAACGATGGTCATATTTCAAATATGCATTCCCATCCATCGAAACATGGAATACATATAATCAGCAGTTTTTCAAGCACTTACGGGAGTAATGCCTATATTCGTTCCATCCTTGATTTCGTGGCTATATTTCCCGATGCTCGTCACGGAGTTAGGAATCGTCACGTTTGTCAGGCCAGAGCAACCTGAGAATGCCTCATAGCCGATGCTTGTCACGGAGTTTGGAATCGTTACGCTCGTCAGGCCAGAGCAACCAGAGAACGCTCTCTCGCCGATGCTTGTCACGCCGTCAGGTATAACAAAATTTTTAATTTCGCCCCCTTTATCATCAATCAACATGATTGGTTTTCCTATAGATTGTAGTATTAAACCAACAAGTTTGTTGTTACAAAAAGCAGAATAATCGGTTACAGGAACTTTCACTATTGTCAGGCCAGAGCAACCGGAGAACGCATAATTGCCGATGCTCGTCACGGAATTCGGAATTGTTACGCTCGTGAGGCCAGAGCAATTATTGAACGCAGAGTTGCCGATGCTCGTCACTTTTAGTGTCCGCCCTTGATAAAACACCCTTTCGGGAATGACAACATTGCCTGAATATTCAGAATACATATAATAGGTAACCTCCAATTCCTTTCTGTCGTTGATGTAATTGTAATAAATGCCGTCAATCTTGGCATCGTAGGCTAACGCCCTCGCTCCAACCGCGCTTAAAAGCACCGTGAGCAAAATAGCTAATTTAATCTGCCTCATTTTTTTTATTATTTGTGGGATATTCCAATTTGTTCCAATCTAAAATATCAGAAGATCTTGCCAAGAGTACACCTTTATTATCGTGTATTTCAACTTTTCTTGCGCGAAAAGAACTACATCTGTCTTGTTCTTTTTTAATAATGTAAGACAGGTCTTGTTCATCTCTAAAAACTTCTCCTGTAAGATGGTAATCCATTTCAAATTCGTGCCAAATGGCCGAATCGCCTAAAGTAAATCGAATTTTTGTCATAATGTTTAATTTTTAATTAATGTAAAGGGTTCGTTAAATAATTCATCATCAAAAAGATCATCCGCACTATAGTTGGTACTTGTGTCAATACCATACTTTACATACAGAAGATTGCCAGTAGACTGACTTTCATTGTCTATCGTTACCGCATAATTGTTCTTTTCTTTTTTGAATAATTCCAACAGAGATTCTAATCCATCTGCGATGGTTACTATTTCTCCATAAGCAATTTCACGTTTCATCTGAGGACGTTCTTGTTCTAAAAAGTCATCTTGATTAATTTGCATGATGCCAATTTGAACGGATATCAAATTGTGAATTTTGTTTAATTTTTCCTTTAACTCAGGAAATAATTCTGTTACGGTAATTTCTTTTGCCATAGCAATTAACATTTGTGCCTATAGCTCCCCAGATTCAGCGGTTAATAGATGAAATGGAAAGACGTGGGTAGCTCTACTCCTCGCTTATCCCATCGTCGGGCTCTCGCTTTGCCTTGCACAAGGATAAACAACTCGAGATAGCCCACGTCGTGACGTATTGAAACTGTCCGCCAATAAAAGAACGGTCAGTATACAATACACCCTCAGTGGACGCTTCTGTTGCGTATCTTCTTGTGCTTGACTTGCGAGATCTGACGACGGAAGATAACGTTTCGTAAACGTCCTTTCCCCTCGGCCTGCCCTACGAGTGGCATCGTCGGCCTCGGGATTTCCAACAAAAATTCCAACCCTTTTGTCTTGTCAGACGAATAGAGTCGGTTGCAAAGATACGAAAAATTTTCGGTTCGACAAAAAATCTTCCCAAAAAATATATTTTTGGAAAAAATCTTTCAGAATTTCATAAAAATATAGTGAAAGACGAATTTTTTTGACGGTTCTGAATCGTTTATTTTACTCTCCATCAAAATAGTACCCGAAGCCCTGCCGATTGGCGATATTTTGGGCATAGGGACCGAGTTTCTTGCGCAGTCGGGCGATGTTCACATCGACGGTGCGGTCGCTGACGACGACGTCGCTCCAAATGGTTTCCATCAGTTGCTGGCGCGAGAAAATCTGACCGCGATTTGCCAACAGCAGGTGCAACAGGTTGAACTCGGTGCGGGTGAGGACAATTTCGTCGCCGTCGATGGTGACCATCTTCTTGTCGAGGTTCATTTTCAGGCCGCGATAGCCCAGTGTGGCCTTGCCGAGTCGTGCCTCCACCACGTTCATCACGTAGTCGCCGAGTTTCTCGCAAGCGTTGATGATATCGACGTAGATCGTGCCAATCATATAGGAATATTGATGGGCATTGACGGCTTGGATATGCTCTGTTTTCAGGGTGTCGCGCAGGGCATTGATGTCTTTTTCGATTTCTTCGGAAAGGTCGAGCGTCTGGTTCTCGCGCCGACCGCCCACGACGACAATCATCTGCGCCAGGCTTTCGTTGGCAAGGCGCAACATTTCGTGCAGGTGTTCGTATTGGTCGGCGGTGAAATCTTCCTTGCCTTCGTGTTTGCGGTGCAGGATTCGGGCGAGGCTGAAACAAGCGTCGCCAATGCTCTCCAATTCGCCGATTTGCCGCATCATAGAACGGATTTTCGCCTTCGTATTGTCGGAAAGATGGGCTTTTCCCACTTCTTCGAGATAGGTCGCAATCTCGATTTCCATATTGTCGGCGATGTTTTCATATTTTTCGATGCGTTCGTAGATGTTTTCGGCCTCTTTCTTGTCCTTTTCATCGAGAAGACTGCGTACCATTCCGAACATTCGCTGCATTCGCTCGGCAAAGAGCGTGATTTCGCGCTGCGCCTGTAGCACCGAGATTTCCGGCGCGACCATCAGACCCTTTTCGATGAAACGCAGACGCGATTTTTCCTTCGTTTTCTTCGGTTTAATCAGCCAATAGCACGCTTTTTCGATTTGCGGGATGAAGGGCAGTAGCAATGCCGTGTTCGTCACGTTGAAACAAGTGTGGAACATCGCCAACAGCACGGGCAATTTCTCGGTTTGACCGGCCATCGATGGGTCGTAGCCGACGATTCGGCAAATCATATTCACGAAGGGATAGAAGACAATCATCACCCAAATGACGCCGAACACGTTGAACAGCAGGTGAGCCATCGCTGCGCGTCGGGCTTGGGTGTTCGCGCCGAAAGCCGCCGCGTTCGCTGTCATCGTTGTGCCGATGTTCTCACCGAGCACGAGCGCGATGCCGAAATAGATGGGAAGCACGCCCGTCGAACAGAGTAGGATGGTCAGTGCCATCACCGCCGCCGACGACTGCACAATGCCCGTAATCAGTGTGCCGATGGCCAGAAATGCGAGTACCGACCAATAGCTACTGGTGTCGAACGAACTGAAGAAATTGACGACCGCCTCGTTGTTGCCCAAGTCCATTTCCTTGCCCGCAGTGCTGAGCATCACGAGCGAAAAGAACATAAAGGCCATTCCGAAGAGGAAATCGCCCAAATAGCGGTGTTTTTTTCTGTAGATGAGGAACATTCCGACCATAAACGCCGGGAAAACGACGTTCGTCAAATCGACGTTGTAGCCGAGCGACATAATCCACGCCGTCAGCGTCGTGCCGATGTTCGCGCCCATAATGATGGAAATGGCTTGCGCCAATGTCAGCAGTCCGGCATTGACAAACGAAACCGTCATCACCGTCGTGGCCGACGACGACTGCACCGCACTCGTAACAAACATTCCCGTGAAAACACCTGTGAATCGATTGGCGGTCACCGCTCCGAGGATGTGTCGCAGTTGCGGACCAGCCATTTTCTGCAATGCCTCGCTCATCAGTTTCATACCGTAGATGAGCAGTGCCAGCGCACCTAACAACTTAAAAATAATGTCTATTGTCATCATAATCTTTTTCCTTTTATGTTTTTCGTTATTTTTTTGCAAAGATACACTTTCTTTCGCAACTTGTCAAGAAAAAAGGTGTTACAATTTGGTTACAAATTGATTTTCATCGAAAAAGAGAAGCCTTTTCGACTTCTCTTTAGTAGGGACGGCCGGGCTCGAACCGGCGACCTCTGCAATGTGACTGCAGCGCTCTAAACCAACTGGGCTACGCCCCTGAATGCGATTTGCGACTGCAAAGGTACACTATTTTTCGATTCCCACCAAATTTTTTCGTGGTTTTTGCCGTATTTTTTTGAATCAGTTGGTGTTTTTGACACAAAAATCCTCCGCAAACCATTGATTTGCAGAGGATTTCAAAGTTTTTATGCCTCAAATGGCTTAGCCAAGGCGCTTCTCAAGACGCTCGCGGATGGCACCGATGAACTCAGCCGAGTTCACAGCCTTCGGCGTGATGCCTTCCATGAGGTTGACGAGGTCCTTCGTGCAGATGCCTTCGTTGAGCGTGTCGAAGCAGGCAGCCTCGAGTTGGTCGCCGAAGTTCTGGAGTTCCTGGTTGCCGTCTTTTTCACCGCGCTTGCGCAGAGCGCCGCTCCAAGCGAAAATCGTTGCCATCGGGTTGGTCGAAGTCACCGAGATGTCCTTGTTGTTCTCAAGGTATCTGTAGTAGTGACGGGTGACGGTGCCGTGAGCGGCCTCGTACTCGTAGTTGCCGTCGGGCGAAACGAGCACGGAGGTCATCATGGCGAGCGAACCGAATGCGGTCGAAACCATATCGGACATCACGTCGCCGTCGTAGTTCTTACAAGCCCAGATGTAGCCGCCCTTCGAGCGGATGACGCGAGCCACAGCGTCGTCGATGAGGGTGTAGAAGTATTCCAGACCCTGCTTTTCGAATTCGGCCTTGTAGTCCTCGAACACTTCTTCGAAGATGACCTTGAACTGAGCGTCGTACTTCTTCGAAATGGTGTCTTTCGTCGAGAACCAAACGTCCTGATGGCTGTCGAGAGCGAACTTGAAGCAGCTGTGAGCGAAGCTGCGAATCGACTTGTCGAGGTTGTGCATACCCTGGAGCACGCCAGCACCCTTGAAGTTCTGAATGACAACTTCCTCGTGCTTGCCGCTTTCGCCGTCGAAGACGAGTTTGGCTACGCCGGGCTCATCGACGCGAAGTTCCACGCTCTTATAGACGTCGCCATAGGCGTGACGAGCGATGGTGATGGGCAGTTCCCAGTTCTTCACGGCGGGCTTGATGCTCGGAATCGTGATGGGTGTGCGGAAGACGGTACCGTCGAGGATGGAACGAATCGTGCCGTTGGGCGACTTCCACATCTCGTGCAGGTTGTACTCGGTCATACGCTGTGCGTTCGGCGTAATCGTAGCGCACTTCACAGCCACACCGTACTTCTTCGTAGCCTCAGCCGACTCGATGGTAATCTGGTCGCGGGTTTCGTCGCGCTTCACCAGACCGAGATCGTAGTACTCAGTTTTCAAATCGACGAACGGCAGAATCAGCTCGTCCTTAATCATTTTCCACAGGATGCGAGTCATCTCGTCGCCATCCATCTCGACCAACGGGGTGGTCATCTGAATTTTTTCTTTCATTGTTTGTTTGGTTTTTAATTATTTTTTGTTCTTGTAATAGTTCATCAGACAGCCGTCGGCCAGAATCTGGCGCTCGTCGGCAGTGAGGTTCTGGAAGAAGAGGTGAATGTCTTTCACACCAGCCTTGGTGATGACCTTCGCGTCGATTTCTTCCTTGCCACCGAGGATAGCCTCGCGGATTCCAGGCACGAACACCATATCGCCAGCCTCGTAGTCGAACGGAGTTTCGGGAGCGATGGTGAAGGGCAGGATACCCCAGTTGATACAGTTCGAGCGATAGCGCTTCGTGGCGTATTCGTAGCAGATGTTGGCGTCGCCACCGAGCACCTTCTGGCAAGAAGCGGCCTGCTCACGAGCGGAACCGTCGCCGGGCTTGTTGGCGAAGACGCACGAACCGAAACTGGTGTTCTCGGCGTTGGCACCGACTGCGGCGAGGGCCTTCGTGATGTTCTCGCTGACCTTACCGTTGCGACGGTCGAGGTCTTCCTGCTGGATGCGCTTGCTCAGACCTACGTATTCAGGAACGCGGCGCGACAGAGCAAATTCGCTGAGTTTCAGCGGGTTGGAACGATAAGAAGAGGTTTCGCCCGAAGGAATCAACTCGTCGGTGGTGGTCACGGGGTCGTGGATGACGGCGGCCAGTTCGAGGAGCATATTTTCCTGCATCGGATACATCGTGGGCCAGTCCTTGATGTTCGGACCATACTTCAGCGGCTGCTCGAGGTCTTCCTTGCCGAAGCCGTCGTAGATGCGGCGCTCGTAGATCTTTGCATCGAAGTTGTAGGCGTCGTGTGCGTCGTTGTAATCGACATCGGTTGCAGCGGTGATGACACCACCGTTGGCTGCCGTGGCAGCAATCGAACGGGCATCCATCAGCGCCACGAGCGAGAGCTGACCCTGACCGGGCTTCGAACCTTCGCGGTTGGGGAAATTACGGGTGGTGTGGCGAATCGACAGACCGTTGTTGGCGGGCACGTCGCCGGCACCGAAGCACGGACCGCAGAATGCGGGCTTGATGACAACACCAGCCTCGAGCAGTTCCTCGGCGATGCCGCTACGCGTCGTGGCCATATAGACAGGCGTGGACTGCGGATAGGCCGACATCGTGAAGTAGTCGTTGCCGATGGTTTGGTCTTTCATAATGGCTGCGGCAGCCGAGAGGTTGTCGTAAGTACCGCCCGAGCAACCTGCGATGATGCCTTGGTCGGCATAGACCTTGCCGTCGCGAACTTTGTCAACGAGTTGGACATTGACTTTCGAGCCGAATTTCTCTTGTGCATCCTGCTCAATCTTGCGGAGAATTTCCACGGGATTGGCCTGCAACTCGTGAATCGTCACGGCGTTCGACGGGTGGAACGGCAGTGCGATCATCGATTCCTGCTTCGAGAGGTCGATTTTGATCATTGCGTCGTAGTAAGCGACCTTGCCGGGCTGCAATTCCTTGTAGCACTCGGGGCGCTTGTGGATTTCGTAGTGATGCTTCACTTCGTCGTCGGTCACCCAGATCGAACTCAGACAGGTCGTCTCAGTCGTCATAATGTCGATACCGTTACGGAAGTCGATGGGCAGGTTCTTCACGCCAGGACCAGCGAATTCGAGCACCTTGTTCTTCACGAAACCGCTCTCGAACGTTGCTTTCACGAGCGAAATTGCCACGTCGTGCGGGCCGATACCCTTCTTCGGAGCGCCTTCGAGCCAAACGAGCACCACCTCGGGAGCGTTGATGTCCCAAGTGTTCTTCAGCAGCTGTTTTACGAGTTCACCACCGCCTTCGCCGACGCCCATGTTACCGAGCGAACCGTAGCGCGTGTGGCTGTCGGAACCCAGAATCATGTTGCCGCACTTCACCATGGCTTCGCGCACATACTGGTGGATAACGGCCTGATTAGCAGGCACATAGATACCGCCGTACTTCTTCGCAGCCGACAGACCGAACACGTGGTCGTCTTCGTTGATGGTACCGCCAACGGCGCACAGCGAGTTGTGGCAGTTGGTCATGGCATAGGGCAGGGGGAATTTTTCGAGACCACTGGCGCGGGCGGTCTGAATGATGCCCACGTAGGTGATGTCATGCGATGCCATTGCGTCGAAGCGAATGCGCATCTTCTTACCCTTCGAGCCGTCCACGTCGTGTGCGCGGAGAATGCCGTAGGTGATGGTTTCTTCACGTGCTTCGTCGGGAGTGTGCAGGCCAGCTCCGTCGTTCACGATTTCCTTTCCGTTGAGGAGATAAACTCCATGTTTGATAAGTTCTACCATAGTTGTTGAAATATTAAAAATGAATAATAAAATTGACGAATATCGTAAGTGCGAGCATATCGGCGCATCCGCCGGGAGAAATGCCCTGCGCGTTGTAGTCTTGGTTGAGTTGTTCGAGTTTTTTCGGCTCGAAATCGTTGAGAAGCGCGATGGAATCGGCTTTCATCTGGGCGACGCCTTCGGCTCCCTTGCGGTGATAGACGTTGGTGTCGTCGAGGGTCGCCATAATGCGCAGCAGTGTTTTCAATTTTCGCTCCTCGCTCCTCGTTCCTCGATAATACGGAAGCCAGTCGGTGAAGAGCGGTTGGTAGCCCTCGCGAGCCATTGCCAAAGCTCCTTTCACGTTGTGTTGGCTGACGACGCGACTGCCGTGGGTGTCGGTGGTGTCGGGGAATTGCGCCGCGAGTTTTTCGATGTTTTTTTGAAGATTTTCGGGGGTTAAAATTCCGTTTTGATAAAGATTCGCTGCCGAAACGAGAGCCAAACCGAGGGCGAACAGTGCTCCTTTGTGCGTGTTCACGCCCTTCGTGGCATCGAGCATAGCTTTTTCGGCTTCAAGACCGATTTTTTGAAGGTTTTCGACACTCGGAAGGTCTTTTTGGAAGGCTTCGACTGCCAATTTCACGAAATACGGATGCAGTGCCGCGATGCTTCGCTGCATCAGCCGATAGTCCATATCGCTGTGGGCACCATTGTCGTTCTTGTCGATGAGGCCAGGTTTGGGCGTGGTGTCGAGTTCTTGTTGCAGTGCGTTAGTGGCGAGATGAGCCAAGAGATAGGGAATCGTTGTCGGTGGAACGAGGGCTGCGGCACGTTGGAAATCGCCATTTTCAAGGGCTTTTCTGACCTTCGACGCACTCACCACCTCGCCGTTTTCTTGCAGTCGTTCGATTTCGCGCACGTCGGGCAGCATTTCACGCATCAGTTCGTTGTAGCAGCGCGTCAGGGCGTCGTCGGGCTCACTGCCGACGAAGCGAATCGTGGCACCGAGTGCGGGCGCGATGTGACGACGGAAAATGTCGAGGTCGAGCCGCATCTGCGTGTCGGCGGCATCGTCGAGTTTTTTCAGGAAATAGGTCGGGAACGTAGCGGCAGAAATGGCGTAGTCGCTGCCGTCGCAAATCGTGATTTTTTGGGTGATGGCTGATGGCTGTTGGGTGATGAAATTTTCCATCATCGCTTTGCGCTCGGCGTAACTGAACAGCGATTTGTCTTCTTTCACGGGAATCACGAAAAGGTGCTCAACTTGTTGGGCAGCCTGTTCGATGAGGTATTGATGTCCGCGGGTGAAAGGATTGGCGTTCATTACGATGACTCCAATGGGTGTTGGGTGTTGGGTGTTGGATGTTGGGTGTTGGTTCAACAATTCAACATTTAAACCCTTCAACCCTTCAACATATTTCTCAATTCCTCGTCCGTTTTCCATCAGGATGGCCAGTGGAGCCTCGCCGACAACCCGAAACCCTAAACTTTCGAAAATTTGTCGGTTTTGCGGCTTCGTAAACACTTTTACGGACTGGTGTCCGCGCTGCGAAGCCTCGCTCATCAGATGGGAAATCAGTCGGTTGCTGATGTGCTCGTCGCGCAACTGCTCGCCCACGGCAATACATTTCACGATGTCGCCTTGCAGACCGCCGCCAGCCAAGATTTCGTCGCTTTCGTGACGAGTCACAATGGCGTAGTAGTCGAGCGCGTCCAGTCGAAGCTGATTGGCTTCGAGGAACTGCTCAACCTTGCGTTTCCAGAGCGGCATCGCAAGCGGAACGGCCTGAATTTCATAATCCGTCGTGCACATAGGCTTCAACGATTTCGGCGATGTAGGCTTGTATTTGTTCGGGCGTGTGCGTGTGGTTGCGCATGCAGAAGCGGGCTTCGTTGTTGCAGAGCAGGCAGCGTCGAGGCTGTGCGCCTACGCTGGCGCGAGAGAGCGGTGTGCCGTCGGGGGCGATGACGTCGATGTCGAACAGTCGTCCTAGCGGATGGTCTTCCTCGATGCGACAGGCGATTTGCTTCGTTTCGAGCGTCGGCAGCGACACCAAAACGTAGGCTTCAAAACCCGTTTCAAGGTCGCGCTCCTCCATCTGGGTGATGTTGTCGGCGAATTCGACGCGAATGGCCTCCGTGGCCGCCCTTGCGACTGCGAGTGAGAACCGATTTCGCTTGACCGACCCCGGCATAATTACCGTCAGACACAGCAGCGACTCGTTGGGATGCTCCCGGAGCAACTGCATTTGTCGGTGCCACCGCTGGTCGCGGCTTGCCAGAAGTTCGTGGAGACTCACCCCCTTCAGAATCCCGTTCTCACTCATCGTTTATCAACAATCCCCCCGAAGCCCCTCTCTTTTTGGAGAGGGGTTGGGGAGAGGCCTTTATTCCACAATATTCTTGATGACATCCATCACCGAGCCGTCGCGGTTCATCACGATACCCACGACCTTGTCGCCGAACGGCAGCGGGTCGGGTTCACCGATGATGCTCTTGGCACGGTCTTTCAGTTCGTCGAGCGTGACAATCTTCAGACCGGCGGCCTTCAGACGCTCGGCCACTTCCGGACGGCGCGGATTCACGGCGATGCCGTATTCCGTGACGACCACATCGACCGTCGAGCCCGGCGTAATCATCGTTGTCACCTCATCGACGATGCACGGAATGCGACCGCGCAGCAACGGGCAGACGATGATCGACAGGGCCGAGTCGGCTGCCGTGTCGGGGTGTCCGCCGATGGCACCGCGAATGATGCCGTCGGAGCCCACGAGCACGTTCACATTGAAGTTCACATCGACTTCCAAAGCCGACAAAATCACGATGTCGAGGAAGTGCGTGGCCGAACCCGGCTCGTCGGCACTGGCATATTCGTTGGCCGAAACGCCCTTGTGCATCGGGTCGCGCATAATGCTTTCGGCAGCCACCTTGTCGAACGACTGCACGTCGATCAGACGCTCGATGAGGCCTTCCTCGTGGAGTTTCACCATGTGGGCCGTGATGCCACCGAGGGCAAACGACGCCTTGATGCCACGGTTGATCATTTCTTCGCGGATGTATTTCACGGCAGCCAGCGAAGCACCGCCCGAACCCGTCTGAATCGAGAATCCATCGCGGAAATAACCGCTGTTCACGATGACTTTCGCAGCCTGCTGGGCGAGCAAAATGTCACGCGGGTTCTTCGTGTCGCGAATCGCACCCGACGAAATCTTCGACGAGTCGCCGACGCTATCGACTTCGACCACGAAATCGACATTGTGCTCGGAAATCGCATTCGGCATATTGGGATAGGGCACGAGGTCGTCGGTCAGAATCACCACCTTGTCGGCATACTGGGCATCGGGCTTGGCATAGCCGAGCGAGCCACTGATCGACTTGGCGTTCTGCGAGCGCGAATAACCGGCTGCGTTACCCGACGAGTCGCTCGACGATGCGCCGAGGAAGGCCACGTCGATGTGCAAGTCGCCGTTGCGGATGGCCGAGCCACGACCGCCGTGCGAACGGAACACAACGGGTTCTTTCATCAGACCGCGCGAAATCTCGTTGGCGAGTTCGCCGCGCAGTCCGCTGGTCGAAATCTTCGTCACCACGCCGTTTTTGACGTGCTCGATGAGCGGTTTGTGAACGTCTTGCAGGCTCGAAGCGGCCACGTGCAGGTCTTTGAAACCCATTTCGGCCAGTTTATCGACCACCATGTTCACCACTTTGTCGCCACCGCGGAAGTGGTGGTGGAACGAAATCGTCATGCCGTCTTTCAGTCCGCTGCGACGGATGGCTTCTTCCAGCGTGCAAAGTTTCGATTTGTTCTGCTGAAGGTCTGTGCGAGGAGTGATGTCCTTGCTGCCTTTGTTCTCTTGATAGACGGGCTTGGTCATTTTTGACGCCGCGTCCTTGATATCGTTGATTCTTTCAGCGTAATTCATCTTTTTAACTTTTTAAAAATGTAAATGGTACATTATTCAATGTCTTCCTTTTTGATGACACCCGCTGCAATGGCGAGATTGATGGTGCGCTCGGCGCGAATCACCACGGGGCGATCGACCATCTTTCCGTTCACGGCGATGACACCCGAACCCTTCTGCTCGGCTTCCTTGATGGCAGCGATGATTTTCAGGGCTTTCTCGATGTCTTTCTGCTTCGGGGCAAACACTTCGTTGACGATTTCAATCTGACGCGGGTTGATGATCGATTTTCCGTCGAAACCGAGCGTCTTGATGAGTTCCACTTCCCTGCGGAAGGTGTCCATGTCGTCGAGGTTCGAATAAACCGTGTCGAGCGCGTCGATGCCGGCGGCACGGGCAGCCACGACGATGGTCTGGCGAGCCAGCAGCAGTTCGAGTCCGAAGTTGGGGTTGTCGCCCTGCGTGCGCTGTGTCTTCAGGTTGGCGCAGTAGTCTTCGGCACCGAGTGCGATACCCATCATGCGCTTCGAGGCGATGGCGATGGGGTAGGCATTGACAATTCCGAGTGCGCTCTCGATGGCGGCCATGATTTTCGTGCGACCCACGCATCCGAGTTCCTCTTCCCACTTCAGGATTTCTTCCTCGACCTCGCGCACCTCGTCGGCGGTTTCGGTCTTCGGCATACGAATCACGTGAACGCCGGCTTTTACCATAGCCTCAACGTCCTTCTTTCCGTAGGGCGTGTTCAGGGGGTTGATACGAACCACCATCTCGGTCGTGCCGTAGTCGATGGTTTTCAGAGCATTGTACACTAACAGGCGTGCGGCGTCTTTCTCAGCCATTGTCACCGAGTCCTCCAAGTCGAGCATAATCGAGTCGGGACCGTAGATGAACGCATCCTGCATCATTCCGGGGTTGTTGCCCGGGACGAACATCATAGTTCTTCTGAGTCGTTGCATAGTATTTCTCTTTTTATTTCCAAACATCGTTTCCAGTGGCGCGAACGGCAGCAGCCGTCACACGGGCACGAATCGTACAGTCGAGAGCGCCCTTGTCGGTCGCTTTCACGTGGGCGTCGCGAATGTTCAGCCCTTCGAGCGTTTCAGTGATTACTTTCTTGATTTGCTTGCCAAACTGAAAGTCCACCGTCGAGTCGAGTTCAATCTGGAGACCCGGTGTAGCGGCAGGCGCAATCTGAACGAAAATGTCGCCGGATTCCAGCGTTCCGGCCATGGCTTCTTTCATTTCCATCATAGTTGTAAAAATGTAATTTTTAGGTTATAAATAGATTCGGCGACAAAAGTACGGGTTTATTTTGATATGGACAAATAAAAATGAGAAAAATATGCAGTTAAAAGTATAAAAAAAATTAAAAAATTGTTTTTTTAGATTTTTTCACCTAACTTTGTATCAAAATCAGACCAAAATGAAGCTTTTTTCGACCCAAATTTTGACCCTTTTGCTCTTGACGACTTTTTCGATGGTCGCCGAGGCACAATCGCAGCGCATCGACCGAAAATCGCTGGTGCGACGACATAATCCCCACATCACTAACTCGACGAACCATGTGTTTGCCAAAAAATGGCTCTTGGGCAGTGGCGAACTCATTTTCAACGTCGATGCGACGGGATTGCAGACGTTTGCCAATGACGAAGAATGGCCGATTACGGTGGGACTGAACTTCACTGACACGACCGGAATCGATCGCCTCGACGCGAAACTCGACCGCTGGTCGGGACGTTTCGACAGTCGTTTCCACCGCAACGGACAGCGGTTTCGCGTGGAAACGGTGTGTATGCAGGCGGCAGTGGCTACGCGCATCACGAGCGACACGATTTTCGAGATTTCTTTCCGCTCATCGACGGGTTTCCCTGTCAGAACGGCTCAGAAATCGCCGAATTTCAAGCAAATCGGACGCCGCCAGCGCATGGTCGTGAAAGAAACCGACGGTCATCAGACCCATTGGCTCATCGCGAATTGGTATGGCGATGTCAGTGTCCGACAAGATGTCAACCGCGTGGTGCTGACGTGCAAGGGCGGACCTGTCGAAGTGCTGTTCCGTCGCCTCAACGCCGAGCCTTCCGTGGAGTTTTTTGAGCAGATTTATGCCGCTCCGTTCATGGACTACGCGCTGAACGTGGCGACCGAGTGGAGTGAGTTCTGGAACGAGTGTGGAATGGCCGACTTCTCCGCCAATGCCGCGACCGAAGCCCGACTCGCCGAACAGCGGATGGTCGAGTCGCTTTATCACTATGCTTCCGTGCCCGTCACCGACTGGTGGCAGTCTGCACCGCTCGCGCTCTATGGTTTTCCGTCGATGGTGGCGAAGGCTTTGCGCTATGCCTCGCACGATACGTTGCACGTCTATCACCGTCCCGAAGCCATCGCCGTGGCCGACATGATTCGGCGCGGATTTGCCCATCCCTACGTGATTGAGCGGAATCTGGTGAAGAAGAATGCTGCCGAATACAACGATGAAACGGTGCGCAACGCCTATGCGCTGATGGTGGAGTCGGTGGCGAGGAATTTGGAGAATGAAGAGTCAGCCATCTCTTTGGATGGTTTTTCAAGCTATCTCCAACCCGAAAATCTGCTCGAAGTGGCACGAAATTGGCCTTCCGAAAATGCTTTTTCGCAGTGTTATTTCCAACTGCCACCACTTTCGGACATCTTTTCGAAGCCTTCCAGTCCCGAAAACGATGCACTGACGCTTGTGGCCATCGCTGCGCGTCATTGGCCGGAGCAGTGGAAGGTGTCGGTGGAGAATATTGTGCCGATTTGCGAGGAGTTGGAAGTGATGGAGTTGGGGAGTAAGGAGTTAAGGAGTAAGGAGTGATGTTTTTTAATCAAGGGGAAAACGAATCGCCATTGCATTTCGACGATTTGACGATAGGCTATCGGAAAGGTCGCCGCGAGGTGGTTGTGGCGAGTGGCTTGTCGGCGACGCTCGAACGCGGAAAACTGACCTGTCTGCTCGGTCGCAACGGCACGGGAAAATCCACCCTGCTCCGCACCCTCGCCGGTCTGCAGCCACCGCTCAATCCACAACTCTCAACTCTCAACTCTCAACTGTCAACTCTTAACTCTCAACCTTCCGTCGCCCTTGTCCTCACCCAGCGCCCCGACCTGCGCAACCTCACCGCCGAGGAAGTCGTTGGGCTCGGTCGCACGCCCCACACCAATTTCTGGGGCACCCTCAGCGCTGACGACCGTCGCATCGTCGCCGAATCCCTGCACCTCGTCGGCATCGAAACCCTCGCCAACCGCCCGTTTGAAACCCTGAGCGACGGCGAACAACAGAAAGTGATGATTGCCAAGGCCCTCGCCCAACAAACCCCAATGATTTTCTTGGACGAACCCACTGCCTTCCTCGATTTCATCAGTCGTCGCGAGTTGTTTGCGCTCCTGAAACGCCTCGCCCACGACCACGGCAAAGCCATCCTCCTCACCACCCACGACCTCGCCCTCGCCGAAGAATTCGCCGACACCACCTGGCTCCTTGAGGATGGGAAACTGCAAGTTTCAAGGCCCCAAAAATAAAAACGAACCAAAAAACGGCAAAAAAAATGATATAACCGAGGGTTATTCATGATTTTTTTGTAACTTTGTAGCCAATAACCAAAAACCTTTAGGTTGAAAAAAGAACCAGTAAACATATTAAGAAAGAATGATCAATATACGAAAACTCGAAGCCGAGCTATGGGAGTCGGCAGATTTGTTGAGACAAGGTAGTAAACTGACAAGCAGTCAGTATTGCATGCCTGCGCTGGCATTGCTGTTCTTGCGCTATGCCTATAGCCGCTACAAGATGGTGGAGGCTGAGATATTGCAGAACCGCCCTAGTCGTGGTGGGCGTGTAATGCCTGTGGAACCTAGCGATTTTGCTGCTAAGAGTGCATTGTATCTGCCCCGTGAAGCGCAGTTCGACTATCTTGTGAACTTGCCAGATAATATCGTGGCTGCAGGCCTAAAAACTAAAGACGGACAAGAAATAAACTCATTAGGCGAAGCCGTCAACAACGCTATGCAGCTGGTAGAAGACCAAAGCGAACAACTGACAGGCGTGCTCCCCAAGACCTACACAATGTTCGCTGATGACCTCCTGCGCGAGTTGATTCGTATCTTCAACAATAAGACCATCGACGAGGTTGGTGGCGACATCATCGGCCGCATCTACGAATACTTCCTATCGAAGTTTGCCAAAGCGGTAGCCTCTGACGATGGTGTGTTCTTTACGCCTAAGTCGCTGGTAAAGATGCTTGTAAATGTACTGGAGCCCACGCAAGGCATCATGTTGGATCCTGCATGCGGTAGCGGTGGTATGTTTGTTCAGATAGGCGACTTTGTGAATCAAGCAGGACTCAATGCTAATACCCAAATGACCTTCTTCGGACAGGAAAAGGTGGAATACAACGCCCAACTTTGTCTGATGAATATGGCAGTACATGGGTTGAATGGTCGTATCATTTCTGGTGATGAAGCTAACTCCTTCTACCATGATGCCCACAATCTGGCTGGCAAGTGCGATTATGTAATGGCCAATCCGCCATTCAATGTCGATAAGGTGAAAGCAGAGTCCGCCTCTGCTGCAGGTCGTCTACCATTCGGTTTGCCAGGTGTGAATCAGAAGACCAAAGAGATAGGCAATGCCAACTATCTTTGGATCAGCTATTTCTATGCCTACCTGAACGAACACGGTCGTGCGGGTTTCGTAATGGCGAGCTCAGCAACAGATAGTGCGAACAAAGACCGCGACATTCGTGAAAAGCTGGTACGTACAGGTGATGTGGATGTGATGGTCAGCGTAGGCAACAACTTCTTCTATACGCTCTCACTTCCTTGTTCTTTGTGGTTCTTCGACAAGAACAAAAATACAGAGATTCGTGATAAGGTGCTCTTCATCGATGCCCGCAATTACTATACTGTTGTTGACCGCACCTTGAACGAATGGACGGAATGGCAACTGCGTAACCTGCAGGCCATCGTGCATCTGTATCGTGGCGAGAAGGAGAAATACCAGCAACTGCTGGCCGACTATCAATCTGTCTTAGGCGAAACGACCGTTGTGTCAGCCCAAGAGGCTCTCGACAAGCAGAAGGCAGAGGCCAAACAACTCATTTTTGAGGCAACTCGCAAAGACAAGAAGCGCATCGAAGCTGAACAGAATGCACTGATTGCTGATTTGGAAGATATCCTCGAAACGGCTCGTCAGCACGAATGGCTCACGGAGAAGTTTGGCGAAGGCGAATACAAGGACGTGCTGGGTCTCTGCAAGATTGCCACCATTCAGGAGATTGAGGAAAAGAACTACTCGCTCACTCCAGGAGCCTACGTCGGAGTAGCCGAACAGGAAGACGACGGCGTTGATTTCCATGAGCGCATGAACGAGATTCATGCCGAGTTGGCACAGCTGAACGCGGAAGCCAACACTCTGATGAACGAGATACAAAAAGCATGGGAGGAGCTGAAATAGAAATCATTGAACTATGAGTGACCAACTATATATCAATTTTGACGAGTATATCCGTCAGGGCGAGCCTGCACAACGTGAGCGTGCTGATGCGTGGCGTGTGGCTATCGGTTTGCAGGCTGTAGATGGACTCAAAACCTCAGAATATTTGCATCAAACCGCTCGTAGGAATATTGAGGGTGAGATTACTATCGATGAAGCCCGTGAGTTGGTGAAACAATACTATGTCAGCAAAACCACTCATGACGAAGATGAGGCCGATAAAGAGGAGGCCGACAGAGTTTCCGGTAACATCGCCAAGTTGTTACAAACAGATGCATTCACCTATAGTGTGGCAGGATTGGCGGCTATACACAGAGCCATCTTCGAGGGTGTGTTTAAGCATGCAGGACGTTTCCGCGACTACGACATCTCAAAGAAGGAATGGGTGTTGCAATGGGATTCAGTACTCTATGGACGTTGGCAAGATTTGAAAATGACCATTGAGTATGACTTGGAGCAGGAACGTCAGTTTGACTACACGGGCTTGGATAAAGGGCAGATCATTGAGCATCTTGCAAGATTTGTGGCAGGACTGTGGCAGATACATCCTTTCGCTGAGGGTAATACTCGTGCTACAGCCGTTTTCACCATTAAGTACTTGCGCTATTTGGGATTCAGCGTGAACAATGATTTGTTTGAACGCCATTCGTGGTATTTCCGCAATGCTTTGGTGCGAGCCAACTATCGCAATGTGGTGAAAGGTGTAGAACGGGAGCCTCTTTTTCTGATTCGCTTCTTCCGCAACCTGCTGCTTGGTGAGAACAATGAACTGAAGAACAGGTATATGATGATCAATCCACCTGAAGGACATCAGATGCCAGAGAACACCCCTCAAGCACAGGACAAGCACAGGACAAGTACAGGACAAGTTCAAGACAAGATTCACACAGACAATTATAACATTATTGGTATTATTAAAGTTATAGAATTCCAACAACTGTCTGTGAAAGAGATAATGACAGGCTTACAACTCAAGGGTAGAGATAACTTCTTGAACCTTTATCTGTTGCCTGCTATCGCAGAGGGCTATGTCCGTTTGCTCTATCCGGACAAACCCCGTCATCCACGTCAGAAGTACCTGCTGACTGTTAAAGGACTGGCACTATATAACGAGATGTTAGAAAGAAAGGAGGATGGGGTATGAGTGAGTGGAAGAAAGTGAAACTTGGAGATTTGACTACGAAAATCACAAAAGGAACAACTCCTTCAAATATTGGAGAATCTTTTTGTAGTAATGGTATACCATTTATTCGTTCTGAGCTTATAACTCAATACAAATATATTTCTTATGATGGTTTACTATATATCTCTAATGAAACACATGAAAAGTTGAAACGTTCTCAGCTTGAAGCTAATGATATTTTATTTTCAATGGCGGGCGTTTATTTAGGAAAAACGGCAATTCTCCGAGAATGTGATGTCCCTGCTAATACTAATCAGGCCGTGGCTCTAATAAGGCTTAATCCTATGTTGTGTAATGTAGATTATATTTACTATTTCCTCAATCAGAAATCAGTTGTAAGTTATGTAAATCAGATTAGCGGTCAAGCAGCTCAACCTAATATTAATCTTCAACAAATAGGATCAATCCCGATACTAATCCCTTCAAGAGAGAAACAAGATAATATCGCCACCATCCTTTCCCACTACGACTCTTTGATAGAGAACTATCAGAAGCAGATAAAATTGTTGGAGGAAGCAGCGCAGCGACTCTATAAGGAATGGTTCGTTGACTTCCACTTCCCCGGACACGAAAACACCAAGATTGTCGATGGTGTGCCAGAGGGGTGGGAGAAGAAAAAAGTTGGTGACATCACTCCAATTAAAACAGGAAAGAAAGATGCAAATTTTGGAACCTCGGATGGAGCATATCCTTTCTTTACGTGTTCACAAGAACCGATAAAAGCTCCTTCTTATTCATTTGATACAAGTGCTGTTATTCTTGCAGGTAATGGAGATTTTAATGTAAAGTTGTATCGTGGAAAATTTGAAGCATATCAAAGAACTTATGTTTTAGAACCCACAAATGAAAGGATGCTCTACCTGCTCTATTTCTGCATTTCAGAAAACATGAGCAGATTAGCGACAGGGGCAAGTGGCTCAACAATTAAGTTCTTAACAAAAGGAATGATAGAATCTCTTGACATAAACGAGCCTTCTAGACGTGTTACTGATTCTTTTAATCAAATAATAGAACCAATACGAACTCAAAAAGAAAATCTTCAAACTCAAATCCGCCTCCTCACCGAAGCTCGCGACCGCTTGCTTCCCAAGCTGATGAGCGGTGAGATTGATATAAACGCCCCGAAGGGGCAATGAGCTGCCAGCCCTGAACAACGTTCTGGGCGAAATGAACACAACGAATGTACAACCAACGCCCCGAAGGGGCAAAAGCATTGAAGAATATGTCACAGTCGCTATGTAAAATCTACCTGCACATTGTTTTCCACACGAAAACCACCAGTCCGACGATTGAAACGGAGCATTTGGAACGGGTGCATAGCTATATCGGTCAACTTGTCAATACAACAGGTTGCCAAGTGTTGCGCGTTGGAGGTATCGAGAACCACATCCATGCCTTGATAATGTTCTCTAAGACGGAAACAGTGGCGCATGTGGTGGAGGAGATGAAACGGAATAGCAGCCGATGGATAAAGACACTCTCTCCCAAATATGAGAAATTTGCATGGCAGGGAGGCTATGGCGCATTCTCCGTCAGCCAATCGCAAGTCGATAGAGTGATGAATTATATCGAGAATCAGGCGGAACATCATAAGAAACAGAATTTTAGAGATGAATATCTGGGCTTTTTGCGAATGTACAATATTGAGTATGATGAGAGGTATGTGTTGTTGGATTAATGCTTTTGCCCTTTCAGGGCGAGGGATACCGCGTATTACGACACCCAGGGCGATGCCCTGGTCATGGAGCAATTCTGCCCTTTCAGGGCGCATGCTGATATTATGGGCAACGCCTTGTGGAATGGTAAACAAACAACGACGCCCTGAAAGGGCAATAACCTCATAACCCAACGGCAACGCCTTGGGGAAAATGGATAAAAAACAATAATCGCCCTGAAAGGGCAAAAGCTTCACAATTATGGCAAAAGACTATAGCGAAGACCAACTGATACAGCGGAGTGCAGCTGAGTTGCTGGAGAAGGAACTGGGCTGGACGAGTGTGTATGCCTTCGACAAGGAGGTGCTCGGCGCGAATGGAACGCTGGGGCGCACATCCTATCATGAGGTGCTGCTGACGGAGCGTTTCCGCAAGGCGCTGAAGACGCTGAACCCTTGGCTGACGAACAAGCAGCTGCAGGAGTGTATAGAGCGCATGACGGAACACATGAGTTCGCAGACGCTGATGCAAATCAACGAGCAGAAGTATCAGTACATCAAGGATGGTGTGCCCGTGACTCGCGTGAAACCGAACGGCGAGACGGAAGAGGTGCGTGCCAAGGTGATAGACTTCTCTTCTCCTGAGAAGAATGACTTCCTGTGTGTCCGTGAGCTATGGGTGTATGGCGCCTTGTATCATCGACGTGCTGACATCGTGGGCTTCGTAAATGGTCTGCCTTTGCTATTTATGGAACTGAAGAACCACGACGTGGAAGTGGTGGATGCCTTCAACAAGAACTATCGCGACTATCTCGATACCATTCCGCAGTTGTTCTACCACAACGCCTTCATTATGTTCAGCAACGGACTGGAGGCACGTGTGGGAACCATCGACTCGAAGTGGGAGTTCTTCCACGAGTGGAAACGACTCAAGGAGGAAGATGCCGGCAACATAGAACTGCCAACGATGCTAAGAGGTATCTGTAAGAAAGAGAACTTCCTGGACCTGTTGGAAAACTTCATCCTCTACGACCATAGTGGAGGACATACAGCAAAGATATTAGCTCGCAACCACCAGTATCTGGGGGTGAATCAAGCGGTGGAGAAATATCGTAACCGTCAACTGTTAGACGGAAAACTGGGCGTGTTCTGGCACACGCAAGGCTCGGGCAAGAGCTATTCCATGCTGTTCCTCTCACAGAAGATTCGCCGCAAGTTTGAGGGCTCGCCCACATTCCTTGTGCTTACTGATCGCGACGAACTGAACAAGCAGATAAGTGACACTTTCGAAAATTGCGGTCTGCTGGGCAATGTGAAGGCTAAGAAGTTCATAGCCAGCAGTGGTGAGGATCTAAAGACAAAACTGAAAGGCAATCCATCTTTCATCTTCTCGCTCATTCAGAAGTTTAACGACCCGAAGGCTGAACCCATCTATCCCGACCACGATATTATCGTGATGAGCGACGAGGCACACCGCACGCAGAACGGCATATTTGCAGATAATCTGATGCACTTACTGCCAACAGCTCACCGCATTGGTTTTACAGGAACACCGCTGCTTTCCAACGATAACATCACGGCACGTACCTTCGGTGGCTACGTGAGTATCTACGACTTCAAGCGGGCTGTGGAGGATAAGGCCACCGTACCCCTCTACTATGAGAATCGTGGCGAGAAACTGCAGGATCTGAAGAATCCTGAAATCAACGACGAGATAGCAGCCGCCTTGGAACAAGCCGGCGAACTGGATGCCTCGCAACTGGCCAAGCTGGAAAGGGAGTTTGCTAAGGAGGTGCACTTGCTGACAGCTGCCAAGCGTCTGAGCCTGATTGCCAAGGACTTTGTGCGTCACTACAGCGACCTATGGACTTCAGGCAAGGCGATGTTCGTGTGCTATAACAAAGTGACGTGCGTACGAATGTTCAACTATGTGCAGGAATATTGGCAGCGCGAAATCAAAACATTGGAAGAATCCATCGCCAAATGCACCTCGCAACAAGAAGCACAGGAGATGCAGCGCAAACTGGAATGGATGCGCGAGACGGATATGGCGGTGGTGGTTTCGCAGGAGCAGAACGAGATACAGACGTTCCAGAAGTGGAAACTCGACATCAAGCAGCATCGCGAGCGGATGGAGAAAGAGGAATTGGACAAGGCTTTCAAAGCTGATGATTCCCGTCTGCGTGTGGTCTTTGTCTGCGCTATGTGGTTGACAGGTTTTGATGTGAAGACGCTCTCGTGCCTCTATATCGACAAGCCCATGAAGGCGCACACGCTGATGCAGACCATTGCCCGTGCCAACCGAGTGTCGGAAGGAAAGACCAACGGCTTGATTATCGACTATATAGGCATCGTGAAAGCCCTGCGCCAGGCATTGGCTGATTATACTGCCAACCCGGAAGGTGGCACAGGCGGCAACGACCCAACCATCGACAAGAAGGAACTCATCAAGCATGTGCTGGAGACGATAGCTGCCGCTACGGCTTTCCTGAAGGAGCATGACTTTGACTTGGACGACCTTATCATGGCAGAGAATTTCGAGAAACTGTCGTTGCTGAAGAAAGCTGCCAATGCGATGTGCGAGACGGCGGAAATCAGGAAGTCATACTGCACGTTTGCCTCTACGCTGCTGAAACTTTGGAAATACCTGGACCGTGAGGATATCACGCCCGAGATGAAGCAGCAGAAGGATGCCATTGAAGCCATCTACAAGGAACTGCAGCAGAAACGCAAGCATGCCGACATCACTGACCTGAGCGTGGCTATCAACGAAATCGTGAATGAGTATCTGGAAGTTGATGATGCGATGGTTTCAGATTCGAGAAAGTTTGATATCAGCGGCATCGATTTTGACCTGCTTCGTAGGGAGTTCGCCAAGAGTCGGGAGAAGAACCTTGTGTTGAAAGATATTCAGGAACTGCTGCAGGAACGCATCGCACGGATGCTGGCCGAGAATCCCTCACGCATCAACTTCTACGAGAAGTATCAGGAAATCATTCGCGACTATAACCAGGAGCAGAACCGCGCTACAATTGAGAAAACCTTCGAAGAACTGATGAAACTCTCTCACGAACTGACCGAGGAAGAAAAGCGCTACATTCGTGAAGGTTTCGAGAACGACGAACAGCTTTCGATGTACGATGTGCTGATGAAAGACAACCTTTCAAAAGAAGACATCAAAAAGTTAAAGACTGTTGCCAAGGAATTGCTGGAGAAGATAAAGACCCAATTGGCCACGATGGATCATCCGTTCGATAAGCAAGAAACCAGAGCGTCCATCATCATCACCATCCGTGACATCCTCTGGAAGGAACTCCCCGAGAGTTATTCCGACGAAAGCATCAACTACTACCGCGATGCTGTGTATAACTACGTTAGCCAGCATTATGGAAGTGTAGCTTAAACAAAAGGGGTAACCGAAGGTGAAAGCCCTGCCCACGAAAAAAGAGAACCCAAAAAGTTCTCTTTCGTGGACCAGGTAGGGCTTGAACCTACGACCTCCAGATTATGAGTCTGAGAGAATACAATTTTATGAAATTTTCTTTGTTTGAAATTTGGCTGATACACAGATATTTAGTAAATTTGCACCATCAAACGAAATGTTAAAATACCCCGTAACTCGCACCGATTGTTTTCGCATTGTTTTCGCGAAAATTTTGCGAAAGGACATCAGACTCGAGTCTGGAGGTTTCAGAAAATTGCAGGAAATTGAACAAAAATTAGGCGATTTCATAGCAGCAGACTATGGGTCTGCAAGGCTGAATGTTTTCGCGAAAACAAAACTATAAAAACTATGGCAAAGAAACTCACAACCTCGCTGACGGGTTTCAAAGAGCGTCAGTGTACAATGGCAATCGTTCTGGACATCCGTAGCAATCGCAAAGATGTAACAGAATTCCCTGTGAAGGCTCGATTCACCATCGACCGCCGTTCGTACTACTATCCGATAGGTGGTAGTTATAGCAAACAGGAGTTCTCGGAAATCTGTAACGTACAGAAGAGCAAGTCGCCCAAGTATGAGGAGAAGAAGCGGTTATTGGACATTGTGGACAAGTATAAGACAATGCTAATTAACCTCAATCCTGGTCATGAGCTGACACTTGATGCCGTGCGTATGGTTGTCGAGGGCAAGGTCACAAGGGAAACGAAGGAGTCATTCATCGGTATCTGGGAAGAAATAATCCACAATCTACGTACAGAAAACAATGGTGCCAGATATACTACTGCCGAGCCATACGAAACAGCCTTGAACTCCTTTAAGAGATTTCTATGGAAAGAAGATATCAAGGGATTTGAGGTCAGTATAGAGCACATAAAGAAATGGGAGGATGGAATGATAAATGGTGCTATAGGCCCTGATGGTAAGAAATTGAAGCCCGTCAAAAGCACTACTCGCGGAATCAACATGCGTCAATGTCGTGCAGTATGGAATGAGTGTCGCCGTCGTGGCTACCTGCTGCAGACGGAATACCCGTTCTCCAATGCTAAGAAGGGGAAGGTGTCAATACCAGCCCCCGCATCGCGCAAGGACGAATATCTTGATATTGCCCGAATGACAGAACTTTATCAAGTGTTTGTTAATAAGAACTATCCCGATACTTGGAAAAAAGGATATGCTGAGCGTGCTCATTACGCTTTGGGTCTTTTCCTTGTTCAATATCTGGGCAATGGCTTCAATCTGGTAGATGTGGCCCAGCTGACCTACTCTCAATACTACTTCGACACCGAACGCAGGGCTTTCAAGTTCTACCGTAAGAAAACTCGTGGACGCAGTAAAAACGGTGGCGAGGTCATTATTCCCATCACGGAGCCCTTGCAGCACATTCTCGATGATATTGCAGCACCTCCCAAATTAAATGCCCTCGTCTTTCCCCACATTCTGGAGGGGGCAACCCATGAAAGAGACATTCGCAAGCGTGTGTCAGGTGAAAACTCCAATGTTCAAGACCGTCTCATCAAAATCTGTAAAGATGTGCTTCATTGGGAAGTACGTCCCTCTGGAACTTGGGCACGTCACTCCTTTGCCACCAACCTTACCCATGCTGGTGTGGAGCGGTCATACATTGATGAAAGTATGGCCCACTCTCAAGGCCAGTCTGTCACAGACCTTTACATTGCAAAATACCCTTTGGAAAAGCAGATTGAGTACAACTCCAAGCTGTTGAACCTAAATCCCACTCCTGCTATTACAAAAGATGATATCAAGAATATGAGCAAGGAGGAAATGGCAAACCTGCTAATGGAACTAATAGAAAAATGAGAATGAAGCTGGGGTGGCAATTCACCACCCTGGCTTATAACCTCTTTAGGATTCGGTAAAATAATTGGAGCCACCAATACACCATCTTCTCTTTTACTGCCTTCAAAAACCAACAAGAACGGCGGTGCTTTCTTAAACAAACTGCAGTAGAACGCATGTAAATTTGTTAAATTATAGATATTTTATATCAGAAACGATGTAATATCAAAATAAAGTTGTAACTTTGCATTCGAAACAATATAATTTAACATGGAAAGGACAAAACTATCAGCAGTTGTAAAGACCCTCCGCAAGGAATATGGTCTTACCCAGGAAGACCTCGCCCTGAAGTCGGGCGTGGGGCTTTGCTTCGTCAGAAATCTGGAGCAAGGAAAGCCGACGCTGAGGATGGATAAGGTAAACCAACTACTTGATTTGTTTAACTACGAACTAACGGCAACACCCAAGCAATGAGGCAAGCAGAAATATATCGCAAAGACATTTTTGCAGGCATCCTGACAGAAGAAGGTGGCGAATATCGCTTCTGCTATGATGGAGCGTATCTCGCTCGTGAGGATGCGCAGCCTGTAAGTCTGACACTTCCATTACAGACGGAGACCTTCGTAAGCCCGGTGTTGTTCCCATTCTTTGACGGACTGATACCCGAGGGATGGTTGCTCGATGTGGCACTCCGCAACACCGACATCAGCGTCCTCGACCGTATGTCTCTGCTGCTGCTATGCTGCAAGGAGTGCATCGGTTCTGTTAGTGTTGTACCCATAAACAAGGAAGGAGGCGAATGATGTGTAAATGTTTGTATTGTTACAAAGAATTGGAAGAAGGGCAGAAACACTTTCACCCAGGTTGTGCCCGAAAGTTCTTCGGGACAAAAGATGTCCCGTCAATGGAATATCGGCATGAAGATCTTGATAGCCTGGCTGAGCAAGTTATTCGTGCGCAGACATCTTTGACAGGTGTTCAGCCTAAGCTATCGCTGAACCTCAGCAAGCATGAGGGATGCAGTCGACTGACCATCGTTGGACTTTGGGGCGACTACATCTTCAAGCCCCAGACGGAGAGCTATCCGCAGTTGCCTGAAAACGAAGACCTGACGATGCACCTTGCTGAAGCAGCGAAGATAAGTGTCGTGCCTCATAGCCTTATTCGTTTGGCTGATGGAGAACTCGGTTACATTACCAAACGCATTGACCGTACCAAGAACGGCGAGAAAATAGACATGGAGGACATGTGTCAATTGACGCTGCACCCAACAGAGTATAAGTACAAAGGCTCGCATGAGCAGATAGCGAAGACCATAGCGCAGTATAGCAGTACGCCAAAGCTCGACCTGACGAACTATATGCAGCTCTTGCTTTTCTGTTTTGTGACAGGCAACAACGACATGCACCTGAAGAACTTTTCGCTCTATCGTCCTTCTGAGAAATACCAGTTGACTCCAGCATACGACCTCCTCAACGTTGCTATTGCCAACCCTAAGGACAAGGAGGAGCTGGCGCTGCCTCTTTCCGGAAGAAAGACAAAACTACGTCTGGACGATTTCCTAAAAGCTGCCAAAACGATGGGATTGGAGGAGAAGGTAGTGCAACGTCTTATAGCAGGTCTTCACAAGGCTTTACCAAAGTGGCAGACTCTCATCCAGGCTTCTTTCCTCAACGAAGAGATGAAGTCTGCGTATTTGGAGCTTGTTACGTCCAGATTGGCCCGATTGCAAAGGTGACAAACCAGATACCAGATTTAGGTATGTGGTTTGCAGATACCTTTGGTAATACTCGAAATTTACAATCGGAGCATCGCTTTTATTGATTATATCGTTGTTGAGTCTGTAACAAGAGAAAGGGGGTGATTGCTTTGTCCTCGTTTTTACACCCCATTCCTTGTCCGAGCCTGCTCCCAAAAGCACGATTTTGAAAGGACGAATTTTGAGTTAAGGAACGTTAACTCTAATTAGGCTAAGAGTTTTTTCAAAACTCGTTTCAAACAAGCTTCAAAATGAGTTATAGGCTGAGTAGAGAAAAGCAAGTTTTCGTCTCTTCGGTTTTACACATCACTTGCCACATTTTCGAGATGTAATCTTTCGTTTTTAGATGATATCATAACAATACTGAAGCTTGCTCTTGAAGTGGAATGCCTCCCAGCGACTATGGTCAGCTGGGGAATTAGGCTTCCCGGCTCTTGAAAAATGTGGCATCGGCAAGCCGATTAGAAAGTCTTGATATTATCCTTTGGTATCGGAACCGAAATATACGAATGACCACGTGCGAGAACAACTCCATGCCAGATATTCTGACCTCTGCTTGCAGATTTATGTGGTCAGTCCACCGTCCGATGAAAATCGGAACGGGTAATGAGCTTCCCGATACTTGAAAAATGTGGCACGGGCAAGCCCGTTGCCTTTCATTCCTGCTTGTGATGCGTTTCCAACCATGCCAGATACTGTTCGTGCGTCATTGCATTCTTTTTCCACTCCTCACGTTCCCTTTCTCTTTCCCTTTGTTCCCTTTCTTCGTAAGCCCGATTCCTGTCACGCAGGAAATCTCGAAGGCTGAGAATAATGATAGAAGGGTCAAAGGTGTTATAGAAGTGACGGTAGCGGGCTGAGCAGAAATAGAAGAAGAACAGTTGCACCTCATCTACCTTCAGATAGCCAAACTGCTGCGCAATTATCTTGACCAGTTTTGCTGCCTGATAGTTGTCAGGCATTTCCTTAACGCCCATAAACAGACACGCATCCTGTACTTCAGGCAACAGCCAAGCCTCGGCAGCCCCATGCCCATAGACGACATTCAGAGAGGTCAAAGTTGGTGACTGCCCAAAGTAGCACACTTCAGGATGCTCGCTAATCTGCAATTGCCTGTCGGGGTTAACGGCGACCATAAATTCCGCAATGGTCGGGAACCTATCCTTCACTTTCGCAAAAGCTGACGGCAGGTTCGCTGCTACTGGCAAGGAGTTGGGAGACGAGTTGCTTTGTATTTTGCATGGCAATTTCCCGTTTTGCCCAATTTGATGGAGTACTGTACTGATTGTTGCTTCCATTGTGCAAAGTGTTTGACGTTAACGGTTCCGTTTCCCAAGTGCGGTATGTAAGGAAATTGGCGAAGTCCTTGCGGTACTTGCTGTCTGGTCGAGCCATGACGTACTTGGGTACGTATTCAAAGATCTTTTTCTTTTCGTCGAGAGATAGTTGCTGCCATCGTTGGCGTAGTTGCTCTATATCTCCGATAGGCTTTCCATACATTTCCCAAATTGTAT
>Ga0256404_1001636_pt1 | contig 53151 bp, 37 predicted proteins | sample RumenRJG_01DNA_FD_185990 | JGI IMG/M metagenome (GOLD analysis project Ga0256404, IMG submission 185990) | Bovine rumen microbial communities from Lethbridge, Alberta, Canada - RJG_01 | ecosystem: Host-associated > Mammals > Digestive system > Stomach > Rumen | place: Canada: Alberta | collected...
AAGTTAACAAAGTGGCAATTAGTAATAAATCATTGGTCATGTCGTTGGCTTTGCTGGCGGCGTTGAACGTCAGTGCGCAGGACGATAAGAACAAGATAACGCTGACGGGTAGCATACAGAGCGACATCCTCATTCCGCAGGACGACGATGCCATCGGCACCGAGCACACCGACGACTGGGCGCTCACCAACACCTACGTCGAGGCAGCCCTGCAGAGCAAGTATGTGGATGCCGGCGCGCGCTTCGAGTTTCTGGAGCATCCGCTGCCCGGCTTCGAGAAGGACTTCAAGGGCTGGGGCGTGCCCTACTTCTACGTGAAGGGTCGCCCGATGAAAAACATGGAGATCACCGCCGGTAACTTCTACGAGCAGTTTGGCTCGGGCTTCATCCTGCGCACCTACGAGGAGCGCTCGCTGGGCATCGACAACTCGCTGCTGGGCGGCCGCGTGGTCTATAAGCCCGTCGAGGGTGTGCAGCTGAAGGCCATCACCGGCGAGCAGCGCCGCTACTGGGCTCACAACAACTCGTGGGTGACGGGTGGCGACGTGGAGCTGAACGTCGACCAGTGGATCAAGTCGATGGCCGAAGGAGGCACCTATCTGACGCTTGGCGCCTCGTTTGTGAACAAGCACGAGAAGGCCTCGGAGGACAACATCGGCGTGGGTTCCTACTACAAGCTGAACCTGCCGGAGAACGTGAATGCCTGGGACGTGCGCGCCAACCTGGCGAAGGGTGGCTTCAACGTGCTGGCCGAATATGCGCAGAAGACGCAGGACCCGTCGTTCGACAACGGCTACATCTACCGCAAGGGCTACGTGGCCATGCTTTCCGGCTCCTACTCGAAGCGCGGACTGAGCGTATTGCTGCAGGCCAAGCGGTCGGACAATATGTCGTTCCGCTCGCGCCGCTCCATGAACGGCACGTCGTCGTTCCTGAACCACCTGCCCGCCTTCACCATGGACCACACCTACACGCTGGCGGCCCTCTACCCCTACGCCACACATCCCGAAGGCGAATGGGCCTACCAGGCTGAGCTGGGCTACACGTTCAAGAAGAAGACGCTGCTCGGCGGTAAGTACGGCACGGGTGTGAAGGTGAACTTCTCGCATGTGCACGCCATCCAGCAGTCGCCGCGCGACCTGGAGGTGGCTCCCAACCAGTTCATCAGCGGTGCCGGCACCAACGGCTATGCCTCGAAGTTCTGGAGCTGGGGCGACCAGACCTACTATCAGGACTTGAACATCCAGATAGACAAGCGCATCACACGCGACTTCAAACTGAACCTCATGTACATGAACCAGCGCTACAACCAAACCATCGTAGAGGGTCATGGCGGCATGATTCACAGCGACATCTTCGTGGGCGAAGGCAAGTACAAGATCAACAAGAAGCTCACGCTGCGTGGCGAGCTGCAATACCTCACCACGAAGCAGGACCAGGGCGACTGGGCCTTTGCGCTGCTGGAGTTGTCGTGGCTGCCCAACTGGATGTTCACCATCAGCGACGAGTGGAACTGCGGCGACACCGACCTGCACTACTATCAGGGTCTGGTGACGTTCAACTACAAGTCGCACCGCATACAGGCTGGCTACGGCCGCACGCGTGCCGGCTACAACTGCTCGGGCGGCGTGTGCCGCTATGTGCCGGCGCAGAAGGGTTTCACCATTTCGTATAATTACAATTTTTAGGCCCACCCCAACCCCTCCCTAAGGGAGGGGCAACTCATTAGTCTTGATGAGGCTGCTACTTTCAAAAAAATTCTAATAAAAAGATTATAATGGAAAAAAAGACTATAAACAATAATAATCAGGAAAGAAAACATATCACTCCCCTCCATATAGGGAGGGGCTGGGGGGTGGGTCTTCTGCTTCTGCTCCTCACCGCCTGCTCGAACATCGACGAGGACGAACGACTCATCTACGTGGAACCTGCCGAAGTGAACCGCCCCGTGCTCATCGAGGACTTCACGGGTCAGGCCTGCGTGAACTGCCCCAATGCTACAGCTGCCATTCACGAACTGCAGCAGACCTACGGCGAGGATAACATCATCGCCGTGGCCATCCATAGCGGACCCTTCGCCCATATGCGTAATAATATGGGTAACGCTTTCTATAGCGACCTGGGCACCACCACTGGCGACGAATACTTCACCCACTGGGGCATCGAAGCCCAGCCTGGCGTGAAAATCAACCGCGGCGCACCCATCTACGATACCAACCAGTATGCCACCGCCGTGGCCGACGAGCTGAAGAAGACGTCGACCGTAACTTTCGACCTGGTGAGTTTCTACGGCGCCGATGTCATGGTCAGCATGTCGTCGAGCGACCGCGTCGAAGGAAAGTTGCAGGTGTGGATAGTGGAAGACAGCATCAACGCCAAGGATCCGCAGACGAAGTACCAGCAGTTCATGCCCGACGGTTCGCGCCGCCAGGACTACGTTCACAACCACGTGTTCCGTGCTTCGCTCACCTACGACGCCTATGGCGAGCCCGTCACGCTGGAAGCTGGCAACAAGGCCTACACGAAGCTGTTCCAGGTGCAGGGCAATACCGACCGCGACAACTTCGAGCACCTCTGGCAGAAGCAGAATCTCTCGGCTGTGGTGTTCTTCTGGAACGAGCAGCAGGGCGTGATGCAGGCCATCAGAGTGCCCTTCGGCACCTCGAAGCCTGCCGCAGTGGAAGATTGATTGAATCAAACATAGTAAAAACTTAAAAAAATAGACAAACTTATGAAGAAATTATTTACTTCCGTAATGATGTTGCTCTTTGCAACCAGTTTCGCCTTTGCCCAGGACGAGGCCCTCGTGCGTTTCGTCGATGAGGCTGGCAATGTGTATGCCGACGGCTCTACAATCGATATCACCGAAGGTGAGGACGACGGCTGGGGAGGCGTGATGTTCCCCACAGGTCTCTATGTAGAGAACATTGCCGGCGAACCTATCTACGTGGGTATTACGTTCAACGTGAAGACATTGCCTGGCAAATCTCAGTTCACGATTTGCTTCCCCGTGAACTGCATGAACGTCACTAAGACCGGTGAGGGCAAGACCCCCGAAGGCGAACTTGCCACCGATGAGAAGAAGAGTATCAGGGCCGAGTGGATGCCTGATGAAAATTACGGTACGTGTACGGTTGACCTGCAGGTGAATCTCTACACCTTCAACGCCATCACGAAGAAGTACAACTTCGACGAGGCTGGCCCGAAGGTGACCGTGAACATGATCTATTCCGACAATGCCTCGGTGAATAACATTGAGCAGAAGGCTCAGGCCGTGGCCCGCTATAACGCAGCCGGACAGCAGGTCAGCGAAAAGCAGCAGGGCCTCACCATCGTGAAGCTCGACAACGGCAAGGCCGTGAAAGTGGTTAACAAATAATGGCCGCGAAAGACAAAGGACTCACGCCGATGATGAAGCAGTTCTTTGCATTCAAGGAGAAATATCCTGATGCAGTGCTGCTCTTCCGGTGTGGAGATTTCTACGAGACATACGGAAAGGATGCCGTAGAGGCTGCAAGCATCCTCGGCATCACGCTCACGCGTCGTAACAACGGAGGCAACACGGGCGATACGGAGATGGCAGGATTTCCCTACCATGCACTCGACACGTATCTGCCGAAGCTCATCCGTGCGGGACGGCGTGTGGCCATTTGCGACCAACTGGAAGACCCCAAGCTGACGAAGACGCTCGTGAAGCGTGGCGTCACCGAACTCGTCACGCCAGGTGTGGCCATGAGCGACAACGTGCTTTCCTACAAGGAAAACAACTTCCTTGCTGCCGTTCATTTCGGAAAGGCTGCCTGTGGTGTTGCTTTCCTCGATATCTCTACAGGTGAGTTCCTGACGGGTGAAGGCACCTACGACCACGTTGAGAAACTGCTCGGCAGTTTCCAACCGAAGGAAGTGCTGTACTGTCGCGACCGCAAGCAGGACTTCCAGCGATTCTTCGGAACAAAATATTGTGTCTTCGAACTCGACGAGTGGGTGTTCACCGACCAGACGGCACGGCAGAAACTGCTGAAGCACTTCCGCACACGATCGCTGAAAGGCTTTGGTGTGGAGCATCTCCACAACGGCATCGTGGCAGCAGGCGCTATCATGCAGTATCTGGAACTGACGCAGCACACGTCGCTCTCGCACATCACCCATCTGCAGCGTATAGAGGAAGAAAAGTATGTGCGACTCGACAAGTTCACCATCCGCTCGCTCGAACTCCTGCAGCCCATGCAGGACGACGGGCAGTCGCTGCTCTCTGTCATCGACCGCACGACAACGCCAATGGGTAGCCGTCTGCTGCGCCGATGGCTGGTGTTCCCCTTAAAGGATGTACAGCCTATTAATGATCGGTTGGATGTCGTGGAGTATTTCTTCCGCGAGCCTTCCTTCCGCTATCTTGCTGAAGAACAACTCTCACAAATCGGCGACCTCGAGCGCATCATCTCAAAAGTGGCCGTAGGACGTGTCTCACCCCGCGAAGTGGTGCAACTGAAGAACGCCCTCGTTGCCATTCAGCCCATCAAGAAAGCACTGGAGTCGGACCTGTCGGCAGTGGGCGAGCCTGACGCGTCGTCAGCGCCAGAATCCTATGCTGCCGCTCAGTCGCAGCCCCTACCCTCTTCGCTCTGGCAACTGGCTTCTCAGCTCACTCTCTGCGAAGAACTGCGCGATCGTATTGCCCGCGAGGTGCAACCCAATCCGCCGCAACTGCTGAACAAGGGAAACGTCATCGCTCCAGGCTATTCGCAGGAACTCGATGAGCTGCGAAACATCTCCACCAACGGGCGCAACTACCTGCTGCAACTGCAGGAGCAGGAAGTGCAGAAGACGGGCATCTCGTCGTTGAAGATTGGCTACAACAATGTCTTCGGCTACTACCTCGAAGTGCGCAACACCTACAAGGACCGTGTGCCGGAAAACTGGATTCGCAAGCAGACGCTTGCCCAAGCCGAACGCTACATCACGCCCGAACTGAAGGAGTACGAGGAGCGCATCCTTGGGGCCGACCAGCGCATTCTGGCGCTCGAAGAGCAACTCTACAACCAGCTGGTTGCCGACATGCAGCAGTTCATTCCGCAGATACAGACCAATGCTGCCGTCATCGCACAACTCGACACGCTCCTCTCTTTCGCGCGTACCGCTCAGGAAAACCACTATGTGCGGCCCGTCATCAGCGACGACCTCATGCTCGACATCAAGCAGGGTCGCCATCCTGTCATCGAGCAGCAACTGCCCCCGGGCGAGCGCTACATTCCTAACGACGTGTATCTCGATGCCAAGCAGCAGCAAATCATCATAATCACCGGACCGAATATGGCCGGTAAGTCGGCGCTGTTGCGCCAAACGGCACTCATCACGCTACTGGCCCAGGTGGGGTCGTTCGTGCCCGCAGAGAGCGCGAAAATAGGTCTGGTGGACAAAATCTTCACCCGCGTGGGAGCCAGCGACAATATTTCGCTCGGCGAATCGACCTTCATGGTCGAGATGACTGAGGCTGCCAACATCCTCAATAACGTCACGCCGCGCTCGCTCGTGCTCTTCGACGAACTGGGACGAGGCACGTCTACCTACGACGGCATCTCCATCGCCTGGGCCATCGTGGAGTATCTGCACGAACAGCCGCGCGCCCAGGCTCGCACGCTCTTCGCCACCCACTATCACGAGCTCAACGAGATGCAGCGCACCTTCAAGCGCATCAAGAACTTCAATGTCTCCGTGCGCGAGGTTGATGGAAAGGTGGTCTTCCTGCGAAAACTCGAACCCGGCGGCTCTGAGCACTCCTTCGGTATCCACGTGGCCGATATAGCCGGCATGCCGAAGTCTATCGTGAAGCGCGCCAACGTCATCCTGAAGCAACTTGAGGAAAACAATACGGGCGGTTCTGCCGTGACGAAGCCGTCGGTGGAGACCATCAACCAGAGTCGCGAGGGCATGCAGCTCTCTTTCTTCCAACTCGACGACCCCGTGCTTACGCAGATACGCGACGAGATTCTCAACCTCGACATCAACAACCTCACCCCCGTCGAGGCTCTCAACAAACTGAACGACATCAAAAAAATAGTGGGAGGCCGCTGAGCTCTCCCACTATTTTTATTTCTGTAAGCTTTTTCGTAACTTCGTAACCTTGTTCTTTCTCCGCTTCGCAACGAAAGCGAGCAAAGGTCGTCGTCCTTTGTTACCTTGTTTACATCATCACCTTCCGCCTTCTTTGCTGACCGTTCTGCAGCGTCTCGGCTTTGATGTAGACACCGTGATGAGGCATCGTCACGCGGCGACCCTCCAGGTCATACCACGCTACGCTCACCACGCGTTCGTCGGCCGTACGGGCCACAGGCTCCTCGATGCCCAGCGTCGAGCTGCCGGCTTTCACCTTGTTGGCATTCACAATCTTGCCCGTGGCCTTCTCGATGAGCAGCACCACTACCGACAACTTCTCCTTGTCCTGGATAATCGGCTTGTCGCTGGTGTTCAGCACTTCGCGCAGGTCGAACTGCCAGTCATAGGTCTGCGTCACGTCGGCCTCTATCGGAGCCTTCAGCGAACCTTCTATGCCGCTGACGCTCGAACGGGCCACAATCACGAAGTTGAATGTCAGGCCGTTCACGTAGCTGCCACCTTGCGTAAATTCGTTCATCGAGGCAGGCCAGCCACTCTCGCCGGCATAGTAGTTGGCCTGAGCCCATTGGCGACCCGTGCCCGTCAATCCGTCGCACAGCAGGCAGAAGCTCACCTCATAGGGGCACTCGGCATTCTCCACGGGGAAGGCCACCAGCGACGTTGCCTTCAGGATGCTGTCTTCCAGCCATGTTGTCTCAATGTCAACCTCGGCCGGAGCAGGCACCTCGCAGGCACTCTTCCACACGGCATCGATGCCGAACACCTTGCCACCGCTGTTGCCCGCAAAGGCATCGGTCGACACGCTGCGGTCGATGAATGCAGCAGGGAAGCCCGGCACGTTGCTCGGAAAGTTCTGCGTGAACTCCATCGGGTCTTTGTTGTGATACGAAATGCCGATGAAGTCATCGGGATACAGCCTGTTCATCTCCTCCAGGCCCACGAAGCCGCGCGGACAATAGCCGCACCACGTGCCCGTGTATTCTTCCAGCACAGCGCGGTGCTTCGGCAGCGTGTTGTAGAGGTTCACCTTGCCCTCGCCTTGGCGAGCCACGTCGGTGTTGTCGATGCCGTTTACCTTCGTGATGTCAATCGTCACCGTGTACTGTCCTTTCGTCGCCACAGGAGGCAGCTTCACCTTGAACGTCGTGCTACGGCCGGCAATGCCTGGCAGTACGTTTGTGCCGCGCAGCGTCACGTGGCCCGTACCCGTCTGGCCGGCTATCGACCACGTGTAGTCGAATTCCTTCACGCCGGCCGTGCCATGGTTGATGATTTCGACCGTGGTCTCCGTCACCTCGCCCGTGTGGCCTTTTATCTCCTCCACACGACCTACGCCGGCCGAGTTCTCAGCCACGCTCTCGCCTTCCAGCACCACTTCCACGGCCAGGTCGTTCCAGTCGCCCGTCATGTCGTGCCATGCCGTACGGTACATCTGGCTCGAGTGGATATAGCAGCCACCGGCCGACGACTTGCGCGATGTCACCACAGGCTTGCGGGCAGTCGAGCTGGCTTCCATCTTGAACGTGTAGCCCACGTACAGCCCTTCCTCCGTGATGGTGTAGGGTTCGTCGAGCACCACTTCCGTGTAGCCGCGCTTCGGTGTGAATGCTTTCGTTGCAATGTCGACGGGCTGCATCTTCTGGCTCTTGATGGTGGGCAGTTGCTTCGACAGCCACACCTGCCCGTTGCTCAGTCCGTTGGCAAAGGGAAACGTCACGCGCAGTGCCTTCACGCGCATGCCCACCAGAGCACGGTCCTTCAGTTCCTGGCACAGGTCGAAGGTCTCAGCCTTCGTCACACCCGTGCCCACTGTCAGCGCGCTGTCGCCGCGGCTATACAGAATCTCCGTTGTCTGAGCCCATGCTCCCGTGGCGCAGCAAGTCATCACTACGCCCAGGAGCAGGCTCTTCATAATTCCTATCTTCATTATGATTAATAATTTTCAATTCTCCATTTCTATACGGCAATGCCGTAGCATCTTATCTTTTCACCATCTTGAAGCTCTTTCTCGTGCCGTCGCTGTAGGTCACGGTCTTCACCACAAAGCCCTTGGCCGATGCCGATACCTGACGGCCTGCAGCGTCGTAGTAGGCCACGCCCGTCACCTTGGCATCGCTCTTCACGGTGCTTCCGATACCCGTAATCTCCTCTTCGGGAACAGACTGTATCTGGGCTGTTGCCAGGTCGTAGAGCACCACGTTCGAATGGCGCTCCTCGCCACCGCCGCGGTAGATGGTCTGCAGACCCACGTTCTTAGCAGGCTCGAAGAAGATGGTGTAGAACGAAGTGTAGATGTTATAGCCGGAATCATACCAACCATAAGGAATCTCCTCCATGTCTTCGCTCAGCGTCTCGTAGTCGTCAGTGGTGAAGATGAACGGCTCGTCGTCGATCCATGCACGCCACGTCACCTTTTCTGGCACCATGAAGTTGCCGTCCTTGTCCGTAGCATACACCGTGAACTGCAGCGCGTTGTAGCCCCACTGGTCGATAGTGGCGTTATACTGCGTGATAGTAGGATCGGCAGGCACTGCCGGCACCTCCTCGAAGAAGTAGAAGTAGGGTTCGCGCAGCGTCACCATGTTCAGGCGGGCCGTCTTGCGGCCTGCATTGATGGCCAGGGCGTCAGTCGTCTTGAACGAACGGTCCTCGGCGTTGTAGTCGAACACCAGTTCGTCAAGCAGGTCGGCAGCCTCATACTCCTGACCCGATTCCTCGTCGACAATCTTCTTCATGCGCTCGCCAGAGAAGAACAGGTAGTATGTGTTCATGTATTCGCCCACAAACTGTCCACTCTTGAACACCAGTTTGTCGCCTTCTATCGTACCCTTGATGTAGGTGCCTTCCTGAACCACTGTCAGATAGACATCATTGCCCACGAAGGCGCACGGTATCTGCTCGGCTTTCGGATTCTCAGGGTCATAGCTCACCGTGATGCTCTTCAGCTCAGCACCCTCAGGCAGCACCACCTTCTCGTACGTCATCGGCTCCATCTGCAAGTTCCAGTTGGCATAGCCTTCCCACTTGAACACCTTCTCGTCCGTCGTGTAGACCACGCCGATGGCATAGTGGCCGTCCACGTAGGGATCCTCGTTCTCCTCGATGCTCTTCAGCACGCCGTCGCGGTAGAGCAGCTTGATGTCTTGGTCGCCCTGGGCTTCAAGGAAGCGGCCCTCGCCAGTCTCCTTGTTGGTCCACTCCCACACCAGACGCGTCAGATAGTAGTCGTAGACAGTGCCGTCGTAGCCCGAGCGCTGGTCGATGTGCTGGCGGCGCAGCAGGATAGTGTCGCCTTCCAGGCGTTCTGCTTTCACCCACGACTCGCTGTTGAACGTCGTCGGCAGGTTGTAGATGTACACGAAGCCGTCGTCGCCTTCCACGATTTTGCCGATGCCAGCATCGGTGCTGGCGTCCATCGTGCCGTAGATCCAGTTGTGGGTAAACGCGCCGTACGATGCAATCAGACCGCCATACAGTTTGCCGGCCGGCTGCTCAGTGATGATGTCGTCAGCAGCCGCAGCCAGCACATGGCGCTGTGCAGCAACCACCTTTGGCAGTTCAGCCATCTTCATCACCTTTGTGGGATTGAAACTCTGGGCAGGTCTCGGAGTACTTTCAGCCTCAGGCTGAGCCAAAGCACTACCCATTGCAAACAGCGTTGCAAACACAGTAAGTAAAAGTTTTCTCATAGTTTTCTGTTTTTTAATAAGTTTGTAATAGTCTTAAGATATTTTCCTCTAAGTTATTTTGTCCTTATGACAAAGCACAATTTGGTGTCTTGTTTTTGTACATTGCCACAAAGATACTGATTATAATCCGAACAACCAAGCAAAATGTTCTTTTTTCTCTTTTTGTAATATTTTTTACAAACCTGCCCTTTTTGCTTTTGCCTCTCTACTCTTTCTCTTGCCCTTGCCCCATGCTCCTTGCCCCTTTTTTTGTTGAGCAAAATGAGTTGTTTTGCAAAACAAAATGAGTGAATTTGCTCACCAAATTCACTCATTTTCCTATTTTAAAAGGCCCTTGTTACTTTGTTCTTTCTCTGCTTCGCTACAAAAGCGAGCAAAACTCGTAGTCCCTTGTTACCTTGTTCTTTCTCCGCTTCGCTACGAAAGCGAGCAGAGCTCGTGGTCCTTTGTTACTTTGTTACTTTGTTACCTTGTTTCGCTCCCAGTCGCTCCATCCACTTGCCCCCTATCATGCAGGCCACGCCGATGATGATGAAGGGAACCGAAAGCAGCTGGCCCATGTTGAACAGCATGCCGGCCTCGAAGTCCACCTGATCGGCCTTCGTGTACTCAATGAAGAAGCGGAACGTGAAGATCAGCGTCAGCACCAGTCCGAAGAAGAATCCTGAGCCTACTTTTTTAGTTGAGAGTTTTGAGTTGAGAGTTGAGAGTTCCTGTTCTCTTGCTTGTTCTCCCTTTGCTTTAGTGAGGGGCTGGGGGTTGGCTTTCTTGCTTTTCTGATAGGCAAAGAACATCACGAAGATGAAGCAGAAATACGCCAGCGCCTCATAGAGCTGACCAGGATGGCGCGGCACGTTGTCCACTTGCTCGAAGATGAACGCCCAGGGCACATCCGTCGGCTTGCCGATGATCTCGGAGTTCATGAGGTTGCCCAGGCGGATGAAGCAGGCTGCGATGGGCGTCGCGATGGCAATGTCGTCGAGCACGTGCCAGATGTTCATCTTTGTGTTGCGGCAGTAGAGCCAGAGGGCAATCATCAAACCCAGCGTGCCACCGTGTGAGGCCAGTCCGGCATAGCCCGTGTACTTCCACGAGCCGTCGGCCATCTGGTGCATTGGCACGAACATCTCGATGAAGTGGCTGCCGGAGGACAGGAAATAGTCGGGTTCATAGAACAGGCAGTGGCCCAGGCGGGCACCGACCAGAATGCCGATGAAGCAATAGATGAAGAGCGGATCAAAGAGTTCGTCTTTAATCTTCTGGTCCTTATACAGCCATTTCACCATGAAGTAGCTGCCCACGAGTCCGACGAGCCAGCACATACCGTACCAGCGCAGTGCCACAGGACCAATGTGCCCCATCACCTCTGATGGGTTCCAGGTGATGAATAATAACCCATCCCCTACCCCTCCCGAAGAGAGGAGGGCCTGATGAGCTATGGTTGATAGTAACTGAAGCATTTTTTAATTGATGTTGTTCTGTTTATACAGTAAAAGTAATTAATCCCCCCTCCCCTCGGGAGGGGTTGGGGGTGGGTATTTACACGTTGAACCTGAAGTGCATGATGTCGCCGTCCTGAACGACGTAGTCCTTGCCCTCGATGCCCATCTTGCCAGCTTCGCGCACGGCAGCCTCGGAACCGTAATGGATGTAGTCGTCGTACTTGATGACTTCGGCGCGGATGAAGCCCTTCTCGAAGTCGGTGTGGATGACGCCGGCACACTGCGGAGCCTTCCAACCCTTCTTGTAGGTCCATGCCTTCACCTCCATCTCGCCGGCGGTGATGAACGTCTCGAGGTTCAGCAGCGAGTAGGCCTTCTTGATAAGGCGGTTTACGCCGCTCTCCTCCAAGCCCAGTTCCTCGAGGAAGAGCTGCTTGTCCTCGTAGCTGTCCAGTTCGGCAATGTCCTCCTCGGTCTTCGCGGCGATGACCATCACCTCGGCACCCTCCTCGCGGGCCACCTCTTCCACACGTGCGCTGTAGGCATTGCCCGTCTTGGCCGATGCCTCGTCGACGTTGCAGACGTAGAGCACGGGCTTCGTCGTCAGCAGGAACAACTGGCGGGCGCAGTCTTGCTCGTCCTTCGTCTCAAACTCCACCACGCGGGCGTTCTTGCCCTGCTCCAATACTTCCTTATAGGCTTTCAGCACGCTGAACTCGATTTTGGCATCCTTGTTGCCGGCGGCGGCAGCCTTCTCGGTCTTGGCAATGCGGGCATCGACGGTCTCGAGGTCCTTCAGTTGCAACTCGGTGTCGATGATTTCTTTATCGCGGATGGGGTCGATGGTGCCGTCGACGTGGGTGATGTTGTCGTCGTCGAAGCAGCGCAGCACGTGGATGATGGCATCCGTCTCGCGGATGTTGCCCAGGAACTTGTTGCCCAGACCCTCACCCTTCGAGGCTCCCTTCACCAGACCTGCGATGTCGACAATCTCGCACGTGGCGGGGACGATGCGCCCTGGGTGCACCAGTTCTGCCAGTTTTGTCAGACGCTCGTCGGGCACGGTGATCACGCCCACGTTGGGCTCAATCGTGCAAAAAGGAAAGTTTGCTGCCTGAGCCTTTGCGCTCGACAGGCAGTTGAAAAGTGTCGACTTGCCCACGTTGGGCAGTCCTACAATACCACATTTTAATGCCATAGTATGTTCGTTGTTTATTATTATTTTTTGCAAAAGTACTATAAAAAGTCAACATCCACAAATTAAGTGCCGTTTTTTAAGGAATAATGACGTTTTGTGCAGCACGATTTTAGGAAATTAATATACGTGATGATATCGAAGTTAGTAAAATATAAAGCACTTTGGCAGTCTTTCTTTTGTTTATAAAAACTCAAAAAGGCTGTGTCAGTATACAACTGAAACAGCCTTTTTGAATGAAGTTGTGCAGAGAGGTCCCCTACCCTATTTGGCGATGAAAAGTTTACGCGTCAGGCGGGCTCGCTCTGTGCTGATAGTGACAACATAGGTGCCACGCTCGGTAGGCATGGGCAGCAGCAGTTCGCCACCACGCTGCTGGGAGCCGTAGTGGTTTTGGCTCAGGAGTGTGCCGCTGAGGCTGTAGATGCTCACTGCAACCTGACTCTCGTTGCTGCCGAAGAGCACGCGCCAGCGACCACCTTCGCGACTGATGCTGATGGGTTCCGTAGCATTGCGGGTGGCGGTGATGCCAGTCTCGTCGGCCAGTCGGAGCGCCTCGCGCAGTCCTTCGTAGGCATCTACCTTGCCGTAGCCCCAGCGGTAGTGCCAGGGGTCGTCGCCGGTGAAGGCGTCGTGGCGGGCTGTCTGCTGCAGGATGGACTTGATCTGCTCGCTCGTGAGGTTCGGGTTAGCCTGCAGCCAGAGGGCCACAATGCCCGTCACGAAAGGCGTGGCGAACGAGGTTCCGTAGCTGGCGCCATAGTAGTAGGTGCGGATGCCGCGGCGAACGCTGGCCGTGATGGTGTTGAACGACGTCGACCACTCGTTGCCTGTCTTGGCGAAAGCCGAGTTGATGACGCCGCCAGGAGCCGCCACGTCGGGCTTCAGGGTGCCGTCGGCCATCGGACCACCATTGCTGTAGGTGCTCATGCCGCCAGCCTCGCCGATGCCCCAGTCAGTGGGTGTGTCGCTTCCGAGCGATGTGTAGTAGGGTGTCGACACGTAGGAACCCACGGCGATGGCTTCCTTCGTGGAGGCTCCCATCTCGCTGACGCAATAGTGGTTGTCGCCCGGCAGATAGTCAGCGCCCTCGATGGTGCTGAAGGAGCCGCCGTTCGACTCGATCCAGGCGTCGAAGGTCTCGCCCTCATGGCCCGTCAGCTCGAGTCCGAGCAGCGTGTGCAGGTCGGTGACGTCGGTGGCTGAGAGTTCGATGTTGAAGCCCTGCTTGCGGTTGTAGGGTGCTATCTCCTCGGTGACGCGCTCGGCCCAATGGGCTTCGTCGCGCTCATCCTTCACGTTGTTCTCGTCGACATAGTACGGCCGGAGCGTGAGGTGGCTGAGCGAGTCGGCATGATTAGCCCAGATGCTGACCTTCGTTCCCTTGTAGACCACGGGCAGCACGAGCAGGCGCACCGTCTCCTGACCGGCCTTGAATGTGTGGCGGACGTGGATGGGCGTAGCGTTGTCGTTGCCCGTAGCGGCAATGATCTGCCGGCCGGGAGCAGCCTTCAGCACGTCGTTGAGTGCCTGGTCGAAGTAGCTCTGGCCGTCGTGGGCGCCCATCTGTGTGCCGAAGCTCATGTTGATGACCCACGGCTTCTGTTCTTTCTCGGCAAAGGAGCTGATGAACTGTACGTCCTCGAGCACCTCGTCCTCCTTCAGCGTTGAGGGTACCATGATGATTTCGGCCTCGGGAGCCACGCCGTAGAAGTCGTTCTCGGCAATGCGCGAGCCGGCTGCAACGTTGGTCACGAAGGTGGCATGGCCGATGTCCCCCACCCTATCGCCGCTGGCCGGAATGTCGGTCATGGGCTCTTCGCCTGCCAACCGGTTCCAGATGGCGCGCACACGGCTCTTTCCGGCGTCGTCGAGGAATGCCAGGTGCTTGTATTCAAAGCCCTGGTCGATGACGCCGATGATGACGCCGCGACCCGTGAAGGGCGTGTCGAGGCCGTCGCCGGCATGGATGCGGTCGACGCCAGCCAGCGGACGGGCTGTCGACATGGCGGTGACGGCCTGGCGCGGCGACTGCATGTGGTTGACGCCAGGCATCGCGGTCAGGCGCTCGGCGTAGGCCTTCGCGATGCGGGCCGTCACGAGCGTGTGACTGATGGCGGTGGCTTCGTAGCCTGCGGCGGTGATGGTGGCGGCCAGCGCCTGTGCGTCGTCGCAGCTGATGAGCAAGCGCTGCAGGGCCTGTGGCTGCTGGTTGAGCTGGCGTTGCAGGCGTGGTGAGAGGCGCTTAGGGGTGTTGGCGGCTGGCTGTTGAGTGTTAGCGGCAACCGAGTTGCCGCCTACGACTGCCGAGGAGGCACTGGCAACAGCCGTAGGGCCGCTGCCGACAGCCAAGAGGCTGGCCAGCAGCAACTTAGCGGCGTATGACTTTCGTGCTTTTTCCATTCTTTCGTGTGATGAAGATGCCCTTGGCGTTGTGGTTCTGCGGCAGACGGCGTCCTTGCAGGTCGAAGAGTTTAGCCTCGCTGTCGTTGTCGGTGCCGACGGTGTTGATGCCAGTCGTCATATCGACCAGATGGTAACCCGACTGCTGGGACTGCGTGTAGTAGTCGTAATCCTCGCTGAGGGCGGTGACGGTGTAATAATAATAAGGTATGCCGAAGAGGCTCAGATGGTCGAAGACGCAGCTGGTGCGCGGTGCGGCCACGGTCTGCATGCCCAGCAACTGGTTGAAGATGTCGCCGGCCACGAGGTCCTGGCAGATGCTGATCTCGTCGATCATGAAGTCGAGTCCGTAGGTGGTGAACACCAGACGGGTGCTGATGGTGCCGCCGGTGAGCTCGAGGGTTCCCTCGAAGATGCCTGGGGCGCTATCCTCAGCGTGGGCGGGGTCGACGGGAACAAAGGCTCCGCTGGCAGCCGGACTGCCCAGCGTCATGTTGTTGTAGTCGTAGACGCAGAACTGGTCGCCTACCCTACCGTAGGCCTTCACCTTCACCACGTAGGCGCCACCGTTGTGCGAAAGGTCTAACTCGGGCGAGGCGATGTAGTTGATGTCGTCGCTGCTGATGGCATCGCAACCCACCATGCCCTGGCAGACGGTGTTGCCACGGCCGAACCAGACGTCATTCGAGAGGCCCAGCTCGTCGAAATATTCATCCTGATTGCCCAGCGACTCGGGGTGGAAGGGGTCGGTGGCCTCGGTCAGCTCGTCGTTGACGAGCGAGAAGTCCTCGCTGATCACAGGGTAGTCGGGATAGTCTTTCTTCACCTGTGCAAGGAAGTAGTTGCGCACCTCATAGTGAGTGGCCTTTGCCACGGGCTGCCAGTTGGCAGTGTAGCTGTCGTTGGTGACGTTGGTGGCATCGAGAACGGTGGGCGTGGCGATGTAGACCACCGACTGCAGCGGGCTCTCCACGGTCAGCTTGCTGTTGCGCGACTTCACGGTGTAGAAGTAGTAGTCTTCAGGGTTGAGGTCGGTGGCAGTGTACTCGGTGGCCTTCACCACAACATCCTGCTGCACAGGCTCATAGGCGTAGGGGCGGCCGGTCTCCATCTCCAGATCGTCAATCACGAAATAGGCACCCTCGGGCATGTCGAGGGCTACGAGCTGAACGCGGAAATAGTTGTCGGCGAAGCTGCCGGTGAGTTCCTCCATGTCGAGATAGTCGCCATCGACGAGGGCCGAAGCATTGAGGAAGCCCAGCTGTCCGCCAGTGACAATCTTCGTGTCGACAAGTATCTGAATGACAGAGTTTTTCTCTTTCAGTTGCTCGGCGGTGGCACCCATAGTGCGCATGTAGAAGCGCAGGTTCTTCAGGCGTGCATGGTTGCTGGCGGTCACAATCTTATCGCCGTTGAAGAGGTGGATGGCCTGCGAACCGTCGGGGCCGTCGTTGCCGAAGGGGTCGGCGCTTGCGAGCTCGAAGGTGAAGCCTTCGGTGGGCAGCGTGCCGTCGTTGAAGTCGGCTTTGTAGGTCACGTCGCCATCGCTGAGCCACTGTTTACGGAACAGCGAGAACAGGTAGTCGTCGGCATTGCGCACCTCCTGCCAGTGGGCGGTGAAGCTTTTCTCCGACACGTCGGTGAGGGGTAGGATAGGGGGGTAGACGAGGCTTTCGCCCTCTACGGTCACCTTCACGTCGTCGATGAGCACGGTCGTGATGGCCTGAATGCCGATGTTGCCGTCGAGGTCGGCCGATTTGTTGTCGACAACGGCTTCTATCTGGGTCCATTCACCCTCGTTCAGTGTGGCCATCTTGTACTGTGGCATGCCGTCGATGGGCATCGAGTTCACGTAGCCGCCCTTGTTGAAATGGATGATGAGGCGCGTTGTACCCTTGAGCGAGCGGGCACGCAGCGTGACCTTCATCTTTCCGGAGTAGTCCTTCAGCGGCGTGAACAGCCAGGAGGCCTGGTCAGACTTACCCATCATGGCGATGGCGCCGCCAGCTTGTCGCAGGCTGAGGCCAAACCACGGTCCGTCTTTCGTGAGCGAGGCATCCATGAGGTAGCTTTCGTCGGTAGCATCCTCGCCCCACTCGCCGTCCTTGGTCAGTGGGGTAGTGTCGGGTTCGTCGTTGGTGCCAGCGGTAAGCAGCGAGAAGTCCTCGTCGATGAGGGTGACTACCGAGGCTTCCTGTGCCGGCAAAAGGGTGGTGCCGAGGGCCACAAAAAGAATTGTGGTAAAGGCTTTCTTGAGTAGTGATTTCTCCATAATTAACTATGTTTTAAGTTGTTACGTTCTGATTGCGGCTACAAAGATAAGCATTTATTTTGAAATAGCAAGCTGTTAATCGCTTATTTATATAAATATAAATAGGTAATGCTTTTATGAAGTAAAAATCCTCTCCTTGAATACAAGAAGAGGACTGACGTTGACGGGTATTGAGATCAATGGGCTTCGAGCCAGTTTTTGCCCCATCCGGAGTCGGCCACGAGCGGCACGCTGAGCGGGTAGGCACGCTGCATCTCCTCAAGCACGATCTTCTCCACCTGCTCGCGCTCGTCGGGGTAGACAGAGAAGTTCAGTTCGTCGTGCACCTGCAGGATCATCTTGCTTCGGATGCCTTCTTCCTTCATGCGCTTGTGGATGCGAATCATCGCCACCTTGATGATGTCGGCAGCCGAACCTTGTATGGGTGCGTTGATGGCGTTGCGCTCGGCGAAGTTTCTGACGGTGGCGTTTCTGGAGTTGATGTCGGGCAGGTAGCGGCGGCGGTGGAACACGGTCTCGGCATAGCCGCGCTCGCGGGCCAGCTGTTTCTGCTCTTCCATGTAGTCGTGAACGCGCGGGAACGTCTGGAAGAAGCCGTCAATCAGCAACTTAGCCTCGTCGCGTGTGATGTCAAGGCGCTCGGCCAGACCGAAGGTCGTGATACCGTAGATGATGCCGAAGTTGGCGCGCTTCGACTTCGTGCGCTCGTCGCGCGTCACCTCGTCGATACCTTTCTTATAGATGGTGGCTGCCGTGGCGGCGTGCAGGTCTTTGCCTTCGCGGAACACTTCCTGCATGGCTTCGTCGCCCGACAGATGGGCCATCACGCGCAGTTCAATCTGGCTGTAGTCTGCTGAAAAGAATTGACAACCTGGCTCGGGAACGAAGCACTTTCGGATTTCCTTTCCGTCCTCGCCGCGCACGGGAATGTTCTGCAGATTGGGGTCGCTCGACGAGAGGCGGCCCGTGGCCGTCACGGCCTGGTTAAATGACGTGTGAATGTGGCCAGTGCGTGGGTTGATGAGCTTCGGTAGGGCGTCGACGTAAGTGCCAAGCAGTTTTTTAAGTCCACGATAATCAAGGATTTCCGCGATGATGGGACTTTTCGAACGCAGCTGCATCAGCACCTCCTCCGACGTGACGTACTGGCCGGTCTTGGTCTTCTTCGGCTTGTCGACGATCTTCATCTTGCCAAACAGGATGTCGCCCACCTGCTTCGGACTGGAGATGTTAAATTCCTCGCCAGCCAGTTCGTAAATATGGCGCTCCAACTGGAGCATTCTTTCTGTGAAAAGTTTTGACGTTTCGCTGAGTGCCTCGGTATCCAGACAGACGCCGTTCATCTCCATTTCAGCCAGCACAGGCATGAGCGGCATCTCGATGTCGTAGAACAGCGACTCCACGCCGGCCTCCTTCATCTTCGGTTCGAGCACGTTCTTCAGTCGCAGCGTGATGTCGGCATCCTCGCAGGCATATTTGTAGACCTCGGTAGGGGAGAGGTCGCGCATCGACCGCTGACCCTTGCCGCGAGGTCCAATGAGTTCGTCGATGTGAATGGTCTGGTAGCCCAGCAGTGTCTCAGCCATGTAGTCCATGTTGTGGCGCAGCTCGGGTTGCAGCAGGTAGTGGGCGAGCATGGTGTCCCACATCGGGCCGGCGAGTTGCACGCCGTAGTTCGCCAGCACCTCCAAATCGTACTTCAGGTTTTGGCCAACTTTCAAAATCGTCGGCGACTCATACACCTTTTTAAATATGTCGACAATTTTTTGTGCTTCATCGCGATTGGCTGGCACGGGAACGTAGTAGGCCTTCTTTTCCTCCACTGAGAAACTCAAACCCACCAATTCGGCCTCCATTGGGTTGGTAGAAGTGGTCTCCGTGTCTAGACTGAGAATTTCGTTTGTAAATAAAAAATCACAAATTTTCGACATATCCTCCTCATTGTCAACAAGTTGGTAGTCTTCTTCGTCTGAAAGTCTGGCCAATTCTAGGCCGTTTTTTGAAACTTCTGGGTTCTCGGTCGCAAAATCGGCAAATAAATCGAGCTGTCCGTTAACAGGCTTTAACACGGGTTCGGGCTTTTTAAGAATTTTGTCAGCGAGCGACTTGAACTCGAGTTCAGCGAACAGTGAGCGCAGTTTTTCCTCATCGGGGTCGCGAAGGAGTAGGGAGTCCATGTCGAGCTCGACGGGGACGTCGGTGCGGATCGTAGCCAGGAACTTCGACATGCGGATGTCGTCTACGTGACCTTCCACCTTCTCGCGCAACTTTCCCTTGATCTGGTCGGAGTGGAGTAGGAGGTTGTCGATAGAACCGAACTCGTTGATGAGTTTCACGGCAGTCTTCTCGCCGACACCAGGACAGCCGGGGAAGTTGTCGGCCGAGTCGCCCATCAGTGCCAACAGGTCGATGACCTGATCGGTCGACGTGATGCCGTACTTCTCGCACACCTCCTTCGGACCCATCTTCTCGTAGCCGCCACCATGGCGCGGGCGGAACTGGTAGACGTTCTCCCTGACCAGCTGCCCATAGTCCTTGTCGGGCGTGAGCATATAGGTCTCAATACCCAAAATGCCCGATTTCATCGCAAGTGTACCAATCACGTCGTCGGCTTCGAAACCGTCCACCTGCAGGCATGGAATGTGCCAGGCCTCGAGCAGTTCCTTGATGATGGGGACGCTCTTCTTGATGTCCTCGGGCGTCTCCTCGCGCTGAGCCTTATACTCGGGGAAGGCTTCGTTGCGGAAGGTCTTGCCGTGGTCGAAGGCCACGCCCACGTGGGTGGGCTGCTCCTTTGTGATGATCTCCTGAAGGGTATTCACAAACCCCATCACGGCCGACGTGTTCAGGCCTTTGGAGTTGATGCGTGGATTCTTGATAAACGCGTAGTACGAGCGGTAGATAAGCGCGTAGGCGTCGAATAAAAACAGTTTCTGCATAAAATGTTGGATTTGACCGTGTAAAATTACAAATTTTTTGCCATAATATCGCGATATTTTCGTAATTTTGTCACAAATTTCAATCAGTTATGGATTATCTCTCGCTCATCAAGCAACCCATTTCGGCAGAAATAGCCGATTTCATCGCACTTTTCAACCAGTCGCTCACACACGACGACGGCATGCTCGGACAGGCACTCGAACACATCCGGCAGCGTGCAGGCAAGCGCATGCGCCCCATGCTTATCCTGCTCATGGCTAAGAACTTTGGGCGCATCACCGACGCCACACAGCATGCAGCAGTGGGACTGGAACTGCTCCACACGGCCTCGCTCGTGCACGACGACGTGGTCGACGAGAGTCAGGAGCGCCGCGGGCAGGCATCGGTGAACGCTACGTATGATAATAAGGTGGCAGTGCTGGTGGGCGACTTCATCCTCTCGACAGCGCTGCTGAATGTCGCAAAAACGGGTGACCAGCGCATCGTGGAATACCTGGCTGAACTGGGCCGCACACTCTCCAATGGCGAGATACTGCAACTGACGAACATACAAAACCAGGAAATCTCGGAAGAGGTTTACTATCAGGTGATTAAGCAGAAGACGGCAGCACTCTTCGAAGCCTGTGCAGGCATCGGAGCACTCTCGGCAGGAGCCAGCACGGAACTGGTGGAGGAGGCCAAGCGATTCGGCCAGAACCTGGGCATTATCTTCCAGATTCGCGACGACATTTTCGACTACTACGACTCGCCGGAGATAGGCAAGCCCACAGGTAACGACATGGCAGAGGGCAAGCTGACGCTGCCCGTCATCTATGCGCTGAACAATTCTTCCTACGGGTCGATGCAGACGCTGGCCCGCAAGGTGAAGGCAGGCGAGGTGAATCCCGATGAAATCGCTGTTTTAGTGGAATTTGCCAAGCAGCAGGGCGGCATCGAGTACGCCGAGCGCCGCATGTGGGAATTCCACGCTGAAGCCGCCGAATTCATTGAAAAGAGGGTAGGGGATCCTGCCATTCGCGCTGCTCTCAGTGCCTACCTCGATTACGTCATCAAGCGAACGCTGTAGCCTTTCCGGGTGTCAATAAATGATATAGTTAGAGTTTTTGCGGCCTGAATGCCTAATATGCATTCAGCCCAGGGACGATGCCCTGGGCTGAATGTTTTTTTGTCCCCATTGGGGCGCTGCAAAGGTCTGTTCTATCAAGTTTAGACCTTTTATGTCTGAAGGTTTAGAAGAACTTCGTTTCCTCGCCGACGATTTCGGAAAGCAGCAGGTTGGCAAGGCGCGACGTGCCCATGCGGAACCACTTGTTAGTCAACCACTTCTCGCCAAGTACTTCTTTCACGATGGTGTAGTAGGTAAGAGCATCGGTGACGCTGTTGATGCCGCCTGCAGGCTTGAAACCTATCTGGATGCCAGTAGCGTCGTAGTACTCCTTGATGGCCTGGCACATTACGTATGCAGCTTCGGGAGTGGCCGAAATCTTCTCCTTGCCGGTGCTTGTCTTGATGTAGTCGGCACCGGCATACATCGACAGAATAGAGGCTTTTTTGATGTTCGAAGCGGTTCCGAGGCAACCGGTTTCGAGGATGACCTTCATGGCTACGTCGTCACCACAGGTCTGCTTCAGCTCTGCTATGTCGTCGCAAACGCTCTCGTAGTCGCCACTTAGGAACTTGCCGACGGGCATGACGATATCAATCTCTGTAGCACCGTCTTTCACGGCCAGTGCGGTTTCGGCCACCTTCACTTCGATGAGGGCCTGAGAAGAGGGGAAACTGCCTGATACACAGGCTACTTCGACGCCTTCCACTTCCAACGTCTCGCTCACCACTTTGGCGAAGCAGGGATAGACGCAGATGGTGGCTACGTGGGGCAGGTCGGGATACTGGGCATCGAACTGGTTGACGCGCTCGGTGAAGGCAAGCACTGACTCGTCGGAGTCGGTGGTCTTCAGCGTTGTGAGCTCGATGCTGCCGAAGAGGAATTTCTTCACTTCCGGCGTGTCGTTTTGCGGCACTTTCTCGGCGATAATCTTCATGACGGCGGCCTTCACATGGGCGTCGTCCACTTCGAGGTTGTACTTCTTCAGAGCCTCCTCAATCTTGCTCGTGTACTGGAATGTTTCGTTTGCCATAATTGTAGTTGTTATTTGTTGTTGTTATGAATGTCCTCAGTTGCATTGGGTTCACGCCTTCAGTTTCGGATTTTCGATGTGGCGGAGGGCGTCGCGGCGGGTCTTTTTCTCGATGGAAAGGCGGAATTCTTCGGTGAGATCGACACCCGTTTGGTTGGCCAGGCATAGCAGAACCCAGAGCACGTCGGCCATTTCCTCACCGAGGTTTGGCTCCTCGCCCGCCTTGAAGCTTTGGTCGCCATATTTACGGGCAATGACGCGAGCAAGTTCACCTACCTCTTCAGTGAGGCAAGCCATGTTGGTGAGCTCGGAGAAATAGCGTACGCCATACTCCTTAATCCATTGATCTACAGCGAGTTGTGCTTCCTTAATTGTCATGTTGTTGTACTTCTATTTCGCTTGGTTTTTGTTTTGAACACATTGCTATATTCCATGTTCCACAATAGAACCAATATCCCCATATGATGATAAATAGTATAGCAATTGTTTTTAATATCGTATCCTTTCTAATATTCAGAATTAAGTGAGGCAACATCAACAGGAAACCAGTCCAATAGGCGATATCTTGGATGTCCATATCACAAATCGTATAGGAGTGTATCTCTGTTATGATAAGTTCTAACAATAAGATCCAGCTTATTAGGGGTATTATCACTGCATTTGCAATCATGAATATCCCGATGATGAATAGTATTTTGCTTACTCGTTGTTTCATCGCTAATTATTTTCTCAGGAATAGTGTGATGAGGAAGATGATGATGGCGCCCGACATGACGTAGATATTTACGATGTTTTCACGCTGGTATTGCTTCCAGTTCAGGGCCTTGAAGATTACGGTAAACAGCCATAGCAGCAGACCCACTACCACAATCATGGCACCGAGCTGCAGGTTCACCAAATGGCCCAGGACGAAGCCGATGAAGAGCAGGATGATGCCTGCTAATTCTATCTCTCTCAGGTATTTCTTAATCATGATTTTGATGGATTGTAGAGGGTTACTCCTTGTTTTTGGTATCAATACAGATGGTGACTGGCCCGTCGTTGACGAGTTTTACTTGCATCTCAGCACCGAACTCGCCTGTACCTACGGGTTTACCTATTGCCTCGCTCAGAGCGGCGCAGAACGAATTATAGAGAGGAATAGAGACTTCGTGGCTGCCTGCACGGAACCACGACGGGCGGTTGCCTTTCTTATAGGAGGCGTAGAGCGTGAACTGGCTGACGACCAGCGCCTCGCCCTGGATGTCGAGTATGGAGCGGTTCATCACGCCCTCGTCGTCGTCGAAAATGCGGAGATTGCTGATCTTTTTTACCAGCCACGTCAAGTCTTCATCGGTATCAAGGTTTTCTACGCCCAGAAGGATGAGCAAACCCTGGCCGATGGCCGACTTTTCGCGGCCGCCGATGGTGACACTGGCGCTGCTAACGCGTTGTATGACTGCTCTCATGATGGTTGGTTCTTTACATTGTTTGATGCAAAGATAAAGGAAAAAAACGTAACGACCAAATTATCAGGCATTTTCTTGATGGAAATGCTTGTAGATGATTTGGGCTTTCTTGCTACCAATAATCTCGCTAAGTGTCTGGGTATCAGAGAGTTTGATTCTTTTGACGCTCTTAAAATGCTGCAATAGCAGGTCGCGTGTCTTTGGTCCGATGCCCTGGATGTCGTCGAGTTCGCTGTGGAGGGCGTGCTTCGAGCGCTTGTCACGGTGGAAGGTGATGGCATAGCGGTGCACCTCGTCCTGCAGGCGAGTGAGAACGTGGAAAAGTTCGCTCTTCGTGTCGATGCCTATGGTCTCGGGAGGATTGCCAAAAAGCAGTTCGTTGGTGCGGTGGCGGTTGTCCTTGGCGAGTCCGGCAATGGGAATCTGGAGGCCCAGTTCGCCTTCTACCACCTCTCGTACGACCGACATCTGACCCTGTCCGCCATCTGTCACAATGAGGTCGGGTAGGGGAGTGCCTTCTTCGATCATACGGCTGTAGCGTCGGCGCACGACCTCCTGCATGGAGGCGTAGTCGTCAGGCCCCGTGACGGTCTTGATATTGTATTTCCGGTAGTCCTTTTTCGAGGGTTTCATTGCCTTGAATACCACGCAGCCTGCCACGGCATCGGTGCCGGAAATATTGGAGTTGTCAAAGCACTCAATCTGGTAGGGCAACTTAGGTAGATGCAGTTTCTCCTGCAGTTCCTTCATCAGTCGTGTCTGCTTCTGTTCAGGATTCAGTTTCTCAGCCTGTTTCAGGCGATCGAACTTATACTGCTTGCCGTTCATTTCCGAGAGGTCAAGCAGGTGTTTCTTATCGCCCCGCTGCGGCGTAAACCACTCTGCATCAGGCAGTTTCCATGACATTTCAAACGGTACTATGACCTCTTTTGCCGTAGATTGGAATCGCTCGCGAATCTCGGGAATGGCTGTCAGCAGGAGTTCCTCGTCTGTTTCGTCGAGTTTCCGCTTGTATTCGTAAGTGAAACTCTGGTTGATGGTGCCATTTTTCACGTGTATGTAGTTGATGAAGGCATTCTTGTTGGCATCATCATCGGTAATGGTGAATACGTCCACGTCTTGAATAGTATGGCTCACGACCTCGCTCTTCGAGCAGAAATTCTCCAGCAGCATGTATTGTTGCTTGAGTTCTTCAGCCTCTTCGAAGCGCAATTCAGCGGCCATCTTCTGCATTTCCTGGAAGAGCATTTGCTGCACTTCGCGGGTGTTTCCCTTTAAGATTTCGCGAGCCTGGGCAATGGCCTGTTGGTACTCGTTGTAGGATTGTTTTCCTATGCAGGGAGCTTTGCAGTTGTGGATGTGATACTCCAGGCAAGGCTTGTATTTTCCCAGTTCAATGCCTTCCTTTGTAATGGAAAAATGGCAGGTGCGAGGCTTGTAGATTTTGTGGATGATGTCCAGCACGCCGTACATCGTAGAAATCTGAGAATAGGGACCGAAATAGGTGCCGTATTTCTTGTTGATGGTGCGTGTCTTGAAGATTCGTGGAAGGAATTCTTTCGTCACGCAAATGCTGGGGTAGGTCTTGCCGTCTTTCAGCAAGACGTTGTAGCGAGGATTGTATTTCTTGATGAGACTGTTCTCAAGGAGTAGGGCATCCTCTTCGGTATTAACCACCGTATAGCTGATGTCCCACACCTTGCTAACCAGTACTTTCGTCTTGAAACGATCCACCTCTTTGTGGAAGTATGACGACACTCGATTCTTCAAGTTCTTGGCCTTACCTACATAGATGATCGTGTGTTCGTGGTCATAGAACTGGTAGCTGCCAGGTTTGTCAGGCAACCGTTGCACGATACTCTTCAGGTAAGCCAATCGCTTTTCGTTTTCTTCTCTCGTCATGTCGTAACTCCCTAATTTAGAGGTTGTTCTATTGGTAGTGTTTCACGTGAAACATTATATTAGATTTTCAGCAGTGAGGTCACCTCAACATCGTCGTCGAAGGCTTCGCGGCCGTTCAGTCCTTCGTTCACCAGTTCGATGAGGAAGTTCACGTAGATTTTCTTCGGGTTGAACTTTCGTACGAGGTCGCAGGCTGCCTTCATGGTTCCACCCGTTGCCAACAAGTCGTCGTGCAGCAGAACTACGTCGTTCTCGCTGATGGCATCCTTGTGAATCTCAATGGTGTCGATGCCATATTCCTTGGCATAGCTCTGCTGGACTGTTTCGCAGGGCAGTTTACCGGGTTTGCGACAAAGTACGATGCCGGCACCCAAGTCGAGAGCCAGAGCTGACGACATGACAAAACCGCGCGACTCGATACCAACAATCTTGGTGATACCTTTGTCTTTGTACAATTCCACCAGTTCTTTCTCGATTTCTTTTACGCACTCGCTGTTTTTGAATAGCGTAGTGACATCGCGGAAGTTGACACCCTTGATTGGCCAATCGGGTATGCAACGCAGATTGTCTAATAGGATTTTGTTGTTCATTTGTTTTTGTTTTAATTGGTTTTATCGTTGATAATTAATTCATTACGCGTTGTTTGTTTCACGTGAAACACACCTCTCCTTATCTGCCGAGTAGGACTAGCAAGACGTTAATGTCGGAGGGCGATACTCCAGGAATGCGACTGGCTTGTGCCAAGGTTTCTGGATTGATTCGCTGAAGTTTCTGGCGTCCTTCGGTGGATATTTCGTGCAGTTCTGCATAGTTGAACCGTCCCTTGATGCGAATGTTTTCCAGTCGGTGCATCTTGTCAGCTACGAGTTTTTCGCGCTCTATGTAACCTTTATATTTAATTTTTATCTCAGCAGCCTCTGCAATTTCCTCCTGTCGATTTACAGGCGATGAAATGATTTCTTTCAGCGAAGGAATAACTTCGGAAAGTTTTTCAATAGAGAGCTGTGGCCGAGCGATAAGGTCGGCCACCTTGCAGCCGAATTGGAGTGGGGTGGTGCCAAGGGCTTCCAGGGCACCATTGATGTCGCGCGGCTTCACAGGTGTGTTTTCGCAGAAATCGATGATTTTAGCTATTTCCGCTTTCTTCTGCAGCCACCAGTCGTAGCGTTCGCGCGATGCCAGTCCCAATTCATAGGCGCGCTCCGTCAGTCGGGCATCGGCATCGTCTTGTCGGAGTAAGATGCGATACTCAGCGCGTGAGGTGAACATGCGGTAAGGTTCGTCTACGCCCTTCGTCACCAGATCGTCGATGAGCACGCCGATATAGGCTTCGTCGCGAGCAAGGGTGAAGGAAGAGGTTGCGTTGGCTTCGCAGGATGCGGAACCTGTAATGCTTGCTTTGAGGGCGGCGTTGATGCCAGCCATCAGACCCTGTCCTGCTGCTTCCTCATAGCCAGTAGTGCCGTTCACCTGTCCGGCGAGGAACAGACCGCTCAAAACTTTCGATTCCAACGAGTGCGAAAGCTGTGTGGGGTCAAAGAAATCGTATTCGATGGCATAGCCTGGTCGGTAGACTTTCACGTCGCGCAATGCAGGAATCTGGCGCAGCGCCTCCAGTTGCACCTCAATGGGCATTGACGAGGAGAAGCCGTTCAGATACATCTCGTTGGTATCTACGCCTTCCGGTTCCAGGAAGAGCGGATGCTGTTCGCGGTCAGGGAAGGTGACCAGCTTCGTTTCTATCGAAGGGCAATAGCGCGGTCCGATAGACTGTATCTGGCCGTTGTATAGCGGCGAATCGGTGAGTCCGGAGCGCAGAATCTCATGCACACGAGCGTTGGTGTTCAACAGCCAGCAGGGCAGTTGGGGTAGGGGACGTGCCTCGCCCATGTAGGAAAACTTGTGGTAGTCCTGCTCTCCGGGTTGTTCCTCCAGCAAACTGAAGTCAACGCTGCGCTTGTCGATGCGCACGGGAGTACCCGTCTTCATTCTGTCTACACGAATGCCCCAGCGAGCGATGCTCTCCGAGAAATGCGGCACGGCCGGTTCGGCAATGCGTCCTCCCGGCACCATGCAGCGTCCAACATGCATCAGTCCGTTGAGGAACGTGCCTGCCGTCACCACTACGCATTTTGCCCGGAGCTCCACGCCCCATATCGTTTTCACGCCCACCGCCCTTCCGCGATAGTTCTCTGCGGCTTCAAGGGCGGCGTCATTGTCTTTCTGGTGGCTGTCGACGTTGTTGCAAGGCTCCACAAGAAGTTCGTCGGCCTGGTCCTGCCAGATGTCGAGGCCTGGCACGTGGTCGAGCGTCTCGCGCCACTTCCAGATGAACTTCTCGCGGTCGCATTGTGCACGCGGACTCCACACCGCCGGACCCTTGCCGCGGTTCAGCATACGGAACTGTATGGCAGTGGCATCGGTGACGCGTCCCATTTCGCCGCCGAGAGCATCTAACTCCCTGACTATCTGGCCTTTAGCAATTCCGCCGACGGCTGGATTGCATGACATCTGGGCGATTTTGTTCATGTCCATCGTCACCAGACACGTCTTGGCCCCCATGCGAGCTAAGGCCACAGCAGCCTCGCAGCCGGCATGACCGCCACCGATCACAATCACGTCATATTTTAATGTTGTCATTCTCAAAAGTGCATATTTCCCTGCAAAATTACAAAAAACTTTGCCAAAAATCTACATCACGTTCATAAATTTTATTACTTTTACAGTGTGAACATGCATTTGTGCCAATATAGAGTTGCTAGATTTTCCTGTTGGTGGCGTGGGCAGCGAAATATATTAGGAATTACTTCAGCATGATGCCCGTGAAGATGCGACCGGAGTGGATGCCTAGCCGGCGGGCAGAGAAATAGTCGTCGTGGTGCTCATAGGTACAGATGGGCATCGTGTGGATTTGCTCGTTTATAACCCCTGCCTCCACCAGTTGCTGACGATTGCACAAGGGTAGGTCGATGTGCCATTTCTCCCCACATTCCGTGCCTTGGTTGGCGGGCATCAGGCAGGCAATGGCTTCCATGCAGAACCCTTCGGCTGCAAAGGCATTGTAGACCTCCTGCCCGACCTCAAAACTCTGTAGCGAGATGCCAGGCCCAATCTGCGCCATCAGGTCGGCTGGCGCGGAGCCATACGCAGCCGTCATCGCTTCGACTGCCTTCTTGGCGATGCGTTGCACGGTGCCTCGCCATCCGGCGTGTACAGCCGCCACCACGCCATGCTGCGGGTCGTAGAGCAAGATAGGGATGCAATCGGCTGTTGAGACGCCAATGCAAATGCCAGGAATGTTGGTGATGATAGCATCGATGCCTTCCAGTTTTTCCTTCTGTTCCTCAGGGGTGAGATCGAGAAATGAGGTATTGATGTAAGCTACTTCAGCCCGATGCACCTGATGAGGCATCAATAGACGTTTATCTTCGATGCCGAGCAACTGGCACAGCGCCTCGCGGTTTTTCTGTATGGCCGCGGGGTCGTCGCCACAATAGTTGTTGATGTTAAATGCAGCATAGTGGCCCTGACTACAGCCCCCGTGTCGGGTGCTGCTGAAGGCCACCACGCCTGATCCTAACTGGTAGTGAGTAAGCAAAGGCTGTGTCATGACTTATTTGCGCACGATTTTAGCTCCAGCGTATTTGTTCTGGTTGAACTTAAACATCTGGTCGCTCACGCCGATGATGATTTTCTGCACTGTCATTTTCATCGTCATGCCGCTCTCTTTGGTCGAAAACTCTTGGAAATAACTGTTTTTCTTGTTGATGAGCATTACCGCGCGCTTCGGCAACTCCTTGTCCTTCGGGTTGGTGAAGGTGATTTCGTAGAAGTCGCCCTTCGTCTTCATCGTTGCCGTGCGATACTCCTTGTCGAGGTCGAAGTCAATTTCGTAATCGCCCTTCGGCTTCTTGGTCGGTTTCGAGATGGTGAGCGTGTCAACGGCATCTTTCTTGGCAGCCTTCTTGTACTTCCACAGTTGCACACCGTCGTAGCCCGATTCGGAATAAACTTCGCGGCCTAAGATTTTCATTGATAACTGCGAAAACATTTTCTCGCCTTTGGTAAACATCTTGATGTTCATGTTCATCTTTGCGATGGCAACACCAGCAGAAACCTTCATGTCGATTTCCATACCCGACGGGTGGGTCATCTTCTGGCTGCAAGCGGCAAGAATCTTGCTTACCTCCTGCGGAACCTGAGCTTGCAGGCCTGTGCCAACGAGCATCATGGCCAGTAATAGCAATACGCGGACTTTTTTCATAAGGCTTTTTATTTTAGTGATGAAAAATTCTTAGCTACGCTACGCAAGCGACCAAGGCCGAGCGGAATGGTTGAGGGGCAGGGACGTAGCCCTTATCCCCGCAGGGCGATGTTGTAGTTGTAGTACTCGGTGCGACCGGTGATGTCCTCCACGACGCGCAGGAAGGGCGGGAACTTCACGTCCTCGTGGCACTTGATACCTTTTGTCTCCAGAATCATCAGGCCAGAGACGGGCTTCTCGTAGCTGTCCAGTTCGAAGTACTGTCCTTTCCAGATGAAGCTCTTGCGGCGCTTCACGATGGTGTGGCGGTAGGGGTCGGCCTGCTTCACGAGCGACTCGTAGAGGTTGTTGTCCACCTGGCGTTCCGTCTCCAGCTGTTCCGTCTCCGAAATCTTCTTCTTCGTGGTGAGGATGTTCACGAACTTGCCGTTCCAGTCACGGCGGCGCAGGCGCATCTCCACGCCCGGCTCGGCCACGAGGTAGGTCTGCGTGATGAGGCTCTCAGAGGCTTCAGGAATGTCGCCCGTCACCTCCACGATGTACTTGCGCTCCTCCTCGATGGGCTGGGGCAGTCCGAGCACGTTGGCAATCTCCTTCAGCACGCGGTTCAGCTTGGCCTGGAAGTCGTCGTTGTTGTTGATGACGCGCAGGTGGGGGTGGCCCGTCCAGGCCTGCACCACCTTCTTGTCCAGTTCGCGGGCTATGCGCAGTCCCTCCTCGTTCATCTGCTCGTAGCGCGTGGCGTTGGTGGCGGTGGTGTAGTACTTTTCGGCACCGTCGGCTGCCGACACCAGATGCAGCACGGCGTCGTAGCGGGCACGCAGCTTGTTTGTGTCGGTGCCGGCCTTCGCCGTGATGTCCTCCCACATCTCCGGCGTCATGTAGGCCGAGATGTCCATCGTGCCGCGGTCGCAGACGATGAGCGTGGGCTTCGTGCACACTTCAGCCATGCGCATGAACATGTCCTCCAGGGCCAGCTGTGTTTCCAGGATGGCGCGTTCGCCCTCGTAATAGAGCTTGCGGTTTGGCGTGAGGAAGTTCCATCCGCCCTGGCTGTAGAGCGTGGGCACTTCGGGAATGGTGAACACTTTGTAGCCATAGTTCGAGAAGTAGTCTACGATCTTCACGAGTGCGGTGGTTTTGCCGGCACAGGGTCCGCCGGTGAGGACGATTTTCTTGATTTCTTTCATACACGTTGGAGCCGTTCAGGCGCGGTTGAAGTGATTGATTTAATGATTTTCTGTGCAAAAATACAAATTAAAATGGAATTTTTATCAGATTTTGTTTGAATTATCATTAAAAAGTAGTATTTTTGCAGTCAGAAAGGGACTTCGGCATACCTAAAAGTGGTTACGCCGCGGTTTTTCTGTCGTGTTGATAGATACCCTGAAAGCATCATTGTGAACTATAAACATTCAAATAATTTATTTCAAAACAATCAAAACATCAATCATTTATGTGGTTAATCAATTCATCAATTGGTAGGAAAGTGGTCATGTCGGTTACCGGCCTGGCGCTCATCCTGTTCCTGACGTTCCACTGCTGCATGAACGTCGTTGCCCTCTTCTCTGGAGAGGCCTACAACACGATCTGTGAATTGCTCGGAGCCAACTGGTATGCCGTGGCGGCAACGCTCGGCCTGGCAGCGCTCGCAGTGATTCACATTGTCTATGCCTTCATCCTCACGGCACAGAACCGTCGTGCACGTGGCGCTGAGCGCTATGCCGTGACGGAGAAACCCGCCAAGGTGGAGTGGGCCAGTCAGAACATGCTGGTGCTGGGTATCATCATCCTGCTCGGCTTGTTGCTGCACCTCTTCAATTTCTGGTACAACATGATGTTTGCCGAGCTGTTCCCCTCTATCCACTTCGACCCGGCTCCTGCCGATGGTTTCGGAAAGATTGTGAACACTTTCAGCAACCCCATCTTCGTTGTGCTCTACGTCATCTGGATTGTGGCCATCTGGTTCCACCTCTCTCACGGCTTCTGGTCGGCTATCCACACGCTGGGCTGGAATGGTAAGATTTGGGAAAAGCGCTGGAAGTGCATCGGCCTCATCTACACCACGCTGCTCATGCTTGGCTTCCTCGTGGTTGTCCTGGCCTTCGCTTTCGGTTGCGCTCCGTCGCTCTGCGAGGCTTGCAATGGCGCTGCCGCCTGCTGCGGTGAGGCTGCTGCCGCTTGCTGCGACGCTGCTGCCGACACCTGCAAGGCTGTCGTCGACACACTTGCTGCTGTAAACTAACTTTAATACCTTAAGAAAAATTCGCTATGGCAAAAGTATTAGATTCCAAGATTCCCCAAGGCCCAGTAGCCGAGAAATGGAAAGAATATAAAGCTCACCAGCGACTGGTGAACCCGAAGAACAAACTGAAGCTCGACGTCATCGTCGTGGGTACCGGTCTGGCCGGTGCCTCGGCTGCCGCTTCGCTCGGCGAGATGGGCTTCAACGTCATCAACCTGTGCATTCAGGACTCGCCGCGCCGCGCTCACTCCATCGCTGCTCAGGGTGGTATCAATGCCGCCAAGTGCTATCAGAACGATGGCGACTCGGTGTATCGTCTGTTCTACGACACCGTGAAGGGTGGTGACTATCGTGCCCGTGAGGCCAACGTCTATCGTCTGGCTGAGGTGTCGAACAACATCATCGACCAGTGCGTGGCTCAGGGCGTGCCCTTCGCACGTGAATATGGCGGCATGTTGGCCAACCGCTCGTTCGGTGGCGCTCAGGTCAGCCGTACGTTCTATGCCAAGGGTCAGACCGGTCAGCAGCTGCTGCTCGGTGCCTACTCGTCGCTGTCGCGTCAGGTAGAGCTGGGCAAGGTGAAACTCTACACCCGCTACGAGATGGAAGATGTCGTCATCGTCGACGGTCGTGCCCGCGGTATCATCGCCAAGGACCTCACCACCGGCAAGCTGCATCGCTTCTCGGCCAACGCTGTGGTCATCGCCACTGGCGGTTATGGCAACACCTACTTCCTCTCGACCAACGCTATGGGCTGCAACTGCACCGCTGCCATCCAGTGCTATCGTAAGGGTGCCTACATGGCTAACCCCTCTTACGTGCAGATTCACCCCACCTGCATCCCCGTGCATGGCGACAAGCAGTCGAAGCTGACGCTGATGTCGGAGTCGCTGCGTAACGACGGCCGCATCTGGGTGCCGAAGAAGCTCGAGGATGCCAAGAAGCTGCAGCGTGGCGAGATTCAGGGTTGGGATATTCCTGAGGAAGATCGCGACTACTATCTGGAGCGTCGCTATCCCGCCTTCGGTAACCTCGTGCCCCGCGACGTGGCTTCGCGTGCTGCCAAGGAGCGTTGCGACCACGGCTTCGGCGTCAACAACACCGGTCTGGCTGTGTTCCTCGACTTCTCTGAGTCCATCAACCGCCTCGGCCTCGACGAGATTATGCAGCGCTACGGCAACCTCTTCGAGATGTATGAGGAAATCACCGACGTCTTCCCCGGCGACCTCGCCAAGGAAATCAATGGCGTGAAGTACTACAAGCCCATGATGATCTTCCCCGCCATCCACTACACCATGGGTGGTATCTGGGTCGACTACGAGCTGCAGACCACCATCCCCGGCCTGTTCGCTATCGGCGAGTGCAACTTCTCCGACCACGGCGCCAACCGCCTCGGTGCTTCGGCTCTGATGCAGGGTCTGGCCGACGGCTACTTCGTGCTGCCCTACACCATTCAGAACTACCTCGCCGACCAGAGCATCTGGGGCAAGATCTCTACCGATCTGCCTGAGTTTGCTGAGGCCGAGAAGGGCGTCGAGAAGGAAATCGACCGCCTCATGGGCATCCAGGGCAAGCGCTCCGTCGACTCCATCCACAAGGAGCTCGGCCACATCATGTGGGAGCACGTCGGCATGGGTCGCACGAAGGAAGGTCTGGAAGAGGGCCTGAAGCTCATGCGCGAGCTCAAGAAGGAGTTCGACACCAACCTGTTCGTGCCCGGCACGAAGGAAGGCGTGAACGTAGAGCTCGACAAGGCTATCCACCTGCGCGACTTCATCCTCATGGGTCAGCTCGTGGCTTACGATGCCCTGCATCGTGAGGAGAGCTGCGGCGGACACTTCCGCGAGGAGCACCAGACAGAGGAAGGCGAAGCCAAGCGCGACGATGAACACTTCTTCTATGTAGGCTGCTGGGAGTATCAGGGCGACGACACCAAGGCCCCCGAGCTCATCAAGGAGCCGCTCGAGTATGAGGCAATCAAGGTACAAACACGTAACTATAAGAACTAAAGATCATGGCTAAGAATATTTCATTTACTATTAAGTACTGGAAGCAGAACGGCCCCCACGAGAAGGGCCACTTCGAGTCCCGCGAGATGAAGAATATTCCTGACGACACCTCATTCCTCGAGATGCTCGACATCCTCAACGAAGAGCTCATCAACGAGGGCAAGGAGCCGTTCGTATTCGACCACGACTGCCGCGAGGGTATCTGCGGTATGTGCTCGCTCTACATCAACGGTACGCCCCACGGCAAGACCGAGCGTGGCGCCACCACCTGTCAGCTCTACATGCGCCGCTTCAACGATGGCGACGTCATCACCGTTGAGCCCTGGCGCTCGGCAGCATTCCCCGTCATCAAGGACTGCATGGTCGACCGTGGTGCCTTCGACAAGATCATCCAGGCCGGCGGTTACACCAGCATCCGTACCGGACAGGCTCAGGATGCCAACGCCATCCTCATCCCGAAGGAAAACGCCGACGAGGCTATGGACTGCGCCACCTGCATCGGCTGCGGTGCCTGCGTAGCAGCTTGTAAGAACGGCTCTGCCATGCTCTTCGTATCGTCGAAGGTGTCGCAGCTTGCCCTGCTGCCCCAGGGTCGTCCTGAGGCCGCCAAGCGCGCCAAGGCAATGGTCATGCGCATGGAGGAGCTCGGCTTCGGTAACTGCACCAACACTCGCGCCTGCGAGGCTGTCTGCCCGAAGAACGAGTCCATCGCCAACATCGCCCGCCTGAACCGCGAGTTCATCAAGGCCAAGCTGGCTGACTAATGTTTATTATATAGGTAGCGGGACAAAAAAGTCCCGCTACCATATAATTAATTTTAGTTGTTAAGATATGGAACGCCTTTCAATCATCAAGGCTGAGAATGCTGGAAATCTGTGTGTTAATCTGACATTCAGTGACAATACCATACAGACCATAGACGTTGGTGACTTCATCCGTCGCCATCCACATCCGCAGTACAATAAATATCTTGACCCTCGCAAGTTCAATCGCTTTACCCTTGAAAATGGCAATGTCGTTTGGGGTAAGAATTGGGATTTAATATTTCCCATTGAGCAACTCCATGCCGGCATCTTAGCCCAGTAACATTTCTCCTCTCGTCTCCGCCGCTGCGTCGGTGGTTGCTACCTTATTTATATTAACTTACAGATCAGCGTTTCTGTTCGTACTTATACATAGATATTGAGCTTTCTGCTCTTGTTCTTTGAAGTTGAATACCGCCAAATCATTCGCACAAAGAGAGCAAGTTGATGAAAGTTCACGCTCAATGGGCGTGAACTGTTCATGCTTGTTTTTGTGCATGGTCACTTGGCGGTAACCAGAGTCCCGATAAGCATCGAATGGTTCCGCCTTTTATTATTATCAAAATGAAAAAAGTAGTTTTGTTTTTACTTGTTATCCTAACAGCAGGTATTGTAAATGCACAAACAAAAATAGAGGTTGAAGAACCTGAATTCTCAGGTCAGATTGTATACGTGAAAAATGCAACTGAAGGAATTCTTCTTCCCAAGGAAAATGCTCAAATCAAGACGAAGGCTGGAGCATCTCTCTACCTTGTTGGTATTGGTAGTGTTAAGTCGCGTATGCATATTAAAGGAAAACAAGCAGCAACTCGTATCCCTCAGAGTCCTCAAACCCAGTTTATAGTCAGAGCGGTTGACAATAAGACCGATCCCTTGCAGATAGTTAACGTCATTAAGTTTGATATTAACGGCAATGCACGTCGTGCTGAAATGTCAAAGGTAAACTCCTTTGGAGGTGAAACGTCAAACAATATGAAGCGAATTGATTTCAATGCAAAGAAGTATGGGCAGGATTCCTATCTTATTTCTATTGATGGCATTGAGCAGGGAGAATACGGCATTTATGTGACGAATCCAAACGAAAAAGATGAGAAAAATGACTTGATTATAGCAACCTTTGGAGTTGATTAATCCGGTGAAGCCTTGAAAATACGAAAACAGTCCTGCTCTCTTTGTGAGGGCAGGGCTTTTTTTAGGCCAACTGCGATATCATTGCGCGTGTTTCTGCAGGGCGACGGCTGAGAAGGGGAGGGGGTAAGAGTGAAAACTTTCGATGAAAACTTACTACAAAAGGCGGCACCTGAGCGTGGCAAGAGCAGGCTCAGGCAGATGAGGATTTGCGTCGTTTTTCATCGGTTTCATCGGTGTAGTGTCTCAAAACGGTGGGTCTCTGTCGACAAAAGCATAGGTTTAGTTGCTCCAGAACATAGGTCTGTACCATCGAAAGCATAGGTCTGTAGGAGCAAAAGCATAGGTTTGGAGCCATCAAACCATAGGTTTAGAGAGACAGGAAACAGTCGGTTTTTGGCGGAAAAGGCGTAAACCGTTGAGCATCAGGCGTTTGCGGAAAAGACGAAAAAACGGTCGCTTTTTGCCCAAGAGGCGGTGCTGCGGCGAGAAGCGGGCAAAAACGGCGCCGTGGCTTGTCGTGAAAAGTTACCAAGAAATTGTATTTTACCCCCTCCTTTTTTTTGAGGCAGAAATACTCAGGCAGGCGCCACCCTATTTTGTTAAATACCTCCATTTATGCTGAAAAAAACTGGAAAGATGCTTGTGGTTGTGTTTTTTTTCTTACTTTTGCAGCATGAAGTCTTACAACCCCATTTGCCCGTTTGCCTGCAAGCTCCGTATCGCCAAGGTGCTGCTGGGCGCTTGGCTGCTGCTGGGCACTGCCATGCCGGCCACAGCACAGCTGTCCGACGACGACGACATCTGGAAGGAGCTCGACCTCGACAACGTGGATTTCCGCCATGAGCGCGACCACTGCCTGCGCCTCTACTGCTACTATCGGTTTATAGAGGAGGGCAACGACTATTATGTCGACCGCAAGCATCAGGAATACCGCGTCTACGAGGGCATCTGCCAAATGGACGTGCGCTATGGGAAGAAGCACGACGACGGCATCCGCATCATTGCCGGCCGCAACTTGGTGCACCCTGACGAAAGTCCGCTGCCCGAGGACATCGACTACTGGCAGCTGAAACCCTACACCTTCCTTGAGAAGGCGCGTCGACTGCCCAAGAAGTACACGCTGGAGACCGCCGGCGACACCACTCGCGTCTATACCAAGCATGGTCTGGCAGGCATAGCCGTGCGCGACACGGCCCGTCAGGAACTGCGCATGGACTACAACGCGCTGGCTCCCGACACGGCTTACAACATCAACATCCTGCTGGCCAAGGCCCATCTCTCCCACGTGGATGCCCACGCCGTCTATCGGCTGGAGGACACGGCCATCGACTACGTGCCGCAGGGCAACCTGAAGTACATCAGCTTCGAGGGCGACATCAACGGCAGTATCTATCCGTTTGTCCCCGTCAGCTCCGACGAGAAGGGGAACAAGAGTGCTGTCATCATAGATTATCACGACCGCACGGAGTTCTATGTGGACAGCGTGGTCTATCTCTCGCGCAGCGAGTATAATGCCTACCAGCGGCTCTCGTCGAAGGAGCGGCGCGAGCGCTGCGGCTACACGGCTGCCGACATCGAACGCCTGAAGCAGAAACTGGGTGTGGAGCCTCTCTCGGCCGCGGTGCTGCAGCGCATTGAGGACCAGCGCGACTGGGACGACGAGTTAGCGCAGTGGCGGAAGGTGAACAAAACGATGAAGGCTGCCGAAAATGCTGGCGAGATGGTACAGCAGAAGATGGAAAACCTCGAGAAGAACCCTGTTGCGAAGAAGGTGGCTGAGAAGCTGCAACAGCAGATGGAGAAGCAAGTTGAGAAGATTCAGCAGCCGGAGGAGGAGTGACTGACGGCAAAAAAGGGGCATCCGAGGCTGAAAGGGATGCCTGCCTTTCTGCAGTAGCCCGAACCGTCAATCTGGCGGAATCAGCCCCAGCATGTGCGGGTAGGAATAGAATAAAACTTCAAGAAATAAAACAACAGCAACAATGAAAAACGTAAAACTCTTTCTGGCGCTACTCCTCGCGGGGGCAGCAGGCCAGACGGCCCTCGCCACCGAAACGGGCGACACACTGGTGCTGGAAAAGGTGGACCGCGTGAAGATTGAGACGCGCGACACCGTGCAGCGCATCGTCATCAGCGGTATGAAGGACGATCCTTACTTCCAGTACACGCAGCGCATCAGCATTCCTGACACCTCGGCCGTGAGGCGCAAGATGTCGGACCTGAAAGGCTTCAACAAGGTGGTGGTGAAGACCAAGGACGGCAAGCCCAGCAAGTGGGAAGCCTCGGGACACATCTACCTCGGCATGGGCACGATGACCGCTGCCCCCGACGGCTATTCCATGTGGCCCACGATGGAGCTGGGCATTGGCATTACTGCCGACTACCATCCCTTCGGTCCCAAGAACACGTGGAGCATCGGCCTGCTCTTCGGAGGAGTGATGCCGCACACGTCGTCCCATCGCTACTGGGTGAAGGATGGCTTGGCAGGGGATGAGATGTTGCTCGTGCCCTACCCAGACGATCAGGAGAAAACCTACTCTTCGCTGACCGCGGCCCGCTTTTCGGTGCCCGTGCTCTACAAGCATTGCTTCGACCAGCGCGGCCGCTGGTCGCTCACGCTGGGTGCGTTTGTCAATTTCAACTTCGCTGCCAATGCTTCCCGCCACTTTACGATTGGCGACGAGGACTACGACATCTCGCTCCACCACATCGGTGTGCGCCCGGTCACCGTGGAGCCCATCGTGATGTTCAACGCGCCTTATATCCCCGCCATCTATTGCAAGTACAGCCCCATGACGTTCTTCAAGGATGGGCGCGGTCCGAAGATGCGGCAACTCACCTTCGGTTTCTACTTCTGATTTTTTTCGAGGATATTTGGTGAGAAGGGCTTCCCTCCTATCGCACGGCGATGGTGAGGGAAGCCTTTTTCATGCCAGGAGCGCTGACGGTGAGGGTGGCTTTGCCACGACGGTCGGTACTGCGCACAACGGCCAGCGCGCGCCCTTTCCAGGCCTTGCGCTGGTGGGCGGTGTAGGACGTGGTGTCCTTGATGTCGGCTGAGCCAGTGGCCTGCAGGGTGGCGGCCTTTCCGTTGATGGAGAACGTCAGCTCAGTGTCGGCCAAGGGGCAAAAACGCCCCATTTCATCGAGGATTTCCACCGTGACGTAGCTCAGGTCCTGCCCGTCGGCCGAGAGTGTGGTGCGGTCGGCCGTGAGGCGTAGCCGTGCGGGCTTCGAGGCAGTGGTCAGTGTGGTGGTGCCCACGCGCAGTGTGCCCGGCTGATAGGGCAGCGTGAACGTAGCCTTGTACTGCTCGTTGCGCGTGGTGGGCAGTGTGCCCACGAGTTGCTCGGGCTTGCCGTCGGGCTTCAGGTAGAGGCTCACCGACGGAGCCTTCGAATAGACTTCCACCTCGATGGGGCGGCCTTCCCACCCCGGCCACGTCCAGCTCTGCCACGTGGGATGCACGCCCCAGAGGCCAGCCTTGATGCCCGTGCCGAGGTAGCCGTCGGGCTCGCGCACGGCGATGACGGCATCAGTCTTGGCATCGCCATTCCAGAGCATGTCGCGGTAGTAGCTGATGGGCTTGCGCTGGCCGATGAGGTCGATGTCGCCACAGTAGGCGGCATGCCACGGCCAGAGCGGGCGCTCCCAGTGCTCGCCGGCAGGGTCGCCGTCGTACCAGTAGCGGCCGATGCCCGACTCGCCGATGTAGTCGATGGCAGTCCAGACGAAATCGCCCACGATGTAGGCATTGTCGTGGGTGGTGGCCCAGTTGCGGAAGGCGTCGCGCGGGAACGACTCCGTCTGCATCATCACGCGGCTGGGCACGCGCTGGTGGTCGGTGGGGTGCTTGTGGATCATGTAGTTATAGCCCACGATGTCGTGCTCGGCAGCCAGCGGGTCGTATATCTCCCAGTCGCTGTCCCATGCGGCGAGGGCCGAGGTGATGGGGCGTGTGGTGTCGAAGCGGTGGATGGCCTGCACGAGGTGGTGGGCCGTCGTGACCACTTCAATCTTCTTGCGCTCGATGACCTCGTTGCCGATGGACCAGCAGAAGATGGACGGATGGTTGCGGTCGCGGCTGACCATTGCTTCGATGTCGCGCTCGTACCAGGCGTCGAACCACTCGTGGTAGTCGTGGGTGTTCTTCTCCTCACGCCAGCCGTCGAAGGCCTCGTCGATGACGAGCAGTCCCAGTCGGTCGCAGGCATCGAGGAACGCCGGCGACGGCGGGTTGTGGCTGGTGCGTACGGCGTTGAAGCCACCCTGCTTCATGAGCAGCACCTTGCGCTCTTCGGCACGGTCGAAGGCAGCAGCGCCCAGGATGCCGTTGTCGTGGTGAATGCAGCCACCGTTCAGCAAGATGGGCTCGCCGTTGAGCAGCAGGCCTCGCTCGGCCGTATACTCTACTGTCCGGATGCCGAAGGTGGTGCTCACGTGCTGGTTGCCAAGCTGCTGCTCAGCCGTGTAGAGGTTCGGCTGGCTGGGCGACCAGGGTCGCGGGTTGTCGATGTGGAACGTCTGCTGCACGCAGGCCGATGCGTGGGCCGGAATGCTCTGCGTGACCCGTTGCTCGCGACCGTCGATAGTGGTGCTGAGCGTGGCATCGGCAGTAGCGTCGGTGCGGTTGACGAGCGTCGTGCTGACCACCACCGTGTGGAGGTCGGGAGTGGTGACGACGGTGCCCCAGTTGTCGATGGCAACCTGCGGCTGACTGACCAGCCAGACGTGGCGATAGATGCCCGAGCCCGTGTACCAGCGCGAGTTCTTCTGGTTGGAGTTGTCGACACGCACAGCCACGACGTTGTCGCCCTTGCGCACGGCCTTGCTGATGTCGACGAAGAACGAGGAGTAGCCATAGGGTCGGCCACCCACTTCCTGACCGTTGACATAGACGGTGGAACGCTCGTAGATGCCTTCGAAATAGAGGAAGAACGACTGCGACTGCAGGGCCGGCAGGCGGAAGTGCTTGCGATACCAGCCGATGCCCGTGGGCAGGTAGCCGCCGTCGTTGCCGGAAGGCTCCTGTTCGCTGGGTGCGAACTCTACCGACCAGTCGTGAGGCAGCGTGAGCTTTCGCCATGAGGAGTCGATGAAATCGGCGTTTTTTGCACTTTCTTCATTGCCCAGGTAGAACAACCAGCCGTTGTCGAACGACTCGGTGAAGGACTGGCTGAAGACGGGTGCGGTGGTGGCCTGCATCGTGAGGCTCAGCAGAAAAAGGAGTGATAGGAGTAGTTTGCGCATGTCTTTGATGGATTAAAAAAGGGTCGTGTCTGGGTTTAGACACGACCCGCATTTTTGATGTGTGGGGATGATTTTTTGTTTTTATTCGTACTTGGTCTCTTCGTGCGAGCCGTCGCCGTCGATGATGACGCAGCGGTTCTTGTCGTTCTCGTCGAACGGCTGCACGGTGTCGCCCTTGTAGTCGACCGTCATGCGCGAAGCGTCGCAGCCATAGACGTCTACAAGTTCCTTCATGCAGTTCTCAGCACGCTTCTGCGAGTAGCCCATGTTCAGGCGAGCGTTACCCGTGCCCTTGTCGGCATAGCCTACAATCTTCACCTTGGCGTTGGGGTTGCGCTTCATGAAGTCGGCCACCTTCTGCATCTGGCGCTTGCCCACTTCGGGATCGCTCTTGCAGATGACGTAGAAGATTTCCTCGTGCAGCTGCTCCTTCACGGTGACCACCTTAGGCTCGGGCTTCTTCTCGACCACAGGCTCGGGAACGGGCTCCGGTTCGGGTTCAACCACGGGAACGGGCTCGGGCACCACTACGGGTTCGGGCTTCTTCTCGCAGCACTTCTTGTACTTGTGACCGAAGCGGAAGCTCACGCCGAGCATGGCGGTGAACATCCAGTCGTCGGCATCGTTCATCTTCGAATTGAAGCGGTCGCTCAGGCTGTTGGCATCCACCTCCAGCGACAGTCCGAAGGGCTTCGTCACGTCGGTCTCCAGACGCAGTCCGGCGCGCACGTTGTGCGACAGGCGGTTCTTGTCCCAAGCCAGATAGGTGTTCAGGTCCTTGTGCTGGGCTGTGATGGCCTTCAGCTCGTCGTTGTCCCAGGCATAGTTCAGGCCGAAGCCACCCACGAGGATGACGTTCAGCGCGTGCTTAGGCGACTTCGAGAAGAGGTTGGTGAGGTTCACGAGCAGGTCGGCATCGGTGGTCACATAGTTCCACTTGTAGTACTGGTCGAGCTGGTCGAATCCGCTCTTGGCCTGCCAGGCATTGGCGTGCAGGCGCAGACCCACCGAGGGGAAGAAATAGTGGCCGAAGGAAAGACCTACGGTCGGGGTGAGCAACTTGTCGATGGGAGCATCGGTAGACGTGAACTGCAGGCCACCTTGTGCCTCTACGAACGACCACGATTTCAGTTTGCCCTGGCACTCCTGGGCATTGGCGGTGGCAAACGAAAGCATTGCCACGGCGACGATTGTCAGTAGTTTTTTCATACGTTTCAATGAGTTTTTTTGCTTAATAATTGATATTTTCGATGCAAATTTAACATTTCTCGCTTAAAATTACAAATTTTTCCGTGGTTTTGTCGCTGAAAATCACTAACTTTGCGCAAAAATACGAAAAAAGATGCCACAAATTGAAATTAAGAAGGTCACGACGAAGAAAGACCTGAAGACATTTATCGAGTTCCATTACGATTTGTATAAGGGTAACGCCTACGACGCACCCGCTCTTTTCAGCGACGAAATGACGACGCTGAGCAGTGATAAAAACGCAGCTTTCGAATTCTGCGAAGCCGAGTACTACCTGGCCTACAAGGACGGGCAACTGGCTGGTCGTGTGGCTGCCATCATCAACCACCGCGCCAACGAGAAGTGGGAACGCAAGAGCGTGCGCTTCGGTTGGATTGACTTCATCGACGATATCGAGGTGAGCCGTGCGTTGTTCGATGCCGTGGCCGACTTCGGCCGCCGCAAGGGCATGGAGGAAATGATTGGCCCGCTGGGCTTCACCGACTTCGACCCCGAGGGCATGCTGACCTTCGGTTTCGACGAGCTCGGCACGATGGCCACCATCTACAACTACCCTTACTATCCCGAGCACATGGAACGTCTCGGCGGATGGGAAAAGGACAACGACTACGTGGAGTTCAAAATCTTCGTGCCCGAACAGGTGCCTGAGAAGATGGTGAAGATTTCGGAGATGATCATGAAGCGCTACAACCTGCACGTGCGCACTCTGACGAAGAAGGAAATCTTCGACGGGGGCATGGGCAAGAAAATCTTCGAACTCATCAACGACACGTTCAAGGATCTCTATGGCTTCTCGCGCCTCAGCGACAAGCAGATTGATCAGTACGTGAAGATGTACCTGCCGTTTGCCGACCTGAACCTCATCCCCGTGGCCGAGGACTGGTCGACCGAGGAGCACAAGCTGGTGGGCGTGGGCATCACGATTCCCTCGCTGTCGCGTGCCCTTCAGAAGTGCCGTCGCGGCCGACTGCTGCCCTTCGGCTGGTGGCACATCATCCGCTCGCTGAAGTTCCACAAGACCAACATCGTCGACCTGGAGATGATCGGCGTGCTGCCCGAATATCGCTCGAAAGGCGTCAACGCACTCATGTTCTACCACCTCATCCCCTGGTACAACAAGTACGGCATCGAGTGGGGCGAGAGTCAGGTCGAGATGGAGTCGAACGAGCATGTGCAGGGCCAGTGGAGCTACTTCCACACCGAGAACCACAAGCGCCGCCGCTGCTACAAGAAGGTCCTCACCCCCAACGCCACGGAGAAAGGCGAGTAAATTGTAATCACAGAAAAAGAGTATGGCAGAGAAAGATATCAAGGACATCAACGCACAACAACCCACCCCCGATACGGCAAACTACGGCGACGAGGAAATCAAGCACCTCTCTGACGTGGAGCACATCCGCACGCGCCCTGGCATGTACATCGGCCGACTCGACGACGGTTCGCATGCCGAGGACGGCATCTACGTGCTGCTGAAAGAAACCATCGACAACTCCATCGACGAGTTCCGCATGAACGCCGGCAAGCGCATCGAAATCGACATCGACGACCATCTGCGCGTCTCCGTGCGCGACTACGGCCGCGGCATTCCGCAGGGCAAGCTCGTCGAGGCTGTCAGCCAGTTGAACACTGGTGGAAAGTACGACTCGAAGGCGTTCAAGAAGTCGGTGGGCATGAACGGCGTGGGCATCAAGGCCGTCAACTTCCTGAGCACTCATTTCGAGGTGCGTTCCTATCGCGACGGACAAGTGCGCCGCGTGGCGTTCGAGCGGGGCATCCTGAAGAGCGACGTCACCGAGCCCACTCAGGACGAGACGGGCACCTACATCTTCTTCGAACCGGACGACACGCTGTTCAAGAACTACTCCTTCCACGACGACATCGTGGAGAACATGCTGCGCAACTACACCTACCTGAACTCCGGCCTCACCATCATGTACAACGGCCGCCGCATCCTCTCGCGCAACGGACTGGAGGACCTGCTGAAGGACCGCATGACCAACGATGCGCTCTATCCCATCATCCACCTGCAGGGCGAGGATATCGAAATTGCGCTGACTCACGCCAACCAGTACGGCGAGGAATACTATTCGTTCGTCAACGGCCAACACACCATACAGGGCGGCACCCATCAGAGTGCCTTCAAGGAGCACATCGCCCGCACCATCAAGGAGTTCTTCGGCAAGTACGAGTATGGCGATATTCGCAACGGCATCGTGGCCGCCATTGCCATCAACGTCGAGGAGCCCATGTTCGAGAGCCAGACCAAGATTAAGCTCGGTTCCACTCAGATGGCACCGGGTGGTGAGTCTATCAACAAATACGTGGGCGACTTCATCAAGCAGCACGTCGACAACTATCTCCACATCCATAGCGACGTGGCCGAGGCCATCGAGAATAAGGTGAAGGAGAGCGAACGCGAGCGCAAGGCCATTGCCGGTGTCACCAAGCTGGCCCGCGAGCGTGCCAAGAAAGCCAGCCTGCACAACCGCAAGCTGCGCGACTGCCGCATCCACTACAGCGACGTGAAGGACGCCCGCAAGGAGGAGTCGTGCATCTTCATCACCGAGGGCGACTCGGCCAGCGGATCGATCACGAAGAGCCGCGACGTCAACACGCAGGCCGTGTTCTCGCTGCGCGGAAAACCGCTCAACACCTACGGACTGACCAAGAAGGTGGTCTACGAGAACGAGGAGTTCAACCTGCTGCAGGCAGCCCTCGACATTGAGGACGGGCTCGACTCGCTGCGCTACAACAAGGTCATCGTGGCCACCGATGCCGATGTCGACGGCATGCACATCCGACTGCTCATCATCACCTTCTTCCTGCAATTCTTCCCCGAGCTCATCAAGAAAGGCCACGTCTACGTGCTGCAGACGCCGCTCTTCCGCGTGCGCAATCGTCGCACGAAGATAAAGAGCAAGAAGGTGCTCGAAGCCGAAGACAAGAAGATAGCCGAACAGCAGGAGAAGAACCCGAACATCAAGAAGTCGGACTTTGTGACGCGCTACTGCTACAGCGAAGAGGAGCGTCAGACGGCTATCAAGGAACTGGGTCCCGACCCCGAGATCACCCGCTTCAAAGGTTTGGGAGAGATTTCGCCCGAGGAGTTCACGGGCTTCATCGGCCCCGACATCCGCCTCGAGCAGGTCACGCTCCACAAGACCGACCAGGTGCAGAAACTCCTGGAGTACTATATGGGCAAGAACACAATGGAGCGCCAGAACTTCATCATCGACAACCTGGTCATCGAGGAAGACCTGCCCGAAGAGGAAATGTAACCATCAGTAATCATCGCAAAATGAAAATAAAAGGACTGAAAAGATTTTTTTCAACACTCATCGTGTCAGGATGGTGCATCATGGCCAGTGCTCAGTTCCAATTGAACATTGGCAACGACTCGCCCATCCGCAAACTGCAGATTGCCGAAATGGCCATCACCAACCTCTACGTTGACTCCGTCGACGAGCAGAAACTTGTGGAGGATGCCATTCGTGGCATGCTGGAGAAACTCGATCCCCATTCCGCCTACAGCACGGCCAAGGAAACAAAAGCCATGAACGAGCCCCTGCAAGGATCGTTCGAGGGCATCGGCGTGCAGTTCAACATGGTAGAGGACACGCTGCTCGTCATCCAACCTACGCTCAACGGACCGTCAGAGAAGGTGGGCATCCTGGCTGGCGACCGCATCATCACGGTCAACGACACGGCCATCGCCGGCGTGAAGATGTCGAAGGAAGACATCATGAAGCGTCTGCGCGGCAAGAAGGGTTCGAAGGTGCGCCTCGGCGTGGTGCGCCGCGGCATCGGCGACGTGCTGTCGTTCACGGTGACGCGCGACAAGATTCCCGTCCACACGCTCGACGCAGCCTATATGATCAAGCCCGGCGTGGGCTACATCCGCATAGGCTCCTTCGGTGCCACCACCTACGAAGAGTTCATGGAGGCCCTGCAGAAACTGAAGAAGCAGGCAACGCTCGAGGCACTCATCCTCGACCTTCAGGACAATGGCGGCGGCTACCTGCAGGCTGCAGCACAGGTTGCCAACGAATTTCTGCAGAAGGACGACATCATCGTCTATACCGAGGGCCGTTCCGTGCCGCGGCAGGACTTCCGTGCCACGGGCGACGGCCAGTTGCGTGCCGGATGCCGCGTGGTGGTGCTCGTCAACGAGTATTCGGCCTCGGCAGCCGAAATCGTCACCGGTGCGCTGCAGGACCAGGACCGCGGACAGGTGGTAGGCCGTCGCACGTTCGGCAAGGGACTCGTGCAGCGTCCCATCGAGTTCCGCGACGGCTCGATGATGCGACTCACCGTGGCCCACTACTACACACCCTCCGGCCGCTGCATCCAGAAACCCTACGTGAAGGGTGAGAAGCGCGACTACGAGGAGGACATCGAGAAGCGGTTCAAGCACGGCGAACTCTATTCGGCCGACAGCATCCACTTCTCCGACTCGCTGCGCTACGAGACGCTGCGCCTCCATCGCACTGTCTACGGAGGTGGTGGCATCATGCCCGACTTCTTCGTGCCGCTCGACACCACACAGTACACCCGCTTCCATCGCCAACTGGCTGCTAAGGGCGTCATCATCAACACCTCGCTGAAGTATATCGACAAGAATCGCCGCTCGCTCAGCAAGCAGTACGACACCTTCGAGGCGTTCCGCGACAGGTTTGAAGTGCCGCAGGACATGATCAACGATGTCGTAGCCGAAGCCGAGAAGCAGAGCGTGAAGCCCAAGGATGAGGCCGAACTGCAGCAGACGCTGCCCATGCTGCGCACGCAGCTGAAGGCACTCATCGCCCGCGACCTGTGGGATATGAACGAATATTTCGCCATCATCAACGAGCAGAACCACATCGTGCAGCGCGCCCTGCAAATCCTGCAGTAGGCCTCTCTCCTGAGAAATAATGTGGTGAATATAGCAGCCCCACTGACTGCTCCGGGATGGGCTCCGCCCCTCGGAGCTTTTTGTGTACTATCTGCACCACCGAGCCTGGAGCAGCGCGCCTTAGGCGTGATGATGCAGGCCCCTTTAGACTCAGATAGTATATGTCTTCCAAGAAAAAATCAACTTGTTTTGTACGGCAAAACAAGTTAATTTCCTTTATAAAACAACTTAATTTGCAGTATAAAACAAGTTGATTTCCTGAAGAAACCAGCTGAAATTGTTTCTCTACAGCATAGCCTTCAGTTCTTTTGCAGCATAGAATTCTGCTCTTTTACAGCATAGCCTTCAGTTCCTCAAGCGTGTTGGCTGTGCGGATGAAGTCGGTCCAGTGGCCGCGTATCATGCCGCGCTGCTGCAGGTCGTCGAGCAGTGCCACGAGCGAATCCCAGAATCCGTTGATGTTGTATAGGATGATGGGCTTGTGGTGGTAGCCGATGGTGTGGCCGGCCGCCACGGTGAAGATTTCGTCGAGCGTGCCGATGCCGCCGGGCAGAGCCACGACCACGTCGCTGTGGAGGAGCATCAGGTCCTTGCGGTCGGAGAGGTTGTCGCAGGGGATGTGCACGGTCAGGTTTTCCGACACGCGGCCACCCTGCTCAATGATGCGGGGCACCACGCCGACGAGGCTTCCCTTTTCTTCGGCCAGACAGCCCATCAGGCCCATGTTGCAGCCACCGAACACGATGGTGTGGCCTTCTTCGCGACACCAGCGTGCCAGTTCGGTCGTGCGCTCGAAGTATTCTCGGCTGATGTTGTTGTTAGCCGAGCAGAAAACAGCTATTTTCATGATTCCCTGTTATTTCTTTTTTCTCGGTTTTCTCAGAGCCCAACCGTCTTCCGAAAAGTCGGGCACATCGCCCTTGAAGTCCCATTTGTGCGATTTCATCAGTTCGCGCCAGTCGCCTTTGTCATCTTTGCCGCTGCCGAAATCATCGGTGAAATCGCGGTTTTTTGACTTTTTAGCCGTTTTCTTGACAGGCTTGGTGAAGTCTGTGGCATACTTGCTTTTGGCGCCTCTGGCGCCTCTGGTGGCGGGTCTTGCACCCTTGTCGTCTCTGCGTTCGCCTTTCTTGCCGTCGTCGTCGGCACTGTTGCAGCGCACGTCGCGACCTTTGTACACGCAGCCCGTCAGCGTCTGCATCACGCGCTGGGCGTCCTGCTTGGGCACTTCGAAGTAGCTGAACTTTGCGAAGAGGTCGATGTGGCCCACCTGCTGGCGGCCGCCCACTTCGCGGTTGAGCATCTGCATCAGTTCGCCGGGGTAGAAGCCGTCGGCCTTGCCCAGGTTGATGAACAGGCGCTCGTAGCCCTTCTCGGGTTTGCGCTTTGCGCCCTGCGCCCTGTTTCCTTTCTCTTGTCCCTTGTCCTTTCTCTCTTGTCCCTTGCCAGAAGGTTTCTCGATGTCGGGTGCATCGGCATAGTACGACAGGAAGCGCCCGAACGTCATCGAAACAATCTTCTTGATGATGTCCTCCTTCTCGAAGTATTCGAAGTGGCGGTTGATGTCGTCCATGAACGGGGCAATCTGCTCCTCGTCAACATCCACCTTTTCAATCTTGTCCATGGCGCGGTAGAGCTGTTTGGTGCAGATCTCCTGCGGTGTGGGCAGCGTGCCGTCTACAAATTCCTTGCCGATTTCCTTCTCGATCTGTCTCACCTTGTGCTTCTCACGGGTGTGGATGATGCTGATCGACGTGCCCTTCTTGCCGGCGCGGCCCGTGCGGCCCGAGCGGTGGGTGTAGTTCTCGATGTCGTCGGGCAGTCCGTAGTTGATGACGTGGGTCAGGTCATCTACGTCGAGTCCGCGGGCGGCCACGTCGGTGGCCACGAGCAGTTGCACGGTGTGTTGGCGGAACTTCTGCATGGTCAGGTCGCGCTGGTCCTGCGAGAGGTCGCCGTGCAGGGCCTCGGCGTTGTATCCGTCCTTGATGAGCTTGTCGGCAATCTCCTGCGTCTCCAGCTTGGTGCGGCAGAAGATGATGGCGAAGATGCGCGGATGGAAGTCAACGATGCGCTTCAGGGCGAGGTATTTGTCCTTTGCGTGCACGAGATAGTAGATGTGGTTGACATGTTCGGCGCCCTCGTTGCGCGAACCAATCACGATTTCTCGGTGGTTGTGCAGGTAGGTCTTGGCGATGCGCTCAATCTCGCGGCTCATCGTAGCCGAGAACATCAGCGTAGCGCGCTCCTCGGGCAGATGTTCGAAAATCTCGTTGATGCTCTCCGAGAAGCCCATGTTCAGCATCTCGTCGGCCTCGTCGAGCACCACGTTGCGCACGTTGGAGAGGTCGGCGACGCCGCGGTTCACCAGGTCGATGAGTCGGCCCGGCGTGGCCACGATGATCTGTGCACCGCGCTTCACCGAGCGAATCTGCTGCATCACCGACGTGCCGCCATAGACAGCCACCACGTGCACGCTGGGCATGTATTTGGCAAAGTCCTTCAGGTCGTCGCTGATCTGCAGGCACAACTCGCGCGTAGGGCTCAGGATGAGGGCCTGCGTGGAGCGGTTGTCGGTGTCGAGCCGTTGCAGCAGGGGAATGCCGAAGGCTGCCGTCTTGCCAGTGCCCGTCTGGGCCAGGGCGATGAGGTCCTGCTGTGGAGCAGCGACCGAGCCGCTGCCTGCGGAGAAACCGGCCTCGGCCTCTTCCTCTGCTTCAGCAGCATCTTCGGCGGCCTCGGCGGGGATGGCAGAGGCGTGAAGGAGATACGGGATTACTTGCTCCTGAACAGGCATTGGCTGTTCGAAGCCCAGTTCGCTGATGGCGCGGCGAATGTCCTCGCTGACGCCCAGTTCTTCAAATGTTTTCAATGTATTGTTTGTTTTTTTTGTTAATTGTTCTGAATGATTTTAGCCGAAGGTCCATCCTCTGTTTTCACGATGTAGATGCCCTTCTGGCAGCGTGTTTTCGGGCAGTTGCGTCCTTGCAGGTCGTAGCAACTGCTGTTGCCGTTGCTGACTGTGGGCTGGCTGATGCCTTCCGTCTGGTCGGTCACGTGGATGATGAGGCGCAGGCTGCACGGGCTTACGCAGTTGCCCAGTTTCGTGTTGCCCTTCACGACGATGGCGTAGTCGCCCACTTGCGTGGGCAGCCCCGTGAGGGTCATCATCCGCTGGTCGTAGTCCATCGTGCGGGTGAACAATGCCGTGGGCAGTCCGCGGCGCTTGCTGTCGGGCGTGTAGGTGGAGTCAACGGCTACGGACGACGTGTTCTGGTCGTACCAGATGCTGACGGGCTGCATCTCTTCGCCCAGCACTATGGTCTGCTCCAGCGGCGAGCTTTCGGTCAGCCCTATGCGCGGTGCGAAGCGGTCGGGCAGGTAGTAGCCCAGGTGGGGCGGTTGGTTGTAGGCCACGTTCTGCCAGGCCACGGCCATGCGGTAGGTGTGGTCGTGCATGAGTGTCGGCACGCGGAATGTCGTGGGGTCGCTTGTGGTGAAGACGTTCAGCGTGGCAGCGTCGCTGCTGTTCCAGAGCACCACCTCCTCGCGCCAGTCGCCCAGCAGGTCGGCCTGCAGGTTGGGCGTGTTCTTCGTGCCGTTGCACGACGACGAATTGCCCCAGTCGTAGAGGTTCTTGCCCCGCACGTAGAGACGCGACGTGCCGCTGCCGTTCCACTTGTCTATCTTCGTGCCGTCGAGCAGTTCGTCCTGCAGGTCGCCGTCCCAGTAGATGCGGAAGTTCTGCGATGTTGACCCCGATGACACCATGTTGCCCGTGACGGCGCTGCGCTGGCTGCGGTCGTCGCTTGAACTGAAGAATGAGCCGCGGTGGTCGCCCGACAGTTGTGCGGCAATTCCGCGTCCGTTGTCGACGCCCTTGTTGCCGCCCTTGTGGATGATTTCGCCCGTGGCAGCGTCGTGCAGGTCCCACGAGTAGGTGCCCTTTTCCTCATGAATGTCGAAGAGTTCCAGTCCGGGTCGGTCGGGGCAGTGGTCGCCCAGATGGATGGCGTCGCCGTGGCCGAAGCCTGTGGCATAGAGCAGGCGGCCGTCGTGGTCGAGAGCTGCCGAGCCCCAGATGATTTCGTCGCAGCCGTCGCCGTCTACATCGGCCACGGAGAGGTTGTGGTTGCCGTTGCCGAACAGCGTGTTGCGGCCTTCGCCCGCCCAGCTCTTCGGGGCGCTGTAGGTTTTCGATTTGCTGAGGCTGTCGGTCACGGTGTACTGCGACTTCGACCGCGAGGAGTGGAACCACTTCTGCTTCAGTTCCTTCCCGTCGAAGCCTACGGCCCAGACGAAGGCGTAGGTGTAGTAGCCGCGCGAGAAGATGCCGTAGGCGCGTCCCTCGGGTCCGTCCAGATGGGCCACGGCAGCCAGATAGCGCTCGCCGCGGTTGCCGTAGCTGGCATAGTCCTTCTTGCCGCTGCGGTCGTCCCAATTGAAGGTGCCCGTGGCTGCTCCGCCCAGGCTGGCGTCGCGGTTGGGGTTGTAGTAGATGGTGTGCACGGCGCGTCCCGTCGGCCCGTCGAACACGGTGAGGTATTCCTGTCCGCCCACGATGCGTCCGTCGCTGTTGCGGTGGTCAACGTCGTTGGGAGCGTTCTTGATAGCGTTCACCGTGGCTGCCTGATTCACGTACTGTCCCTGTCCGTCCTTCGAGCCCGGAGCCGTCTTGCACATCAGTTCGGCGCGTCCGTCGCCGTCGAAGTCGTAGACCATGTACTGCGTGTAGTGGGCACCGGCGCGTATGTTCTTGCCCAGGTCAACACGCCACAGCAGCTCAGCCTGCTGCTCGGCACCCCCTTGGTGCCAGTCGGCGCGGTAGCAGTCCAGGTAGACGTTACCCGTCTTGCCGCCCTGCGAGTTGTCCTTGGCGTTCGAAGGATCCCATTTCACGAACAGTTCGTACTCGCCGTCGCCGTCAACGTCGCCCACCGAGCAGTCGTTGGGCGAGTACGTGCAGTCGCCCACGGCGGCAGGCCGCTGCAGGTGCAACTGCATGAAGGGCTGCGTCCACGGTGTCGACACTGCCGAAGTCTCTACGGCCTCGCCGTCCACGCGCTTCACCACCTGATACAGGCTCTCGGCCTTGCCCTTCGCGTCGTTGTAGCACGTGGCATCCTTCAGGCCAGCGGCAATGGTCTCGCCGTCGCGCAACAGGTCGAATGTTACGTTCGCCGAGTCCTCAGAGCCCAGCAGGCGCCAACTGACAAACACTCCCGACGACTTTGCCGGCACGGCCACGAGGCCACGGCTCAGCCTCTCCATTTGGCTCTGGGGCGTCACCTGGGCGCTCACCTGAACGGTCGCCACGCAGAGCATGGCAAACACGCCCAAAAACAATTTCCTGTTCATGGTTTCCTTCTTTCAAGAATGATTGCGGGTGCAAAGTTACGAATAAGTGAGCGAAATGCCAAATTTGGCACCAAAAATAAAAGATATTATTTTGTTCAGCCCTCAATTTTTCGTACCTTTGCACACACGTTTGAGTGAGCGATCATAATGAAAGACCATCTGAAGAACAAACATAGCGAAAACGGCGACGAACAGGAGAGCCAAAACCCATATATGAAAAACTTGGCACTATCCATACTATCCTTGGTGACACTCCTTCTGCTTGCCGCCTGCAACCACCAGCCCACCTATCCCCAACAGCTCGTGGAGGCTGACTCCGCCATGCGCTGGGGCCGCTACAATCAGGCCGACAGCCTGCTGCAAGCATACGGGAAAACAAGGAAAACAGAGAAAAACACCATCCGCCGCT
>Ga0256404_1001637_pt1 | contig 53141 bp, 38 predicted proteins | sample RumenRJG_01DNA_FD_185990 | JGI IMG/M metagenome (GOLD analysis project Ga0256404, IMG submission 185990) | Bovine rumen microbial communities from Lethbridge, Alberta, Canada - RJG_01 | ecosystem: Host-associated > Mammals > Digestive system > Stomach > Rumen | place: Canada: Alberta | collected...
TCACTACGGAGCCCGTGAAGAAAATGAACGATGCTTATAAAGCTTTCAAGATACAGTGCCCGCCATCGATAAAACGATAAGCGGACACAAAATGTAGACTAAAAAACTTTCGGGAACTCAGGTTTATTACAAAAGGAAAGGCGTTTTAAGATGAAAAAAGTAGTAGCACTGTTGTTGACGCTTTCTATGCTGATTTCGGCAAACACTTTTGTTTTTGCTGATTCTGCAGAGACAGGTAATAGTACGGAGAGCTATCAACAACAAGATAATAGTGAAAATCAGATAGTTACATATTTATCTGTTGCAGATCCATCTGTTAAAAAGGGAGATGCTGTAAGGATAATTGTTGGATTAGCTGATGGCATTGATCAATCAAATGCTAGTTTAACAGTTGAAAATACCGATTTAAATCAGTCATTTGAAATAAGTGGAGAGATGACGGAGGATGGAAACCTGATATTTGAATCAAGTGATCTGGTTTCAGGCTGTTATACAGTTAAGTCTCTCGAAACTGATGGGGATTCAGTAGACTTTGAAGCTATTGGAATTAATGCACAGTTTGGAATTGATACTGTTGTAATGGATTTGAATGCTGATGCATATGCGGAGGATTCAGATAATAGCAATTCAGATAATGAAAATACGGGCAGTGAAGTGTATGATGCAGTAGTAATAAATCCGGATGAAACATCAACACAAGCTGCGGGAAATACAATTAGCGAGGCTATTGCAGCAGCATCGGCTGATGTACAGCAGACCAATCTCTTTAGAGCAAGTTCGGCAGTGAATGTTGTTCTTGATCCGGGGCATGGCGGCAAGGATGGTGGAGCACAGGCAAGTTATGGTGGAAAGACCTATTTAGAAAAAACACTTAATTTGAAGATTGCACAGTATTGCAAGGAAGAGCTTAGTAAATATAAACGTGTAAACGTATATATGACAAGAAATGATGATCATTATGTAGCTCTTGAAGATAGAGTAAACTATGCTAAGTCAGTAGGGGCAAGTGTATTTGTTTCAATTCATAATAATTCGACAACCAGATCGAGTGTTCATGGCGCAACAGTTTATTATCCTAATTCCAGCTTAAATGCAAATATTGGCGCACAGGGGGGAGAATTAGCAAATGAGGTCCTTAAACAGTTGGTTTCATTAGGACTGGCGAATGATGGAACACGTATTAGAAATTCTGAAAGTGGAGATACCTATGCAGATGGATCTATTTGTGATTATTATAGTGTTATAAGAAATAGCAAAAAGGCTGGTTTCCCTGGAATTATTATTGAACATGCATATATAAGTAATCAAAATGATGCAACAAGCTTTTTAGGATCAGATGCCATGTTAAAACAACTTGGAATTGCGGATGCAAACGGAATTGCAGGTTATTATAAATTAAGTAAAGCGGCTCCAGGAACTGAATATGACGGGGTTAATTATCAAATGATTTTTAATCCAGCGTATTATTTAAAAGCATATCCTGATGTTAATAGCTGTGTTGCGGGCGATTACCAAAGAGCACTAATACATTTTGTACAATATGGTATGTCAGAAGGAAGACGAGGAAACGAAATCTTTGATGTAAAGTTTTATAAAAATGACAATATCGATTTACAAAATGCATACGGAAATGATCTTAAAAAGTACTATTATCATTATTTGACATATGGATTAACGGAAGGTCGTCAGGCTAGTGAGAATTTTGATGTTAAGAGTTATAGATTCAGATATACAAAACTTCAAAAAGCATATGGAAGTGATTATAAATTATGTACAAGTCATTACATTAGTTTTGGTAAGGCAGAAGGACTTGATGCTACACCACTAAGATATAAAGTTGATTTTATCAGCGATGGACAGCTGATTAAGAGGGAGAGTGTTTTGTGCACAAGGGATGCTGTTGCACCCAATATAGCAAAGAATGGATATGTATTATCATGGGATAAGAAATACAATAATGTAGTATCGGATATGACCGTTACTGCACAATGGACGCCTGCAATATTGTCTGTGAAGTATGATGCAACAGGTGGAATAGTATCAAATGGCAGCAAAAAGGTAACATATCTGGGAAACTACGGTGATTTGGAATCACCTAAAAGAGATGGTTATACATTTACCGGCTGGTATACAGCAGCTAACGGTGGAACACAGATTACTAAAGATACAAAAGTAGAGGTTACATCTGATCAGACTATCTATGCACACTGGACAGCAAACAGCTACGCAGTTACATTTAATGCTGATGGTGGAACAGTTACTGCTAATACAAAAACTGTTACTTTTGGAAATGCATATGGTGAATTACCTACACCGACAAGAAGCGGATATACATTTGCAGGCTGGTGGACGGCTGTAGACAGTGGAGAGCAGATAAGTTTTAACAGTGCAGTAAAAACAGCTTCTGATCATGTTCTGTATGCACATTGGGTATTAAACAGTGTATCAGTATCATACCAGACACATGTAGCAAATATCGGATGGCAGAATGGTGTGTCAAACGGAGCTATGGCAGGAACCGTAGGCAGAGGACTGCAGCTTGAGGCAATAAAAATAAATGTAAAATCAGATGCAGACATTGGTGTGATCTATACAACACATGTGAAAAATGACGGATGGCATGGAAACTCGTTCAATGGAGAACAGAGTGGAACAACCGGCCAGAATAAGTCTGTGGAAGCATTGATGCTAAAACTTACAGGTAAAGATGCTGATAAGTATGATATATACTACAGAGTACATGCACAGAACTATGGCTGGTTAGCCTGGGCAAAAAATGGAGAGGCAGCAGGAACCTCAGGATATGCATATAGACTTGAGGCAATCCAGATAGTTGTAACAGCAAAAGGAGATGCAGCACCGACAACGGCATATGGCGGTTATATATCTAATAACACAAACGCATATATATCAAAAAGCAGTGCTGTTCCGGAAATCAATACAAATGTGTCAGTAAAATATCAGAGCCATGTGAGAAATATCGGCTGGCAGAGTGCAGTGGAAAACGGAAGTCTCAGTGGAACAACAGGCAGAAATCTTGGACTTGAAGCAATAAGGATAGATCTTGACGGGCAGCCGTGCTCAGGAGGAATAAAATACCAGACACATGTACAGAATATCGGCTGGCAGAATACGGTGATGGATGGTGCACTTGCAGGAACGACAGGCAGAGCTCTGAATGTAGAGGCAATAAATATGTCTCTGACGGGAGAAATGGCAAATCAATACGATATCTATTACAGAGTGCATGCACAAAATTACGGATGGCTCGAATGGGCAAAGAATGGACAGAATGCAGGAACATCCGGACAAAACCTTCATTTAGAGGCATTGCAGATAGTATTAGTGAAGAAAGGACAGTCAGCACCTGATACTAATTATGGAGGCATTATCTCTAATAATAAACAGACATTTTATTCAAAATAAACAGATAATACAAAAAAGACCAGAATTCTGGTCTTTTTTTGTGACTTTTTATATTTTTGAAATTATGATATGTATGGTACAATAGAACCATAAAATTATAGGAAGGATATAATAAAATGCAAAAAAGCATGAAAAGGTTATTGAGTATCATTTTATCATTTACAATGCTATTTTCATCTAATTGTATTGCATATGGTGCAGATGAGGAGAATGTCAATAATAAAGCAGAAAAGGCACTGGTAGAGTCATTAAATGAAAGCGATGAGGTGCAGGAATCAGATTTACAGGATCCTGAATATTATAAACGCTATTATAATACAGATAATAGTGTTGAAACGTATGGAGTGAATACAACAGAGTTACAGCAATATGATGGTAATAGTCTTGCGAGAGCGGGAAGCGGAGTGTTAGGATGTGATGTTTCTAAATGGCAGGGAAATATTAATTGGACACAGGCAAAAAATGCCGGTATTCAATATGCATTTATTCGTGTTGCCTATAGAGGAAGGACTGATGGGGTAATCCGGATAGATCCAAATTTCAGGGCTAATGTTCAAAATGCCATTAATGCGGGAGTAAAAGTAGGTGCGTATTTTTATTCTGAGGCTATAAATGAACGAGAAGCTGTAGAAGAAGCTAATACACTGATTTCAAATATTTATATGTATAATATCTCAATGCCATTGGTTATTGATTATGAGGGCTTTAATCAGAATGAGAGAATCGGACAGGCAAATCTCTCTAAGAGTGCATATACGGGTATAGTATCTGCGTTTTGTGAAAAGGTGAAGAGTGCAGGATATACGCCTATGGTTTATGCAAGTACTTCATATTTTACAAATTATTTAGAGGGAGAATATCTTTCAAATGCGTATTGTATATGGAGTGCGGCATATTCAAATCCACCGGAACATTATAATTCTTTCAAATATGATTTTTGGCAGTTTACGAGCTCAGCAAATGCAGTACAATATGGGATGGAGCCTGGAAGTGTAGACTTGGATTATTGGTATGCGGGAAGAACAATAATAGGAAATGATTATTCTTATATTTTTGATGCGGACTATTATTATAGAACCAATAATGATTTACAGAGTGCAATTGGAAACAATCCAGCCGAATTGTTATATCATTTTTTGAATTATGGTATGTCAGAAGGAAGACGAGGAAACGAAATCTTTGATGTAAAGTTTTATAAAAATGACAATATCGATTTACAAAATGCATACGGAAATGATCTTAAAAAGTACTATTATCATTATTTGACATATGGATTAACGGAAGGTCGTCAGGCTAGTGAGAATTTTGATGTTAAGAGTTATAGATTCAGATATACAAAACTTCAAAAAGCATATGGAAGTGATTATAAATTATGTACAAGTCATTACATTAGTTTTGGTAAGGCAGAAGGACTTGATGCTACACCACTAAGATATAAAGTTGATTTTATCAGCGATGGACAGCTGATTAAGAGGGAGAGTGTTTTGTGCACAAGGGATGCTGTTGCACCCAATATAGCAAAGAATGGATATGTATTATCATGGGATAAGAAATACAATAATGTAGTATCGGATATGACCGTTACTGCACAATGGACGCCTGCAATATTGTCTGTGAAGTATGATGCAACAGGTGGAATAGTATCAAATGGCAGCAAAAAGGTAACATATCTGGGAAACTACGGTGATTTGGAATCACCTAAAAGAGATGGTTATACATTTACCGGCTGGTATACAGCAGCTAACGGTGGAACACAGATTACTAAAGATACAAAAGTAGAGGTTACATCTGATCAGACTATCTATGCACACTGGACAGCAAACAGCTACGCAGTTACATTTAATGCTGATGGTGGAACAGTTACTGCTAATACAAAAACTGTTACTTTTGGAAATGCATATGGTGAATTACCTACACCGACAAGAAGCGGATATACATTTGCAGGCTGGTGGACGGCTGTAGACAGTGGAGAGCAGATAAGTTTTAACAGTGCAGTAAAAACAGCTTCTGATCATGTTCTGTATGCACATTGGGTATTAAACAGTGTATCAGTATCATACCAGACACATGTAGCAAATATCGGATGGCAGAATGGTGTGTCAAACGGAGCTATGGCAGGAACCGTAGGCAGAGGACTGCAGCTTGAGGCAATAAAAATAAATGTAAAATCAGATGCAGACATTGGTGTGATCTATACAACACATGTGAAAAATGACGGATGGCATGGAAACTCGTTCAATGGAGAACAGAGTGGAACAACCGGCCAGAATAAGTCTGTGGAAGCATTGATGCTAAAACTTACAGGTAAAGATGCTGATAAGTATGATATATACTACAGAGTACATGCACAGAACTATGGCTGGTTAGCCTGGGCAAAAAATGGAGAGGCAGCAGGAACCTCAGGATATGCATATAGACTTGAGGCAATCCAGATAGTTGTAACAGCAAAAGGAGATGCAGCACCGACAACGGCATATGGCGGTTATATATCTAATAACACAAACGCATATATATCAAAAAGCAGTGCTGTTCCGGCAATCAATACAAATGCGTCAGTAAAATATCAGAGCCATGTGAGAAATGTCGGCTGGCAAAGTGCAGTGGAAAACGGAAGTCTCAGTGGAACAACAGGCAGAAATCTTGGACTTGAAGCAATAAGGATAGATATTGACGGGCAGCCGTGTTCAGGAGGAATAAAATACCAGACACATGTACAGAATATCGGCTGGCAGAATACGGTGATGGATGGTGCAATTGCAGGAACGACAGGCAGAGCTTTGAATGTAGAGGCAATAAATATGTCTCTGACGGGAGAAATGGCAAATCAATACGATATCTATTACAGAGCACATGCACAAAATTACGGATGGCTCGAATGGGCAAAGAATGGACAGAATGCAGGAACATCCGGACAAAACCTTCATTTAGAAGCATTGCAGATAGTATTAGTGAAGAAAGGACAGTCAGCTCCTGGCAATAATTATGGTGGAATAATTTCTAAAAATACAATGGCATATATTGCCAGATAAATTAATAAAAAAGAAACTGATACAGATAATTTGTATTAGCTTCTTTTTTTGTTTTAAATAAAATGCATATGTGATAAAATAGGATTATAAATTTGAGGAGGTGCTATACATGAAGAAATTAATATCTATTATGCTCGTATCAGTGCTTATTTTGGCTGCCAATACGGTTTATGCAGATGAATTATCTGACGGAAGTGTGGAAAATGAGATAGGAAATCTTGAAGTTGACAGTAATGTAACAGAAAATACTGTAGTTGAAAATATTGCAATAGAAAATACTGCAATAGAAAATACTGCAATAGAAAACAAGGTATCTAGTTCAGATCAGCTTTCTAGTGAAGAAAATGACGAAAGTTCTGAAGTAGACAAGAATATTGAGAAAACGGGATATTTGACAGGGACAAATACTGATACTGATTCAGATACAGATACAGAGATAGAACCTGATGAATATTATATTGGTGTCAGATATGCAGCACATGTACAGAATATCGGTTGGCAGAATGAAGTAGGTGATGGAACTACTTCTGGAACAACAGGACGTGGACTGCAAATAGAGGCCATAAATATAGTACTTGATAATTCAACATCATATTCAGGGGGAATATCCTATGCCAGTCATATTAAAAATATAGGCTGGCAGAATGAGGTAAGTGGTGGAAATATCTCCGGAACAGTAGGACGTAATTTGCAGATTGAAGCAATAAAGATGCATCTTACAGGAGAATTGAGTGAACATTTTGATATCTATTATAGAACGCATATAGCGGATGTCGGCTGGATGCCATGGACAAAAAATGGTCAGATATCAGGCAGTATCGGACTGGCAGATAGAGTTGAAGCATTAGAAATCCGGATTATAGACAAAAATGAGCTTAGCAATAAACCTGAAATTACATCAGAGAAAAGTTATTTACAGGGACTTGCTAACAGCTATCTTACATATTCATCTCATGTACAGGATATAGGTAATATGCCGTGGGTTTCAGGGGGAAACATTACAGGTACGACAGGACGAAAACTGAGAATTGAAGGAATTAATATCAATTTATCTCAGGATACTGTACATTCATTAACCGGTACTATCATGTATAGAACGCATGTGCAGGATATAGGATGGACTGGATGGAAAACTTTGGGGCAATATTCTGGAACCTCAGGTAGGGCTAAGCAGGTAGAAGCCATTGAGATAAAGCTTACAGGTCAGTTAGCAACATTTTATAATATATACTACAGTTCACATATAGAGAATTATGGATGGTTAGGTTGGGCTTCAAATGGGCAGACATCAGGCTCAACTGGTATTAGTTATAGAGTAGAGGCTCTAAGGATTAATTTGGTAAGAAAGGGGGCACCTGCACCTGGAAGTGTTGCAAATTATTATAAAAATAAGCCCGTATATACACCAAAACCGGCAGCATTAGATGTAATGTCTCAGAATGCACAGGTAAGAGCCAGTTCTACAAGATGGCTTATTATGACAGACACATCTGCATGTCAGGTAGGCGTTTATAGTGGAAGCTATGGTAATTGGAGTCGAGTTGCATTGTGGTCCTGTGGGCCGGGAAAGCCTTCTACGCCTACAGTAAAAGGGGAGTTTACAATCTATGGAAGAGGTAAATCTTTTGGTAGCAGGTCTTATACATGTTGGTATTATACGCAGTTTTATGGAAACTATTTGTTCCATTCAGTGCTTTATAATCGTGGTAGTATGACACAGATACAAGATGGAACGCTTGGCAAACAAGTTTCTCATGGCTGTGTAAGATTGGACATTAATAATGCAAAGTGGCTGTATGATAATATTCCAAATGGAACAAAGGTTGTGATTTATTAGGTTTTATGTGGAATGAAAGTATTTGATGAATTAATGGAATTACCTATACTCAGAATTTTTAATCCATTCTACAAGAAGTACAAAGAGATGCTATTGTATTTATTTTTTGGTGGATTGAGCTTTATTGTGAGCATAGCTACATATGCATGTTTTAATGTTGGCATGGGAATAAATGAGCTTATTGCCAATATTCTTTCATGGATTATAACAGTTATGTTTGCATTTCTGACGAACCATGTCTGGGTATTTCAGTCACCTACTGATAGTGTGCAGGCATTTATAAAGCAGATGTTTGTGTTTTATTCAGGGCGAGTGATTACACTGGTTGTTGAGGAAGCTATATTGCTTGTGTTTATCACATGGCTTGGCTTTAATAGTATGCTGATTAAGGTGATTGCGCAGGTTATTGTTATTGTGCTGAATTATGTGATTAGTAAGCTGGTTGTGTTTAAGGAAAGGACATAACATGCAAACCAACACCACCCGAGATAAAACAATTGATTTCATAAAGGGCATCCTTATTTTATTTGTGATTTTAGGTCACACTACATTGGGCCTGACAGACATGTATTCATTCGATGATACAATGAATGGTATCACAAATGTCATATACAGCTTTCATATGCCTTGCTTTATCGCAGTTTCAGGCTTCTTATACAGTGAATATGTAGGGAATGCTTCACAAGGCATTTTTAGCTGGATAGGTCATAAAGCATTTAATATCCTGCTGCCTTACGTGATGATTTCAGTTATTTACTGGATTATTAAATTTGCCCTTTCAAATTTGATAAGGGAGCCGGTTGCCGTTAGCAGCCTGATAAGCATACCGTGGAAGCCTATAGAGTTTTTATGGTATTTATACGCGCTATTTCTCATATATTGTGTGGTGTATATGGCTGATTATGTGTTTGCGAGGCTTCTGCCACATTTTAATTATAAAATGGAGCTTTTATTTGTGCTGTTTTTAATAATTGCTTTGACATGCTATGGCAGCTTTCACTATGAGGGCTTTAACTACATAGCCGGCTTTCAGATGTACTTTTATCTGGGATGCCTGATTAAGAAGTGGCTTGATAAACTGGATAATAGATATGCTGTGCTGAGCGGTTTACCGCCTGTATAGTGACAGTATTTATATTTGCAGTAAGCTATTTTTTATCAGGGTATTGTGATTTCCCTAAATGGTTACAGACTATCGGCCGTGACAGCATGCCGTTTTATGCGATGAATGTGATTTTTGTAGGTGGAATCAGGATTATATTGGACAGGGCAGGTATAAACAATATGGCGCTGCAGTGTATATGCGGATTCGCAGGAAGCACTGCTATATGCTGGATATTGTATGAGTGTATTATAAAGAAACTCAGGTTTATTGATTTTATATTCTACCCGGGCAAACAGCTTGATGTCAGAAAATGACAAATAGAAATCAGGGTGTTGTTTTTTAATACTAATCCGCTATACTATATAGTGTTTACTGAAAATATCAAAACGAAGAGTTTCAATAGAAAGGGAAACATCATGAAATTTATTAAAATCCCGGCATTTGCGATAGTTCTCCTATTGCTCATGCAAATTGTATCAAAGGCATTTATTGCCATTGACAGCAGTGATATCGAAAATATATATGGCTTTTATGCAGAGCAAAAGAACAGCCTTGATATGGTTCTGATTGGACCAAGTGAGGTATACACGGGCTATGCGCCGGCTTTAGCGTGGGAGGAGTATGGCCTTAAGTCATGCAATCTTTCAATAGGAGCCGTGCCTTGCAATATGTACAAGTCAATCGTCACGGAGATTGTGAAGAGACAAAAGCCAAAGCTTCTTATAATCAGTGCTGCAGCATTTAGTCAGGGCAACTGGAATCTGACTGATGAGGTATATCTGAGAAAGTGGATTGACAATATGCCTATGTCACAGAACAAGCTTGACACGGTAAAGACTATTCCTAAAAATATCAATAAGGATGATGAAAAGGTGAAGGATAACATATCGGATACACTCTATTTTCCGTTGGAGAAGTATCATGGCAACTGGAAGGATCCGGAGGCGGTTTATACTTCATTTGTCACTCGTGCCTATATGAGGCTCAGCGGTGGAGGTTATCTGAGAGGCTTTTATTCAAAGACAGGCATCACCGGAGGCAGGGACAATCTGGCAAATATAGGACAGCCCACTAAAGAAGCATATGTGCTGACTGATGAGTGCAGGACATATCTTAAGGAGCTGCTTTTGTACTGCAATAAGCTTGGCATAGAGCATGTACTTTTGCTGCAGCCACCTCATGAGACACAGGCGGCTGATAAGTCGGGGCTTGAGCAGCTTGAAAGTATAACGAAGGAGTATGGATACGATTTTCTTGATCTGAGTACTGATTATGAGAGCGCTGTAGGGATAGATGATTCCCATGATTTCGCAGATTTTGAGCATCTGAATGCCTATGGTGCCCAAAAGCTTTCGTCATATATTGGCAATCTGGCTGTGAACCAATATGGGATAAAGTCTGATACGGCCAAATCAGAGCTTTCAAGATGGGAAAAGTCAGTGAAGAGGACGAAAAAAGCTCTGAAAATGGCAAGAGAATATACTGACAGAGGAGATGCACAGGTGGTTGGAGAGTATGAGGCAGCCAAATAAGTGAAGCTGCCGGATAATCAAGCGATAATCAAGCGTTGCAGAATGGTAATTAGTTAGTGACGTTTGATTTTGGCCTTAACGAGTCTGATGCCTTCCCATATCATCTCGTCACGCATCAGTACAAGCAGCACCATATAAGTTATAAATCCGGTTACAATCATAATCATTGTGTGCATGAAGCTGACAGTCAGCCTTGCATTCATGAGCAGCAGCACTATAAGCATACAGATTGCTGATACCATATATTTCCACGAGAGAGAAAATATTTTTGGAATGCTAAGCTCATTTCGTATGAAGTAAAGCTGTATGGCAGTTATTATTACCTCTGAGATGACAGAGGCTATGGCGGCTCCGTAGGAATAGAGGTGTGGTATGAGGAAAATGTTCATGACAAAATTGGCTACGGCTCCGATACATACTGAGCGTGTCAGCAGACTTTCACGCTTGGTTGTTACCAGATACTGTATTCCGATTACATTGCTTAAGCCGATGATTGGAAGCAATGGAGCCATTATCATGATGAGATAAGGCACTTTTTCATACCCGGGACCGAAAAACCATGGCGAGAAATTGCGTGCGATGCCTATCAGGCCAAAGCACAGGGCAAGACCTATAAACCAGACGAATTGAAAGCTCTTATAAAGGAGAGCTTTTACTTCGTCTTTTTTATTTTCACTGAAGGCTCTTCCTATTCTTGGAAGCATCACTGTACCGAGTGAGGTTACAAGCATGAGAACCATTTTGGATATCTTGTTGGCCTGCTCATAGTAGCCGTTTTCTGTCATGCTGCCGGTTATGTTGTTGAGCATGGTTTTGTCAAGCGCTGTGTATATGGTTGTAGCTATAGTAGGTACAAAGAGCGTGAGAGTAGCCCTTAGATGAGAGAATGGCTTAAGCTCTTTAAGCTTTGGTCTGTCGACATATTGAGGCAGGTAAAACCAGATGGATATATTGGCAAAAAGCTCTAAAAGGCATACTCCTGCCACATATATGAGCAAATCACTCTCTGAGCGCACGGCGATGAAGATAAAAGCAATGTTTATGATTTTAAAAATCACGTTTCGACCGACTATTTTGCCAAATTCCTCAAGTCCCTGAAACAGCCAGGAGATATCAGAAGCAACCGATACCAGGTACACGGCTTCAATCAACAGCAGGTGCTTTTTGAGCGGTGAGTGTGGAAATGCAAGTGTGAATACCATATATGCGCACAGACATACAATTACGCTGATAACGGATAGAAGCTGTATCTCCCAGAAGGTTTTGGTGCGTTTGGCTCTGTCCTTTTGCAGGTATGCTATTTCCCTGTTTCCGTAGTTTACAGTGCCAAGTGCGGCAAACATGATAAAGTATGATACCAGCGAGTAGGTATAGCTGTATGCACCTATTCCGTCTGCCTTAAGCACCCTCGAGAGGTACGGCGCTGTGATAAGCGGTGTAATAAGCGTGAGTATCTGGTAGCTCACATTATATATGTAGTTAAGTTTTATACTTTTGTTTTTTTGTGTTTTCTTTTTCATGCAGATATCATATCACATATTGACTTATTTTGGCTATGAAGTTATTATATAAAAATCGCAAATTAACATTACTATCAACTTACACGTATAAATTACGACAGGGGTATATAGCTTGTCACATAGGTGGAGAAATGGATAATATTATGATACGAAACAGGAAAGAGGAGTTTAAGGAGCTTGTTTTATACACGTTTTTTGGCAATATGACCTTTGTGATCAGCATAGGCTCATATGCCATTTTTAATGTGATTTTTGGAATCAATGAGCTGATTGCAAATGCACTGGCATGGGTGTTTGCTGTACTTTTTTCATATGTTACCAACAAGAAGTGGGTGTTTAAGGTTGCCACGCCGACAAAGACGGCATTTTTAGTACAGATGTTTGCTTTTTTCAGTGGCAGATTCATCACGCTTGTTATTGAAGAGACTATTATCTTTATTTTTATCACGCTTCTGGACTATCCCAGCATGTGGGTGAAGCTGGCTGCACAGGTGGTGGTTGTTGTGCTCAACTATGTGATAAGCAAGCTATTTGTTTTTAAAAATCGCTAGGTGTGGTATATTTAATAAAATTATAAGAACTATAATAGTGTGTGTATGGTATAATAAATCGTAAATTTATTTGAACTCAGTTTAATTAAATGCAGTTTATGAGAAGTTGATTTACATAGGGATATAGAAACTGCTTTTTGCAGTGTGGGACAGAAGGAGAAAATCCTATATGAGTAATAGACTTGACATGAAAAAAGATACAAATAATCGAAAAGACAAAACAAAATACGATGGTCCAGAGAAGCCGGACGCATACATGGGCAATGACAAGCAATGGGTTTTCAGGGCATTGGTGCTTGCTTTTATTGATATGTGCATCATTGCAATCTCATTCTTTTTCGCTTTGATGATCAGGTTTGAGTTTTCATATTCACATATTCCGCTTTCATTTCTTGAGGGCTATCTGCACATTGTGCCATTGTTTATGGTGATTTCACTTGTGGTGTTTTATATTTTCAGACTGTACCACAGTATATGGCGCTTTGCGAGCATCAACGAGTTTATGCATATTATTGGTGCATTTCTGGTGCTTACAGTTGTGAGCGTTACTATTCATGAGGTTTATGAGATCAAGATGCCGTATGCCTTCTGGATTATCGGACTGATGCTCAGCTTTGCACTTTGTACAGCGTGCCGTTTTGCGTACAGATTTATCAGAACCGGTCAGAAGATGCTTGAGCAGAGAGGCTCTGCAAACGGTGATGAGAGAGTCATGATTATCGGAGCAGGAAATGCGGGCAGGATGCTTATCAGGGAGCTTATCATGAGCTCTCATCTGCATACAAAGGCCTGCTGTATCATAGATGACAATCCGGCGAAGCTGGGGCGCTTTATAGACGGCGTGCCTATTGTCGGCAACCGAAATGATATTCCTGAGATGGTTGAGAAGTATGATATTACAAAGATTGTGTATGCTGTCCCATCCACATCAGGTAAGGACAGGAAGGATATACTCAATATTTGTAAGGACACAGGCTGTGATGTGTCTGTGGTGCCGGGAATTTATCAGATGGTGGACGGAAGAGTGTCGGTTTCCAATCTGCGTCCGGTAAGCATTGAGGATTTGCTTGGAAGAGATCCGGTTGTTGTGGATAATGATGGTATTCATTCATTTTTACAAGGCAAGGTGGTCATGGTCACAGGTGGCGGTGGCTCAATCGGTAGTGAGCTTTGCCGTCAGATAGCCAGGGAGGATCCTAAGCTTCTTATCATTTTTGATATTTACGAGAATAATGCATACGATATACAGCAGGAGCTGAAGCGTAAATATCCTTATGTAAGGGTGGAGACGCTGATTGGCTCGGTGCGTAATACTAACAGGCTGCACTATGTATTCCAGACATATCACCCTGAGATTATTTATCATGCGGCTGCACATAAGCATGTACCGCTGATGGAGGAAAGCCCGAATGAGGCAATAAAAAACAATGTGCTTGGCACTTTAAAGCTCTCAAGGATTGCAGCTGAGTACCATGTGAAGAAGTTCGTGCTTATCTCTACGGATAAGGCGGTTAATCCGACCAATATCATGGGTGCATCAAAGCGCCTGTGTGAGATGGTTATACAGATGATGAACAGGCAGACGGGGACTGATTTTGTCGCTGTGCGTTTTGGAAACGTGCTTGGCAGCAATGGTAGTGTTATACCGCTGTTTAAGAAGCAGATAGAGGATGGCGGTCCTGTTACGGTGACGGACAAGCGTATTATCAGGTATTTTATGACAATTCCGGAGGCCGTGGCGCTTGTGCTGCAGGCAGGGCTCTATGCTCACGGAGGAGAGATTTTCGTGCTCGACATGGGCGAGCCGGTCAAGATTGATGATATGGCAAGAAACCTTATCAGGCTTTCAGGACTGGAGCCGGATGTGGATATTCAGATTGTATACACAGGCCTGCGTCCGGGCGAGAAGCTATACGAGGAGATGCTGATGAGTGAGGAAGGCCTCAAGGAGACTCCGAACAAGCTGATTCATGTGGGTGAGCCTATTGAGATGGATGATGAGCTCTTTGAGAAGCAGCTTGAGATGCTCGAGAAAGCATGCACCTCAGAAGCAAAGGATATCAAGCAGATAGTTGCCTCTGTGGTAAAGACATATCATCCTGACCTGGAGGACTAAATATCTTTTGAAGCTCATAATATAGACTGTAAAAGCCGGATGTTAGGCATATTTTATGCCGGAAGCGAGGAACATAACTATGGAAAAGAGACAGATTTCATTTTCACCACCTGATATAACAGAGGCAGAGGTGTCAGCTGTTGCTGATGCACTGCGAAGCGGTTGGATTACAACAGGTCCAAGAACCAAGGAGTTTGAGAAGAGGATTGCTAAGCTATGCGGTACGGATAAGGCTGTAGCTCTGGGCTCTGCTACTGCGTGTCTTGAGTCGATACTCAGATTCTTAGGAATAGGTGCAGGTGATGAGGTCATCACAAGTGCATACACATATACTGCATCAGCAAGCCCTGCGGTGCATGTAGGTGCGACACTTAAGTTTATAGACGTAGAACCTGATTCATTTGAGATGGATTACGATGCCCTGGAAGCTGCTATTACAGAAAAGACAAAGGTTATCGTGCCGGTTGATATTGCAGGTGTGCCTTGTGACTATGACAGGATTTTTGACATTGTGGAGAGAAAGAAGGCTCTTTTTCATCCGTCAAATGATGTGCAGAGGGCAATCGGACGTGTGATTGTGGCGGCTGACTCAGCTCATGCTTTTGGTGCTTCTTACATGAGAGCAGGTGAGCGGATTATGTGTGGCAATGTAGCTGATTTTACAAGCTTTTCATTCCATGCGGTCAAGAATCTGACCACCGCAGAGGGAGGAGCACTCACCTGGAGACCTATAGAGGGCTTTGATGACGAGTATATCTACAAGCAGTTTATGCTGCTTTCACTCCACGGACAGACAAAGGATGCTTTCCACAAGAATGGTCTGGGCAACTGGGAGTATGATATTGTGGCTCCTTCGTATAAGTGCAATATGACTGATATCCAGGCTGCTATTGGTCTGGTACAGCTTGACAGATATGAGGGACTTCTCAATAGGCGCCGTGATATTATAGAGCGCTATGACGAGGCATTTAAGCCGCTTGGACTCTTGACTGTGCCTCATTTTACAGACAGGCATACATCGAGCGGACATCTGTATCTGCTTCGCATACCGGGCATCGGTGTGGACAGGCGTAATGAGCTTATAGTGCAGATGGCGGAGCGAGGTATCGCCACAAATGTGCATTACAAGCCGCTTCCGATGATGACAGCATATAAGAATATGGGCTTTGACATAGCTGATTTTCCAAATGCTTATCATCAGTATGAGAATGAGATTACACTTCCTCTCAACACAAAGCTTAGCGATGAGGATGTGGAGTATATAATTAATAATTTATTGGAGATTTTACATGAGTAGATGGAGAACATGGGGAGAGATTCCTACATTCATGAAAAATGATTTTACACTTAAATATTACAGGCATCTGAGCAGAAAGAGGACAAGCATGGTATTAAAACGCATTTTTGATGTGATTATGTCCGCTGTTCTTCTTGTGCTGCTTTCGCCTGTTATACTGGTCCTTGCTGTCTGGATAAAGGTGGATAGCAGAGGACCTGTTTTTTTCAGACAGGAGCGTATCACACAGTATGGCAGGAAGTTTCGCATATTCAAGTTCAGAACTATGGTGAATGATGCTGACAAAAAGGGCTCACTCGTGACTGTCGGTGGGGATTCAAGAATCACAAGAGTCGGCGCTGTCATCAGAAAGTACAGGTTGGATGAGATTCCGCAGCTTATAAATGTGCTATGTGGTGATATGAGCTTTGTTGGCACAAGACCAGAGGTGGAGAAGTATGTCATGGCATATACACCTGCGATGATGGCGACACTTCTGATGCCGGCCGGAATCACCAGCGAGGCAAGCATCAGGTACAAGGATGAGGACAGGCTTCTTGAGGCTTCTGATGATGTGGATTACACATATATACACAAGGTGCTGCCGGGCAAGATGAGGTACAATCTTAAGTATCTTAAGAGATTTTCACTGATAAATGATATCAGACTGTGTATAGAGACTGTGCTTGCGGTGATACATTAGTCTGCTTGTCTGGGAGGATGATACTTATGAATAAAGTCAAATTTTCAGTATTACTGTCAATTTATTACAAGGAAAAGCCTGAGTATTTCAGGGAGTGTATGGAAAGCATATATTCACAGACTGTTTTACCGGACGAGATAGTGCTGGTGGAGGATGGCCGGCTGACAGATGAGCTTTATGAGGCAATCAGAGATTATGAATGCAGGTCTTCGGAAATAAATTTTGTTACGGTAAAGCTTGAAAAAAACAGCGGGCTCGGTCTTGCACTTGCTGAAGGCATAAAGCATTGCTCTAATGAGCTTGTGGCCAGAATGGATACGGATGATATATGTGTGCCTGACCGGTTTGAGAGACAGCTGAATGCTTTTTCGGAAAATCCGGGGCTTGATATAATAGGCGGCTACATCAGCGAGTTTTCCGATGATATGCATAATATTATATCAGAGAGGACCGTGCCTCTCGGAAATTATGTGATAAAGCAGTATCAGAGAAAGCGCGATGCGTTCAATCACATGACTGTGATGTACAAAAGATCTGCGGTGCTTGCTGCGGGCAATTATCAGGACTGTCTGCTTATGGAGGATTCTCTTCTTTGGGCGAATATGATCAGAAATCACTGTCGTATGGCAAATATAGGTGCGACTCTTGTGTATGCCAGAACCGGTGATAATATGCTGAAGAGGCGTGGCGGCTTTGATTATTTCCTTAAATACAAGGCAGGAAGAAAGCGTATTTTAAAGACAGGGACCATAAGTGCGGCCGATTATTTTGTTACGGTTGCGGCACAGTTTGTTGTCTGTATGATGCCACTTTGGATGAGGAGCCTGGTGTTTAAAAAAATATTAAGGAACAAAAACTTTTCAAATGCACGTTAATGTGGTAAAATCGGTATAGTTAACATTAATAGGCTTATTACTAGCTGACATAGGAGGTTAATATAAATGGAATTTAGAGCGGAATACGAGAAATGGTGTACAGACCCATATTTTGATGAGGCTACAAAGGCAGAGCTTAAGGCTATCGCAGGTGATGATAAGGAGATAGAGGACAGATTCTATCGCACACTTGAGTTTGGTACAGCAGGTCTTCGTGGTGTAATAGGAGCCGGCACCAACAGGATGAATATATACACAGTTCGTCAGGCTACACAGGGACTGGCAAATTACATACTTTCACAGGGAGAGGACGCAGTAAAGAGAGGTGTTGCAATCGCACATGACTCACGTAATATGCATGATGAGTTCACAGATGCCACAGCTCTCTGTCTTGCAGCTAACGGAATCAAGACATATGTATTCCCACAGCTCGCACCTGTTCCGGAGCTTTCATACGCAGTAAGGACACTCGGCACGATAGCCGGTGTTGTTATCACAGCAAGCCACAATCCTCGTGAGTACAATGGATACAAGGTATACTGGGAGGATGGTGCACAGGTTACTCCACCTCACGATACAAGCATCATGGCTGAGGTGGCAAAGGTTACATCATTTGATCAGGTAAAGACTATGGACAAAGTTGCTGCTATTGAGGCAGGTCTTTACAATGTCATCTCTGATGATGTTGAGGAGGGATATTTCGGAGAGCTTCGCAAGCTTTCTATCCATCCTGAGATTATCAAGGCTATGGCAAAGGACATCAAGATTGTTTACACACCACTCCACGGCACAGGTCTTCGCCCTGTACAGAGAGTGCTTAAGGATATGGGCTTTGAGAATGTATACATTGAGCCAAGCCAGGCAGTGCCTGATGGCAATTTCCCTACATGTCCTTATCCAAATCCTGAAAATCCTGATGCATGGAAGCTTGCACTTGAGCTGGCAAAGGAAAAGGATGCTGATATCGTTTTAGCAACTGATCCTGATGCCGACAGACTCGGTGTATACTGCAAGGATACAAAGACAGGTGAATATGTGACATTTACAGGAAATATGTCAGCTATGCTTATCGGTGAGTATATTTTAAGCCAGAAGAGTGCCAATGGTACTCTGCCTGAGAATCCTGCATTTGTTGAGTCAATTGTTTCTACAGATATGGGTAAGGCAATTGCGGCAGCATATGGCGTAAAGCATATCGAGGTTTTAACAGGCTTCAAGTATATCGGTGAGCAGATGCTCAAATTCGAAAAGACCGGCTGCAACAACTATGTATTTGGTATGGAGGAGAGCTACGGATGTCTGCCTGGCACATATGCAAGGGACAAGGATGCTCCTGCAGCAGTTTGCATGTTGTGTGAGGTGGCTGCTTTCTACAAGTCACAGGGCAAGACGCTCTGGGATGGCATGGTTGACATGTACGAGAAGTATGGCTACTACAGAGAGGGTATTTCCACACTGACTTTAAAGGGCATTGATGGTGCCGCACAGATAAATGAGATTATGACAAAGGCACGTGCCGCTGAGCCAAAGAAGTTTGGTGATTATCAGGTGCTTGCTATCCGTGATTACAAGAATGACACAAGAAAAGATATGACAACAGGAAAGGTTGAGCCGACAGGTCTTCCTTCTTCCAATGTACTTTACTACGAACTTAACGATAACGCTTGGTGCTGCGTACGCCCTTCTGGTACAGAGCCTAAGATTAAATTCTATTTCGGAGTCAAAGGAGTGTCTCTTGAAGATTCACAGGCTAAGCTTGATGCTTTGTCAGCTGAGGTTCTCGGACAGTTTGAATAAAGACTATGATGAAAATATACATTTGCCCGGATTGTGGCTGGATACGGATGGTTTCAAGAAGGAAAGAGGTTGAATGCTTCAAGTGTGGCAGGCCGCAGATGCGTCTGACGAATCTGGAGTTTGGAAAATATACCAATATGTCAGAGAAGGAGCGTCAGGACTACGCAGACGCGTGGCTTTACATTCATAGGAAAAAGGAAAAATAACATGGCAAAAAAGAGAAGAAGAAAAAAGAAAAAAAGTGCGCGTAAGAAGCTGATACTCTTTGTGTTTGAAGTTTTACTATTGATAATTGTATTGGTTGTAGTGTGGGCTTACAATAAGACGCTTGGACAGGTAAAGTATGAAAAAGGGCTTACAAACAGTGAAGCTGGAATAAATGAAGATATTGATGAGGATGTACTTGCTAATATGCATGGATATCTGAATGTTGCATTGTTTGGTCTTGATAATAGAAGCAATGGTTCATACAATGAGGGACATTCCGATTGTATCATGATCGCTAGTCTGAATTATGATACTAAGGAGGTTCAGCTTGTTTCTGTCTACAGAGATACCTATCTTCCGATAGGAAACGGAAAATATGCCAAGGCTAATGCTGCATATGCAAATGGTGGTGCGAGAAAGGCAGTAGCCATGCTTAATTCCAATTTGGATTTGAATATTACTAAATATGTATGTGTGGACTGGAAGGCTCTTGTAGATGCCATAGATGATATCGGTGGTCTTGATCTTGAGATTACGAAGGCAGAGATGGAGGAAATCAATTTTCTGATTCCGGAGGTTGATTATACTACAGGATATAATACTCCTTATCTTGAGGATGATGGCATGCAGCATCTTGATGGAACTCAGGCTACGTGCTATGCACGTATCAGAAACACCTCCGGTGATGATTTCTTAAGGGCATCCCGTCAGAGAATTGTGCTTCAGGCTATGCTTGACAAGGCTAAACAGTCAGACTTAGGTTCGCTCACAGAGATGTGTAAGGATATTATGAGTCAGATAAGTACAAACTTTACAGCAGCAGAGATTGTGCAATATGCAACAGCTGTTACAAAATATCAGATGAAGGAGACAACAGGCTTCCCATTTGAGCTGACTACAATGAATCTGTCAACCACTGGCGATACCGTAATTCCTATAGATTTGGCACAGAATGTTTCTGAGCTTCATCAGTTCCTGTTTAATGAGACTGATTACCAGCCGACAGATACCGTTCAGACAGTAAGTGATAAGATTGCTAAAAAGACAGGTGTTACATCTAAGACTTCAGCATTTGATCTCACGCAGTACAATGATACTGTTGGCTCTGATGGAACCGAAGGGGCAAAGAAAAAGAATAAGGACAAGCAGGATGCCCTAAAGAAGAGTCAGTCAGAATCTGAAAATGATTCGACAACAAAATCATCATCCGATGATTCAGATGAGTAATTACCTGAAATCAGTTATGAAGGTGTTATAAGGCATAAGATATATTAATTAAGCTTTATAAAGACAATATTTATATGGACAATATATCAGGGACCGGTCATTAGATTGGTCCCGCATGCTTTAATATGGCTGATACAATTAATATATCAATAAAGTAATATTGCAATAACTGGTCTGTATGGTTACTAATAATCTATAGTTGATTAAACATTAATTATAAACTGTATTACAAGAAAAAGGGAGAAATTTATGAAATCAGAAATCAAAGAAAAAATCACAGCAACAAACCAGAAATACTTAAAGAAATTTTTAACACAGGAAGCACCGGCAAAGCTTGAGTCACAGCTTGAGCACATGGACTGGTCATACCTTGATATGATTCACAACAAGGAGCAGCAGAGAGGTACATTCTCACCACTTGCAGCTATGGAGCTTTCAGAGATAGAGGCTAATAAGGATAAATATCTTGCAACAGGTCTTGATGCGGTCAAGAATGGCAAGGTCGGTGCAATTCTTCTTGCAGGTGGACAGGGCACACGTCTTGGTTTTGACAAGGCTAAGGGCATGTTTAATATCGGAAAGACAAAGGAGCTCTACATTTTCGAGCAGCTTATCGCAAACCTTATGAAGGTTACAAATCAGGCCGGTACATGGGTGCCGCTGTATGTCATGACAAGCGAGATAAATGATGGCATGACAAGAGAGTTTTTTGCAGAGCACGACTATTTTGGATACAATAAGGACTATGTGAAGTTTTTCGTTCAGGAGATGGTTCCGGCAGTCGATTTTGACGGCAATCTGCTCATGAAGTCTGAGGATTCACTTGCCATGTCACCAAACGGAAATGGTGGATGGTTCAAGTCACTCATCAATGCCGGTCTTGACAAGGATTTGAAGGACAAGGGTGTTGAGTGGCTCAATGTATTTGCTGTGGACAATGTGCTTCAGCAGATTGCAGATCCTGTCTTTGTAGGTGCTACAATCGAGTCCGGCTGTGTCAGCGGCTCTAAGGTGGTCAGAAAGTGCGATCCATACGAGAGAGTAGGAGCTATGTGTCTTGAGAATGGCAAGCCTTCGATTGTTGAGTATTACGAGCTTACTCCTGAGATGGCAGAGGCAAAGAACGAGAATGGTTCATTACAGTATGGCTTTGGTGTTATCTTAAACTATTTATTCCGCGTGGACAAGCTCATGGCTATCGCAGAGAAGAGCCTTCCGCTTCATGTAGTAGAGAAGAAGGTACCTTACATTGATGAGAATGGAACAGAGCACAAGCCTGAGACTCCGAATGCATACAAGTTCGAGACACTCATCCTCGATATGGTATACATGATGGACAACAGCCTGCCATTTGAGGTAGACAGAGAGAAGGAGTTTGCACCTGTAAAGAATGCGACAGGTACAGATTCGGTTGAAACAGCGAGAGCACTTCTTGAGAAGAATGGAATTGAGATTTAATTGCTATTATTTGGTGCCGCACAGAGCTGACATTGATATTTAATATATGATTTATGGTAACTGTTCATTGGCAGGGAAAGTATTGATATTCTGCATTTTGTATATATCGCAGATTCAGAGGTGCATCTGCTGATGAGCAGTTATTTTATTTTTGTAAATATGCAGCTGGTTTTTTCATAATGCATCAGCTTTTTTGTTTTCAATTGTTCTGAATATTTACGATTTCCGAAAAAATAAATAATCCCGTCACAAATTAAACACAGATTGACAGTATACTTCTAAATATAAACGAAAGGAGAAATTATTATGGATAACAATTATGGAAATATGAATGACACAAATAATACAAATAATACTAACAGTACAAATAACAATACAAACAATGTAAATTTCACAATGTCGGGTAATCCTTACAATCCGGACGAGTCACAGAAGGCTACACAGACTAATAATACATCAGCTGAAAGCTATTCACAGAGCTACAACCCATATTCGCAGGCTTCTGCAGCAGCACAGCCAAATGCAAATCAGTCATATGCAAACCAGTCTTATTCTAATCAGTCATATAATTCAGGCACAAATAATAATGCATATGGTGGCACATCAGCCGGTTCAACAGGCAGCTCATATAGCCGGATGAATATGAATGGTCAGGCATTCCAGCAAGGCAGCGCATATCAGAGTGGTCAGACGCAGAATACCCAGTATCAGAACGCACAGTACCAAAATGCTGCAAAGCCTAAGAAACAGAGAGCACCTAGAAAACCTGGTGCATTTGGACCATTTGCAGCAAAGACAGTAGCGGCAGCTCTTATCTTCGGACTTGTCGGCGGTGGCGTTTTCACAGGAGTAAGCTATGTTGGCACGAGAGCTATTTCAAATTCTTCTACTGCAAGTGCAAAGCTTACCACTACAACATCCGGTGGGACTAAGCAGACATCATCAGGGGATGCAAAGGATCTGACAGATGTATCATCTGTTGTCGATGAGGTTATGCCTAGCATCGTTGCTATCACAAATACAGGAACAGTCACCTACAACAGCTTTTTCGGAAAGAAGTCACAGCAGTCACAGAGCTGCGGCTCAGGTATCATTGTGAGTGAGGATGATGATTATCTCTATATTGCTACAAATAACCATGTTGTGGCAGATTCAGAGGAGCTCACAGTACAGTTTGATGATGATTCTGTGGTAAAGGCAGAAATCAGAGGAATGGATCCGGATGATGATCTTGCAGTTGTACGTGTAAAGAAATCAGACCTTGGAAAAGATACTTACTCAAATATCAAGATTGCTACAATCGGAGATTCAGACAGTGTAGTTGTTGGAAGCCCGGCAATCGCTATCGGTAATGCACTCGGATACGGACAGTCTGTCACAACAGGTATAGTAAGTGCGCTTAACAGAACAGTAACTACACAGGATTCACAGACAGGTGAGACTGTTACCAACAACAAGCTTATTCAGACAGATGCAGCCATAAACCCTGGAAACAGTGGTGGAGCACTCTTAAATGAAAACGGCGAGGTCATCGGTATCAACTCCGTAAAATATTCTTCAACTGAGGTTGAGGGTATCGGATACGCAATTCCAATGTCGGTTGCAAAGCCTATTATTGAGAGCCTCATCCAGGATGGAAAGTATACAAATGAGAATCAGGCATACCTTGGAATAAAGGGTGGCGATGTTTCGTCTGAGATGGTAGCCTATGGCTTCCCACAGGGTGTGTATGTTTCATCTGTTTCAGCTGGTTCAGGTGCCGCAAATGCCGGCTTACAGGAGGGAGATATCATCACTGCTATTGACAGCACAAAGATTTCTTCTATGACAGAGCTGCAGTCAGCATTAAAGAGCTACAAGGCCGGAGATAAGGTTACTCTTACTGTTGCCCGTCAGAGTGGCAGACAGTACGAAGAGAGCAAGGTTGAAGTAACCTTAAGCTCTGCAAAGGATATCCAGCAGTAAACGGGGTGCTGTGGCAGTAGGTCGGGACGTAAGTCCCAGGCACCGGCGGCGCACACGTACTCTTGCGGTCGCTACGCTACGTGGCTAAGATACTGTACGAAATTATGCTTGAAGGGTTTCTATGCTTGACGAAACCGTCGAAACGCGCCGTCCATGGCACGGTTTCTCCTCACCCCTGCGTCCATGCAGGGGTGTTTCTGTGTTCCTTGGGCATAATTTCTACAGTATCTAAGCCACTTCGCTATGCGCTTCCGCAAGAGTACGTGTGCGCCGCCGGTACCCGGGGCTTACGTCCCTTACGCTGTGGCAGATATGCGCTTACGTGTGCGCCATCGCTACGCTCGGCTTACGTCCCTTACGCTGTGGCGGAATTGTGCTTACGTGTGCGCCTCTGCTATGCGCAGATTACGTTCGCTATGTTGTGGCAGAATGTTATTCAAATCGGTTTAAAGTACTAGACAAATTCCCTAAAATATTAGATAATGTATGTAAATAATTTTACTTTTGCACCGCATAGGAATTCTTCAAAATTGATGGTTTATAAGTAGATTTATCATAGTATACACATCGGTTTATGATTATGAGATATAATACACATTGAGCGGATGCAGCATAGGAGGTCGGCATGAAGAAGAAAAAAATAGTTATTGCACTCGGACATGATGCTCTTGGAACAACTCTTCCGGAGCAGCACGAGGCTACAAAGCATACAGCAAAGGCAGTTGCAGATTTTATCAGGGACGATTATGAGGTTGTTATCACACACAGCAACGGACCGCAGGTGGGCATGATTCACACCGCGATGTCCGAGTTTTGCAGGATTTATCCTGAGTATACAGCTACACCTACAGCAGTCTGCTCTGCAATGAGCCAGGGCTATATAGGATATGATTTACAGAATGCTATCCGTACAGAGCTTCTTGGCAGAGGAATTTACAAGACCGTTTCTACAATACTTACACAGGTGGTTGTTGACCCATATGATGAGGCTTTTTATCATCCGACAAAGATTATTGGCCGTGTTATGACAGCGGCTGAGGCTGAGGAAGAGGAGAAGAAGGGCAACCATGTGACACAGGTTGAGGGAGGCTACAGAAGAGTTGTGGCAGCTCCAAAGCCTGTTGATATAGTGGAAAAGGATGCTATAAGGGCTCTTGTTGATGCGGATCAGGTTGTTATCGCATGCGGTGGCGGCGGAATTCCTGTTTTAGCACAGGATAATAAGCTTCAGGGCGCCAGTGCTGTTATCGAGAAGGATCTTGCAGCAGGAAAGCTTGCAGATACTCTTGATGCTGACAGACTTGTTATACTTACAAGCGTTGACAAGGTCTGCCTGAACTATGGCAAGGAGGATGAGAAGCCGCTTGATACCATGACTGTCGATGAGGCAAAGAAGTACCTTGCAGCGGGCGAGTTTGATGAGGGTACCATGGCTCCAAAGATTGAGGCGGCTATCGACTTTATCGGTGACTCTGCCATCCGTTCAGTGCTTATCACAAAGCTCAACAAAGAGGGCAAGACAGTTTCAGGTGGTATGGGCACTTTAATTACAAAGTAGAGCTTAATTGTTATAATTCACATATATCCCACACGTCTATATGCATTTTGCAGAGCAGATGTGTGGGTAGTTTTATAAAAACATCGTGCGGTTTTGCGAATGTGCGTGGGGTGGTTCTGAAGAGTTGAAAACAAGGTAACTATTCAGAACCCCCGAGAACAAGAAAAGTAAGATAGAAGGTAACACAAAATGAGTGAGAAAAGGCTTCAAAAGAGAGATGAAATCTCAGACGAGTACAAATGGAAGCTTGAGGATATGTATGAGACAGATGAGCTGTGGGAGGCTGAGTGTGAAAAAGCGTCACAGCTTGCAGAAAAGCTCTCGGGCTTTAAGGGACATCTGGCAGACAGTGCAGCAACGCTGCTTGATTTTTTTAAGAAGCAGGATGAGCTGTCTTATTATTTGGAGCGTATAGTGGTTTATGCGAATGAGCGCTCGCATCAGGACACTGCCGTGTCGAAATATCAGGCATATGTGTCAAAGGCAGAGACACTGACTGTTCAGGCATCAGGTGCGCTGGCATTTGCGAGTCCGGAGATTTTGCAGATAGATGATAAAACGCTTGAGAGCTTTTACAGTGAGAGCAATGAGCTTATGCACTATAAGCGTGCGATTGATGAGATAATGCGTCAGAAAGCGCATACTTTATCGGCTGCAGAGGAGAATATCCTGGCGCAGTGCGGTGAGATGGCTGCAGCACCGGAGAATATATTTAGTATGTTCAACAATGCGGATATCAAATTCCCGTATATCACTGATGTCGAGGGAAATAAAATCCGTATCACGCATGGCAATTTCATAGATTTTTTAAGCAGCAAGGACAGAAACCTGCGCAAGCAGGTGTTCCGCGGAGTGTATGATTCGTACAAGAAGTGGAGCAATACTGTTTCCATGATGTACATCAGCAAGCTGAAAAATGACACTTTTTATGCAAGGGTCAGAAAATATGACAGTGCAAGGGCCATGTATTTATCCGGTGGCGATATTCCGGAGAGTGTCTATGACAATCTGATTGAGACTGTTCACGCACATCTGCCGGCTCTGCACAAGTACATGTCGCTTAGGAAGAAGCTTTTAGGTGTGGAGCATCTGCATATGTATGATTTGTTTGCACCGATTGTGGACAATGTACAGACCACATACACCTATGATGAGGCGAAAAAGCTTGTGGCAAAGGCGCTTGAGCCTATGGGCGATGAGTATGTAAGCGTACTTAAGTCTGGCATGGAGAGTGGCTGGATAGATGTATATGAGAATGAGAACAAGAGAAGCGGTGCGTATTCATGGGGTGCTTATGGCACACATCCGTATGTGCTTTTGAACTATGCCGATAATCTGGACAGTGTGTTTACGCTGGCTCATGAGATGGGACATGCGATGCATACATACTATTCAAATGAGCATCAGAGCATCACCTACGCAGGATACCTGATTTTTGTGGCAGAGGTTGCATCCACCTGCAATGAGTCGCTTCTAATGCACTATATGCTTGAGCATTGTGAGGATGAGAATGAGAGAAAATATCTCATGACACATTTTCTGGACGGCTTCAGGACGACACTTTTCAGGCAGGCGCAGTTTGCAGAGTTTGAGCATATAGCTCACCGGAAAATGCAAAAGGGCGAGCCGGTTACAAAGGATGTGCTAAATGAGCTATGGCATGAGCTGAATGTGCAGTACTACGGACCGGATATGCGCGTGGATGATGAGATATCATATGAGTGGATGCGCATACCGCATTTTTACACACCGTACTATGTATATCAGTACTCGACAGGCTATTCGGCAGCAGTTGCTTTTTCAAAAAAGATACTTGAGGAGGGAAAGCCTGCTGTGGATAAGTATATAGGAAATTTCCTGTGCGGTGGATGCTCGAAGAATCCAATCGAGCTGCTAAAGAGTGCCGGTGTCGATATGAGCACACCAAAGCCTGTGGATGACGCACTCAATGTATTTGAGGATTATCTGAAGCAGTTTGAGGCAGCAACTGAGTAAGGAGGAAAACATTTTTATGGAAAAAATTAAAAGCTTTACAATTAATCATAATATTCTTAAACCTGGATTTTATATTTCAAGAAAAGACGGAGAAATCGTTACATACGACCTTCGTACAAGAAAACCTAATGCAGGCGATTATATGTCCAATTCAGCTATGCACTCAGTGGAGCATATGTTTGCGACATGCGTGAGAAACTCTGAGATTGCAGATGATGTGGTATATTTTGGACCGATGGGCTGTCAGACAGGCTTCTATCTCGTTGTGAGGGATGTCGAGCCGGGAAAGGTTTTTGAAATCACCAAAGAGGTCTTAAAGCAGATACTTGAGTATGATGGACCGGTATTTGGTGCATCAGCCATAGAGTGCGGACATTACGAGAATCTGTCACTTGACGAGGCAAAGAAGGAGTGCCGTGCATATCTTAAGGTACTTGAGAGCCAGACAAATATGGAGTTTACTTATCCACAGTAAACAGGTATTAAGATTTGACAGAAGTTGTATTGAGTACAGGAAAATCTGATGCTTACATGTGCGTATGACGCATCAGTCTTTGGTTCTCAGTGGTTCTGGATAGTTATATAGAAAGATAATATAATAGCAAGATAGCAGGAATGGAGAAATAAAATGACAATAGGTGTAATTGGTGCAATGCAGATGGAGGTCGATGACTTAAAGGCTCAGATGACAGACACACAGACAGAGGTTTACAGCGGAGTGGAGTTTGTTGAGGGTAAAATCGGTGATCAGTATGTTGTTGCAGCAAAATGCGGAATAGGAAAGGTATTTGCGGCAATATGTGCAGAGGCCATGATTTTGAAATATGATGTAGATATGATTGTCAATATCGGAGTGGCAGGAACTTTGACAAAGGACTTAAATGTGCTTGACGTGGCAGTAGCTACAAACGTGCTGCAGCACGATATGGATACATCGCCAATCGGAGACCCGAAGGGACTTCTTTCAGGCATCAATATGATTCTGCTTCCGGCTGATACAAAAATGGTGGAGCTCATGTGTTCATGTTTAGCTGACAGGAATATCCACTACAAAAAGGGCAATATCGCAACAGGAGATCAGTTTATTGCCACAAAGGAGCAGAAGGATTATATTTCGAATACCTTTGATGCAATCGCAGCAGAGATGGAGGGAGGCAGCATCGGTCATGTGTGCTATGTGAACAAGGTGCCATTTGCCATTCTTCGTTCAATATCAGACGGCGATGGCGGCGAAACAGACTACCAGACCTTTGCGGAGAAGGCTGCGCATCAGTCGATTGAGGTAGTGCTTGAGTTTATCGGAAGGGCAGAAGAACTGAAATAGAGTTATTTCATTATTCATAATTTGCGATAATAAAGAATAGTATATAGCATGAGTGAATACAGAGCATACATGCAAAATACAAAACTACATAATGGGACAAAACGAAAGAAACGCCGACACAGATTCCTTTTTGGAGTGCTGCTGTCGGCGCTTCTTATTACAGGTGCTTTATATGGCAGAGAGTATGACATATCACAGCTGAAAAATATAGAGGTGATGGAGACACTTAGCAGTGCTGTGAGTCAGTTCGGAGACAGAAAGCTGCCTGTATATTCGGTTCAGACAACAGAAAAAAAGATAGCCCTCTCATTTGACTGTGCCTGGGGAGCAGAGGATTTTGACAGTATGATGGAGACACTTGACAAGCACAACGTAAAGGCTACATTTTTTATGACAGGAGGGTTTGTGAGTGATAATCCTGAATGTGTAAAGACGCTGGTTGAAAAAGGGCATGAGCCCGGAAATCACAGTGAGCACCACTATGATATGGCAACAATCACGGCAGGTGAGATGAAGACAGAGATAATGGATGTGCACAAAAAGGTCAAGGAGCTGACCGGAAAGGATATGAAGGTATTCAGACCGCCATACGGCTCGTACAACAATGAACTGATTGACACAGTGTATGGCTGTGACTATTATCCAATCCAGTGGGATGTGGATTCGCTCGACTGGAAAAACTATGGTGTGCAAAACATTATAGATACAGTGTGCAATCACAAAAGCCTGGATTGTGGCTCGATAATACTCTGCCATCTTGGCGCCAAATACACCTCGCAGGCACTCGATGAAATGCTAACGAAGCTGCAGGACATGGGCTATGAGATAGTTCCGGTATCAAAGCTGATCATGACAGAAGACTATCATATGGATGCAAACGGTATGCAGATCAAGGACTGATCAATTTCATAAATCAATATTTTAGTCAATATTTAGTCAATATTTTAGCCTCTTACGATATTGTTATTTACAGACAAGTGTGTTAAACTAAAACTATATTTTAAAGAAGCTGTGAGACAGCTATGGGGGTAAATTATATGACAGATACAGGTTTTTTAGTAGCATTCTTTATAGTTATTTTTTTAGTTATCATCTTTGCGCTTGTCGCTGTAATCGGAGCCGTTACAAGTGCTGTTGCAAGTATCAATGATGATGAGGATGAGATTGAGGAAGAGGGCATTTGAAGCTGAAATAAATAAAAGATCTTAAAAGACATTTAAGGACATCGAATTATATTAATCGTATAATTGGGTGTCTTTTTATTGTCAAAATCTCTTAAAAAAGTATAAACCAATTGAGTTGCAATCTACCACATTGTATAATAAAAGTATAACAGCGAATTAAATTTATTGTGAAAATCGCAGTAACCACATTGTCTATCAAACTAAGGCAGGACATTATCAAAGAAAAAGAAAAGGAGAGGACAGATGATATCCAGATATAGTGTAAAAAAACCTTTTACTGTACTTGTAGGAGTACTGCTGGTAATAGTACTCGGTGTTGTATCACTTGGCAGGATGACGACAGATCTGCTGCCGGATATGAGCTTTCAGTATGCACTTATCGTGACAACAGATATGGGAGCAAGTCCACAGGAGGTGGAGAGCGATGTCACCGCGCCGCTTGAAGCAGCTATGGCAACTACGTCCAATATCAAAAACGTAAGCTCAATGTCATATAACAGCTATTCTCTGGTGACATGCGAGTATGAGCAGAATGCCAACATGGATTCTGTAGTGATAGAGATGCAGCAGAAAATAGATCAGGTAAAGGCTGGCTGGAAGGATGGAGTGGGTACTCCGACCATTATGAAGATAAATCCGGACATGCTTCCAATCATGATGACTGCTGTGGATATGGATGGGAAAAGCAAGGCAGAAATTACAGACTTTGTGGAAAACACACTTAAGCCTGCAATTGAGAGTACAGAGGGAGTCGCATCAGTGACTGCAACAGGTGAGCTCACCGAGCAGATACAGGTCACGATGAATCAGGCCAAGATAGATGAGCTCAATGAGAAAATAAATAATGCCGTTTCAAAGAAATTTGACGATGCAAAAAGTCAGATGGATGATGCAAGCGCAAAGATAGAGAGCGGACAAAACGCAATCACATCAGCATCGGATCAGATGAGCGCGGGAGTGGATACGCTAAAGGAGCAAAAGGCAAAGCTTGCAGAGCAGAAGACTCAGCTAGAGAGTACTCTTGCAAGCTTAAATGAGCAGAAGAGCCAGCTTGAAACAATTCAGTCAGCTCTTTCAGACTTCATGAATAGTGATACATATACAAAGACAATTCCGTCACTCAAAGAGGGCGCAAATGCACCGGGTGAAGCAGGACAGACGCTCAAAGCGCAGCTTGAGCAGGTTGATAAGCAGATTGCAACACAGTTTTCAGGTCTCTCGGCGCTTGGAATCACCGTAAACACAGCAGATGATCTGCCTGCGGCAGCGTCAGCGATAGCACAGACTCTCATTCAGGTGAACACAGGTATAGAGCAGTGCCAAAGCGGGCTTGACCAGATAGCACAAGGAGAGACAGCACTTTTAGATGCCTATGATAATCTAAACAGTCAGGCAGCCATCAGCTCTATAAGCATAGGACAGCAGTCAGCACAGCTTGCAACAGCAGCGGCATCTCTTGACAGTTCAAAGAAGGAGCTTGAAAAGAGTAAGGATGATGCACTTGACAAGTCAAACTTAAATGCAGTTTTAACAATTGACTCGCTCTCGCAGCTGCTCGTCGCACAGAACTTTGACATGCCTGCAGGCTATGTAAATGATTCAAATGGCACACAGTACATAGTACAGGTGGGAGATGAGGTAAAATCAATTGATGATTTAACAAATCTTGTGCTCATGGATATGAAGCTTGATGGGATAGCTCCTATTCATGTCGGTGATGTGGCAGATATTGAGATGACTGACAACTCGGATGAGACATATGCGATAGTCAACGGTAATCCCGGAATAATGCTCTCCATGGAGAAGCAGACCGGCTACTCTACAGGAGACGTCACAGACCGTCTTTTGGACAAGCTTGATTCGCTGGAAAAGGAAAATGACGGATTACATGCCACAGTGCTTATGAACCAGGGCGTATACATCGACATGGTTGTAAAAAGTGTGATGCAGAATATGATAGTGGGAGCAATACTTGCCATTTTCGTACTGCTTTTGTTCTTAAAGGATATAAAGCCAACACTTGTTATCGCAGCATCTATACCGCTATCGGTTATTGTGGCAGTGGTGCTTATGTATTTTACGGATATCACCTTAAATATCATTTCAATGTCGGGACTTGTGCTTGGAATAGGAATGCTGGTGGATAATTCAATTGTAGTAATCGAGAATATCTACAGATTAAGGGGAGAGGGATATTCGGTAAAGAAGGCGGCTGTTGAGGGTGCAAATCAGGTGGCAGGAGCCATTTTTGCCTCTACACTCACCACGGTAAGTGTGTACGCGCCAATCATTTTTACTGATGGAATCACGAGACAGCTCTTTGTAGATTTGGCTCTTACTGTAGCATTTACACTTATGGCATCTCTTGTAGTGGCACTCACATTTGTACCGGCAATTGCTTCAGGCATGCTCAAAAAGACGAAGGATATAAAGCATCCATGGTTTGACCGTTTTAAGAACTGGTATGGAAATGTACTCGGCACATGTCTTAGATTTAAGCCGGTGGTATTTATTGCGGCAGTAGTGCTTTTAGTCGGCAGTGGAGCACTTTGCATATCAAGGGGAATGACATTTATGGATATGGACATGGAGTCAAATCAGATTTCACTTACCATAGAGGCCAAGGATGACGAAAAGCTTGACTTCAAGCAGCTTACAGAGCTGTCTGATAAGGTCATGGATAAAATATCTGATATAAAGGGCATAGACACAATAGGAGCTACAGCAGGCGGCAGCTCGACCATGAACCTGATGAGTTCAGGAAGCGACAGCGTGAGCATGTATATATTGCTTGATGAGAAGTCGGATGTTTCATCGGATAAGGTAATAGATGAAATTGAAAAACGCACAAAGAATCTGGAATGCAAGGTAACAGCATCTTCACAAGCTATGGATTCATCAGAGTTTTTCGGAAGCGGCCTCTCTGTCAGGATTAAGGGTAATGATATAGACAAGCTGCAGAAGCTTGCAGGTGATGTGGCAGATATCCTTAAGGACACAAATGGAGTGACAGATATAGATGATGGTCTTGGAGATACAATCAATGAGCTTAAGATAACTGTGGATAAGGAAAAAGCAGCAAAGTATGGCTATACGGTGGCTCAGGTATACCAGCTCGTATCCGGTGAGATATCATCTCAAAAGAGCACAACAACCATTACGACCGACATAAAGGACTATGAGGTATACTTACAATCCGCAGAGCAGTCTGATGTGACTGTGGACGACATCAAAAACCTTACATTTACCTATAAGGATAATGATGGCAGTGAAAAGGAGATTCCGCTCAGTGATATCTGCACTATTTCGCAGGAACAGACACTGAGTACCATTCATCGAGATGCTCAGACAAGATATATTACAGTATCAGGTGCGGTTGATGAAAACCATAATGTAACATTACTAAGCAATAAAATTAAATCAAAAATTAATAAACTTAGCATTCCTGATGGCTATTCAATAGACATGGAGGGCGAGGATGAGACAATAAATGAGTCAATGAGTCAGCTTGGACTTATGCTTGTGCTTGCAGTGATATTTATCTATCTTATCATGGTGGCGCAGTTCCAGTCATTGCTTTCACCGTTTATTATCATGTTCTGTATACCTCTTGCGTTTACAGGAGGCTTTATAGCTCTTTTCATCACGGGAAATGAGCTCGGAATCATATCAATGCTTGGCTTTATCATGCTGGCAGGTCTCATTGTAAATAATGGAATCGTGCTCATTGATTACATCAATCAGGCCAGGAGAGAGGGCATGAGCAAGCATGAGGCAATCATAGACGCAGGTCGTACAAGGCTTCGTCCAATACTGATGACAGCGATGACCACCATACTCGCAATGTTTACATCGGCGATAGGTATCGGAGATGGCTCAGATATGATAAAGCCGATGGCAATCGCAATAATAGGAGGTCTCGTATACGGAACCATCCTTACGCTTATAGTAATTCCATGTATCTATGATGCGTTCAACAGAGAGAAGAACATGGTAGAGGAAGAGCTGTAGCAGGATAGAAGGAAAAAGCTGGAAATATAGAGAGTTGGAGGATTTTTACATGGCAAAGTATATTATGGCATTAGATGCGGGCACGACCAGCAACAGGTGTATACTTTTCAATGAGAAGGGCGAGATGTGCAGTGTGGCACAGAAGGAATTTACGCAGTTTTTTCCAAAGCCGGGCTGGGTGGAGCATGATGCAGAGGAAATCTGGGCCACACAGCTTGAGGTGGCAAAGGAGGCTATGGCCAATATTAAGGCTACGGCAGCCGACATATGTGCGATAGGCATTACTAACCAGAGAGAGACCACAATTGTATGGGATAAAAATACAGGAGAGCCAATTTATCACGCGATAGTATGGCAGTGCAGACGCACGGCAGAGTATGCGGATTCGCTGAAGGAAAAGGGGCTTACCGATACCTTCAGAAAAAAGACAGGGCTTGTGATAGATGCTTATTTTTCGGCAACTAAGCTCAAGTGGCTCCTTGACAATGTGCCGGGAGCGAGGGAGAGAGCCGAAAGTGGCGAGCTTTTGTTTGGAACAGTCGAGACATGGCTTATATGGAAGCTCACTCAGGGACAGGTGCATGTCACGGATTATTCCAATGCTTCAAGAACCATGATGTTTAATATCAATACCTTAAAGTGGGATGATGAGATACTTAAAGAGCTTGATATACCAAAGAGCATGCTTCCAAAGCCGATGCCGTCAAGCTGTGTATATGGTGAGGTGAATCCTGTGTTTTTCGGGGGTCCGATTCCTATCGCGGGAGCGGCAGGAGACCAGCAGGCAGCGCTTTTTGGACAGACCTGCTTTAGGGCAGGAGAAGCCAAAAATACATACGGTACAGGCTGTTTTCTGCTGATGAACACAGGTGAGATGCCGGTATCCTCAAAGAACGGACTTGTTACCACTATAGCCTGGGGCATAGACGGCAAGGTGGTATATGCGCTGGAGGGATCAATATTTGTGGCAGGAGCTTCTATCCAGTGGCTCCGCGATGAGATGAAATTTATCGATTCCTCAACAGATTCAGAGTACATGGCGAGAAAGGTAAAGGATACAAACGGCTGCTATGTGGTGCCGGCATTTACGGGGCTTGGAGCACCGTACTGGGATCAGTATGCCAGAGGAACCATTGTGGGGCTTACGAGAGGTGTAAACAAGTACCATGTCATAAGGGCAACTCTGGAATCAATGGCATTTCAGGTAAATGATGTGCTTGAGGCAATGAAGGCTGATTCGGGCATCAATCTCACATCACTTAAGGTGGACGGCGGTGCCAGTGCCAATAATCTGCTCATGCAGATGCAGGCTGATATCAGCAATGCACCGGTCAACAGGCCTGTGTGCGTGGAGACAACAGCCATGGGCGCAGCGTACCTCGCAGGGCTTGCGGTGGGCTACTGGGAAAGCATGGATGATATAAAGAGAAACTGGTCTATTGACCGTGTGTTTGAGCCGGAGATAGCGGCTGATTTGAGAGAAAAGAAGCTTAAAATGTGGAAAAAGGCTGTCGCCTGCGCATTCAACTGGGCGAAGGATGAATAATAGCTGATGATTGCATTGTTTTAAATGAGCTTAGTGATATAGCAAGTAAATAGTAAATAATGTATGGAAATTGGTAGGAGAAAATAACATGTATGATGTAGTAATTATAGGAGCGGGAGTATCGGGAAGCGCCTGTGCCAGAGAGCTTTCGAAATATAACCTGTCCATCTGTGTGGTGGAAAAGGAGGAGGACGTGTGCTGTGGCACTTCAAAGGCAAACAGTGCTATTATTCATTCCGGAATTGATTGTAAGACCGGTACACTTATGGCACAGATGAATCTCCGGGGAAATGAGATGATGGATGAGCTTTCGAAGAAGCTTGATTTTGAGTTTAGAAGAAATGGCTCACTGATAGTGTGCTTTAGTGATGACGATATGCCAAGGCTTAAGGAGCTTTATAATCAGGGGATTGCAAACGGGGTGCCGGGACTTGAAATTCTTGATGCAGGCGAAGCACATGAGATGGAGCCGAATCTGTCTGATGAAGTTGTGGCAGCTATTTACTGCCCGACAGGAGGTATTGTATGTCCGTTTGGCATGAATATCGCATTTGCTGAGAATGCGGCAGCAAACGGTGTGGAGTTTTTATTTAACACAGAGGTGAAGGCGATACAAAAGGAGCAGACAGGCTATATTCTCATCACTCAAAATGGCGAAATTCATGCACGCTGCGTTGTAAATGCAGCCGGTGTATATGCTGACGTGTTCCACAACATGGTAAGTGAAAACAAAATACATATTACACCAAGGCGCGGAGAGTACGAGCTTTTAGACAGGGCTGCGGGAGGTATCGTTGACAAGACTATTTTCCAGCTCCCGGGCAAATACGGTAAGGGCGTGCTTGTAACCCCGACAGTACACGGAAATATTTTAATCGGACCTACAGCAGTTGACCATGAGAACAAGGATGGTACAAATACAACGAGAGCAGGCTTAGAGCATGTTGTGACATCCGGCACACGTTCGGTGCCGTCACTTCCTATGCGTCAGGTCATAACATCGTTTGCAGGAAACCGTGCACATGAGGACGGACATGAGTTTATCATCGAGGAGCTTTCTGACGCACCGTATTTTATTGACTGCGCAGGTATAGAGTCACCGGGCTTATCAAGTGCGCCGGCTATCGGTGAGAGAGTGGCAGCAATAGTTGAGGGGCTTTTTAATCCTTCTAAAAATGCGGACTTCATCGAGACAAGAAAAGGTATCTTAAATCCAAAGAAGCTTTCAGAGGATGAGTATAAAAAGCTGATAAAAGAAAAGCCTGAGTATGGCAATATAATCTGCCGCTGTGAGATGATTACGGAGGGCGAGATAATGGATGCGGTAAACAGACCGCTGGGCGCAAAGTCACTTGATGGTGTGAAGAGACGCACCAGAGCCGGAATGGGCAGATGTCAGGCAGGCTTCTGTTCTCCGAGAACTATGGAGATTATCGCCAGAGAGAGAGGCATTTCACAGCTTGACATCACTAAGAGCGGTGGAAAGTCAAGGATTGTTGTTGGAATGAGCAAGAACCGCGGATAGCCTGTCATACTTCAAAGAGACAGGTAACGATAGATTGATATTGGATTAATATCAGATTAACATAGGGGGATAATATGGAATTTTACGATATTGTGATAGTAGGAGGAGGCCCGGCAGGTCTTGCGGCAGCAGCTTCCGCTAAGAAAAATGGAATAGATAAAATACTTATATTGGAAAGGGACTGTGAGCTTGGGGGTATCTTAAATCAGTGTATACACAACGGCTTTGGCCTGCACACCTTTAAGGAGGAACTCACAGGCCCTGAATATGCCGGCAGATTTATCAAAGAGGTCAAAGAGCTTGGCATAGAGTACAGGCTCAATACGATGGTCATGGATATCTCAACCGGTGACGAGTTCGAAAACAGGGCAGATGACAGGCATGATGTAAAGATAAAAGATGAGGCAAACGATAAAATAGTTACAGCTATGAACCGCACCGACGGACTTTTTCATATCGCTGCAAAGACCGTAATACTTGCGATGGGCTGCAGGGAGAGAGCAAGGGGTGCTCTTAACATACCCGGCTACAGACCGGCAGGAATTTTCTCGGCGGGCACAGCTCAGAGACTGGTGAATATAGAGGGCTACATGCCGGGACGAAAGGTAGTAATACTCGGCTCAGGAGACATTGGTCTTATCATGGCCAGGAGAATGACCTTGGAGGGTGCCACTGTGCAGGTGGTTGCAGAACTCATGCCGTATTCAGGAGGTTTGAAGCGTAATATCGTGCAGTGCCTTGATGATTTTAAAATCCCGCTTAAGCTCAGCCACACAGTGGTTGATATAAAGGGCAGGGAGCGTGTGGAGGGCATCACTCTCGCACAGGTGGACGAGCATAACAAGCCCATTGAGGGAACAGAGGAGTTTTACGAGTGCGACACGCTTTTACTCTCATGCGGACTCATTCCGGAAAATGAGATTTCAAAAACAGCCGGTGTAGAGCTCAATCCGGTAACAAGCGGACCGGTCGTAAACGAAAGCCTTGAGACTAATGTGCCCGGTGTATTTGCCTGTGGAAATGTGCTTCATGTGCATGACCTCGTGGATTACGTGTCAGAGGAAGCGACAGCAGCAGGCCGCCATGCCGCAGAATATGTGAAAAATGGCGGTGATAAGAGTTGCGATGGCAAAGAAATATCAATAACCGCTACAGGCGGAGTCAGATATACTGTCCCAAGCACTATAAATACTGCACAAATGGATGATACTGTGACGGTAAGATTTCGAGTGGAAGCTGTGTATAAGAATTGTTATATTGCAGTATATCTGGATGATAAACAGTTGCAGCACCACAAGCGTCCTGTTATGGCGCCGGGTGAGATGGAGCAGGTAGTGCTTAAGAAGAAGCAGCTCATCGAAACAGACAATCCCCGCACAATTACGATAAAGATTGAGGAGGCATAGTATCATGGAAGAAAGAAATTTGACATGTATAGGCTGCCCTCTGGGCTGTGCCCTTAAGGTGACAATAGATGGAGAAAATGTCACGGTAACCGGAAATACCTGCAAGCGCGGAGCAGACTACGGAGCAAAGGAAGTGACGCATCCGACACGAATTGTGACAAGTACAGTCTGTGTGAAAAATGGCACAATACCGATGGTATCCGTAAAGACGGCACAGGATATTCCAAAGGAAAAGATAATGGATGTGATGGAGTGTATCAACCAAATCACGGTAGAGGCACCGGTGCATATAGGTGATGTACTGCTAAGCGATGTTGCAGCAACCGGTGTGGATATAGTCGCAACGAAGAATGTTGAATATAAGTAAAGAAAAAATAAAGAAATTTTATTGATATTTTCTTTATTATTGCATATACTATAAGCAAGAAAGGAGTGTTGTATATGTCACAGTCAGTTAATGTTAATTTTAAATTGGATGCAGATGTAAAAAAAAGCATGGAACAGGTGTGTTCGGAATTAGGTCTTTCTATGAGTGCAGCGTTCACCGTTTTTGCAAAAAAAGTAGGCAGAGAAAAGCGTATTCCTTTTGAGGTATCAGTAGATCCGTTTTATTCTGATAGCAATATCCGTTATTTGGAAAATATCGTGCGCGATATTAAGGATGGCAAAGCTCACTTCGCAGAGCATGATTTGATAGAGGAGGACTAATGAGGTTACTATGGGAAGATAGGGCATGGAGCGATTATTTATACTGGCAGACGCAGGATAAGAAAACGCTGAAAAGAATTAATGGACTTATCAAGGATATTCAGCGAAGTACGTTTGAGGGTATAGGTAAACCGGAACCATTAAAGGAAAATCTTAGTGGTATGTGGAGCAGACGCATTGATGACACTAATCGAATTGTTTATTATGAAAAAGATGAGATAATTTATATTGTTTCATGTAAAGGTCATTATGATGATTGAAAAATCATATTGACAAATCACCCAATGCACTTTAATATTGTAGAAAGAAACAGGCAAATATTTAAAGGCATAAGAAAGAGGAGTACATGACGAAAGCTTTCAGAGAGAGCATCCGGTCCGTAAGATGGTGATACATTTTGGACAGGCTGAAAGATGCTTAAGACAGAAATCATGGAAGGTAGCTTTTGAGCCGAAGAACCCAGAAAGTTAAATCTATATATAACAAGATTTGACATAAGTTCTTCCGATTCGTCCACGTTACAGGACAAGAGGCATTCGAGCGTATATGTCATATATTTTGGTGCATATGTCGCTCTGATGTAAACGAAGGTGGTACAGCGCTTATTCGCCCTTCCGGTCGTAGACCGGAGGGGCTTTTTTTGTAGACTGAGATGTGCACATATAGCGCAAATTTATTTATTTCCGTCATGGCATGTACTAAAACTGTAAGACCGGAAGATTGCGCATGCAATCCAATCGGTCGTCCGTCGCTAAATGAAAAGAAAAACAGCAAAAGCTCACAGCCTGAATTATCAGGCCGCGCATTATGTATGGAATTATGTGATTTATGGAGCTGCCTAGAGACTGTTAAAATTATGTACACAGCCCAGCAACGCACGCACATGGACGTGCGGGCGAGGCGTTAGCGCCATGGACGGCGCTAAAAGCCGGTTGCGTCATGGTCTAAGTAATCCTTCATCATAATTTTTACAGTGTCTTGGCAGCGTAATCATGAACATAATTCCATACATAATGCGCGACCTGATACAAAACACCCCCAAAGCTTTTGCGTCATTCATATAAAAGGAGGAAAACATGAGCAAAGAACTAAACAAAACCTACGATCCAAAGGACATCGAGGATCGTCTTTACAAAAAGTGGGAAGACAATGGCTACTTCCATGCTGAGGTAGACCGCAGCAAAAAACCATTCACAATCGTGATGCCACCACCAAACATCACAGGACAGCTGCACATGGGACATGCCCTTGACAACACCATGCAGGATATCCTTATCAGATACAAGAGAATGCAGGGCTACAATGCACTCTGGCAGCCGGGAACAGACCACGCATCCATCGCAACAGAGGTAAAGGTCATCCAGGCACTTAAAGAGCAGGGAATCAACAAGGCAGACCTTACAAGAGAAGAGTTCCTCGAGAAATGCTGGGATTGGAGAAAAGAGTACGGCGGACGTATCGTAAAGCAGCTTCGTAAGCTCGGATCATCAGCAGACTGGCAGCGTGAGAGATTTACAATGGATGAGGGATGCTCACACGCAGTACAGGAGGTATTTACAAAGCTTTATAAGAAGGGCTGGATTTATAAGGGCTCAAGAATCGTAAACTGGTGTCCGGTATGTAAGACATCTATTTCAGATGCAGAGGTAGAGCATGAGGAGCAGGACGGCTTCTTCTGGCACATCAACTATCCTGTAGTTGGCGAGGAAGGCAGATTCGTAGAGATAGCAACAACACGTCCTGAGACACTTTTCGGAGATACAGCCGTAGCTGTAAACCCTGATGATGAGCGCTATCAGGATATCATCGGAAAGACATTGAAGCTTCCATGCACAGACAGGGAGATTCCGGTAATCGCAGATTCATACGTAGATAAAGAGTTTGGAACAGGCTGTGTAAAGATTACACCTGCACACGACCCTAACGATTTTGAGGTAGGAAAACGCCACAGCTTAGAGGAAATCGTTGTAATCAATGATGATGCCACAATGAACGAAAAGGCCGGAAAATATGCCGGAATGGATAGATACGAGTGCAGAAAGGCACTGGTTGAGGATCTTAAGGAGCAGGGCCTTTTAGTAAAGGTTGTACCACACTCACACAATGTAGGTGTGCATGACCGCTGTCACACAACAGTTGAGCCAATGATCAAGCAGCAGTGGTTCGTCAAGATGGACGAGATGATCAAGCCTGCGGTTGAGGGAGTAAAGAACGGAGAAATTAAGCTCCTTCCTTCAAGAATGGACAAGACATACTTCAACTGGACAGACAATATCCGCGACTGGTGTATCAGCCGTCAGCTCTGGTGGGGACACAGAATACCTGCATGGTACTGTGATGACTGTGGAGAGATGGTAGTTTCAATAGAAAAGCCGGGCAAATGTCCTAAGTGTGGCAAGGAGCACTGGACGCAGGATCCTGATACACTTGATACATGGTTCTCATCAGCGCTCTGGCCATTCTCAACACTCGGCTGGCCTGAAAAGACAGAGGATCTTGACTATTTCTATCCAAACGATGTGCTCGTAACAGGCTACGATATCATTTTCTTCTGGGTAATCAGAATGATTTTCTCAGGCTATGAGCAGATGGGCAAGGCACCATTCCACACAGTGCTTTTCCATGGACTCGTAAGAGATTCTCAGGGCCGCAAGATGAGTAAATCACTCGGAAACGGAATTGATCCGCTTGAGGTTATCGACAAGTATGGTGCAGATGCACTTCGTCTGACCCTTATCACAGGAAATGCACCGGGAAATGACATGCGTTTCTACTGGGAGAGAGTTGAGGCTTCAAGAAACTTCGCCAACAAGGTATGGAATGCATCAAGATTTATCATGATGAACCTTGAAGGTGTAGAGCTTAGAGAGCCAAAGCTTGATGAGCTTCATGCAGCAGACAAGTGGATTCTTTCAAGGGTAAATACACTTGCAAAGGATGCCACAGAAAACATGGACAAGTTCGAGCTTGGAATTGCAGTACAAAAGGTATACGACTTCATCTGGGATGAGTTCTGTGACTGGTATATCGAGATTGCAAAGGTTCGTACCTACAAGAAGGATGAAAAACCAGAGTCGGCAAATGCAGCACTCTGGACGCTTAAGACAGTACTTGTAAATGCACTGAAGCTCCTTCATCCATATATGCCGTTTATCACAGAGGAAATCTTCTGCACACTTCAGTCAGACGAGGAGACTATCATGCTCTCTAAATGGCCTGAGTACAAGGAAGAGTGGAATTTCCCGGCAGAAGAAGCTGCAATCGAGCACTGCAAGGATCTCGTAAAGGGTATCAGAAATGTCCGTACACAGATGGATGTTCCACCTTCAAGAAAGGCAAAGCTTTTCATCACAAGTGATGATGAGTCAGTCAGAAAGATATTCGAGGACAACAAGGAGGTATATGTAAATCTTGCATTTACCAGCGAGATTACAGTACAGCAGGGCAAGGCCGGTATTGGAGATGACGCTGTATCAGTAGTGATACCTGATGCGGTTGCATACCTGCCGCTTGAGGACCTTGTTGATTTCGAGAAGGAAAAGGAAAGACTCAATAAAGAAAAGGATAAGCTTACAAAGGAGCTTGCGCGCTCAAGGGGCATGCTCTCAAATGAGAAATTCTTAAACAATGCAAAGCCTGAAAAGGTTCAGGAGGAAAAGGACAAGCTTGCAAAGTATGAGCAGATGATGGCTCAGGTAGAGGAACGTCTGACTCAGTTTAAATAATTAAATACAGATTATATTTTCTGAACACTGTTTTCCTGGGGCAAGGATGCAAAGGAGGCCGTCCACAATGCGGTGGTTCTTGAAGAGGTTGCCAAGATGGCATATCGAACCGGGCTGATTCATCCGCAGGTAGCACCTGCCCCGCAGGAATTACAGGATAAGCATTATTTCCGTAAGCATGGTGCAAATGCATATTACGGACAGAATTAACAGGATATCGAGAGGGTATAAAACAGATGAAGATGAAAACAGCACCTATGGGGTGGAACAGCTGGGATTGTTATGGAGCGGCTGTTACAGAAGATATCGTACGACGGAACGCTGAATTTATGGCTGAGCATCTGAAGGAGTACGGTTGGGAATATATTGTGGTGGATATCCAATGGTATGAGCCTTATGCTGCAACCAATGAGTATCATCCTTTTGCGGATGTAGTAATGGATGAGTATGGAAGACTGCTTCCCGCAGTAAATCGTTTTCCTTCCGCAGCAAACGGTGCGGGCTTTGGACCATTGGCAGAATATGTCCATTCTCTTGGATTGAAGTTCGGCATTCATATTATGAGAGGGATTCCACGACAGGCTGTACATCAGAACACGAAAATCATGAACAGTGACAGACATGCCCGGGAAATTGCCAAAACAAACAGTATCTGTGCCTGGAATACGGATATGTATGGTGTAGATCCTGAGAAAGACGGGGCACGGGAATACTATAACAGTATTTTTGAATTATATGCTTCCTGGGGTGTGGATTTTATTAAATGTGATGATATTGCACGGGAACTGCCACATGAGGAATCCGAACTGATTATGCTGAGCAAAGCATTGCATGGTTGCGGAAGACCCATGGTTTTAAGTCTGTCGCCGGGACCTGCTCTTTTAGAAAAGGCAGAGCTTTATAAACAGATTTCCAATATGTGGAGAATCACCGATGATTTCTGGGATAAGTGGGAACTGTTATATGATATGTTTTCAAGAGCAGAAAAATGGTGCACCCATGCAGGTGCAGGGCACTGGCCGGATGCCGATATGCTTCCGGTCGGACCGATACGGCAGGTATATGATGTGAATAACTGGACGAATTTCACACAGGATGAGCAGATCACCATGCTGACACTCTGGAGTATCATGCGTTCTCCTTTGATGCTGGGAGGAGAGCTGACAGGGTTTGACGAATTCACTATGAATCTGGTAACCAATTCTGAAATACTTGCCATGCATGCAAATGCACGGCATTCGCATCAGGTGTGGAGACGTGAAATCGATGGTATAGAGCATGCATTGTGGATTGCAGCAGATACAAAGGGTGGATATTATGTCGCGGTATTTAATCTGGGTGATAAAGACAGTGACATATCCATACCGCTTGCGGATCTGGAGATTTATGATGGAGTAAATGGAACGGAGCTTTGGAGCAGAGAGCACGTGGAAGAGCCAAAGAGCCTTAGTGTGTCATTAAAGAGTCATGGTGCTAGGGCATATCATTTTACGTACAACTAAAAAGAAATGCCCAGCTGCAGGTAAATCTGTGCAAACCGGAAATTTCTGATGAATAACATGGTGCAGAGAAGAGTTGAAAAGGCAGACGGATAAGAAACAAAGATAAAATAGTAAAAATAGAATAGAACAAAGAAAGAATATGGAGATAAAACAGAAAGGAATAAACAATGAATGTAAATCCTATAACAAGATTGGATTATCCAGATCCGGACGTGATCCGTGTAGAAGACACCTATTATATGGTATCCACAACCATGCACTTTATGCCGGGCTGTGAGATTCTGCAGTCTTTTGATCTGGTGCACTGGGAGCATGTGACTTATGTCTATGAGACGTTGGATCATACGGATGCGCAGCAACTGAAAAGCGGTCAGAATATTTACGGACAGGGCATGTGGGCAGCTTCCCTGCGCTATCATGAAGGCCGATTTTTTATCTGCTTTGTGGCAAATGATACCCGTAAGACTTATTTGTATACTTCGGAAAAAATAGATGGTCCATGGAAAAAGCAGCTGATAGAAGGCTTTTATCATGACGGCTCTTTATTATTTGATGAGGATGGCAGAAACTATATTGTATATGGAAATGATGAAATCTGGATTACAGAATTGAATGAAGATTTGACTGCACCAAAGAAGGACGGATTACATCGTCTTTTAGTCAGTGATCATAAGAACCCGGAGCTAGGCTATGAGGGGGCTCATATTCAAAAAATAAACGGCTATTATTATATTTTTCTGATTCATTCCCTGAGAGACCGCTGGATGCGGACGGAAGCATGCTTTTACAGTGATTCTCTGGAAGGAGAATTCACGGGTGGAGATGTACTTTGTGATGATCGTGGATATTGTGGACAGGGCGTGGCACAGGGAGGAATAGTGGATACGCCTGATGGAAAGTGGTATGCAATGCTGTTTCAGGATTCCGGAGCAGTTGGACGGATTCCTATTCTGCTTCCGGTTACCTGGAAGGATCATTTTCCGGTTTTTGGACAGAACGGACATGTGCCGGAAGAAATAGAGGTTCACAGTACCAGACCAGGATATATTTATCAGCCATTAGTGGGAAGTGATGATTTCTGTAATGGGCTGCTTCCGCGCTGGCAGTTTAATCATGATCCAGATCCACGGTACTATCATCTGGATGCATTGCAGGGAACCTATACAATTACAACACGGGAAGTTTGTACAGAGCTTACACAGGCAGTAAATACGCTTACGCAAAGGATGAGTTATCCGTCATGCGCAGCTGAGGTTACTGTTGATGCTTCTGCATTGAAAGAGGGCGATGTCGCAGGTTTGTGTGCGTTGCAGAGCTGTTATGCTGCAGTTGGAATTACAAAACATCATGGAAAATATGAAGTCCTTATGCTGGATAAAAAAGAAGATGGTATATTGGATATGACGGAAGGAACTGTTGTTGAATCACACCAGATGGATTTTCGTCTTGAAGCAGATTTCTGTAACATGAAGGATGAAGCACGCTGCTATTACCGGGTAAATAAGGGAGACTGGCTACCCATCGGAACCGTGCATAAGCTGTACTTCAAACTGGATCATTTTACTGGTTGCCGGTTTGGTCTGTTCTGCTATGCGGCAGAGGAAACAGGAGGAAGTGCCTGCTTCCGGGATTTTAAGTATTATGATGTTGATGAAATCTCATAAAGATAGAACTGCATAAAATAAGTGTCGGAATTTACTCAAATTTTTCCTGCTTTGGACATTGGTTTTTACAACGGTATTGTATAGTGAAGCAGAGGAAAAACAAAATATGTTTCAGAATGCGCATGGATGTAATGTAAGCAATAAGAGTCTGGTTAAATTTCTGATGAAATACATAAGATAAATAATCCGTTTTGCCTGTTCAGTACTATATGCTTGATAAATACAGTCAATTCCGTAAAAGATTCAGATTGCAGAAAAATCCGGGCATAGTATCAATAGAATGATATTGCCCGGATTTTTTATATTTAGTGGCTTTTCTTAAAATCCGAATAGTGATATAATGCATTTAATAGAAGCAAACATAGTCTGATGTTCAGTGAGGGAAAGATATGGATGATACCGGTATAAAGAGAGAACCAGTTATCAGAATAAGCTATGACAGGATGGAAGCATATATACTGCTGCCTATACTTGGGGATAATGAAGCGTATACAGTCGATGAGCTGATTGATGCAGCAGCAAAAAATGGTGTAGTATTTGGCATTGACTGTGATTTGATTTCAGATATGGTGGAGTCACGCAACTTTGGTCATGAAATATGCTTTGCCAGAGGTCAGAAGCCACAGGATGGAGAGGATGGACGATATGAATTTCTGTTCGACTATAATCTGAATAAGAAGCCAAAGATACGAGATGACGGCTCTGTTGATTATTGGAGTGTACATTCGGTTGAGATTGTCAAAAAGGGACAGGAAATTGCCAGATACATAGAGCCTGTAGAGGGAAAGGATGGAAAGGATGTCTTTGGAAAAGTTATACAGGCAAAAAGAGGCAAGCCGCTTCCACCATTGGCAGGCAGAGGCTTTGAAAAGTCTGCAGATGGTCTGTTATACGTGGCGACAATTGACGGAAAGATTGAGAAAAATAAAAACCGCATACTCATAAATCCGGTGCTTGAGATAAATGGAGATGTGGATGTCGGAACAGGTAATATTGATTTTATAGGAGACGTTATTGTTCATGGCAACGTTAGAGCCGGTGCAAGAATAATGTCATCCCAGTCAATTACGGTTGACGGTATATGTGAAGGCTGTGTGCTTGAAGCAGGTAAGGATATTATTTTGCGAAGCGGAATGATAGGAAGAAACAAGGCCAGACTCATAGTGAAGGGCAATCTTTTTGCAAAGTTTATAGAGTATACAGAGGTCAATGTTGAGGGGTATGTTGAGGCTGATTCGGCTGTAAACAGTATTATTGTAAGCAATGACATGGTACTCTTTAAGGGAGGCCATGCCAGTATAGTGGGAGGCAAGGTATACGGCTGTGCCGGAATAGAGGTTGCGAACCTCGGAAATGATGCATTTATCAAGACTGAGGTACATGTGGGTGTTCACAAAAAAATCAAGATAAAGATAGCAGAGCTTGAAAGGCTGATAATGCAAAAACAGCAGTTGTTGGACAACATCACCGCCGGGTTAAAGCAGATAGAAATGCTCGAAGAAAAGACAGCCGACAGAGAAAATCTGGATGAGAAAAAGATGACGCTTACCCGCGCAAAAATAGAAAAGACGGCTGACATTACCGCAAATAAGGAGGAGCTTGGGCGCTTGCAGAGCATTGTTGAGCGTTCGACAAATGCTACCGTAAAGGTTACTGAGCTGACATATCCAAATGTTGAGGTATATATCAATAATTCAAAGCTTGTCACAAAGGATGAGGTCGGACCGGCAGAATTTATGGAGAAGGATGCAGGCATTGTTATGATGTCTTTGTAGAAAAATGCGATATTTTTATTAAATCTTAATGGAATTTCACTTGCATAAAGGGGTTACTATATTATAATATATAGTGACCCTTTTTGATGAGGAAAATGATTTTATTATTTATTATACTAATTAATTATGGAGGCAATTATGCTTAACTTTGAAGAAGAACTCAAAAATTATGAACCAAGCCTTGAGATAGATGAGGCAGAGTCAGCTATTTACAGTCATGATCTGACAGATGTTACAGATATTATCGCAGAGATATTACGTGGTCAGCAAAAGTAGTTTTTATTAGGAGAATACAAAATGATTTGTTATAAATGTGGACAGGAAACCGGCTGGGAGGATAGCTGCCCTGCCTGCGGAGCCGATATGAAAATCTTCAAGAAGGTTGTGAGGATATCCAATTCATACTACAATGACGGTTTGCAGAAGGCACAGGTAAGAAATCTCTCCGGTGCAATAATCAGTCTCAGACAGAGTCTTAAGTTTTACAAATACAATATACAGGCAAGAAATCTGCTCGGACTTGTGTATTATGAGATGGGCGAGGTTGTTGATGCCTTAAGCGAGTGGGTTATCAGTGCAAATTACCAGTCAGAGGACAATCTGGCCAAAAAATATATTGAGCAGATACACCGCAACAGAAATCAGCTTGACACTATAAATCAAACAATAAAAAAATATAATCAGGCTTTAATTTATTGTAAGCAAGACAGCAAGGATCTTGCGGTGATACAGCTTAGAAAAGTACTTTCACTTAATCCAAAGCTTGTAAAGGCTCATCAGCTTATCGCATTGCTTTATATCGAGGAGGGGTATTATGAGAAGGCAAAAAAGGCTCTCAGGGATGCAGGCAAGATTGATACAGACAATACTACCACTCTTCGCTATCTGAAAGAGGTAAATCGATGCCTCAAGGAAAAGGGTAAGGAAAAGAAAAAGAAAAATGACGATTTAATTTCTTATCAAAGCGGAAATGAAACCATCATAATGCCTAAGAGATTCAGAGAAACTTCTATGTGGACAAATATAGTTTATCTGATTATTGGTCTTGTTGTCGGAGTGGCAGTTACCAGCTTTCTCGTTGTTCCGGGTGTGCAGAATAAGGCAAAGCAGGATGCAAAGAAGCAGCTTCTTTCGACAAGTGACCAGCTTTCCACAAACGGACAGACTATAAGCGGTCTTAATGATCAGATTAAATCACTTAAGACACAGCTTGAGGACGAGCAGCAAAAGAACAGTGGTGTGGCTGAACAGATTGCATCATATGAATCGCTTCTGAATGCATATGGGCTTTATGCATCGGGAGATATAGTAAAGACCGGAGAGGCTCTAGAGAATATAAAGAGAGATGACTTGAGCGATTCAGCCAAACAGATATATGATACCCTGAATGGTTCCATATCGGATTCATATAAAGAGGCATTGTATAATCAGGCATATTCAGCATACAGTAAGGGTGATTATCAGGGTGCTATTCCAACCTTCCAGAAGCTTATCGGTATGGATGAGGCATATAGAGATGGCTCGGTTGCATATTACCTGGCGCAGTCATTCAGAAAATCAGGAGATCTGGCATCGGCAAAGCAGTATTATCAATATGTGGTTGATAATTATCCGGGTACTGAGAAAGCAAGAACATCAAAGAATTACATCAATCAAGAACAATAGAATGAAAATTATATCAGGATTTACAAAAGACATCGGCTTTGTGCCGGTGTCTTTTTTTTGAATGGTTACTGTATAAATATGAATGTGTGGAAGCTATGAATTATAGCTGATATTTCATATTTGTGAAATATGCATAAATAACAATAACAGGGAGGAAATTAAATTGAGCTTAAATTATTGCATGAAGGATGACGAGGTAATCTATTTTATGCCGGAAGAGGTGGACCATCATTCTGTAAAGAATATTGCTGCAGAGCTTGATGGACTTATCGACAGTGGCATTGCCAGAAAAATAGTATTTGACATGACAAATACAAGTTTTATGGACAGCTCGGGTATAGGCGTGATAATTGGCAGAGCAAAAAAACTTAAATATTTCAATGACAGCAGTGTGGCAGTGCGCAATACATCAGACAGGGTAAACATGATACTTAAATGTGCAGGGATATATAGAATAGTTACAAAACAATAATAGTAAATAGAAAAGTCAAGAAAGGAAGCATAATGAAAAATAATATTATAAATCATATATCGCTCAGTTTTGATGCCATTTCCGAAAATGAGGCATTTGCGAGAATGACAGTAGCATTTTTTATGGCACAATTAAATCCGACGATAGACCAGGTGGAAGATGTGAAGACGGCAGTGTCAGAGGCTGTGACGAATGCGATTATTCATGGCTATGAGGTGTTTGAAGATGAGGCTGCTATACAGCACGAATTATGTACTCATGAGTGTATAGATAAGCCCCAAAATCATGAAATACATGAAACAGAAACAAATATGAAAACCAGTATAAATAACAGTACAAAAAAGCAGGTACATATGAAGTGCAAATATCATGGGAGAGAGTTATATGTGGAAATATCGGATGACGGAGTAGGCATAAAGGATGTAGCCAAAGCAATGGAACCGTTATACACATCCAAGCCACAGCTTGACAGGTCGGGTATGGGCTTCTCATTTATGGAAGCATTCATGGACGAGCTTACGGTCACATCGGAACCGGGACACGGAACAACAGTAAAGATGAAAAAAGTTCTATGAGCAGTGATAAAAACAGCAGACTTGTCACGGAAAATATAAACCTGATTTATTTAGTCATGAAACGATTCAGAAATAGAGGCATTGAACAGGATGATTTATTTCAGATAGGAGCAGTGGGGCTGATAAAGGCAGCGCAGAGATTTGATGAAAGCAGGGGCTTTGCCTTCTCTACATACGCAGTACCATTGATAATAGGGGAAATACAGCGATTTCTTCGTGATGACGGAATGGTACATATCAGCAGAAAAATACAGGATGATGCCAGAAAAATTGCAATTATCAGAGAAAAATACAAAATGAGCGAAAACAGTGAAATATCACTTGAAGAACTGGAAAATATTTCCGGCATGTCGAAACAGGATATAATAATTGCCATGGAAGCCGACAAAAACGCTGCATCGATAGAGAATGAAAATGTGCTTGATTTTCTGGATAACAAAATGAGTACAGAGACAGCGGATAAGTCATCAGAGACAGACAAAGTGATAAATCATATCGCAATGAAGCAGGCATTTGATTCACTTGATGAGAGCGAGCGCAGACTGATTAAGCTTCGCTATATGCAGGATAAGACACAGAAGCAGGTGGCAGATGTGCTTGGACGCAACCAGGTGGCCATATCACGAATGGAGAAGAATACGTTGGCGAAGCTTCGCAGGGCGATGATGTGAGTGGGAAGCGTCGTAGGATGAGAGCTTCCCACATAAAGGCTGAGAGGATGCCGGGGTGGCATGTAGTATATTCTTCAGAAAATTATGAAGTCAGCCACGAGCCTATGTACGGATAGATTGTGGATATGCCGGGGCTTTTTTGTTATTAGGGAATATGGAACCTCGTGGCAGTTCATAATTTTCTTCAGAACACACTGCATGCCCTCCGGCGAATTTAGTGTGTCGAGTGGGAAGCAGTGGAGGTTTTGAGCTTCCCACATAAAGGCTGAGAGGATGCCGGGGTGGCATGTAGTATATTCTTCAGGAAATTATGAAGACAGCCCCGAGCCCATGTACGGATAGATTGAGGATATGCCGGGGCTTTTTTGTTATTAGGGAATATGGAACCTCGTGGCAGTTCATAATTTTCTTCAGAACACACTGCATGCCCCGCGGCGAATTTAGTGTGTCGAGTGGGAAGCGTCGTAGGTTTTGAACTTCCCACATAAAGGCTGAGAGGATGCCGGGGTGGCATGTAGTATATTCTTCAGAAAATTATGAAGGCAGCCCCGAGCCCATGTACGGATAGATTGAGAATATGCCGGGGCTTTTTTTTGTTATTAGGGAATATGGAACCTCGTGGCAGTTCATAATTTCCTTCAGAACACACTGCATGCCCTCCGGCGAATTTAGTGTGTCGAGTGGGAAGCAGTGGAGGTTTTGAGCTTCCCACATAAAGGCTGAGAGGATGCCGGGGTGGCATGTAGTATATTCTTCAGGAAATTATGAAGACAGCCCCGAGCCCATGTACGGATAGATTGAGGATATGTCGGGGCTTTTTTTGTTATTAGGGAATATGGAACCTCGTGGCAGTTCATAATTTCCTTCAGAACACACTGCTTGCCCCGCGGCGAATTTAGTTTGTCGAGTGGGAAGCGTCGTAGGATGAGAGCTTCCCACATAAAGGCTGAGAGGATGCCGGGGTGGCATGTAGTATATTCTTCAGAAAATTATGAAGTCAGCCACGAGCCTATGTACGGATAGATTGTGGATATGCCGGGGCTTTTTTGTTATTAGGGAATATGGAACCTCGTGGCAGTTCATAATTTTCTTCAGAACACACTGCATGCCCCGCGGCGAATTTAGTGTGTCGAGTGGGAAGCGTCGTAGGTTTTGAACTTCCCACATAAAGGCTGAGAGGATGCCGGGGTGGCATGTAGTATATTCTTCAG